>Ga0208848_1000060_pt1 | contig 19760 bp, 15 predicted proteins | sample NGESurshal072012_2_FD_184455 | JGI IMG/M metagenome (GOLD analysis project Ga0208848, IMG submission 184455) | Arctic peat soil microbial communities from Barrow, Alaska - NGEE Surface sample 210-1 shallow-072012 (SPAdes) | ecosystem: Environmental > Terrestrial > Soil > Wetlands > Peat ... | reverse complement strand
CTCGAACCCTCGGTCCGTGTGACGGTCGTCGAGCGCGACCCGTCGTACGAATTTGCGTCGTCCGCCCTCTCGGCCGCGTCCATCCGCCAGCAATTCTCGACGCCCGTCAACGTACGCATCTCGCAAGCCAGTATCGCGTTTCTGCGCAATGCCGCCGTGGAACTAAGTCTCAATGACGAACGGCCGGACATCATGCTGCGTGAGCATGGCTACCTCTATCTCGCTGGAATCGACGGCGCTGCACACCTGCGCCGTATCCATTCGGTGCACGAGGCCTGCGGCTCCGATGTGGCGCTCCTGGATCGGTCCGGTCTCGAGAAGCGCTTCGGCTGGCTCAACACGGCCGATTTGTCGGTGGGATCTTTGGGCTTGAGCGGCGAAGGCTGGTTCGACGGATACGCCCTGCTGATGGCATTCGCGCGCAAGGCGCGGCAGCAGGGCGCGCGCTACGTGAATGCAGCGGTGAGTGCACTCGCGATCGACGGCAACCGCGTCGCCGAGGTGATCCTGTCCGATGGTGCGCGGATCGGCTGCAGTCACGTGGTCAATGCGGCGGGACCGTGGGCGCGGCAAGTCGCCGCCATGGCCGGCGTGGAGCTGCCCGTGTTTGCGCGGCGCCGCACGGTGTACGTCATCGCCTGCCCCACCCGTATGAATCCCTTCCCGCTGCTGATCGATCCGACCGGATTCTGGATTCGCCCCGAGGGCGGCAGATTCATCGCCGGTTTTTCGCCGGACGACGATATCGACGATCAGCCGCTGCAGCCGGACTACCACGCCTTCGAGAACCGGCTATGGCCCGCACTCGCCCATCGCATTCCGGCGTTCGAAGCGGCCAGACTCGAGCGCGCGTGGGCCGGTTATTTTGAGCTGAATACCTTTGACCACAACGCCATTTTAGGCGCGCATGAGTCGTTGGAGAATTTTCTCTTCATGAACGGATTCTCGGGTCACGGCATGCAGCAAGCGCCGGTCGTCGGCCGCGCCATCGCGGAACTCATTCTCCATGGACGCTTCACGACCCTCGATTTATCGCAGCTCTCATTCACTAGAATTACCGAGAATCGACCGCTTCACGAGGCGAATGTCATCGGGTAAAACAATGATCCATATCGACTTTGAAACCGTTCATCGCCTGGTGAGCGTAGGCAGCCTCGTGGAACCGCTGCGGCGGGCATTTGCCTCGAATGCCCACAGTCCTCCGCGTGCTCACTACGATCTCGAGGCGCAGAGTCAACCGCGTACCTTGCTGCTGATGCCGGCGTGGCAACCAGAGGGTGCGATCGGCGTGAAAATCGCCACGGTATTTCCGCGCAATTCCGAGCGCGGACTTCCATCGGTCAACGCCGCCTACCTGTTGCTGTCCGGGCAGACCGGGCAACCGCTGGCATGGATCGACGGACGATCGCTGACGCTGTTTCGCACCGCGGCCGTGTCCGCGCTGGCGGCCGATCTACTGGCGCCCGCATCGCCCGGCGTGCTGTTGATGGTGGGCACGGGTGCGCTTTCGCGCTATCTCGTCGAAGGTCATCAGGCCGTGCGCCGCTATGAGTCCATTGTCATCTGGGGAAGAGATTCGCAAAAGGCGGCGGCCGCCGCTCGAGACCTCGACGCACGCGGCTGGCCTGTCAGCATCGCGAAAGACCTGGAGACCGCCGCGCGGTCGGCGGACGTGATCAGCTGTGCCACGCTGGCGGAGCACGCGCTCGTTCACGGCGCGTGGCTCAAAGCCGATTGCCATTTGGATTTGGTGGGAAGCTTCAAGCCGACCATGAGGGAAGCGGACGATGCCTGCATGCATGCAGCCTTCATCGTCGTTGACACGCTCGCCGCACTCGAGGAAAGCGGCGATTTGGTTGAGCCTCTCGCGCGCGGCGTCATTGCGCGAGGCGACATTTCCTCCCTCAGCGGATTGATTGCATCAAGAGCCGTCACGCCGCGTCCGTGCAGGACCGTTTTCAAATCGGTAGGCGTGGCGCATGCCGATCTCGCTGCGGCCGAGTACCTGTTCGAGCGCCACCGCCTGGGTGCGTAGGATAGGGAGCAAACGATCGAGGGCCAATCGCATGGGTGCGTGGCAGCGGGCAACCCTGTCGAGTAAATGCATCGCGGACAACCTTGTGAAGCGAACGCATCCGCGTCCGCAGGTCCCAATCGAACTCGTCCCGGGCCGGCGACGGTTCCGTCCCGCAGCGCGCGGTCTCTGTAGGACTGGGCTGACCCCCGATTACCGGCACAACGGGCTATCGCGTAGCATGGACGCATTCTAAATTGTCGCTATGCAGCGTAATCACCCCGCGGAGCGAAGATCATCAATCGTCAGCTCGCCTGCCTGACGCTGGTGTGGGCTTGCATCCCACGCCTGGCAATGTCCCAAACCCCCTCGCCGCTGCAGGAATGGCAGTATTCGGGCGGAATCATCCTGGCCCGGTTATTCGCGCCCGATCTGCCGAAGTGGCGCACCATCCTCGGCACCGCAGCCGAGGTCCAGCCGGTGTACGACGGCTCACGGGCGTACCGGCTGCAGGGTGGACCGGTCGTCAATATTCAATACCGCGACATTGCCTTCGCGAGCACCGGCGAGGGCATCGGCGTCAACTTCCTGCGCGGCGACCACTACCGCTTGGGAGCTGCGATCACTTACGACTTCGGTCGGCGCGTCAAGGACGATTACACCAACCTGCACGGCATGGGCGACATATCGCCGGCGCCCGCCGCCAAACTGTTCGGCTCCTACGTGCTCTCGAAAAAGTTTCCGCTGATCCTGCGGGCGGATGTCCGACAGCTGGTGGGCGGCGCCAACGGCACGGTCGGGGACGTCGGCATCTACATGCCTCTTCCCGGAAGTTCGAAGAAATTTGTCATGTTTGCCGGCCCATCCATCACGCTTGCGACGCATCGCTACCTGCAAAGCGAATTCGGCGTGACGCCGGCGCAGTCGCTGGCCTCAGGGCATCCGGTCTTCGATCCGCATGCCGGCGCGGACGCCGTCGGCGTGGGTTTCAGCGCGACTCGATTCGTCACAGACCACTGGCTGTTCAATATGGACGGTGCGCTCAACAGGCTGAGAGGCGGTCCGGCTGAGAGTCCCATAACGGAACGGCGGACACAGAGCGTGCTCGTGCTGTCGTTCAGCTATCTTTGGTAACACGAAGCGCTCATACCGCGGTCAGAAATGACACGCCGATGGCACCCAGGAAACCGGCGGCACGATTGCCGGCGGCCGACACCGAACCGTAATTCTCGGCCAACACACGCGCCACGCGATGTCGGTGATAGCTCGCCAATAGCTCGCCACAGGCGATCACCTGCGGATCTTGATCGCCATAGAGCGAGCGATGCAGCGCCGGCAGGCGGTACCAGGGTACGCCGGGGCGAACGTGGTGCGCATTGTGGTACGGAAAGTTGAGCACCAGCATGTTGAGCCACCACCAGCGTTCGGCAAGCAGGTTCGAATACGTGTTTTCATACTCGTAGCGTAGGTCGCGCCGCGGATCGGGGGCGGCGGATTCCAAGGAACGCGATGCAAACACTTTATAGGTATGCTGGAACGCATCCATGAAGCGCAATATCGTCAGAAACAGCAAATAAGCCAGCAGATACAGCAGGGCCGCCTTCACCGATATCAACGCCATCGCCGTGAAGAAGGCGAGCCGCGCCGTCAATACCAGCACGACGCGAGACCGGTCGGCCGCGCTGCCCGATGCAAACGGAACGGCCACGATCATGCCGCGGATCAAAAGTTCGACGGCCGGCACGTATGCCCATTCCAGCGCCAGCACGCTGCGACGCACCCACGCGGGTGTCCGGTGCAGAGCCGCGCGATAATCGAAAGTCACCACGTCGAGCCGATCCGAATGATGGCGCAAATGCTTTTTCTTCAAGCGCGGATAGCTCGCGATGCACGCCCCATTGATCCAACTCATCAACACACCCAAACGGTCGTTGCCGGTTGCGGTGGCGAAGATGGCATGGTGAGCGCAATCGTGAATCAAATAGGCCGAGTAAACGAGTGCATGCGCGATCAGCAGCACGCCGGCGGCGTTCAGCCAGGTCTCGGGACGCGTCAGCATCCAGATCCCGAACGTCCATCCTAGAAGCGTGTAGGAAACCACCAATAAAGTCGGCCACGCGAAACGTTTCATTCGCGCATACTTCAACGAAAAGGCTTCTGTTGCAACACTAAAATTCCATATCGGCGCGCCGAGGTTGACGGCCGCCCAAGCGCACCTTGGCGGTGCGCGCAAGTGGTTTGACGCACATTAATCGTGCGGGGAAGAATTGTTCATCGGGTTGTGGGTCATTTGTTTTCAGGTGATGATCGCGGGATGAAAATGCATGCAGCCTTGCTTGCCGCCCTCGTCGCTGCCGCGCGTGCGTCGTCACCGCCGGTATCGGTGTCCCCGGTAGCCCCGGTGCACACGTTCGCCTCCCTGGTGATCGCGCCGGCCGGCGACCGGGTGGCGAGCATCGAAACCCTGCAATCGCTGACGAGCGCGGAACAGTTGCGCGGTCCCGTCATCATCCGCTCGGCGCGCGACGGACGAGTGCTGAGGTCCATCGATCCCTGCGCCACCTGCAGTTACAGCGGACTCGCTTGGTCAGCCGACGGCCGGGCACTCGCGTTTCTCGGCACCGATGCCTCGGCCGGCACGGTGCAAGTTCTGCTGGACGGCGGCGGCGGCGTGAAGACACTCGCGCCCTTGCCGGGGGTCGCCAATACACCGCGTTTCTCACCGGACGGTGGTTCGCTTGCCATGCTAGCGACCGTGGCTGCGAAGAAGAAGATCGGCGCGCTCGAGGCCGGTGTGCCGCAGGTGGGCGACATCGGCGCAGCACCGGACGAACAGCGCATCGCCGTCGTGCCGATCGGCGGGGGCGAATTGTCCCTTGTTACCCCGGACGATACCTTTATCTATGAGTACGACTGGACGCCCGACGGCAAGGGCTTCGTCGCGACCGCCGCCAAGGGCGATGGAGACAATAACTGGTGGCTCGCCGAACTCGACGCCTTCGATCTGACCCAGGGCGCAGCGCGGCAGATCGTGGGCCCACACTACGACAAGTATCAAATGTCGATGCCGCGTATGGCGCCGGACGGCAAGAGCGTCCTGTTCATCGGCGGCATCATGAGCGACTTCGGACCGTTGGGAGGCGAGGTCTATGAGGTCGCATTCAGCGGTGGCAGCCCATCGAGCCTGACGCCCGGTTTTCGCGGGTCGTTCAATGCGCTCCTCTGGCGCGGCAAGCAGCTCTACGCGACGGCGATAATCATCGATCGCGCGGCGCTGGTCGCCATCGATCGGCCCAAGCACTCCGTTCGCACTCTGTGGAGCGATTCGGTGACTGCGAATGCCGCGGAGGGCGACGTCTCCTTAAGCGCCGACGGCCGCGCAGGCGCCGCGGTGGTCGAGGATTTCGGGCATGGACCCAGAATCATTGCAGGTCCCTTGCCGAAAATGGCCGCGATCACGCACGACAATGATGCCTTGACCGTTGACCTCGATGTGCGCAGCGTGCAATGGAAAAGCGACGGCTTCGATGTGCAGGGGTGGCTCATCGGTCCCGGCACCCGGCCGGCCGGCAAGCTCTTTCCCATGATCGTTCACGTCCACGGCGGCCCGAGCGCCGCCGTGCTGCCGCTGTTTGGCACCGATTATTCACTGTATACGACGGTGCACGAATGGGCGGCGCATGGTTACTATGTATTCATGCCCAATCCGCGCGGCAGCTTCGGTCAGGGCGATGCGTTTGCGCGCGCCAACATCCGCGACTTCGGCGGCGGCGATTTCCGCGACATCATGAGCGGCGTGGACGCCGCCGAGAAAATCGCGCCCATCGACGATCACCGTCTCGGCATCCATGGCCACAGCTACGGCGGCTTCATGGTGATGTGGGCGGTCACACACACGGACCGCTTCCGCACTGCCATTGCGGGCGCCGGCATCTCCGACTGGATTAGCTACTATGGTCTCAACGGCGTCGACACGTGGATGCTCCCGTTCTTCGGTACATCCATGTACGACAATCCGGCCTTGTATCGCGCAGTCTCGCCGCTCGAGTCGATCAAGCGAGTGAAGACGCCGACGCTGATGTACACCGGCGAGTATGACGTCGAGGTTCCCGCCGAGCAGTCGTTCGAATTCTGGCACGGCTTGCGCGATCTGGACGTACCGACGGACTTGCATGTCTACCCCGGCGAGGGGCATTTGATCCAGCAGTCCGCGCATATCGTGGACCTGCGGCGCCGTCTGCCCGAGTGGTTCGATCGATATCTCGCCCCCTAGGCAGGGCATTGCACAGCCGCGCTATAGCTGATACAAAAAGCGCGCCGAGATTAATAACAATGTCGAAGGGACACAAAGAATGATCACCACAACACGAGTTCCGTCGCTCTTGTTATCCATGACCGTGCTCGCCGCCGGCGCCGCCTCCGCACAATCCGCCGACACCGGTGCGGCAAGCCGCGTCGCGCGAAATGATGCGCTCGAGGAAATCGTCGTTACCGCCGAGAAACGCTCCTCGACCGTGCAGGACACGCCGATCAGCATGACTGCGATGTCGGGCGACCTCATGCAGCAACAAGGCATATCCGACCTGTATGGAGTCGTGCAAGCGGTTCCCGGCATTTCGGTGCGCACGGCGGGGCCGGGACAAACCGAGTTGGAAATGAGAGGCTTGTCGTCCTCGGGCGGTTCGGCACCGACGGTCGGTTTCTATCTGGATGACTACCCGCTGACCCCGCCGGCCGCGGCCCTCAACGGCAAGGTGGTCATCGATCCGGACCTTTTCGATCTCAACCGCGTGGAAGTGCTGCGCGGACCTCAAGGGACCCTGTACGGTTCCGGCTCCATGGGCGGCACCATCAAGCTCGTGACCAATCCGGCGAAGTTCAATGTGTTCGAAGGGGCGGTTGAAGCCACCGGATCGGGCACCGCCGGCGGGGGCTTCAATCGCGGCGGTAATTTGATGTTGAACGCGCCGCTCATCGATGATCGCCTCGCCATGCGCGTGGTGCTCACCGACAAATATACCGACGGGTGGATCAATCGAATCGTCGAGAGCAATTTTCCTGTGCCGACCGGCCCGGGACCGTGCGGTCCCGGGTGGCCGGGCTGCACCCGGGGTGATGTGACCGCGGTGACGCCGACGGGGGTCGCGCCGCGGATCAATTGGGAACGCCTGCAAGGCGGCCGAGTGGAGTTGCTGGCGCAGCCCACGGATGCGCTGAAAATCGACGCCACGGCCATGTATCAGAGAATCACTGCGGGCGGCTACAACGAATATGACTTGCCGCCGGGGATTCCCGACGCGCACTACCAGCCGTTCAATAATTTCGAGCCCATATTCGATGAATTTCGCCTCTACGGCGTCACCGTCACCTACGACATGAGCTTCGCGCAGTTGACCTCGGCCAGCGCGTACTATTCGCGCGAGGAGAGCCAGACCTCCGACGTTTCCGAGGCGCTGTACAGCGTCGTTGGCCTCTTCGGCGTGACCGCCTCGCAGTTCTATCAGATTCCGTTCACCGAAACTGATTCCACACGGCAGTTCAGCGAGGAGCTTCGCTTGGCCTCGACCGGCAAGGGTCCGTTTCAATGGATCGGGGGTCTGTTCTTCAGCCGCTTCGAATCCATCTTCTCCGAGTACAACGCGTCGCAGCCGCTCGCGTTTATTTCAACGGGCGGAGCGGCGGCCAATCCGGACGGCATCATCTATCAGGCGCACAATCCGTATCAAATGAAGCAATATGCGGTGTTCGGCGAGGGTACCTATGCGCTGACAGACACCCTCAAGCTGACGGCCGGCCTGCGCTGGTATAAGTTCGAGAGCCGCGCCGATGAAGAAACCGCGGGCTTTGCTACCAACTCGGGTAACGCTGGAACCACCCTCAACACGTTTGAACAATCCAACAGCGGCGCGAACCCGAAAGTCACGCTTTCGTATGAGCCGAATCACGATCTGACCGTCTATGGCACCGTCGCGCGCGGCTTTCGCCCCGGCGGCATCAATCAACAGATTCCCGCCAGTATTTGCTCGATCCACCCGGAAACCTACGGTCCGGACAGCACTTGGAATTATGAAGTCGGCGAAAAGGCCAGGCTGCTGGATAACCGGCTGGTCGTCAACGCGGATGTCTACTACATCAAATGGACTCAAGTGCAGCAGATCGTGAATCAGCCGTGCGGGTACCCGCTGACCGAGAACGCGGGCAATGCGGCGTCCTACGGGCCCGAGATCGAGGTCACGGCGCTGTTGAACCCCAAGCTCACCATGACATTCAGCGGTACCTACACTCACTCGACGCTGACGTCGGCGAATCCGAGCTTGACTCAAGCGGACCCGGCGTTGGCGCCCGGCTTGCCCATTCTCAACATCCCGAAATACACCGAAACCACCTCGTTGACCTACATGACGCCGGTTTCAGACAGCTACAAATTCATGGCAAGGGTCAATAATTCCTATGTCGGCCAATCGACCGATATCGAGTACACCTACGCCACGCTCCCCGCGTACGACCTCGTCGGCCTCCGTTTCGGATTGATAGGCGACAAAATATCGGCGTATCTGTTTGCCGACAATCTGACCAACAAACGTGCGCAACTCGGAATCAATACCACGGGCTTCTCATGGACAATTCCGTCCCTGGAGCGGGTCGCGACGAATCAGCCGAGGACCGTCGGCGTCGATATCAAATATTCGTTCTGAGGTTGCGTCACGAGACGGTACGGCATGGACGCCGTGCCGGTGCGCGCACATGCCGGCTGCGCGATTTCATCGCGCAATAGCCTTCTGGCGCAATCCATCGCCTCAGCACCGCCAAGCTTGGCGCTAAGCGACCTGCATCTGCTGAAGCCGCGAGTCGACCGCCGCTTCGGCGGTTACCCAGTCTTCCAGTTCGTTGCCCGCCGCAAATCCGCGCCGTTCGGCGAGGAAATAGGCTTCTGCCGCCACCAACCGGCGTCGAAGGTCCGGGTCGATGCTCGCGGACGCGAGCATTTCCGATTGCCTCGATTCCAGGACCATGAACACACTGCTGTCCGTCAGCTCAGCTGCCGAGGCCGCCGGCTTGCGCTTCGTTGTCTTCTTACCAGTGGAACCGTTACCAGGGGATACGTGTTTCGTAACCATCACTCTGCCTCCAAGTCTGTGTCGGGATGCATCGCTCATCCCACAACCCGACTATATAACGGCGTCCCGCACATTTCTGCAATTGAAATCCTCACCCTGACGGAGCACCTTATCCATCCATGGGATCTGCAAAGGCGAAGCCCGGAACTACCCGCGCCCACAAATCGGCGGCGACTAAGCGCACGCGCGGAAAATTGGCGCCGGGGCGCAGCGCGCGGGGGTTGGACGCCGCTGACGTGGCGATTGCCATGGATCACGCGGAAATCGCGGACATCGTCGCGTTGGTGCGCAGCGCCGGGGGCGCGCTCATCGGGGCGTACCGCGAACCCTTGGGCGGACGGCCGCTGGTGCTCGCCTCGCTGCCCCTCAACGCCGTCCAACCGACCCCCTTCCAGCGCGATCTTTCGCCCACGCACGTGAAGCGGCTGGCGCTGAAAATCGATGAGGCCGCGGTTTTTTTGGACCCATTGATCGTTGTGCGCGGCGAGGATGGCCGATTGTGGACGCCGAATGGGCGTCACCGCTTGGCCGCCGGGAAAGTTCTCGGTCTGAAACAGATCACGGTACTCATCTCGCCGGACGAGTCACTGGCCTATCGCATCCTGGCCCTCAACACCGAAAAGGCTCACAACCTGCGCGACCGAAGCCTGGAAGTGATTCGCATGGCGCGCAGCCTCGCCAAGCGGCACGGAACTTCCAAGGAGTCGCTGTACACCGCGGAGTTTGAATCCGCCGAATTGCTGACGCTCGGCATCGTGTATGAAAACTCATCGCGTTTCGCCGGCGGCGCCTACAGCGCTTTTCTAAAGAAAGTGGACCGGTTCAGCGAACGCACGCTCGCCGCGAGCCTGCGCGAACGGGAGGGCTTTGCGTCGCGCCTGCTGGAAATCGACGCCCAGACTAAACGCGTCATTGCGGCGCTGCAGACCCGTGGTTTCAAGTCGCCATATCTTCGCAACTACGTCGTTGCGCGCATCAATCCGGTGCGTTTTCACAAGTCAAAGAAAGGCGATAACAAGCCTCCCGTGCCCCTGGCGCAAGCGCTCACCCGCATGGCGGCCGCCGTCAAGAATTTCAAAGTCGATTCGGTGTCGAATTCGGATCTCGCTTGGGTGGCGGTGGGGGCCGGTGCGCAGGACTAATGACGGAGGGGCTGGATGATTGAACGGCAAATAGAAATCGACACTCGAGACGGACGGATGAATACCTTTATTTGTCATCCCGAGCGCGGAGGACCGCATCCCGCGATCATCTTTTTCATGGACGCACCCGGCATCCGGGAAGAACTTCGAGATATGGCGCGCCGCTTGGGCTCAGTGGGTTATTACGTTCTACTGCCGAATCTTTATTACCGCTCCGGCGTCGAGGAGCTCGGCCCCTACATCGGCGAGGCCTACGCGGCGACGCGCCAGAAGCTGATGGCACTCATGGGCACCCTCAATATACCCATGGTCATGGAGGACGCCGACGCGCTGCTCACCTTCGCAGGCACGGACGGCGCGGCATCGACGGGACCGATGGGGTGCGTCGGATACTGCATGAGCGGCCGCTACGCCGTCAACGCGGCGGTGCGCCATCCCGCCCGGATCCGTGCCGCGGCATCGATTTACGGTACCGCCCTAGTGACCGATCAACCCGATAGCCCGCACCTTGCAGTGCATCGCACGGATGCCCGCCTGTATTTCGGCTGCGCTGAGACCGATCAATACGCGCCGATCGAGATGATCGACAAGCTGCGTTCCGAACTCGACACTCACGGCGGCAACGCCGAGGTGGAAATTTATCCCGGTACCCACCATGGCTTCGCGTTTCCGCAGCGGCCCGCGTACAACAAGCCCGCGGCAGAGCGGCATTGGGAGCGTCTCTTCGCGCTGTTCCGCACGGCACTGACCTAAAAGTATGTGAACTCGGCGCCAAAAACGCGACTGCGCGGCAAGGCCTCCCATGGAGTTCTGCTACATTCTCGCCGCATGAGTGCCCCACCCGTCCCGCAAGATCCCCGCCACGAGTTGCAAACCTTGCTCACTTCGCGTGTGGCCCTCATCGTCATCGAGTCCCGCGAAGAAGCGCGCGTACTGGCGCTCGTGCAGGAGACCAGCCTCAAAGTGCGGGTGGGCCGCGGCTGGGGCGTGTTCCAATGGACCGTCACCGAGGGTCTGCGGCGCATCGATATCGATCTCGGCGGGCCGCAGCGCACGCTCTGCGAGCCGGAACAGATCCTCAAGCACCTCAAGGCCACGCCGATGGCGGGCGTCTATGTGCTGCTCGACTTTCAGCCTTACCTCAACGACCCGGTCAACGTGCGTCTGCTGAAGGACATCGCCCAGGGCTATGACCACGTGGCCCGCACCATCGTGCTGATGAGCTGCGACTTGACTCTCCCGGAGGAACTCGAGCATCTTGCCGCCCGTCTGCACCTCTCCATGCCCTCGGCCAACGAGCGGCTCATGATCGTCACACGCGTCGCACGGGAGTGGACGGCGGCTAATCCGGCCAAGCCCGTGCATCTGGAGCCCGAGGCGCTCGCCAAGCTGGTCGATAATCTGAACGGACTGACGGCATCCGACGCGGAGCGTCTGGTGCGGCACGCCATCTTCGACCATGGCACGCTCGCCCTGTCGGACATTGCGGGAGTGATGAGCGCGAAGTATGAACTTCTCAATCGGGGCGGCAGCTTGTCGTATGAACCCGCTTCGGCGAAGTTCACCGACGTCGGCGGAATGCAGAATCTGCGGCACTGGCTCGCCAACCGCAAGCCGGCGTTCGACGGCAGCGCTCCGGAACTCGACCCACCGAAAGGCGTGCTCCTATTGGGCGTTCAAGGCTGCGGCAAGAGCCTGGCCGCCCGGGCGGCAGCGGGGATATTCGCCGTGCCTCTGGTCCGCTTGGACTTCGGTGCGCTGTACACCAAGTGGCAGGGCGAGTCCGAGAAGAATCTGCGCGAGTCGCTGCAGGCCGCGGAAGGACTTACGCCCTGTGTGCTTTGGGTCGACGAGATCGAAAAAGCGCTCGCCGGCGGCGACGGCGACAATGGCGTCTCACGCCGCGTGCTGGGCACGTTTCTCACCTGGCTCGCCGAGCAGCGCTCGCGCATCTTCGTCGTCGCGACTGCGAATGACATCACGACACTGCCGCCGGAATTGATCCGCAAGGGTAGGTTTGACGAGATCTTCTTCGTCGACCTTCCCGACCGCACCGCGCGTGCGGAAATTATCGCCATTCACATGCACAAGCGTGGCCTCGCATCGAGTCCCGAGGAACTCGCCGCGCTGGCGAGCCGCAGCGAAGGATTCTCGGGCGCGGAGATCGAACAGGCAATCGTCGCCGCGCTCTACAGCGCACACGCAAGCGGCAAATCCGTCACCCCCGCGTCGATCGCGCATGAAATGCAGACGACGCGGCCGCTCTCCGTCGTCATGGGAGAGAAGATCGCCGCGCTGCGCGCCTGGGCCGCCGGGCGCACGGTATCAGCCGACTGATCGCAGGCCATCTGTCATCTATCGGAGAAGCTTTCATGAAATCCATTTTACTGCTCATCTTGTTAGCCCTGTTCAACGCGCCGGCATCGGCGGACACTTCCCCGGCCAACCAGGGAGACGAGCTGGCGCAGAACCTATTTGCCCCGGAACTGGTCCTCAAATACCGCCAGGAAATCGGTCTGGATGGCCGCCAGTCCAAAGCAGTGAAGGACCTGGTCCAGAAGGCCCAGAACCGGTTTTTGGATCTGCAGTGGGACATACAGGCCGAGACCGCGAAGCTCACGCAATTTCTGAAAGCCCGGCCGATCGATTCGACGGCGGCGCTGGCGCAGGCCGACCGCGTCCTCAACTTGGAGCGCGACGTGAAGAAGGCGCAGCTCAGCCTGCTGATCGGGATCAAGAATCTTTTGTCCAGCGCACAACAGGAACAGTTGCTCGAGTTGCGCCGGAAGAATCCCGGAAGTTAAGGTCCAGCGGTCTGCAGCCCATGCGTTCAAGATCGTCGACGCCCATCTGGTCGTCTCAACTCGCGGTCTATCTCGGAACCATCGGTGCAGCGGTTGGTCTTGGCAGCATCTGGCGCTTCCCCTACTTGGCCGGAACGCTCGGCGGTGGCGCCTTCATCGGCCTGTTCGTGCTCGCGTGCTTCGTCATAGCCACACCCCTGCTCATCGCCGAGTACATGATCGGGCGTTACTCCGGTCTCGCGCCGAGCGACGCCGCGGGAGCAATGGCGGTCAGCATCGGCCGCTCGAGGCGCTGGAATATCATTGGGCAGATCGGGACGACCGCCGCGTTTCTGGTCTGCTCGTACTACTCGATCGTGGCGGGATGGGTCGTCGCGTACGCGTGGAAATGCGGCACGGGCGCACTCGCGGGATTGTCGCGAACGGGACTGCATGGCGAGTGGCAGCATTTTCTGGCCGACCCGTGGCAGCTGATGGGTTGGCAGGTCTTATTCCTCGGGTTGGTGGCCTACATCTCCGGCCGTGGTCTGGGCCCGGGCATCGAACTCGCGAGCCGAATCCGGGCGCCGGCGCTGCTGCTGCTGCTGTTGTTGCTCGACGCCTACGCTCTCGCAACGGGCGATGTGGCGCAGACCTTGCAATTCGTGTTCGCTCCCCACTGGAGCGCGGTGTCCCCCAAGGTCGTCCTGGCGGCGATAGGCCAAGCCTTTTATGCAACCGGGGTCGGCATGGCCATGATGCTGGCTTACGGATCCTACATGCCGCGGCGCGCGCCGCTCGTCCGTCCGGCATTGCTGGTCAGCGGCTCAATCGTGGTCGTCTCGTTGTTGGCCACGATCCTGGTGTTTCCCCTGGTTTTCCGCTTTCAGATGAATCCGGCGGGGGGACCCACCTTGGTCTTTGATGTATTGCCGGCCGCGTTCGCGCTCATGCCCGGCGGCCGCTTGATCGGCACTGTTTTCTTCGTGTTGCTGATTTTCGCGGCGCTCACGCCGACTGTCGCGGGCCTCGAGCCGGTTGTCGCTTGGCTGCAAGCGCGCGGCATGCGCCGCGGGCCAGCCGCAGCGACCAGCGCGTTTACCGCGTGGCTCGCCGGCATCGGTTCCGTGCTTTCGTTCAACGTGATCGCCGGCTGGCACCCGCTCGAAGGAATACCGCTATTCGCGGGCAAAACGTTGTTCGAAGTGGTCGACTTCGTTTCCGGCAATATCCTGTTGCCGCTCAGCGCGCTGCTGACCTGCGTGTTCGTCGGCTGGCGCCTGGATCGGGCGAGATTCGCCGCTGAACTCGCAGGCACGACGTCGCTCGTCGCAAGCGTGTGCCGGATCCTTTTACGCTACGTCTGCCCAGCCGCGATTTCGGCCGTTCTGGTGGCCGCTTTGTTGCAGGGGCACGGTTGAGGCGGGACGCTTTGGATTGCAACATACGAATGGGGTCAGCAGTGCGCATGCCCAAGATCATCTACGGCACCGCCTGGAAGAAGGCGGATACCGAGCGCTTGGTGAGAATCGCAATCCAGCAGGGATTTCGCGGCATCGACACCGCCTGCCAACCCAAGCATTACGACGAATCCGGTGTCGGCGCGGGTGTGGCTGCATGCCTTGATCAAAGGCTGACCCGTGCCGATCTGTACCTGCAGACCAAGTTCACTGCAGTGTCCGGTCAGGATCCGGCGAGGATTCCCTACGACCCGAAAGCGCCGTTACCGGCGCAGGTGGCGCAATCCTTCAGCGCCTCCCTGCGCAACCTGCAGACTACCTATCTGGACTGCCTCGTCCTGCATTCGCCGTTCGCGAACGCGAAGCACACGCTGGAGGCGTGGCGCGCAATGGAGTCACTCGTTGCCGCCGGCGGTGTCCGCCAACTCGGCATCAGCAACTGCTACGAGCTCGATACGCTTGCGGCGCTGTACGATGCGGCGCGCCTCAAGCCCGCCGTCGTGCAGAACCGCTTCTACGCCGACACGGGTTACGACCGCGCGATTCGCGCTTTCTGTGATGAACGGCGGATCATTTACCAGAGCTTCTGGACGCTGACCGCCAATCCGCAGCTACTCGCTCACGCCACGATCACCGGCTTGGCGTCGAGATACGGGCGCACCCCGGCACAGATCCTGTTCCGGTATCTCACGCAAAGCGGCGTTGTGCCTTTGACGGGAACCCGGTCCGAAGCGCACATGCGCGAGGACTTGGGGGTGTTCGACTTTGAACTCGCGGACCTTGAGCGCGAAGCGGTGGACGCGATACTCTAGGCGGCCGGGGTAAAAGCCCGGCGTAAGGGCCGCGCCGCACAGACGGTATCAAAAACCCATCGACTCCGTTAACATCCGCGCCGGGAATATAAACCGAGGCGCGCTAGTGCGATCTCGCGATTGGGATGTGGATAAGCGTCGATTCGTGCTCGCGCTTGCGCTCGCCGCATCGAGCGCCGCTGCGCGCGCCGATCCTGCCAACTGGTCGATCGAACCTCCGGCACACGCCGATATTGCCGCAGCCGACAGCCTCGTCGTCGGCATCCCCTTGAATTTGAGCACCGCGCAGATCGCGAGTCTTGCGCTCGAGATCGATCAAGTGGACGTCACGGCGCTAAGCCGCATCGGCGACGGGAAAATCCTCTGTCCGCCGCAAGCGCTGAACGCCGGCAAGCACGAACTCACGGTGGTCGAATACTCGGGAGACGGCCGCTTGATCCCGCGCGGACGGTGGCAGTTCTCCGTCACCGCCGGCGGCACGCCGGCGCGCGCGGCGCGCGGCTGGTCCGTCAAGGGCAATGCGGGCGGGACCTTGAGCGAGCGAATCCAAGACACCAACCTCACGCCGCCCGCGCCGCCGGCCACCACGGTGAACGGCACCTTCGACGTTGCCGCGAAGCGCACCATGAACGAGTGGACGGCCGAAGGTTCGATCAAAGGATTGTACGGCTCCGACAACGGCACGTCGGCCATCGGCGGAAGCGGTGTGCAGCCCGCGCAAATCCAGGCGGCATTGAAGTACGGCAAGGACAGCGTGATCGTGGGCGACCAGACATTCTCCTTCGACAATCTCGCGATCTCCGGTCTCGCGCGCCGCGGCGTATCCGGTCATTTGGGCGAATTGCCGTTCGGCACCGACGCCACTGCGTTCTCGGTGCGCGACACCGCGCTCGCCGGTCTTTACGGCGGCCTTGGGGTTGGCGACTCGAGCGATCTGGTGTCGGGCGCCGTGGTGCAGACCCATCCGCTGCAAGGCGCGGCAAAGGCGTTGACGCTGCAGGCGGCCATCGTGACCGGCACCGCACCGGCGGGCTTGAGCACGATCGTGCCCTACCCCGGCGGCAACGGCGTGTTTCCACCCAGCGCGCCGGTGGGCGCGGTCATGCCGGTGCAATCGGGTTCCGGCAGTGCCTGGGTGCTTGGGCTCAACAGTGAGATTCCCGGCTCGACGCTCAAGGTGAATGGTCAATTCGCGAGGTCGAGCTTCGACTTCCCCGGCATTTTAGGGCAACCCGCCACCCGTTCCACCGATGATGCGTATTCCGCCGCCATCGGCTACGCCCAGCCTCTGCCCGGCCAGTGGTCGTTGACGGCGAACGCGATCTACCAAAATGTCGGCACGTATTTCACCAGCCTCGCCAATCCGTCCTTGCCGCCGGATCGGCGCACGGCCACGCTCACCGCGAGCGCGAGCGGTCACGGTCTCACCGTGGCGGCCAGCGGCGGACTCTCCGAGGACAACACCGACGGCAACGCGGCGGTCGCAACGGTACGCACACTGCCGGGCAACATCACGGTGAATTACGGGCCCACGCTGCCGGCCGCCGTCACCGCGTGGTTGGGCTCGCCGACGATGAGCCTCGGCTGGCAGGATGCGCGCTCGTACGACGACACATTGCCGCCGGGCAGTCAGGTGACGATGAGCAAAATCGAGAACGGCACGGCGAGCGTGAGCTTTGCCTATCCGCACTTTTCCTGGACCGCGGGATTCACCGACGGCACGTTTCGCGACGGCACGGGGCTGCAGGACAACACGGACACCGCCGGGCCCACCTTGGGCTTCAACGTCGTGCTCGGCACGGGGTTTGTGGGACTCAATCTACAACTGCTCGATTCGCACGATCTCAAGACCGACACGCACACGCTCGATCACAACTACGGGATCAACGCCGGCGACACCTTCTTGAGCGGCCGGCTTACCGCGCAGCTGAGTTTGGCGATCAACCGCAACACGCAGCAAATCATTCCCGGCCTCATCCCGCCGCAGTTGGTGGGCAATGACGTGCAGCTCAAGACCGCCACGGCGCAACTGACGTGGCATGCGATCGTCCCGACGCGCCGGCTCGGCGGGCTCGACGTCGGCCTCGCCTCGAGCTGGAACGAGTCCACCGGGCTTAACAGCTCGGTGCTGACTGCACAAGGATTCTCGGCGCTCGCCACCCGCGGACTGCAGACCTTTTTGACCTTGAGCAGCAAGTGGCCGCTCAACTTCGGTGATCCGTGAGGCGCACGCTTGCAGCGGCCAGAACTCTTGCAGCGGCGGCCCTGCTGGCGGCCGTGCTGGCCTTAGGTCTGCCGGCGCGCGCCGCCACCGTTTCCGTCTCCGTCACGCCGGGCACGCTCACCGCCTCGCTGCGCTCGACATTGCCGACGACGCTGTCGTGGACGGTGAAGGTCACGAATTTCGTCACCGCGGCGCCGGTGGGGCTTACGTTCACCTCGACGCAGGGCTCGATCATCACTCCCAACGGACAGGTGCTGCAGATCGATCCGCGTCCCTTAAGCGTGCGTTTGTCCGCGGGCGGGCAAGGCAGCGTGATCGAGACCTTTACGCTGTCGCCGGCGACCGTGGCCGAAGCACTCAGGCTCGGGGCGGGAACCCTGTTGCTGCAGCGGACTTTCGGAGTGCCGCCGTTCGCCGGTGTTGCGACAGCGAGCATCGCGATCTCGGGCAATGCCGGCGGACCCATCGCCATCTCGCGCGTGGAGCTGCACTTCGAGGACCGTCAGTTGCGCCGTGTGATCGAGAGCGGTGAATCGGCGGTCGCCATCGCCGAGGTCAACTTCTCGGGCTCCGGCGTGTTGAACGCCGAGTGGGAAGTTGCGAGTCCTCCATCGACATTGGGACAAGCGGTGTTCGTGCCGCTCGCCGCCGCCGTGGTCAATGTGACGGGTGGAGGACTGACCGAGATCACGAGCCCACCGCTGCCCGCACGCATCGCGGGCGCCTACTATGTGCGCTTCCGGGTGCGCAGTCCCGCCGTGCCCTTCGAGGGCTTGGTGCTGCAGTACGCGGTCGCCGGCGACGATGAGGGCATCACGCCGATTGCCGTCGTAAGTCCGTCGCAGCACGCCACCTTGCGCGAGGGCACGCGCTTTGAATGGCAGCCGGCGCCCGGCGCTGCGGCGTACCGGCTCGAAATTTACGATTCCGGCGCGACCGCGGCCGATCAAACGATGATCTCGGGTCAATGGGTCACCGGCGGCGAGCGCGACGCCGCGTTGAGCCGGCTCGCGCAGACCCACCTCGGCGCCGGCCGATCCTACCGCTGGCGCATCGTCGCCGTGGATGAAGGTGCGCAAGTGGTCGGCCGCAGCAGTCTGTATGAGATCAGAACTCCTTAGCGCCGCCGCCGCCGCGCTCCTGACGTACCTCATCATGATGGGGTGCGCCGGCGCGGCGCCGCCCGCCGGCACTACTAATTCCGGTGCGCCGGCGGCACCCACGGTGCGTGAAGTCACCCCGAGCCAAGCATCGCCCGGACAGACCGTCGCCTTGGCCTTGACCGGCGCTAATTTTCAATCCGCGATGCAACTCGATTTCGGCGCGCGCATCGTCATCGCTAAACCCGTGACGGTGAGCGACGCTGCTCATGCGCAAGTCAGCGTGCAAGTCTTGCCCGGCGCCGCGCCCGGCCGGCACCTGGTGACGACCATCCTCATGCAGTCCTCCTTGAGAGTATTGCCGCCTCTCAAAGTGCAAGGGCCGGGCTATCTGGACATCGTGCTTCCGCCGCCCACGAGCGGGGCGCTGGTGCTCGACATGCTCGAGCCCAGGCAAGTGCTGCAGGGCCAGCAGGCCGTGCTCACCTTGCACGGCTTGGGGTTCAGCACAGGCATGGCGCTAAGTTTTGGGCCAGGCATCACAGCCTCAGGTAGCGTGCAAGTCATCAGCCCCACCCAGGCCAGCGTCGCGATCCAGGTATCACCGCAGGCGCCGCCGATTCTGCGGCATCCGACGCTGCTCGCGCCGGGCCGGACCACGCGGGTGTCACCGGAGGTGACGCTCACCGTCGCCGCCGGCGCGCCGACGCCCACACCCACACCCACACCCACACCCACGCCAAAGCCGGGGCCGCCAACGCCGATCGCGGCGCGCGTCCCCGTGATCCTCGCCGTCTCGCCCACCCGTCTCTACACCGGCCAGAAGTACACGCTCACGTTGCGCGGCATGAATCTGGTGCCGCAGCTGCAGGTGGATCTCGGCAGTGGCATCGCCATGAGTGGCGGGATTCGAGTGCAGTCTCCGAGCGAGGCCTTGGTGGACGTCGCCGTGCAAGACACCGCCGTCACCGGGGTGCACTGGGTGGGTCTGCAAATCGGGGCCGCCCTGGCGCCGGTGCGCGAAGACGCGAATGTCTTGGTGCAGCGGGCGATCGCGACGCCGCCGCGAGTCACGCCGCTTCCCGGAAAGTGCGGCTCGCCAAAGCC
>Ga0208848_1000058_pt1 | contig 20066 bp, 19 predicted proteins | sample NGESurshal072012_2_FD_184455 | JGI IMG/M metagenome (GOLD analysis project Ga0208848, IMG submission 184455) | Arctic peat soil microbial communities from Barrow, Alaska - NGEE Surface sample 210-1 shallow-072012 (SPAdes) | ecosystem: Environmental > Terrestrial > Soil > Wetlands > Peat ... | reverse complement strand
GAGAAGCTCCAAAGTCGGTTGGTCGACGCGACCGAGCACACGGCAGCGGCGTGAGCTTCGCAGCTTGGCCGCCAGCGATGCGTCTCGCTCGGGGCCCGCGACAGCGAGGGTGACGCCGTCCAGCCGCTCGACCGCCGCAAGCGCGGCGCCCTGGTTCTTGCGGGTCTCGATGCGTCCCACCTGCAGCACGAATGCGCCGTCCAGGCCCAGCTCGGACAGGCGCGAGATGGGGGCAGGCGTCACCGCCGGCTCGGAGGCGCCCAGGGGCACCACTCTGACTCGCTCGGGGCGGACGCCGTAGACAGACACGAGGTCCGCTTTGGTGGATTCCGAGACCGCGATCAGGAGCGGGCAGCGCAGCGCCGCCCACCGCGTGGTGAGCCGCAGATAGGCGCGCTCGGCCGCCGAGTACGCACTCGGGTACCGCTCGAAGGCCAGGTCGTGGACGACCGTCAGCGCCTTTCCGGGCCACGCAAACGGGATGGCGTGAGCGGGGACGAAAAGCAGGTCCGGCCGTTCGGAGGCGAGGGCGATGGGAAGACGCACCTGCGACCACAGACGGCGGAAGGGGATCGCCATGACGTCGACACCGAGCCCGGCACGGGGCCGTGACGCGAAGAACCGCCACCGAAGGTCCGGCGCGGCAGCCGCCAAACGCGAGCAGACCTCGCGCGTGTACACCTCGGTCCCTGTGATCACGGCGCGAGTCGCGGGGTTCACATCGACCGCGATTGTCTTCAACTTCCGCACGACCTTAAGCTATCGTCGATGCGGAGCAGCGTGCGGGCAGCGGCTCTCCTGCTGACGGTGGTGGCGACGGGCTATCTCCTTCAAGCCGGCGGCATCTCGAACGCATCACCCCCACCTCGGGTCCCGCCGATTGCGGTCGAGATCTTCAACTTTAAGTCGCCGAGCAGCGAACACGAATATTTCGTGACGCGGCTGCAGGTCATCCCGACCGGGCGGCAGATTATCACGCTGCCGATCCTCATGTACCACTACGTCCGCCAACCGCCCTCGATGCGCACAGACTTGCTCGGCTACAAGCTCTCGGTCTCGCCGGCCGACTTCGCAGCGCAGATGGCCTGGCTTTCACTTCACGGATATCACCCGGTGGATTTCAATGACGTACGGGCGTACTTCGCCGGTGCTGCGCCGCTGCCGGCCAAATCGGTCGTGATCACCCTTGACGACGGATATGCCGACCTCTACACGGCGGCGTATCCGATCCTTGCGGCGCGCGGGTTCAAAGCCGTCGCTTACATCGTCAGCGGATTTGTCGGCCGGTCGGCCTATGCGACCGCGGAACAGATCGTGCAGATGGACCGCAACGGCATCGAGATCGCCTCCCACACGGTCGACCACGCCGACCTGGCGCGGTCCTCATTCGCTTCGACGAAGCGAGAGCTGGTCGAGTCGAAGCGCTGGCTCGAGCATCTTCTCGGTCACCCGGTACTTGATTTCGCCTACCCGTCCGGGCAGTTCAATGCACAGGTCGTGGCGGAGGTCAAGCAGGCCGGCTACGACACGGCGGTGACGACGATGTCCTCCGTCGACCACAGCGTTGCGGACCGGTACCTGTGGACGCGCATCCGCGTGGGTGGCGGCGAGTCGATGGCCGACTTCACGCACAACCTCGGCAGTCCGATGCCAACCACGACCATCACAGCTTTGGATATCGAATCCCCGGACATCGCCCTGCCGCCAATCTCGAGGCCGACACACCCGCGTCCGAGATAGGTGATGCAGGCCCGGGTCCTGGGGGTGAGGGTCGACTGTCTCGACATGCGAGCCGCCCTCGAACGCGTTGAGCAGCTCGTCGACGCAGGCGGCCATCACCTGATCGCGACGGTCAATCCCGAGTTCATCATGCGGGCGCACCGGGAACACGAGTTCGCCCGGGTGCTCGAGTCGGCCGACCTGTGCCTGGCCGACGGGTCCGGGGTCGTCTGGGCAGCAAGGCGGCAGGGCTGCGCGATGAGCGGACCGGTCCCTGGCGTCGACATGATCCCGCCGCTGGCGGCCATGTGCGCGCGTCGGGGTTTCCGGCTCTTCCTGCTCGGCGCCGCCCCCGGCGTTGCGGCCCAGCTCGCTTCGAAGTTGCGGACTGAGCATCCGCGCCTCGAGGTCGCGGCCCACGCGGGTTCTCCGGATCCTTCATCCGATGACGAGACGTCGAGGTTGATTCGCGCTCACCAAACCCAGGTCCTGCTCGTCGCGTTCGGCGCCCCGAAGCAGGAGCTGTGGATCGACCGGATGGAGGACCGTGCCGGCGTTGCCGTGGCAATGGGGGTCGGCGGGGCATACGACTACCTCACCGGTCGCGTTCCGCGCGCACCGCTGTGGATGAGGAGGGCTGGTCTCGAGTGGCTCCATAGGCTCATCCACCAGCCGTGGAGGATCAGCCGGATGGCCGTGCTGCCCGTCTATGCCGTCAAGGTTCTAAGCGGCGGCAAGTAGGATGGCGCATCGTGGTGGAGGTAGAGGCATGGCCAGGAATCCCCAGTGGATCTTTGGCGTCTAGGCGCATCTCTCGCTGGGGCTCCCGTCCGTGCCCCTAGAGCTCAGCATCGTCGTTCCTTGCTACAACGAGGAACAGCGGCTGCCTCGCACCATCGAGCAGATCGAGCGGTATCTCGCAGGTAAAGGCGTCTCATACGAGCTCATCCTCGTCGACGACGGCAGCACCGATGGGACGCGAAAGATCATGGATGCAGCCGCCGAGCGCAATCGATTCGTTCGGCTCGAGGCGCTTCCACACAACCGCGGCAAGGGCCGCGCGCTTGCCGAAGGGGTGGCTGTTGCTGAGGGCTCCGAGATCCTCGTCACCGACGCCGACCTTTCCACCCCGATCGAGGAGCTCGACAAGCTCCAGGCGGCGCTCAGCATGGGCGCCGGCGTGGCGATCGCCTCGCGGGCGATGAAAGGTTCCCGGGTGGAGGTGTCGCAGCCCATCTATCGAGTGCTGATGGGGAAGGCGTTCAACGTGCTGGTTCAGATCGTCCTGCTGCCGGGCATCTGGGACACGCAGTGCGGCTTCAAGCTCTTTCGAGCGGACGTAGCGCACAAAGCCTTCGCCGGACTTACCACCGACGGTTTCGGCTATGACCCAGAAGTCCTGTATCGCGCCAAGAGGCATGGCGTGAGAATCGTGGAGGTCCCGGTGGTCTGGCGCAACTCGGCGCCGACGAAGGTGAGCCCGATCAAGAGCTCGCTCGACATGTTCAAACATGTCCTGAGGATCAGGTTCCGCCGTTGAGCGTGCCTCTAACCGACCGCACGACCCCGCCGACGGAGGTCCTTGTCGTCCTGCCAACCTACAACGAGAGCCAGAACCTCGAAAAGGTGGTCGTCGGAGTGCGGCACCTCGGCCACGACGTGCTCATCGTCGACGACGCGTCACCCGACGGGACCGGAGAGATCGCCGACCGATTGGCAGCCGCCGACCCTGGCGTGCGCGTTCTACACCGGCCGCGCAAGCTTGGCCTCGGCACGGCCTATGAAGATGCATTCCGGATCGGCCTCGCCGATGGGTCGGCTCTTTTCGTGGAGATGGATGCGGACGGGTCGCACCTTGCAACAGACCTCGAGAGCATCGTCGACGCGGCGCGCGGATGCGGCGGGCTGGCGATCGGTTCTCGGTACATACGCGGTGGGGTGATCATCGGATGGCCAGCTCACCGCTGGCTTCTATCCTGGGCGGCCAACCTCTACTGCCGGGTCTTGCTGGGACTGCCGACGCATGACTGCACGTCGGGATACCGCTGCTACACGCGTGAGCTCTTGCTGCAGATCCGTCTTGACGAGGTCATGTCGCAGGGCTACTCCTTCCAGATCGAGATGGTGCACAGGACGCGGCGGCTCGGCTATCCGGTCGTGGAGGTGCCGATCCGCTTCGAGGACCGTGTGGCCGGCGCATCGAAAGTGTCGCGTGGCGAGGTGAGGCGCGCGCTGTGGACCGTGCTCCGCCTGCGCCTGAACCGATGAGAGAAGCAGTGGGAGTACCCCCTCCCCGCTCGCCGGGGAGGGTCGGGGTGGGGGGGTATACCTGGCACGCTCGCCTGCAGAACTGGCGCCTGCCTCTGCTCACCGGGCTCGCGCTTGCGGCCGTCACCTCGGTGCCGTACCTGTACGCCTACGCCGTCCAGCCCTCCGGTCACGTCTTCATGGGCTTCTTCTTCCTCGGCGACGACGCCAACACCTACCTCGCCAAGATGCGCCAGGGGTGGGAGGGCTCATGGGCCTGGCAGAACCGCTACACGACCGAGTCGAGCCCGACCGCCTACCTGTTCATGTTCTGGATCGTTCTCGGCCACCTCGCCGCGCTGCTCAACCTGCCGTTGATCGTGGTCTTCCATCTCGCCAGGGTGGGCGCGGCTTTCGCCCTGATGGCCGCGGCGTGGTTCATGATCTGCCACTTCATCGAGGACACCTCGGCCAGGCGGTTCGCGTTCTTTTTCTGCGCAGTCGGCCTCGGGATGGGCTACGTGATCCAGGCGCTGGGCCAACCCGTCATCTTCGGCAACCAGACCGACACGCTCGACTGGCGCATGCCGGAGCTGACTGCCTTCTACTCGCTGCTGGCCCTGCCGCATTTCGCGTGGTCAGGGGTCTTCGCCGCCGCCGGCATCGGCCTCACCTTCATGGCGATTCAGCGCGGGAGCCTCGTGCTCGCGATCCTCGCCGGTCTCGCCTGGCTCGGCCAGGCCTCGATCCACCCGCAGATGCCGATCCTGATGGGAGGCGCCACCGCCGTCGCCCTGGTCCTGCGGCGGCCGTCACCGCGTGGATGGATCGCGGCGGTGATTGCCTTTCTCATCCCGGCGCCCTACATCCTTTACTCCTATCTCGCTTTCGTCGGCAATCCGGAGGTGCAGCGCTGGACCTTCCATTCCAAGAACGCACTTCCGCCAGAGGGCATCAGCCTCCTCTTCGCGATCGCCCCGCAGCTCCTGCTGGCGCTCACGGGCCTGCCGGGCGCCCTGCGCCGGCGCACCAGGGAGGACGTGTTCCTCGTCGCGTGGCTGGTCCTGCTTGCCGCCATCCTTTATCTACCGAACCCGGCTGGTGACCTTCGCCGGCGCTTTCTGGACGGCCTTTACCTCCCGCTTGTGATCCTTGGCGCGCGCGGAATGTACGAGGCGATCATTCCGCGCCTCCGGAGCGTGCGAGCCAGGGCGTTGGTGCCGTTCTCCTACGTTTGCTTCGCGGCGATCGGCAGCGCATTCTTGGTCCTGGCTCCGCTCGCGGTCGCTGCCCAGCCTCAGTACACGGTGACCACGGCTGAATATGACGGGCTAACCTGGCTTGGCAACGAACCGGCCGGACGCGTGCTGGCGATGCCCGGCGTCGGCCTGTACATCCCCGCTTACAGCCCCGACACCGTCTACGTCGGGCATTACGACGAGACGTTCGACTACCTCAACAAGACGCAGATCGCACTGGCGGCGCTGACCGGGAAGAGCGACATCGAGCAGTTCATCCAGGCGAACCAGATTCGCTACGTGGTCTGGACGGCGGATCTGCCGACCGCTCCGCCCACGATCCTGGGTGCGCCGGCTTATGACACGCCGGCTTTCAAGATCTGGAGGATTTACTGAGGAGTGGTTCGGACGTAAATCACCGCCACCGAGTCCTGGTAGACCAGAGTCCAGTCGGGCTGTGTCGCAAGGACGTTGGCCAGCGCCTCCCCCCGGTTGTAGACGATGTAGTCCACCTTGTACTGATCGAGGACCTGCTTCCAGTCGGGTCGCAGCGTCTGCACGTCTTCGTACTGGTTGAGCAGCGGATCTCCCATCAGCGCGGCCTCGCCGAAGATGAAGACCCTGCGATTGGGCTGCGGGTAAAACCGATAGGCGAGGTAGCCTCCCCAGCCGTACTGGTTGTACATCCTGGTCCCGACCTCCGGATGAGAGGCCAGCCAGTCGGCGGCGCCGACCGGATAGCTCGCCAGATCCGTGCTTTGCTGCCGGGCGGGGCTGATGCTGTCGGCGATGCGAAGGGTCGTCGTGAGGGCGATCACGATCAGAACGGTCGCGGTCACCACCGCGAAGATCCTGCGCGGCGGAAGCACGAACTTCCAGCCGCGGGCCTCCGACAGCTCCTTCCAGTAGGCGGAGTAGCTGTTGATCATGACGGGAGTCGCGACGGCCACGAACAGCGCCACGTTGCGGACGGACTGAAGGGCCAGACCAAGCGCCACGAGCGTGAGCAGGAACTCGTGGAGGGACGGGCGCCGCAGCGCGAAGCCGATGATGACCAGGAAGAGCATGGCCTCGAACGGGCGCAGGTAGACCTGGTGGAAGTCGGGTGAGAACCACTCGACGATCAACCTCTGCTGGGCGACGCTCCCCTCGGTCTGGAACGGATAGGGGTACAGGCTGAAGCCGTGTGGTGTGGCCGCCACCGCCACCACCGAAAAGACGGTGATGATCGCAAGGAACCGGACATGGGCCCGGTGTGCGGGGTTTCCGCGATCCCATGTCCAGCCGATGAGCTCGGCGACCAGCGCCACCCCCAGCCAGACAAAGCCGATCACCCACCCGCCGTGGAGGTTGGCCCAGAGCACCATCACTAGAGGGAAGAGGTTCAGCGCGCGGCTGCGGCCGGTCAGATAACCATGCAGCCAGTAGAGCTCGAGGCAGCTCAGGAAGAAGGTGATCATCTGGGCCCGCGGGCCCCAGATCGGCGACCCAGCGACAGCGCCGATCGCAAGTCCCATGCCGACGATCACCCATGGCTGCCGTCGGACCTGCCGGTACATGATCCAGAAGGCGGCCCACGTCAAAAGGCCGAACGCGAGGCTTAGCCCGACCACGCCCGCGGCGTTGTAGACGAGCCACATCAGGATCTCCGTGAGGTACTCGTGGTCGGTCCAGACGTGGCCGGGCACCGTGAATGTGAAGATGTCCGTCGAGGGCAGCCGGCCGTTGTCGACCATCCAACGGCCGATTCGAATGTGCCACCAGAAATCGGGGTCCTGCTCGCCCGCGATGAAAAGCGAGAGGGTCACGATCATCACGCCGCCCAAGAGCAGCGTCCTCGCGCTGAGCCGTTCCGTCAGCCGCAAGCCCCTGGCCGTCAGTTTCGTCCCTTCAGTGGGTTGGGGAAGTAGCGTGCCACGCGGCGCGCGTAGGTCGGATATTCGTCGGGGAAAGCGCGCTCGAGCACTCGCTCTTCCCACCGGATGCGGAGGAGCTCGCATACCACGAAGTAGACAACGGCCAGCGCGCTCGGCCAGCCGGCGGTGGCGAGGTTGATGCCGACGGCGGCGATGATCTCGCCCAGGTATACGGGGTGGCGGCTCAGCGAGTAAGGGCCGCCGGTGACCAGGCGTCGTGCCTCGGGGATGATGGAGAACGAGCGGCGCAGATAGGCCAGTCCCCAGACGGAGTAGGCCAGTCCAGCCGTGCCCAGGAGGTCAGCCGCCAGCACGAGTCCCTCGTGGCGGCCGCCTCCGGGCAGGAATGGCGCCGCTATCGCGGAGAAGGTGCCGGTGAAGGCGATGAAGATGACTGCCGCCCGATGATCGGTCCCGCGTTTGGGCAAGCGGGTCGAGTACAGGACGACCAGCATCGTGAAGTAGGCCAGCGCGAGGAGCTGCTGCAGGAGGAACAGATAATCGGACGCCTGGCGCACTGATCTGAGGCCGTCCCACACGAAAAGGAGCTGGCGGGCGAGAAAGATGCTGAAGAAGAGGGCGGGGAGCAAACGGCTGAAGACAAGGTCGCGCCAGTACGCCACAGAGTGCTTTTGCACACCGTCTGCGACGCTTGGGGCAGCCATTCCCGGCGAAATCTATCCCGTTGGACGCCGCGCGTGGCGCTTCTTGGGCGCTGCGGGCGGTCCGTTTGACGTTGCGCGTAGCGCAGCTTGACGCCTGTGAAGGGGATTTTGATGGGCGTCTGACTGCTGCGACCAGCCTGGCGGCGGCTTGCGTTAACTGATTGACCTGCCCGGGACCGCCCGAGTAGCATCACCGCCGCTGACGGCTAGAAAGCCCCGCAAGAATCGCCGCCGGGACCCGTCATTCATATCAGACGGCTGTAGTTCAGGAAAAAGGAGGTGAAATGCAGATGTTGAGCCTTTACATGAAGCTTCGTAGCCTTACGACCCGTCAGGAAGGGCAGGGCATGGTTGAGTACGCCCTGATCCTCGTGCTCGTCTCAATCGTGGTTATCGTCATCCTTCTTACGATGGGCAACCAGATCAAGAACGTGTTCTCGAACGTCGTAGCCGCTCTCGGCTAACGAGAACCAAACGTAGTAGCACCTTCAAAAAGAGAGCCCCAAAAGGGGCTCTCTTTCGTTAGCTGAATGTAGGGGACGATCTCGGTCCCCCTCGTTACAATGGCCACACTCTTGCGGACCCCATGATTCGGAGGTGACTTAGTCTTGGCCGTCGCACCAGCTTCATCACGACCTCGTCCAGGCGGTGGACGTCTTTTCATCATCGTCGGCTTGCTGCTTGCCATCCTCGCCGGCGCCGGGGTGTTCCTCCTCGGCGGATTGCTCGGCGGAGGCGGTGGGTCCAGCGGGCCTACCACCACTGTGGTCATCGCGAAGCAGGCTATCGCGCTGCGCCACTCAATCACCACCGACGACCTCGACGTTGAAAAGGTATCGGGCACTTTCACGAGCGTCAACAACATCTACGCGAATAAGAGCGACGTCGTCAACAAGATCGCGGAGATCCAGATCAGCAAAGGCTCCGTGATCACCTCTGACATGCTCGCCGTAGACATCGGCCTGGTGCCGGCCGGCGCAGCTCCGGCCTACCTGCCGCTGGCTACCGGTTACGTGGCCATGACCATCCCTACCGGTGAGCAGCAAGGCGTGGCCGGCCACATCACTCTGGGTGACTACATCACCGTCATCGCGTCCGCGAGCACCAGCGTGTTCGCGACCGGCCCACAGTCCGGGCCGTCCAAAATCGTGAGCAAGACTATTTTCACGAACATCCATGTGATCGGTCTCGGACCGGCGACGACGAACGTCCAGCCGGCCAATGGGGCGACAACCGTTGGTGGGACCACGGGCCCGACCGGCGGTGTGGTCTCGAGCCTGACCATCGAGCTGACGCAATGTGACGCCGAATACTTCACGTGGTTCCTCGGCAACACAAGCCTTCGCTACACGCTTGAGTCGTTCCACGACTACCTGACGGCGCCAGCCGCCGCAGATCCCACCTGCCCGACCATTCTGTCGGCTCAGGGCGTCAGCCAGAAAGAGGTCGAAGCCAGGTACCATTTCACGGTCTTGTGACGTCCAGCAATAGCTGAGATGGGTCTGCTCGATAGAGTCAAACAGAATCAGACGGTCCCCCCCGCACCGGCAGGGGGGACCAACGGCCCGGCCGTGGGAACCATGCCGGGCGCGGCCTCGACTTACGGCCCGACGACGTCGATCCCGGTTGCCCAAACTTCGGCGACCGCGACCTCGCCGCCCGCACCAAGCCTGACGCAGCGCGCCGCTGCGTCGGCCGGGGAGTTGACGCCGGCTTTCACCGCGGCCAAGGTTCAGATCCACGCCCGCCTGATCGAGAAGTACGCGGATCAGATCGACTCCAGCAACAAGCCTGGTGTTAGGGAAAAGATCCTCGAGCTCGCAGAGGAGTACTTCCGCTCTACGGCGATGACGATGACCAAAAGCGACAAGGAACGCCTCGTCGACTCGGTCCTCGACGACGTGCTGGGGCTCGGTCCACTCGAAGCGCTTCTGGCCGACCCGGCCATCACCGAGATCATGGCCAACCATCCGAAGCAGATCTACGTCGAGAAGAGCGGGGAGCCGACCCTCTCCGCGGTGACTTTTGAAAGCGAGCGTCAGATGCGTCAGGTCATCGACCGCATCGTCAGCCTGGTGGGCCGGCGCGTTGACGAATCGACGCCGATCTGTGACGCGCGGCTGAAGGACGGCTCGCGTGTCAATGTGGTCATTCCACCGATCGCTCTCAAAGGTCCATGCCTCACGATCCGGAAGTTCGCCAAGGAGAAGTGGGGTCCCGCAGACGTAGTCAACCGATTCAGGTCGTCAAGCCCGGACCTCATGGCCTTTCTGCGCGCCTGCGTGCGCGCGAGGTTCAACATCCTGGTCTCAGGAGGCACCGGCTCAGGTAAGACGACCCTCCTCAACATTCTTTCGTCCTTCATCCCAGAGACCGAGCGGCTGATCACGTGCGAGGACGCTGCGGAGCTTCAGCTCCAGCAGCCACACTGGATCCAGCTCGAGTCGCGGCCCCCGAACGTCGAAGGCAAAGGCGCCGTGACGATCCGCGAGCTCGTCAAGAGCTGCCTGCGAATGCGCCCCGATCGCATCATCGTCGGTGAGTGCCGTGGCGGCGAGGCCCTGGACATGCTGCAGGCCATGAACACCGGCCACGATGGTTCGATGTCGACCCTGCACGCAAACAACCCGCACGAGGCGCTGGTCCGCCTCGAAACCCTGGTCCTCCAGGCCGGGCAAGACCTGCCTTCCCGGGCCATCCGGGAGACCATCGGTGCTGCGATCCACATGATCGTTCAGCAGTCCCGCCTGCGTGGTGGCGTGCGCCGCATCGTGAGCGTGGCTGAGATCACCGGCATAAAGGATGGCGACGTCCAGTACCAGGAGCTTTTCACCTTCAAGCAGCTCGGCGTCAATGCCGAGGGCAAAGCTGTCGGCTACCACACCGCGACCGGCCTCTTGCCGATGCGAATGGAACATCTCAGGGCAGAGGGCGAGGACGTGTCCGAGAACCTTTTTAAGCCCACCCCGCAACCGTCGCCGGATAAGCTGTACTGACCGTTTAGGAGGTCCAGATGACAATCCCCGTGGTGTTCGGGCTCGTCGCTTTCGCCGGAATCTTTCTCTTGGTGCTCGGCATCAGCCAGATGCGGCGCTCCGCAGGCGGTGCTGAGGACTTTCAGGCTAGGCTTGCCGCTTACGGCGTGACGACCGCCGGGGCGAACACGCTTCCGCCTGCCACCGGCATTCGAGATTCGCTCAACCGGCTGTTTCAGCCGGCCGCGGACCGCGTCGGGCGCGGCAACGTAAAGAAGGGGAAGCCCTCTGTGGGCGAGCAGCTGCAGAGGGCCGATCTGAGGCTCCGCACGTCCGAGTTCTTGATGATCCAGCTGGGGAGCACCGCCTTGTTCGTCTTTATCGCGGTGCTTCGATTCGGCTTGCCCTTCGGTGGGCTGATCCAGACGGTCGTGGCCGGTGTCATCGGCTACCTGCTGCCGAGCTTCTATGTGAAGTTCCGGATCAACCAGCGTCTCAAGGCATTCAACAATCAACTGGGCGACACGCTCACCCTGCTGTCGAACGCCATCAAGGCCGGCTATTCGTTCGCGCAAGCGATCGATACCGTCGCGAAAAACGCCGTGGCGCCGATCGCGGACGAGTTCGGGCGCGCTGTGCGCGAGATGAACCTCGGTGGCTCCCCTGACGAGGCGCTGGCGAACATCACCAAGCGTATCGCGAGCGCCGACTTCGACCTCGTGGCCACCGCGTACTCGATCCACCGCACGGTTGGTGGGAACCTCGCGGAGATCCTCGACAACATCGCCTACACCATCCGTGAGCGAGTCCGGATCAAAGGTGAGATTGCAACGCTGACGGCGCAGGCACGGGCATCAGGAACCCTGATCACCTTCCTTCCGATCGTGCTGGCCGCCTTCATGTACTTCGTCACTCCGACTTACTTCCGACCGATGTTCGAGAGCATCATCGGATGGGGGCTGATCGTTTTCGGAGCCTTCATGATCTTCATCGGCAACCTGATCATTCGTCGCGTGGTCGCGATCGAGGTATGAACTGATGAGCCCCACCTTTCTTCTAGCGGTGGTCGTTGGGCTCGGCGTGCTGATGATCTTCGTCGGCCTCGCCCGGACGCCATCGGGCAACACCGCGGAGATGGTCCAGCGGCGCCTCTCTGTATATGGCAGCGGCGGTATTGGAGAGAAGCAGCTAACCCTCGAAGAGGTAGAGCTGCAGCGGCCGTTCAGCGAGCGGTTCCTTCGCCCCGCGATCGAGCGCCTTGGCTCGGTCATGTCCAGGTCGACGCCACAGAAGGCCCGTCAGAACCTGATGAACAGGCTCGACCTTGCGGGACGACCTGGCAACCTGACCCCGGAGGATTTCGCGGCCGTTCGGATCGTCGCTGCGGTGGTTATGGCGGCGATCGGGTTGTTGCTCGGTCTCCTCATGCACAGCCCTGTTTATCTGGTCGTCTCCTTGGCGGTGGGTGCGATCCTGGGCTTCTACCTGCCCGTGCTTTGGCTGAAGCAGAAGGTCGACGCCCGCCGGAGCGAGATCCAGAAGGGCCTCCCAGACGCCATGGACCTGCTGGTGATCGCGGTTGATGCGGGGCTTGGCTTCGACGCCGCGCTCGCGAGAGTGACGGACAAGTACAGGAACGCGCTCTCTGACGAATTCGCCAAGGTGCTGCGCGAGGTCAGCCTAGGGCGGCCGCGCCTCGAGGCCATGGATGAGATGGGCCGGAGCAGCGGTGTCGAGGACCTGCACAACTTCATCCAGGCCATCATCCAGTCCGAGCAGTTCGGCACCGGCATCGGCAAGATCCTTCGCATCCAGGCCGACGAGATGCGGCGCAAGCGCCGGCAGCGAGCGCAAGAGAAGGCCGCCCAGGCCACCTTGAAGATGATGCTGCCGATGGTCGGTTGCATCTTCCCGACGCTGTGGATCGTGCTGCTCGGGCCGGCGGCCCTGATCCTGCTGAAGCCGAGGACGTAAAGCACGCTCTCCTGGCTGCTGCCGAGCATCCCGGCGTGGGAGCTCTTGTTGCGGGCGATCCTCATTTACACCGGGCTGCTCATCGCTCTGCGGCTGTTTGGCAAGCGTGAGGTCGGCCAGTTCACGCTGTACGACCTCGTCTTCATCCTGCTGGTGGCCAACGCGCTCCAGCCGGCGATCACAGGGCCCGACAACTCACTCGGCGGCGGCTTCGTCTTGATCGTGGCGCTGGTCGGTATGAACTACATCATCGGCAGGCTGGACAACCTGCCTCGGTTCCACCGGCTCTTCAGTGCAGCGCCGGCGGTGATCATCAAAGACGGGCACTACCTGCCCGAGGTGATGAAGCGCGAAGGCGTGCTGGTCGAGGAATGCGAGATGTCGATTCGCGAGCACGGCATATCTGACCTCAAGGACGTCCAACTTGGCGTGCTGGAGCCGGACGGCACGATCTCGATCGTGCCGACGAGCCTGGCCGTGCAGCGCACCAAGCGACGGGTGAGGTTTCTCCGCCGGGGGGGCTAGAAACCGAATTCTTAACGGGCGGGGTTGTGGCACTGCCCGTCTTGCCTTAAATTCGGGCCTGGTTGGTGTGACATCAGGAGCCGGGGGCAATCAGTAGGTCACATCCTTATCGCTGCTGGCGCTCAGGGGCTTCGGTGGAGGAGGGAGGGCCCTGGAAGAGGTCTGCCTATTCCGCCGAGAGGAACTCGATCGCCGCCTGCTTGAACTCCTTCGCCGGCACCGTACCCATGTGGTCGCGGCCGGGAACGGTCACCAGGTGCGATGACGGCATGAGCTCGACGAGTTCGGGCACGTCGACCGCGAGCTCATCGCGGTCCCCGACCACGATCAGGATCGGCGTCTGGATCGCGGCGAGCAGCGCCGGGTCCCTGACGGGCCGAAGCCCCGTGATGCATGCCGCCAGCGCTTTCAGGTCGTTGGTCGGTCGGGCTGAGGCGAAGCGGTAGAAGGTCTGGGCCACCGGGTCTGATGTGGGCTCTGCGCCAAGAAAGGCCTCGGCGATCGCGTCCGCGCTCTCGATCGCTCCCGCCGTCCCGATGCCCCCGAGGACGGCACGCCGCACGCGAGTGGGAAATTCCAGGACGACCTGCAATCCGATGCGAGCGCCCATCGAATACCCCAGGTAATCAGCGGCCGGCACGTTCACGTGATCGAGGAGGCGAGCGACATCGCCGGCCATGATGTCGATCGAGTAGGCGGCTCGGTCGTGAGGTTTATCGCTGTGTCCGTGGCCGCGGCAGTCGAGCCCGAAGACTCGAAAGCCCGCGTTGGTGAGCGCCTCCTGCCATCGAGTACCAACCCAGTTCAATCGGTAGTCGGACGCGAAACCATGCACCACCACAAGTGGCGCTCCGCGTTCAGGTCCGTGCACCTCGTAGTGAAGGCGGACGCCATTGCTGTCGAAGTCCATGCGGCGCCCGTTAGGCTAGTCCATCACATGTCCGGAAGGCGCGCGGTGCACGAACGCACAGGGAAGGTGCTGGCAGAGGACCTCGAAATGGCGACCTCGATCAACGCTCGTGTCGTCGGGCTGATGTTTCGCCGCACGCTCGAACCCGGGCGTGGCATGTGGATTACCCCCTGCAACGGCATCCACATGATGTTCATGAGATTTCCTATCGACGCAGTCTTCCTGGATACCAGGGAGCGCGTGAAGAAGGTCTACCGCAAGCTGCCGGCGTGGTGGGGGGTGGTGTGGCTCGTGTGGGGCGCCCACAGCGTCCTGGAGCTTCCGCCAGGGTCGACCACCGACATCGACCTCCGCCGCGGCGACCAGCTAATCATCTCCTGACCTTTTCCCTCCTCTCTGGTGGCATTTCCCTCCCCCTTCAGGGGGAGAGTCACAGTGGAGGTGGAAACAAGTCCGAACATGCGCTGTAAAGAAGCACTTGACGTGGCTCGTAGCCTCGGACCGTGCGAAGGCACCTGCTCGACATGATCCTTCCGCCACGGTGTGGCGCCTGCCGCATGGTTGGCTCGTGGCTGTGCGGCCGGTGCCGCTCACGCGTTCGCCGCCTCGAGGAACCTCTGTGCCGCCGGTGCGGTGCAGAGGTGGAGTCTATTCGCAAGGACTGCGGGTGCCGGAGCCGGCTGAAGGCACTCTCGAGGCTGCGCTCGGCGGCGGCGTACGAAGGCCCGATCGAAGTCGCCCTCCAGCGCTTCAAGTACCACGGCTGGCGGCGGCTTGCCGAGCCGCTCGCGCTGTTGATGGCAGAGCGCCTGGTGGTAGAAGGGTTGCCGGCTCGTTGGGCGATCGCCGTGCCGCTGCACAGCTCCCGGCTGCGGCAGCGGGGTTTCAACCAGTCGGAGCTCCTGGCGCGAGAGCTGCGCAAGCGCCTCGCGCTCGTTGAACCGCCGGGCGAGTTGGTCCGCGTACGCGCCACGCCGCCGCAGGTGGGCCACGACCGACGCTGGCGCCTCGAGAACGTGCACGGCGCGTTTGAGTGGCGCGGAGCGCCCCTGGAGGCCCGTTCGATCTTGCTGATCGATGACGTGGCCACGACCGGAGCCACTCTGGAAGCTTGCGCCGTTGCTTTGAGAGCGGGCGGATCTGGGCCTGTAATGGGGGTCTCAGTAGCGAGGGTTAACGTATAGTTGGCGGTCGGTTCATCAAACCGAGCGGAGGACTTAGCGAATGGCAGTCCGGATCCCAGGTATCAACATCGATGAGTACTACCAGCAGCTAGGGCCGATCGAGCCCCTCATCCGCGACGACCGCGTGACCGAAATCATGGTCAACGGCAGCGACCATGTTTATGTCGAAATGGGCGGTAAGGTCGTTCTGACGAACATCAAGTTCGTCGATGAAGACCAGCTGCTCAACGTCATCCAGTTCATCGTGCGCACCGTCGGCCGCCGCATCGACGAGCGCCAGCCGCTCTGTGATGCCCGCCTGGCAGATGGCAGCCGTGTCAACGCGGTCATCCGGCCGCTCGCCCTGAACGGTCCGCTGCTCACGATCCGCAAGTTCTCCCGTGACCCTTTCCAGGTCGAAGACCTCATTCGCTTCGGGAGCTGCAACGAAGCTGGGTTCGGTTTTCTCAAGGCCGCCGTCCTTGCCAAGGCCAACATCATCATCTCGGGCGGCACCGGGACCGGCAAGACCACGTTCCTGAACGTGCTGTCCGGCTTCATCCCGGTGGAAGACCGCATCGTCACCATCGAGGACGCGGCCGAGCTGCAGCTGCACCAGGAGCATGTCTGCCGGCTCGAAACCAGGCCAAAGGACATCAACGGAGAGGGCGAGGTCACCATCCAGCGGTTGGTCATCAACGCCCTGCGCATGCGCCCTGAGCGCATCGTCGTCGGGGAGTGCCGTGGCGGCGAGGCGCTTGACATGCTTCAGGCCATGAACACCGGCCACGACGGCTCGATGACGACCCTGCACGCCAACACCCCGCGCGACGCACTCGCCCGGCTCGAGACCCTCGTTTTGATGGCCGGCGTCGACCTTCCCGTACGGGCCATTCGCCAGCAGGTGGGCAGCGGTATCAACCTCATCTGTCAGCTGAACCGGCTGCGCGACGGCTCGCGCAAGGTGACGGCGATCTCCGAGATCGTCGGCATGGAGCAGGACATCATCACGATGCAGGACATCTTCGTGCTGGAGCAGAAGGGTGCGACACCTGACGGAAAGGTGATCGCGGAATTCAAGCCCACGGGCTTGCGGCCGAAAATCCTGGACCGCATCTTCGCCCAGGGAATTCCGCTTCCCAAAGAGATCACGATGCTCTTCCCGCCGCCCCCGGGATACAAGCCCTCGTCTCACTAGGCGGCCGCCAGGCTCAGCCGAAAAAAGCCCGGCCGCGCCTGTGCGCAGGGCGCACTCTTGAGTCATATACTCGGGTTGTGAAGGTCGTCCTGCACGACCGTACCGACGGTCTGGGGCAGGAGGTGCGTGAGAACGCCGAGCGCAAGCTCACCCGCCTCGTACGCCACTTCGGCAAGGTGGCCGAGGCCGAGGTGGATTTCTCCGAAGAGCGCAAGCGCAGCGGGCTCACGACCACTGTCTGCCGCATCAACGTCCACCTCGACGGCCGGCGCGCACCGGTCCTGAGCGCCCACGAAAGGGGCGCCGACGCGCTGTCAGCCCTCGATCTTGCGCTGGACAAGATCGATCGCCAGGTGGTCAAGCACAAAGAGAAGATCACCCACCGCAAGAAGCCGGTCTCACCCGTACGCATGCCGTCGGCGGAAGGGGCCGAGGGGCCCCTCTCGTCGGAGCCAGAGAGAATCCGCCTGAAACTGCGCCCTATGACCATCGCCGACGCGGTCGCTGAGCTCGAGGCTGACGGCCAGGCGTTCCACGTCTTTCTCCACGAGGATTCGGGGGCCATCCAGATCGCCGCTCGAAGGGCGGACGGTTCGGTGGCGGTGATCGAGCCGATCGTCACCTAAGACCCATCCCCCTTCAGGGGGAGGTCGGGGGGCAATTGTCCCCTCCCCCGCAGGGGGCAATCAGTAAGTCCCATCCTGGTCGCCGCTTTGCGCGCAGGGCCAGGGTGGGGGTCGACCGAAGCTGGCGATACCGCTGGGGTCAAGATTCGGATCAAGCCGAGCCGGGTACGCTAGATCTAGCGATGCTGTCCTTAGGAAAGCTGTTAGACCCGAACGAGCGCGAGGTCAAGCGCCACATGGTCGTTGCGTCCGTGATCACGGCGCTGGAACCCGAGCTCAAGGCGCTCGACGATGCCGCCCTGCGCGCGCGGTCGGACGAGTTGCGCGAGCGTGCGAAGGAGGGCCACGACCTCGACGAGCTTCTGATCGAGGCCTTTGCGCTCTGTCGTGAATCTAGCCGGCGCACGATTGGCCTTCGCCACTTCGACGTTCAGCTGGTCGGAGGCATCGTCCTGCACCAGGGAAAGATCGCCGAGATGAAGACCGGAGAAGGCAAGACCCTGGTGGCGAGCCTGGCCCTGTATCTCAACGCCCTGGCCGGCAAAGGCGTTCATCTGGTCACCGTCAACGACTACCTCGCCCGGCGCGACGCGGGCTGGATGGGCCCGATCTACCACCTGCTGGGCATGAGCGTCGGCATCAACGTCGGAACGGCCGGCACCTATATCTTCGACCCCGAGTATGTCGACGAGGACCATCCCGACTCTCGGCTTCAACACATGCGGCCCGCGACCAAGCGAGAGGCGTACATGGCGGACATCACCTACGCGACCAACTCCGAGCTCGCCTTCGACTACCTGCGCGACAACATGGCTCGCGATCTGGCGCAATGCAGTCAGCGCGACCTGAACTACGCAATCGTCGACGAGGTGGACTCGATCCTGGTCGACGAAGCCCGCACCCCTCACATCATTTCCGGACAGTCGGACGAATCCACGGAGAAGTACTACGAGTACGCCAGGTGGGCAGCTCGATTGGTCGTTGATGAGGATTACGAGGTCGACCTCAAGCACAAGTCGGCGTCGCTCACCGAGGCAGGCATAGCGAAGATGGAGCGCTGGACCGGCATCAAAAACATCTACGACCTGGAAAACGTGGTCGAGGCTCATCAGATCAACCAGGCGCTCAAAGCCAAGACGCTGTTCGGGCGCGACGAGGAATACCTGGTCAAGGACGGCGAGGTGATCATCGTCGACGAGTTCACCGGGCGCACCATGCCTGGCCGCCGCTGGTCCGACGGACTGCACCAGGCGGTCGAGGCCAAAGAGGGTGTCAAGGTTCAGCAGGAGCAGAAGACGATCGCGACGATCACGGTGCAGAACTATTTCCGGCAGTACAAGAAGCTTGCCGGCATGACCGGAACGGCGTTGACCGAGGCGGAGGAGTTTCACAAGATCTACGGGCTGGATGTGGTCGTCATCCCGACTCACCGGCCGATGGTGCGTCTGGACAGCCCCGACGTGATCTACAAGACGGAGCAGTCGAAGTTCGAGGCGGTCATCGACCAGATTGTCGAGATGAACAAGGCGAGACGGCCGGTGCTCGTGGGCACGGTCTCGGTCGAGAAGTCCGAGCGCCTATCGCGCATGCTCGAGAAGCGCGGAGTCAAGCACAACGTCCTCAATGCGAAGCAGCACGAGCGTGAGGCGGCGATCGTCGCCGAGGCGGGTCAGCCCGCCGCGGTCACCATCGCCACCAACATGGCGGGACGAGGCACCGACATCGTCCTCGGCTCCGGCGTGCAGGATGTGGGGGGCCTGCACATCATCGGCACCGAGCGCCACGAGAGCCGGCGCATCGACAACCAGCTGCGCGGCCGCGCCGGGCGGCAGGGCGACCCTGGGTCGAGCCGCTTCTTCATCTCTTTGGAAGACGACCTGATGAAGATCTTCGGTCCGGCCGCGGATCGCATCGGAAGGCTGATGGACAGCCTCGAAGTCGAACCTATCGAGCATCCGTGGGTGGCGCGATCGATCGCCGGTGCCCAGAAGAAGGTCGAGGGGATGCATTTCGACGCCCGCAAGCACGTGGTCGAGTACGACGACGTGATGAACCAGCAGCGCAAGATCGTGTACGAAGAGCGCCGCAAAGTGCTTGAGGGCGCGGACGCACGAGGGAACATCCTCGTCTATGCGAAGGACATCATCGCCAAGGGTGTTGAGCAGCACTGCCAGAGCCGGCACCCGGAGAACTGGGATCTCGACGGGCTGGTCAAATACCTGAACGCATACCTGCCCATCGCACCCGATTCACAGATCCCGGAAGACGCGCTGCACAACGGGCCCGAGGGCCTCGTCGAGCACCTGTATGCGGCGGCATCGGATACCTACGACAAGAAGGTCGCAGAGGTCGGAGCCGACCTGATGCCGCTCGTCGAGCGCGACGTGATGCTGCAAACAGTCGACTGGCAGTGGATGGAGTACCTGACCCAAATGGAGCACTTTCGCGAAGGGATCGGGCTCCGCGCCTACGGCCAGCGTGACCCGCTCGTCGAGTACAAGAACGAAGCCTTCGAGATGTTCACCGAGCTGCGCGAGCGGATACAGGCGTCGATCGTGGCGCGGATATTCAGGGTGCAGGTCCAGCGTAATGAGCCGGCGCCTCCGCCGCCACCGTTGGTGCGGCAGGTCCTGGAGAGCGGCCCCGCCGAGCCCGATGGCGCCGACGGCGCCGGCCGGAATGGTGCGCCCAAGCAGCGACGCGCGGTGCCGGCGATCCCAGGCCAGACGCAAGCCGCCGCGGGTGCCCAGGGTAAGATCGGCCGCAACGACCCGTGCTGGTGCGGGTCCGGAAGGAAGTACAAGAGGTGTCATGGACGCTAGGTGGCAAGGGGGACTACGTCCCCCTTACCGGAACCCCCTCTCCATGCGACGTTCTGGTTGGTCAGTTGTATGTGGAGTCATGGCCCGG
>Ga0208848_1000057_pt1 | contig 20210 bp, 13 predicted proteins | sample NGESurshal072012_2_FD_184455 | JGI IMG/M metagenome (GOLD analysis project Ga0208848, IMG submission 184455) | Arctic peat soil microbial communities from Barrow, Alaska - NGEE Surface sample 210-1 shallow-072012 (SPAdes) | ecosystem: Environmental > Terrestrial > Soil > Wetlands > Peat ... | reverse complement strand
TGACGAGCCGTGAATGGACGCGGGGTCATTGGCTTCGGGATTGCGATCCGAGCCGCCTCCTGCGAGAGCGCGAACGAGGTTGGCGACATTTGGCGTCCCCCACCCGGTCGTCAGGTCATAGCCACGCTTGGCGGAGAAGCCGATCGTTGAGTCGAGCGCGTTGTTGCCAATCGTGATGTCATGGAAATTGGCCGACGAGGACCGCGCACCGGCATCGGGCCTCGACTGCTGCCTGCCGAGGTTGTACAGCGCTGCATTCGCAAACCCGAGCGAGTCGTGCCCGGCCGCCGCGCGCGCCTGGTTCACAAGGGCAAAGATCGCGGCCCACTGAGGCGATCCGACACTGGTGCCACCAACCAGGTAGATGTACGGCGACGCGAAAACCTCGACGCCGCCGTTGATCGCAGCGTTGTAGGCGACATCAGGGATGGTCCGGGTGCGGTGGCCGGTGACCCCCCGCTGCCAGGAAGGGGCCTGGAAGAGGATGCTCGGAGCTCCGCCTGTCGCGGCGTCGAACCACGGCTCGTTCCAGGTCGCCTCTCCGCCGTAGGCCCCCGCTACTTCCAGTCCGCCGGGGTACGGATTGCCCTGGGTGCCACCGACGCTGGTGACCAGAGGATCAGAGGCCGGATAGGAGGCTAGGGCCGGGGAGGCCGTGCCGGTGTACTGGGTCCACGTGGCGCCGGCATCGCCTGCCGACGCTAGTACGGTATCGCCTAACCTGGTCGCCGCCTGGAAGATCTTGTGCTGGTCGGCGAACGACGTTCCGGCCGTGGCGTCGGTCTCCCAGTCGCCAAAGCTCTGCGACACGATCGCTCCCGGGTAGTGCGGGAAGACCTGTGCCTCGGCAGCATTCAGGTCGTAGTTGTTGTCGGTTGCCGCAACGGCTAGCACGATCTTTGCCCCAGGCGCCATCGCATGGGCGTACTCGACGTCAAGCGAAGTCTCGACCTGCCAGCCAGTCAAGGCCCCGGAACCTGTGGCCCCTGTGCCGGCCGCGTTGATGATCGTGAACGAGGGCGGCGCCGCGATCCCGAAGTATGCATCGAACCTCGCGAGGTCGGCGGCGATTGTCGGGGAGCCGTACGAGTCGACGATGATGATCGTCTGGCCGCGCCCGTCGAGATTGGATGGGAAGTTATAGACCTTGCCCAGGTCATACGGTCCGTAGCAAGAGTAGGAGGGCGCGAATAAACAGCCGTGACCGATCGCACTGGATGTCAGGGAAGTGATCGCCGGACCCTGGACAGCCGTGAGATGCGGCGACATGTGCGGCCCGGCGGCTTGGGTGGGGGTCGCGACGCCTGCGAGGGCGAACAGAGAAACGCCGGCGGCAACGGCGGACATGCGGAAACGCACAGAAATCGAACTCACCTTTAGTGACACCCCTTCAAACGGGACCGGGCGGTTTGGCCGGACCCCTATCTCTTCGTTGACTGGAAATCGTATCTGCTACCAGTCAACTTTCAGCATTCTTACGTGCAGAAATCCGTACCTCGTGGGCGTTTGTCCCAGACGGGCCCGGCTAAACCGTTTCGACGGTGATTCCCTGTGGCAGCTTTCCGACCTTGACCTGCTTTCCGTCCACCGCGAAGTCGATGCGGTGGCCGGCGAAGTGCAGCCCGTTCACCTCGATCCTCCGCCACAGCGGAGTTTCGACCGGGGCGATGCGCAGGCGGCCGCGCGTCGCGTCAGCTTCGAGCCCCAGCAGCGTGGCGAGCAGGGAGAACGTGGACGCCGCCGCCCAGTTCTGGGGGCTGCAGCTGTTCCGGTAGTCGTCCGGCGTCGCGTCCGGCGCCCGGTCCGTGCCGCACCATAGCTCCGGCATGCGCCGGTCCGCGAACGCCATTCCCGCCTCGAGGATGGACCGCGCGACCAGCTCTGACTCTCGGGCCAATCCGTAGCGTCGGAGTCCCGCCGCGGCGATCGCGCTGTCGTGCGGCCACACCGAACCGTTGTGGTAGCTGCACGGGTCATAGTTGACGGCCCGGCTCGAGAGCGTGCGAATCCCCCAACCCGAAAGGAATTCGGGAGACACAAGTCGAGACCCAACCGCACGGGCCCGGGCCGGCGGGAGGATTCCAGTCCAAAGGCAGTGTCCGGGGTTTGAGGTCACGGCTTCGACCTGCCGCTTGGTTCCGTCGAGGCCTTGCGCGACAAAGCGCTCTTGCGACATCCAGAAGTCCCGGTTGAACTTCCGCCGCAGGTCCGCGGCGGCCGCCTTGAGCTCGGGTCGCTTTCTGGCCATCCCAAGCAGGGCTTGATAAAGGTAGCCCTGGACCTCACATATAGCGGCCGGCAGAGGCGCCGGTGTGCCGTCGACATGAGTGAGCGCATCGTCGGAGTCCTTCCAGCCCTGGTTGCGCGCGCGGCCGCCCGAGTACTCGATGAAGCCGTCATGGTCAGGATCGCCAAACGTGGCGCACCATGCCAGCGCCGCCTCGGCGGCCGGCCACAGCTCATCGAAGAGCTCGGCATCGGCGGTCCAGCGGAGCGTATCCGCCAGCGCGCAGAGGTACAGCGGAGTGGCGTCCACCGTGCCGAAGAGGATGCTGGGCCACAAACCGTGCTCGACGAGGTCCCCGGTGCGAACTTCGTGCAGGATCTTGCCCGGCTGTTCTTCGGTGTCGTGATCCACCTGCCGGCCCTGGTGCGCGGCGAGGTAGCGCAGCGTGCCACGGGCGATCTGCGGGTTCACGGGCAGGGCGAACATTGACGTGGACAATGCATCGCGTCCGAACGGGACGGCGAACCACGGCAGCCCACCGGTTGGATAGATCCCTGTGGGGTAGCGGTCGCACAGCATGCGCATGTCCTCGCGGCTCTGCTGCAGCAGCTCGTTGAGCACGGGGTTGTCGGTCTCGAAGGCGGCGCAGTCGGCCGACCACCGGCTGTACTCATTGCGGATCCGATCCAGACCAACGTCGAACGTCGGAACTTCGAGACTCGCCCCGGTCAGCACGTCGACATCAAGCACGAACTTTTCGCCCGGCCCAAGCTCCAGCCGGCGGCTGCTGCCGGCCGGGCGGAGAATCACCTCGGTCACGCGAGAGGAGCCGCCCGCCTCCCGAAGCTCAATTCCGCGAGCGGTCTCGGCGCTCCCAGCCGGCGGTGGCAAGGGCAGGTTGGGCACGATGCCGCGAATGGCGAGCATGGCGGCAAAGTCCGCTCCGAAAATCAGCTCAAGATCTGCGTCGGTCTTCGAAGAGCCCGGGTTGGTGATCGTGATTCGCTCGTGCAGACCCCGATCCACGTACCGCTCGCGGCGGACTCGCAAGGCGCCAGCAGCCAGCTCCAACACGACCCATCCCGCCTGCACCTGGACGTCCACGGGCTCAGGCTCGTGCCCATCGATGAGCAGGTGGAACTCGGAAAGAAAGCGCGTGTCGCCCAGCCAAAGCCCATGCCCGTCGGGACCATCGGCGCGCATCGCGCCGTCGCGGCCCGAGACCGCGAAGTGGCGATCGTCCTTCAGGGTCACACGCTTTCCGCCAGAGAAATTTCTCAGGTGGAGCGAGCCATGGCTTCCTCGTCAAGGAAGATGGACATGATGTCCGCACCGGAGGCGTGCCGCATGCCGGCGACGACGCCGCGAAGCACAGCCGACAGACCAGAGTTGGTTTCTACTGGCAAGCGCATCTTGTCCTCGGGCGCCTAATCATGGATTATCCGCGACCGATCCTCAGGCGTTCCCGCTGGGTGAACTTGAACGGTGAGTGGGAGTTGGGCGCCCAGGCCACGATGCAGGGATGATCGCGGTCACGGCCGAAGGCCACGGCCGGGTGGGGGGATACAACTCAGTTACGCCGTGAGAGAACGACTCCGCGCGACTTCACCCAACCACGCCGCGCTCGGCTTTGGGTGGCGGGCAAACGTCTGCCGGTCGACCGCGACCAGGCCGAACTTGGGTGCGTAGCCGAGAGCCCACTCGAAGTTGTCCAGCAAGGACCAGTAAAGGTAGCTGCGCACGTCGATGCCGTCGGCCAGGCATGCCTGCACCTCGCGAAGTGCCGTGCGCATGTACGCGATGCGCCTTTCGTCGTGCACTGTTGCGATCCCACTTTCGGTGACGAGGATGGGGATGCCTGGGCAGCTCTTCGCCGCCCGCCGGATCGTCGCGCCAAGGGCCTGGGGGTAGTCCTCGTACCCCATCTGCGTCGTCTGGTCGGTCTCGGTCAGCTCGCGCGTGATGTCGCTCCAGTCGTGGCCCGGGCTGCGCGGTCCCTCGGGCCCGATCCGGAAGCGCGTGTAGGTCTGCACCCCCACGAAGTCGTCCTTGCGCGCCAGCTCGAAGAACCAGTCGTTAACGCGCGATTCAACTTCCAGCGACGTGCTCCCGGGCTGCGCGCCTTCCTCGTACTGAATGTCAGGAAGGGCGAGCGTGACACCCACCGGGATCCCGCATCGGGACCGGATCGCCGCCGCGCCGGCCTGGTGGGCGGCGAGCAGGTTGTCGACTGCCCGCTGCGCGCCGTCCCGGTCATCGGTGTGGCCGGGCGGGTTGATGCCAAGCAGATAGCCGCTTGAGCCCAGGCCCTGCGGCTCGTTGATGGTGCAGGCGCAGGTGATCAAGTCCCCGAGCGCCGCCGCGGCGCGGTCGCAGTAACACTCGAAGAGTGACGGAAATCGTTCTGACGCAAAACCGCCGGCGTCCTGCAGCCACTTCGGAAGCGTGAAGTGTAGGAATGTGACGATCGGCGCCACGTGATGGTCCTGGCAGGCTTCGAGCACCCGCCGATAGTGGTCGAGCGCGGCCCGGGAGAACTCTCCCTCGGCAGGCTCGATGCGCGCCCACTCGATGCTGAACCGGAAAGCGTTCAGCCCGAAGCCGGCGAGCATTGAGACGTCCTCGCGATAGCGGTGGTAGAAGTCGCAGGCGTCGCCGGAAGGCTCGCGGCAGGGCGTCGACTCAACGTGCTCCCACCACCACCAATCGCTGTTGGTGTTGCCGCCCTCGACCTGGTGGGCTCCCACCGCGGCGCCGAAGAGGAAGTTCTCAGGAAACCGGGTGGTGTCACTCATCCGGCGGAGTGTTCCACAGACAGGGCTGCCCGTGGGCGGCGTCGATGCGACCTGGCGCTGCGCTCCTCCCGTCGCCACCTTAGAATGGTCGATGACTAGGGGTAGCACCGTTAGCTCACATTCGAAGGGGGATTTGAGAGTGCATCAGTTGTGGTTCAAGCGAAGCCTTATCCTGTCGCTCGCGGCCGTCTTGACGGCCGTTGCCTGCGGCACCAGTTCGACTCCGAGCGCCGGATCCGTGAACGTGATGGCTACGTGGACCGGGGCGGAGCAAGCCTCCTTCTTCGCCGTGATGAAGCCTTTCACGGACCAGACTGGGATCACCATCAACTATGAGGCCAGCCGCGACCAGGACGCGCTCCTGACCACGCGCGTGGCCGCGGGCAACCCGCCCGACCTGGCGGCAGCCCCAAGCCCAGCCCTCCTCACCTCATTCGCCAAGGCGGGCAAGATCAAAGCCCTCAACACCGTCGTGGACATGACCGCCCTTCAATCGCAGTACGCGAAAAGCTGGATCGACCTCGGAGAGCCTCTGGCCGACGGCAAGCTCTACCAGGTCTACTCGTGGGTCTCGCTCAAGGGGCTGATCTGGTACAACCCCAAGAACTTCCAGGCCAAGGGCTACAGCATCCCCAACAGCTGGGACAACCTGCTCGCACTGCAGGACACCATCAAGAGCAGCGGGACCACGCCATGGTGCATCGGTCTCGAGAGCGGGGCGGCCTCAGGCTGGCCCGGCAGCGACTGGGTCAAGGAGATCGTCCTGAGCCAGTCCGGGCCGACCGTCTACGACAACTGGTGGCAGGGCAAGCAGAAGTGGACCTCTCCTGAGATCAAGCTCGCCTGGCAGACGTGGGGCCAGATCCTAGGGTCGGGCGACAGCAACGTCTACGGTGGAGCCAAGAACATGTCGGCGACGAACTTCGGGGACGCCGGCACGCCGATGTTCCAGAACCCGCCCAAGTGCTACATGCACAACCAGGCGTCGTTCATCACGAGCTTCTTCCAGAGCGCGAACGCATCACTGGTGGCGGGGAATGATTACAACTTCTTCTCGCTGCCCGACATCACCGCACAGTACGCAGGCGCCCACGTGGTTGCCGGCGACGCATGGTCGATGTTCAACGACACGCCGCAGGCCCAGAAGATGCTCCAGTACCTCATGACCGCCGACGCCCAGGCGATCTGGGTCAAGCGCGGCGGCAAGATCTCGCCGAACAACCAGGTGCCCCTGACCGACTACCCGGACGCGCTGTCGAAGTCAACTGCCCAGATCCTGGTCGCGACCAAGATCGCCAAGTACGACGCCGGCGACCAGATGCCGTCTGACATGAGGAACGCTTACTGGTCGGCAGTCCTGAGCTTCGCGCAGAACCAAGGGAATCTCAACTCGATCCTCGCGAACCTGGACGCGGTCCAGGCCAAGGCATATACGTCGTAATCGAACACCCGTAAGACATGGACTTCAACGTCCTGCTGACGGACCTGCCGACGCTGATCGGTGTGATCATCGGCGTTCCGGCGGTGCTCGCCGCCTACATCGTGGGCGGCGAGTACCTGGTCCGCCGGCTACCAGACAAGGCGCGACCTTCGGTCCGTCCCTGGATATGGGTCGGGCCGGCGCTCGCGCTGGTCACCGCATTCCTCGTGCTGCCGGCCGTCGGCACGATCTCCACCAGCCTCCAGGATCGCAAAGGCAACTTCGTCGGCCTGAAAAACTTCGCGACGCAGCTCGACGGCTTTCCGACAGGCGGCGCCTGGATAGCCATCCGGGACAACGTCTTCTGGCTCGTCTTCTACACCCTCTTCGTGCTCGCATTCGGCCTGATACTGGCCGTGATCTTCGACCGTGTCCCGTACGAGAAGATCGTCAAGTCGCTGATCTTCATGCCGATGGCGATCTCGTCCGTCGCCCTCGTCGTGATCTGGAAGTTCATGTACGCCTACCAGCCGCCGGGGCAGGCCCAGACCGGCACCCTCAACTTCCTCCTCAACACGGTGTTCCACCAGGATCCTCGGACCTGGGTCCAGGACACGACCCCCCTGCTCGGACTGATCCCGCTCAACAACCTCGCCCTGATCGCCGCCGCCGTATGGGGAATCGTCGGATTCTCGATGGTCATCCTGTCGGCTGCGCTCAAAGGCATCCCGGGCGACCTGCTCGAGGCCGCAAGAGTGGACGGGGCTGGGGAGATCACCATCTTTCGCCGCGTGATCTTTCCCCTGATGATGCCCACCATCGTCGTGGTCGGGACGACGCTTGTCATTTTTGCGCTGAAAGCCTTCGACGTCGTGTACGCGATGACGAATGGCAACTACGAGACAGATGTCCTCGCCAACCGCATGTACAAGCTCCTTTACAACTCCAATGACTTCCCGGGTGCCAGCGCCGTGGCCGTGATCCTTCTCCTCACCGTGATCCCTGTGCTGATCTTCAACCTGCGCCAATTTCGGGCGGTGGAGGCAAGACGGTGAGCGTCGCAGCAGCGGCACGAACCGAGTCAACCGCGCTCCGCTTTTCGCCGCGGTGGATCACTGACAGACTCGGGGGCTTCGTGCTGCACGTGGCCGTCATCGGCCTCACCGTAGCCTGGGTCGTGCCCACGCTCGGCCTGCTGGTCACTTCATTCCGCCTGCCTGCCGACATCGCAAACTCGGGCTGGTGGACCGCCCTGGCGCCGCCGTACAAATTCACGTTGGACAACTACTCCCAGATGCTTCAGGCAAGCAACCTGGGCACCGGGTTCTTCAACAGCTTCATGATCTCGATTCCGGCCACGATCATCCCGGTCACCATCGCCGCGTTTGCCGCCTATTCCTTCGCCTGGATGAAGTTCCCAGGACGCGACTGGATCTTCCTGGCCCTGGTCGGGCTCCTCGCCGTGCCCCTGCAGCTCACCTTCATTCCGGTGACCACGGTATTTGTCAAGCTGGGCCTCACGCCCCAACACCTCACGTCGCTCGGACTACCGCCCTTCATCCCGCTGTGGCTCGCACATGCGGGGTACGGCCTGCCGTTCTCGATCTATCTGCTGTCGAACTTCTTCCGGGCGCTCCCAAGCGATCTCTTCGAGTCTGCGGAGATCGACGGCGCCGGCACGCTGACCGTGTTTTTCCGGATCGTGCTGCCACTTTCGGTGCCTGCCCTCGCCTCCTTAGTGATCTTCCAGTTCCTGTGGGTTTGGAACGACCTCCTGGTCGCACTCATCTACGTCGGTGGAACCGCTTCTGTGGCGCCGGTGACCGTGTCCCTCGTCAACCTGGTCGGCTCCTATGGTCAGAACTATCAGCTGTTGACCGCGGCTGCGTTCTTCTCGATGATCGTGCCTTTGGTCGTGTTCCTCAGCCTCCAGCGCTACTTTGTGCGCGGAATCCTGGCCGGTTCTGTGAAGGGATAGATAGAGATGGCATCAGTCACCTACGACCATGTTGTGAAGCGCTACACCGCGGACATCACCGTGGTCAAGGACTTCAATGTTGAGATCAAGGACAAGGAGTTCATGGTCCTGGTCGGCCCGTCCGGCTGCGGCAAGTCAACCGCGCTGCGCATGCTCGCCGGCCTCGAGGCGATCACCGAGGGCCAGATCCGGATCGGCGACCGCGTCGTGAACAACGTGGCGGCCAAGGACCGCGACATCGCGATGGTCTTCCAGTCGTACGCGCTCTACCCGCACATGAGCGTGTACGACAACATGGCTTTTCCATTGCAGATGCAGCGCATGAAGAAGGACGAGATCGACAAGCGAGTCAAGAACGCGTCTCGGATACTGGGCCTCGACAACTTCCTGAAGCGCAAGCCTCGCGCCCTGTCCGGCGGCCAGCGGCAGCGCGTCGCTCTCGGCCGGGCGATAGTGCGCAGCCCCAAGGTATTCCTGCTCGACGAGCCGTTGTCCAACCTCGACGCCAAGCTGCGCGGCCAGACACGCATCGAGCTGCAGAAGCTGCACCGCGACCTCGAGACGACCTTCATCTACGTTACGCACGACCAGGTCGAGGCCATGACGATGGGTGACCGGATCGCGATCATGAACGCCGGCATCCTGCAGCAGGTTGGGACGCCAGGCGACATTTACGACCACCCGGCCAACCTCTTCGTCGCCGGCTTCATCGGCAGTCCCACCATGAACTTCGTGCCGGCGTCGGTTCAGAACGGCACAGCGAAGGCCTCGGGCTTCGAGGTCAAACTGCCGAAGCCCATCGACGCGGCCAAGGGCACGCTCGGGTTCAGACCCGAGGCGGTCACCGATCGCATAGTCGACGGCGGCACCGCGATGGAGATGAAGGTCGACGTTGTGGAGCGGCTCGGCTCCGACCAGTTCCTGTACGGGCAGGTCGGCAGCGACCAGGTCACGGCACGCGTCGATCCGCGCCTCAGCGTGCAGCCCGGCGACAAGGTTCGCCTGGGCCTGGACACCCGCACCCTGCACTTCTTCGACGCGGAGAGCGAACAAGCCCTGCTCTAAGGGCAGGCCTTCAGCCTTGGAGCGGATCCGGGCGCTCGAGGACTTCGACGCTGCCCGCTTTCGCGCCTTCAGGCGAGCGATTGGCTCCATCCTGACCCGGCGAGCCCGCCGACTCCAGTCGATTGAGCCGGTGCTGGAAGCGGCAGGTCTCGAGGGCAGGTCTTTTGGCGGCGTGCAGGAGATCCCGCTGGACAGGATCGTGGGCTCTGCGGCGCCGCCTTCGAAGCTCGGAGATTTTGATCCCCTGTTCCTGCCTGTCAACCGTCGCCTACGCGGCCGATGGACGCGGATCTACCAGGAGATGGTCGAGGGCGACGAATTGCCTCCGATCGACGTGTACAAGGTGGGAGACGACTACTACGTGATCGACGGGCACCATCGCGTATCGGTCGCGCGCAGCCTCGGCCGCGCCACCATCAATGCTCGCGTGGTTGACGTGAAGACTCGCGCGCCCCTGGGACGCAAGCTCGATGCCGCAGCACTGCTACGTGCAGCCGAGTACGCAGCCTTTCTCGACACGACGCAGCTGCATCGCACCCGTCCCGAGGCGCGCCTCGAATGCAGCCGGCTCGGCCGCTATGACGAGATCCTGAAACATATCCTCGGCCACGGTTACTTCCTCGGGCTCGAGCAGGGCCGCGCTGTCGCGCTGCCGGAGGCTGCCGCGAGCTGGTACGACCGCGTCTACCGACCGGTCGCCGAGGCGATCCGGAAGCACCGAGTGCTGGAGCAGCTTCCCGGCTGGACGGAAGCGGACCTCTACGTGGAGATCACCCATCGATGGCTCAAGATGAGCCAGGGTGGCGAGGCCTCCGGTCCCGACCCGGCCGTGACAGCGCTTCTGGACGAGCATGCCAACAACTGGTGGCGGAGTCGCCACGCGATCCAGATCCCTGACCGGCGCATCAAGAACCGAGTCGATCCGTGATCGGGATCGTCTTCGGCCCGCCTGGCAGTGGGAAGGGGACTCAGGCCGCCCGCATCGAAGCTGGGTTCCACCTGGCCCACCTGTCGACGGGCGAAATCCTTCGCGCCGAGGTGGCCCAGGGAACTGAGATCGGCAAGGAGGTCGCCCGGATCATCGCCGCCGGCGACCTGGTGCCAGACGACCTTATCGTCAGCATCGTCCGCCAGCGGCTGCCCGAGTCGGAGGCCGGTCCTGGCGTGCTGCTCGACGGGTTTCCGCGCACGCTCCAGCAGGCCATGGCGCTGGACCAGATGCTGGCCCAGGAAGGCCACCGCGTGGAGTTCGTGATCGCGCTTGAGGTGCCGGAGAGCGTGCTTGTCGATCGGATCCTGCATCGAGCGGCGGTCGAGGGGCGCGCCGACGATACCCGTGAGGCGATCGCCGAGCGGATGCACGAATACCACAAGCTGACGGCCTCCGTGCTGGATCACTACCGCAAGCGGTGGGTGCGGGTCGAGGTCATCGATGGTGTGGGCGATGTGGGCGAGGTTTTCGAGCGCATCCGAGGGGCCATGGGCATCGCCCCTCGATAGCCGTGACCGTTAAGCGCTGCCCTCGCCGGGCGCCGGTTTGAGAAACAATGCGGCCAGCGGAGGCAGCGTCAGCGTCAGGCTGTGCCGGTGCCCGTGCACGCTGATCGGGACAGCATCCACTCCGCCAAGGTTGCCCTGACCGCTGCCTCCGTACAAAGGCGCGTCGCTGTTCACGAGCTCGAGCCATCGTCCAGCCTGCGGTATGCCGATCTGGTAGTTATGTCGGGGAACGGGCGTGAAGTTGAACACGCCAACGACGATGTCCTCTGGTGAGCGGCCTCGGCGGATCAGGCTCACCACGCTCTGGTCGGCGTCCGTGACATCGATCCATGAGAAGCCGGCCGGGTCGAAGTCCAGCTCGTGGAGCGCCTTCTCTTCGCGCAGGATCCGGTTCAGGTCGCCCACCCAAAGGCGCATGGCGGCGTGCATCGGATTGTCGAGCAGGTGCCAGTCCAGGCTCGCGTCGTGGTCCCATTCGCGCCACTGCCCGAACTCGTCCCCCATGAACATCAGCTTCTTGCCCGGCTGCGCGTACATGTACGCGTAGAGCAGGCGCAGGTTGGCGAACTTCTGCCAGTCGTCGCCCGGCATCCTGGAGAGGAGCGATCCCTTTCCATGGACGACTTCGTCATGCGACAGAGGCAGCATGAAGTTCTCCCCGAACGCATAGAGCATCCGGAACGTGAGGTTCTGGTGGTGGAACTTGCGGTGAATCGGCTCCTCCGACATGTAGTGGAGCGTGTCGTGCATCCAGCCCATGTCCCACTTCATGCCGAACCCGAGGCCACCCAGATACGTCGGGCGTGAGACCAATGGAAACGAGGTGGATTCCTCGGCAATCGTCTGCACCGCGGGCTGTTCCTTGTACACCTCGATGTTGAAGCGGCGGAGGAAGTCAACCGCCTCCAGGTTCTCGTTCCCGCCGAACTTGTTCGGGATCCATTCACCCGACTTGCGCGAGTAGTCGAGATAGAGCATCGACGCGACCGCGTCCACGCGCAGTCCGTCGGCGTGATAGCGGTCGAGCCAGCACAGCGCGCTGCTCAACAAGAAGCCGCGCACCTCGTTTCGACCGTAGTTGAAGATCGAGCTGCCCCAGTCTGGATGCACGCCAAGGCGAGGGTCCGCATGCTCGAAGAGGTGCGTCCCGTCGAAGTTCTGCAACCCGAACTCGTCGGCCGGGAAGTGCGACGGCACCCAGTCGAGAATCACCCCGACACCGTTCTGGTGCAGGTAGTCCACCAGGAACATGAAGTCCTGCGGCGTGCCGTACCGGCTGGTCGGGGCGAAGTACCCCGTGACCTGGTATCCCCACGAGCCGTAGAAGGGGTGCTCCATCACGGGCATGAACTCCACGTGCGTGAAGCCCATCCGGCTGACGTAGTCGGCAAGACGAGGTCCCAGCTCACGATAGGTCAGGGACCGGTTGCCTTCCTCCGGCACGCGCATCCACGAGCCCAGGTGCACCTCATAGACCGCCCACGGCGCTCCGCGCCCGTTGCTGACCTGCCGGTTCCCCATCCAGCCTTCGTCGCCCCACCGGTAGCCCAGGTCCCAGACGACCGAAGCCTGCCGCGGCGGCTGTTCGGAGTAGACGGCGAACGGATCTGCCTTGTCGGCGCCCGCGCGCGTGACTCGCGAGTGGACGTGGTACTTGTACATCGCGCCGTGCTTCACGCCTGGGATGAAGCCTTCCCAGATTCCCGACTGTTCGCGCGGAAACAATCCGTTGGCGGTCTTGTCCCAGCCGTTGAAGTCGCCGATCACGCTGACGGAGTCGGCGTTGGGCGCCCAGACGGCGAAGGAAGTCCCCTCCGGCTCGGTGGAGAGATGCGCGCCCATCTTGTCGAAGAGATGGCTGTGCGTGCCCTCGTTGAAAAGGTGCAGGTCGAACGGACTGAGCAAAGAGCGTGCGATCACCGTGGTGTTACCACCTCCAGGATGCCACGCAGCGGGATGCCGACCCATTCCGGCCGCGTGTTCAGTTCGTAACGCAGCTCGTACAGCGCTTTCTCCAGCAGCATCGTAGTGAGCTGTACGTCGAGGTCGTCAGCCGTCTGCGGCGCGAACGACGCCGTCCCGGCGGTCGCGAGGTAGCTTTTCATGAATGCCGCCGACACGCATTGGACCCAGAACCGGCCCCAGCTCCGAAGGCCTGGGAGCGCTTCGGCGGCGATCTGGCCCGAGTGAAGCGCCCACTGGCTCGCGTAGTCGAAGGATCGCAGCATTCCAGCGACGTCCCTCATCGCGGGACGCTTCAGCCTGCGCTCGTAAAGAGTGCGGGTGGGCTCGCCTTCGAAATCGACGATGACAAAGTCGTGTCCGGTGTAGAGCACCTGGCCCAGGTGGTAGTCGCCGTGAATGCGGATCCTGGTCGTGGTCAGGCGCCTGGCCAGAAATGACTTGAATGTGCTTGTGATCCGCGGTTCGAGCTCGAGCACCTGTCGCGCCTCTTCTCGAAGCTCCTGCGGGAGCTTGTTGAGCTGGCTGCGCAGCAGGTCGGTCGAGCGCCTGGCCATACCGCTCATCGACTGATAGATGGACCGCTGGTCCTGCTGCGTGATCCGCTCGGGCGCGAACGCCGGGTCGTCCGGATCGGAGGCCAGTGCGATGTGCAGCTCGGCGGTCCGCCGGCCGAGCAGCCGCGCCGAATCGAGGTAGGAGCCGATGGTACGCGCGGCCACCTCGGGCAGCTCTCCGGCACTGGCGTGCAGCAGGTTTCGCGGCATGGCGGGCGGTTCGGTGTCGAGGAGCTCGGCGCCATGGTAGAAATGGGAGAGCGTATTCAAGGTGTACTGCCAGGCGTCTCCCTGGTTGGGCACATACCCCAGGAGCACGGCGAGACTCACGGGTTCTCCGCTGTCTCGCCGGTACTCGAGGCTGCCGGCCAGCGGTGCGATCTGCCCGAAGCTCGTCTTCTCGGTCAGGAAGCGGCCGACCTCGAGCTCTGGGTTGACTCCTTCCTCGAGCCTCCGGAACACCTTGAGGATGAGACGCTCGCCGAAGATGACCGAGTTGTTGCTCTGCTCGGACACGGAAATCGCCGCCTCCAGCCGCACCGTCGCCGGTCCTCGCAGGCGATTGAAGGCTCGCGTCGTCGAACCGACCAGCGTTCCCCTGCCGCCCGTCGCTCGCCGCCGCCTTGCGATCGCTCCGAGCACCGCCTCCGCGAAAGCCGGCGGGCCGAGGGCGTCGTACAGCAGCCCGCGCCCTTCCTCCCCCTGCACCCGCAGCCATGCGATCGCGGAATGCGGCCAGCGCTCGAGGATGTGCGGCGCCTCCGCGTGATTGGCGTAGGCGAGCGGTATCTGGTAAGTGTCCGGGTCCCCCTCCGCATACGAGATGACGACGGCCGCCACGTACGCGCCGCCGACGGCCCCGGGGACGGGTACCAGGTCGGAGATCTGTGCCGACTTGAGGCGGCGTGCCTTGCCCCCGAACCACCTGCGATTCCGTACGTAGCCGAGCAGAACGGCGTCCAGCCGCTCTTTCGCCGCACCAACGAATGCGGACTCCCAGTCGCCGGCGACCCGGATCTCGGGCACCGAGACGGCGGCCTGGGCCCCGTCGCCCTGGATGTTCGGCGTCGCACGGGGCTGCATCGAGAACCAGTAGAAGGAGTGAGGGCCGAGGGTCAGGAAGTAGGGCGTGTCCCCGACTACGGGCATCTCGTTGCCGCTGAAGAGCTCCACGGGCACCGAGCCTTTCCACTTGCTCAGGTCCAGCTCTACCGCCTGCAGGAATCGAGAGAGGTTCGCGATGCACAGGATCTGCTCCGATTCGTAGCGCCTCACGTAGGCGAGCACCTTGCGGTTCTCGGGCCGCAGCAGCTCCAGAGTGCCGCGGCCGAATGCGCGATGGCGCTTGCGAAGGGCGATCAGCCTCTTCATCCACGAGAGCAACGAGTGTGGGTTCTGTCCCTGGGCCTCGACGTTGACCGTCTCGTAGTGATACTCGGGATCGGTGATCACAGGGAGGTAGAGGCGCTGGCGGTTGGCCCGTGAGAAGCCGGCATTTCGGTCCGCGCTCCACTGCATGGGCGTCCGAACGCCGTTCCGGTCACCCAGGAAGATGTTGTCGCCCATGCCGATCTCGTCGCCGTAGTACAGGACCGGGGTTCCCGGCAGCGAGAAGAGAAGTCCGTTCATCAGCTCGATGCGCCGGCGATCGTTGCCGAGCAGCGGAGCCAGGCGCCGCCGGATGCCAAGATTGATGCGCGCCAACCTGTCCTGCGTGTATGCGCGATACATATAGTCGCGTTCCTCATCCGTGACCATCTCGAGCGTCAGCTCGTCGTGGTTGCGCAGGAACAGGGCCCACTGTGAGTTGTCGGGGATGGCTGGGGTCTGGGCCAGGATGTCGATGATGGGAAACCGGTCCTCCATGCGGATTGACATGAAGAGGCGCGGCATCAGCGGGAAGTGGAACGACATGTGGCATTCGTCGCCTGCACCGAAGTAGGTGACGGCGTCCTCGGGCCACTGGTTGGCCTCCGCCAGCAGCATGCGATTGGAATAGTTGGCATCGACATGCCGGCGCATCTCCTTCAGGAACTGGTGCGTCTCGGGCAGGTTCTCGCAGTTGGTGCCCTCGCGCTCGTAGAGATACGGGATGGCGTCGAGCCGCACGCCGTCTATGCCCATGTCGAGCCAGAAGTCCAGCGCCTTCAGCACCGACTCCTTGACCTTCGGGTTGTCGAAGTTCAGGTCGGGCTGGTGCGAGTAGAACCGGTGCCAGTAGTACGCGCCCGCAACGTGGTCCCACGTCCAGTTGGAGGTCTCGAAGTCCTTGAAGATGATGCGCGCGTCCTGGTAGCGCTGGTTGGTCGCGCTCCAGACGTAGAAGTCGCGCATAGCGCTGCCTGGCCGCGCCCGGCGAGCCCGCTGGAACCACGGATGCTGGTCAGACGTGTGATTGCACACCAGCTCAGTGATGACTCTGATCCCCCGGCGGTGTGCTTCTCTTACGAAGGCGTTGGCGTCGCCCAGCGTGCCGAACCTCGGGTTGACGTTCGTGTAGTCAGCGATATCGTATCCGTCATCCCGCAGGGGTGATGGATAGAACGGGAGCAGCCAGATCGCGTTGACGCCCAGGTCCTGCAGGTAGGGAAGCTTTTCAATCAGGCCGCGGAAATCGCCGCTGCCGTCAGCGTCGCTGTCGTTGAACGCGCGGACGTGGACCTCGTAGACGAGCGCGTCCTTGTACCAGAGCGGATCGTCGTCCAATCGGGACGTCTCGAGCGTGCGGCGTCGCGGCGACGAATTGGTATGAAGTGCGCCCTGCTCGCGCCCCGCGATCACAGAAAGTACTCGAAATCGTGCTCGCTTCGGATGCGTCGCCGGAAGCGGAAGATCTGCGCGGGAATCGCTCGCGGGTTGATCTCGACGTAGTTGCGCGGGCCGTTCCACAAGTAACGTGCGCCGCTCAACAGCTCGTGGGCCTGGTAGCCGCGGTCGCGCCTGATGCCGAGCTCCTCGATCGGCAGCGTGACCATGCCGGCCTGCGTGTGATGGGGGTCGACGTTGACCACAGTGAGCACTACGTCGGCGAGGTCGGGCGTGCTCTTCGTGTAGGCGATCAGGTGGTCGTTCTCAGTCGGGTGGAATCGGAGGCCACGATCGCTCTGCAAGGCCGGGTTGTCGTGCCGGACCTTGTTGACGAGCGTGATCAGCTCGCGAAGGCTGTCCGGGCTGTCGCGATCCCAGCCGCGAATCTGATATTTCTCCGAGTCGAGATACTCCTCTGACCCCGGCTCGCGCGCGCCGCCGTCGCAGAGCTCGAAGGCCGGACCGTAGATGCCGTAGCTCGCCCCGAGCGTGGCGGCCAGGATGAGTCGCGCGGCGAATGCTGCGCGCCCGCCGGTCTGCAGGTACTCGGTCAGGATGTCCGGGGTGTTCGGCCACAGGTTCGGCCGGAAGTACTCGCGAATGGGTGGCTGCGACAGTTCTGTGAAGTACTGCACAAGCTCTGCTGCGGTGTTGCGCCAGGCGAAGTACGTGTACGACTGCGTGAACCCGAGCTTGGCCAGGCGGTACATGACCTTCGGACGGGTGAACGCCTCAGAAAGGAGGATCACGTCTGGATGCTGGCGCTTGACCTCGCCGATGAGCCACTCCCAGAACGCGAACGGTTTGGTGTGCGGGTTGTCGATTCGGAAGGCGCTGATGCCCTGGTCGACCCAGTAGATGACCACGGATAGCAGCTCGTCCCAGAGGTCGCGCCAGGCCTCGGTCTCGAAGTCGAACGGGAAGATATCCTCGTACTTCTTCGGTGGGTTCTCGGCGTACTGGATCGAGCCGTCAGCGCGGTGCTTGAACCACTCGGGGTGCTCGCGAGTGTACGGGTGGTCCGGCGAGCACTGGAAGGCGATGTCGAGGGCCACCTGAAGGCCGAGCTTACCGGCGGCGCCGATCAGGTGGTGGAAGTCGTCGAGCGTGCCGAGCTTGGGGTTGACCGACTTGTGTCCGCCGTCTTCAGAGCCGATCGCCCATGGGCTGCCGGGCTCGTCGGGTCCAGCTGTGACCGAGTTGTTGGCGCCCTTTCGATGGGACCGGCCGATGGGATGGATGGGCGGCAGGTACAGGATGTCGAATCCCATCTCCGCGATCTCCGGGAGGCGCAGCTCGACGTCGCGGAACGTCCCGTGAATTGGTGAAAGTGCGCCCTGCGCGCGCCCGGCGCCCGGTTCCCCCGCCGAGCGCGGGAAGAGCTCGTACCACGCGGAAAAGCGCGCTCTCTCCGGCTCGACGACGACCTCGAGCTCCTTCGAATAGGTCACCGCAAGGCTCTTGTCAGAGTAGCGATCCATCAACTGGGCGAGCTCATCGCCGAGTGCGGAGGATGCGGCGGCGCGGCCCTTTCGGACTGAGCTGGCGTATGCCCTGAGTCGGTTGGAATCCGAGCCGTCGGCGCGGCCGGCAGCCGCCTCGATCATTCGTGCGGCGACTTCCAGCTCGAGCGTGATGTCCTGGCCCGCCTCGATCCGTTTGGCGAACTGCCGGCTCCAGGTCTCGAAGGCGTCCACCCAGGCCTGGATGGAGTAGAGGTACCGGCCGAGCTCCCCGACCATGAACTCGCCCCTCCAGCGGTCGTTCACCACGGGCACCATCGGAACGTCGTTCCAGAGCTGAGACGACTGGTGGCGCCAGCGCAGCATGCACGACAGGGCGTCGTACCCGTCCGCGAAGATGTCCGCCTCCACGGTGACCCGCTCGCCAAGAGCCCGCTTGGCCGGGAACCGTCCGCCGTCGATCTCGGGCGCGACCGATTCGATCACGACTCTACGCCGGCCGTCCGCGACGCGATCGGGCGTGATCGCCTTAAGGACGGTCGGGCGCTCGAGGCGCCGTTTCACCGGTGCGCGGGCCACATGCTGAATCGTGCCATGATTCGACAGGGTGCTGAAATCCATCGATCCGGCCACGGGCCGGGAGCTGGCCACATTCCCGGAGTTGGACGAGGCCGGGATCGAGGCCGCACTCGCACGAGCTTGGACCACCCGGCACGCCTGGCGGGATGCGGGCCTGGAGGTCCGGGCAGCCATGATGCGCTCCGTTGCGGGCGTGCTGCGGGCGGGCAAGGAGAGGTACGCGGCGCTGCTCACGTCCGAGATGGGCAAGCCCATCGTCGAGGCCGAGGCCGAGGTGGAGAAGTGCGCGTGGACCGCCGGCTGGATCGCCGATAACGTCGCCCGGCTGCTCGCCGACGAACCGATCGAGAGCACCGCGGCCGAGAGTTACGTGAGGTTCCAGCCGCTGGGGGTCGTGCTGGCGGTCATGCCCTGGAACTTCCCCTTCTGGCAGGCATTCCGCGCCGGGCTGCCGGCGCTCGCCGCCGGGAACGTGATGCTGCTCAAGCACTCGTCCAACGTTCCCCAGTCCGCCCTGGCCATCGAAGAGGTGTTCCGGGAATCGGGCGTGCCAGAAGGGGTCTTCCAAACATTGATGATCGGATCGGGCGCGGTGGAGCGAATCGTCACCGACCGCCGCGTGGCGGGGGTCACCCTGACCGGCTCTGATACGGCTGGCTCCCTGGTGGCGGCGGCGGCGGGTAAGGCATTGAAGAAAGCGGTGCTCGAGCTGGGTGGCTCGGACCCGTTCATCGTTCTGAAAGATGCCGACCTCGCGGCTGCGGCGACCGTGGCGTGCCGCGCCCGCAACCAGAACAACGGCCAGAGCTGCATCGCCGCCAAGCGGTTCATTGTCGAGGAGTCCGTCGCGGATGACTTCGAGGGCCGGCTGGCGAAGGCCGTCGGCGCGCTGAAGGTAGGGAACCCAATGGACCGCGGAAACCAGGTGGGCCCCCTGGCCCGGGCAGACCTGGTCGGCGACCTCGAGCGCCAGGTGACCGACTCGGTGCGCCTCGGTGCGCGTGCCCTGACGGGCGGTAAACGCCTCGATGGCGGCGGTTACTACTTCCAGCCGACCGTGCTCGCCAATGTCCGACCCGGCATGCCGGCGTACCACGAGGAGACCTTCGGGCCGGTTGCCGCAGTGATCCGCGTCAAGGACGCTGACGACGCGCTGCGCGTGGCGAATGACACCGACTTCGGGCTGGGCTCGAACATCTGGACCGCGGATGTAGAGGCGGCCAAGAAGCTCGCGGAACGCATCGAGGCCGGACTGGTGTTCATAAATGGCATGGTCTCCTCCGATGCGCGACTGCCATTCGGTGGCGTGAAGCGTTCGGGTTATGGCCGCGAGCTGGGCTCATATGGGATCAAGGAATTCGTCAACATCCAGACGGTGTGGGTGGGCCCGGCCAAAACCTGAGTCACTGTTCGGCAGGGGGTTGGGCTATGCAATTGCAGTGACAGGAAGGACGCCTGTCTTCGAGGCCTTCCTCTTGTTGGTAGCCAGGAATTTGCGGGCCAGGACCGAGTAGCTCTCGAGCAGCGCGTGGTCCGGATCCAGTCCGAGGCTGAGTGCCATCTCGGGTAGGACGGCCAACGGACCTTCGAGCTCGACGAACCACCCGAATTCCAGCACGTCGAGCGTGATGGCCACGCCGTCCAGCATCCACATGGTGCGGCGCTTCGGATAAGCCCAGGCGACCTGGAACCCGAGCTGCATCAGAAGATCCAGCGTTGCGTGGGCGTCTGCGACTCCGATCTCGGTCTCCTCGCGCATCTTGACCCGGCCCTGAAACTTGGCCGGGCCCTTGGCCGTGAGAACTCCACGCGGCCCACCGTCGAGGACCCGAAGGCGAAGAGTGGTGTCACGCGTG
>Ga0208848_1000055_pt1 | contig 20717 bp, 18 predicted proteins | sample NGESurshal072012_2_FD_184455 | JGI IMG/M metagenome (GOLD analysis project Ga0208848, IMG submission 184455) | Arctic peat soil microbial communities from Barrow, Alaska - NGEE Surface sample 210-1 shallow-072012 (SPAdes) | ecosystem: Environmental > Terrestrial > Soil > Wetlands > Peat ... | reverse complement strand
CGCCGCCGCTCGCAAGCGCCGGCTGCCGTTCCTGCCCCGCTCGATCGCCCTCCTCACCTCGCCCACCGGCGCCGTCATCCATGACCTTCAGGAGACCATCTGGGAGCGCTACCCGAATATGGGAGTCGTCGTCTACCCGGTGCAGGTGCAGGGCGCCGGCGCGCCCATGAGCATCGCGCGGGCGCTGCGGCGTTGCAACCAGGAGATGCTGGCCGACGTGATAGTCCTCGCGCGCGGCGGCGGGAGCTTCGAGGAGCTGTACGCCTTCAACACCGAGCTGGTGGCGCGAGCGATCCTCGAATCCCGGCTCCCGGTGATCACAGCACTCGGCCACACCTCAGACCGGACGGTGGCCGATCTCGTCGGCGACGCCGAATGCCGGACACCGACCGAGGCGGGCGCGCGTGTGGTGCCCAAGAAGTCGGACTTGCTGATCCAGCTCCGCGAGCGCGGACGCCGGCTCGACCGCGAAATCGCGCAGCGACTGGGCCGCGAGGCCGAGCGCCTGGCGAACAAGAAGCAGCGCATGGTTCAGCTGCTGCCCGCGCTGGTGAGGCACCGCGCGGAGCGTCTCGCCCGTGCCGCCGCAGAGCTCGGACGGCTGAGCCCGCTCGCACAGGTCGCCCGCCGCGAGGACGCGTTGCGGGAGCGCGGCAGGCGCCTGAACGGCGCAGCCTCCGCACGGCTGACCCGCGGGCGCAACGCGCTCGCCGCACGACGTGCCGCCACGCGCCTGGATCGCGCTCTCGCCGAGCGCTTTGCTGCCGCGACGCAAGGACTCGAGCACCGGAAGCAGCGCCTTGTCGCGCTGAGCCCCGACGGCGTGCTGTCGCGCGGATACAGCATCACCCAGGACGCCGAGTCCGGCGCCGTGCTGCGTGCTTCGCGCGATACCTCAGTCAACCGGAGGGTCCGCATCCGGCTCGCTGCAGGACGGCTCGGCGCCCGGGTCGACGAGGTCGAGTCGTGAGCCAGGACCTGACCTACGAGCAGGCCCTCGAAAAGCTGGATGAGAAGCTCAAGCTCCTCGAGGACGGAGAGCTCTCGCTCGAGGACGCACTCAAGGCGGTGGACGAGGCGCGCATCTACCTCAAGGTGTGCACGGACCGGCTCGAGGTGGCACGCCGCAAGATCGAGGTGAGGGCCGAGCCGGAGACGACCTCGCAGTAAGGAGGGGCCGGCCCCGCCCACCGGCTCTTTACCCCACGAAGCCTTCGACTTCGCGGGGACCCCTAAAGCGCGCCACCTCCCCGGCGAGCCGGGAGGTCAACTGGTCACGATGGCGCATCGACGAATGGCTTCAACTGCTCGATGTCCGATTCGTCCAGGTGAGCGAAAAGCGCCATGTCGTCCGCGCGGTCGATGAACGAAATCGGCAGCACGACGTCCCGCTTGAAGAAACCGTCTGGCCGGATCACGACACCGGCCAGCTTGCCGTGGTCGAACAGGACATCGCGGACGGTACCCAGGCGGTTGCCGGTCGTGCCAAGCATCACGTTCTCACCACTGTCGATCTCGATCTCACCTTCCGGCTTGTTTGCGATCTCCTCGGCCTTGGGCAATCCGAGACCACCGCCCAGGAGCTCTCCCTCCTCGACCACCGCGTCCTCAGCCGTCAGCGGCACGCGTCGATAGCTCAGGTAGAGCGGCTGGCTGCGGATGTCCGCCCCGGACATCGAGAGCCGCACGAGGTCATGCGTGGCCGACTCGACTGCCGTGATCGGGATAACGACCTCGTCGGTGGTGAAGAGCTTCTCCCCAGCCAGCAGCCGGCCCGCAAGCGTCACCGCGTCCTTCACCACCAGCGCTTTGGGGTCGAATCCCTTCTCATCCACGATGACGCTCACAAGCCTTCCGGCCTTCCGGCCCTCGCTGTCCACGACATCCGCGCCCAGACGGAAGTCGGAGAGCTCAGGCATCGAAATGATTATCGGGATTATCCGATAGTGACTGGGAGGTCATCGGCTGTTGCCGACTCGAGTTGCTCGTTCATCAAGCGCAATCGCTGGCTCAGGTTTTTGACGAACTCCAGCAGCACCTCGGGATGCTCGTGGACGATCGCCTGCATGCGATCGCGCCTCAGCACTCGCACGGTCGTGTTCTCGGCCGCTTGGGCGTTGGCGGATCGTGGCTGGTCGTCGAAGACCGACATCTCCCCAACGACCTTGCTTGGACCGTGCCGTGCCAGGGTGACCTCGTGACCGTCGTGGTCGAGGTGAACGCGGATCTCGCCTTCCAGCACCACGTAGAGCTCTGCGCCGACGTCGCCCTTCCTGAAGATCGACTCGCCCTTGACGTAGTGCCGGGTCACCATCAGGCGGTCGATGCTGCTCAGCTGGTCGAGCGTGAGCGTGCTGAAGAGCGGGACCAGCTTGAGCGCAATGAGTTCCTTCATATGTTCGCCTGGTCCATGGGACGCCGCTTCTGCGGTCTCCCTGACCCACTTGTCGTGATGGTTCGCGAGTGCTTCGAGCTCGGCATGCGTCAGAGGGCGAGCCGAACCCGAGTCCAGGGACTCGGGATCGAGCAGCAGCGCCAGCGGCCCGGCGAGCCAGCCCGGGCCGAAGTTTATCAGCGTCTCGAGAGCCTCCACCCTGGCTTGCACCTCATCAGACAGAAGACCGCGTTCGACGGTGGCGAAGCCTCGTTTGCCGTGCAGCGCCCTCATCGCGGAAAGACCTGAGTCGATGCCCTTGCGGGCGTAGTCCTCGAGGCCGATGCGCAGGAGCGTGTAGCCGGCGGCTGCGTCTTCCGCCTGCCGCGGCGCCGCTCGAGCCACACGGGCGGACAAGCGAGCAAGGTGCAGCGCGTCGGCAAGATGCGATTCGAGATGAGTCCGCGCACGTTGGAAAAGTTCCGGCCGTCCGCTGCGGATCAGAGCCTCGATCGTTGCTGCCGCCGCCTGGTCCTGCGACACGAGCAGCGGCAGGGTGAGCACCAGCGCGTCGGGCGACTGGGCCGCCATGGCTTCCGCCGCAAGGCGGCGGACGTCGCGGTCGCCGCTCGCCAGCCCGTCTGCCAGCGCCTCGGCGTAAGCCTGGTGCTCGTCGATAGGCGGAGTCCAGCGGACGGCCTGGCGCAATGCCTCGCGCCTCACCTCCATGTCGTCGTCGCGCAAGCAGGCGATCAAAGGGCCGGAAACCCCCGCGACATCGCCTTTCATCTTGGCGAAGCTGCGGATCGACTCAAGCCGCACGCGAGCATTGCGGTCCCGCATCGCGGCGACGACCGTTCCGTGGTCGCCGACGAAGGCGCCCGCCCAGACCGCCGCTGCACGATCTTCGGTCACCGTCGAGGTCCAGAGACCGCGCAGGAGCTCGTCTGACCGCTGCCACCTGTCCTTACGGCTCGCGCCCGCCACCGCTGCGGCCGCACGAACCCAGCCGTCGGCGTCGCCGCTAGCGCCCTCCAGCTGCTCGACGTCGATGCTTTCGGGGGTCGCCAGCTGGAAAGCCAGCCTGCGCACCATCGGGTCGGCGGTAGCGAGCAGCTCTGGCAGCATTGCGGTGAACGCATCCGGCGACGCCTTTCCGAGTGCGGCGGTCGCAAACTGCCGCACCTTGTCGTCGCCGGCGCGGATGTAGCCTTGCAGCTCCGCGACCTGCTCGGGGCTTGGCCGCCCGAGGGCTTGCTGGAAGTCCCCCAAGCTCAGGGCGTGGGTGCGCAAGCGGTCGTAGATCGCGGTGACGTAGAGGCTCCGGACCCACAGAGCGGCGAGTATGAAGAGAATTCCGACCACGACCCCGAGCACGGCCACAGCCTCGACGCTCGCCGCGACAGTGCGCTGCACCACCAGCAAGCCGACACCGGTCACCACCGCGGCCGCCGGAAGCACACCGTTGTCGAGCAGCAGCTTCAGCTTGGGACCGACCTGGGCCGGCAGCGCGCTGCCGAGGACGTTCTCGACCGGGTCGTCCAGCCCGGTCTGCAGGCCATTCCGCACAACGAACAGAAACAGCGCGGTCGAGAGAACTGGAGCAATCGCGACCGCCGTGAAGCCGATCAGGGTGAACATCGGTAACGCCATGAGCGCGTTCTTGACGCCGAGCTTGCTGAGGACCCACGGCGTGACGAAAAGGCTCACGACCAGCTGCACGGCATAGCTCGCGAGCCACGCGTTGCCGATCAAGATGGTCAGTGACTGCAGGTTGTTGTGCGTAGCCTGCACGAACAGCACGGCAACCAGGTAGTCGCCAAGGCGGCTTGCGACCTGAAGGGCAAGCGCGAGCAGGATCAATGCGAGGACCAGCTGGCTGCCGGTCAGATAGCGAAACGCTCCTTTGAGGACGGCCACGACACCGTGCTTCTTCAGGGCGGCCTCCTGGTCGGCGAGGAACTCGTCGCTTTCGTCCACGAAGGCCGGGCGGAAGAGCGTGCGCTCGAGGCCGTGGGACATGATCGCCGCGGCAAGCGACCCGAACGCCCAGACGAAGATCAGGGGCTCTGTCGCGTAAACCGCCACGACCGTCGTCGTAACGCCGGCCAGGATGTAGCCGATGCTCGATCCGGCCGCGATGACTGGGAAGATTCGCTTGCCCTCGAGCACGTTGAAGTGCTGGCTGACAAAGCTCCAGAAGGTGAGCATGACCAGCTCGAAGGCGACGGAGTAGACGACATAGGCGGAGAAAGCCACGGTGGCGTCTTCGCGGACGACGTAGGCGGTAAAGACAGCCACCGCGGCGATCACATTCGCGGCCAGGGTGATGCGGAACGCGCGCCCTACGCCGAACCGCCGGGTGACCACGCCCTGCAGCGCGACCATGGGCCACCCGGCGAGCGCGAGGACGATGAAAAACAGTGGATACGCTTGCGGACCCGCCTTGTTGAGGAAGATGGACTGAGAGGCGCTGAAGGCGGTGTACATCGCCCAGCCCAGGACGATCGCGAAGCCCGCCACCTGCAGCGTTCGGTTCAGCTCGGTGCGACGAACGTGCAGGAACTTCGCCAGCAAGGGCGACATCGCGGCGGGTTTCACGAAGCCCCGACCCTGCATCAGGTTTGCTGTACGGCTGCAATCCTTTCCAGCGCGGCGATTCGCTCTTCGATCGGCGGGTGAGTATCGAAGAGGTGGTTGAAGAAGCTGCCGTGATGCTCGGTCGGGTTGTCGATGCACATCGCCGCCACCGCGTGGTTGAACTTCACAGGCGGCTTGTCGTTCTGAGCGATCTTCTTCAAGGCGCTCAGCAGCCCTTGTGGGTTGCGCGTGAGCTCGACCCCGCTCGCGTCAGCCAGCGATTCCCTCTGGCGCGAGAGCGCCATCTGCATGATCGGGCCGACGAGGAACGCGATCACAGTGAAGATGATGCCAACCGCGAACACCACAAGCATCGCGCGGTCGTCCCGGCTGCGAAAGCGCAGCGCGCCGTTCCAGTACATGCTCGCGATCAAGGCGGCCAGCCCGATCATCGTCGTGACCACCAGGAGCATTCGCACGTCGTAGTTCTTGACGTGGCTCATCTCGTGGGCCAGGACGCCCTCGAGCTCTTCGCGGTTCATCATCTGCAGGAGGCCCGTCGTGACCGTCACGGCGGCGTGCTTGGGATCGCGTCCGGTGGCAAAGGCATTCGGGGTGGGATCGTTCATGAGGTAGACCTTCGGCATCGGAACACCGTCGCCGATGGCCAGCGTCTGAACGATGTTGTAGAGCTGCTGGTACTGGTTCGGATCTGCCTCCTTGGCGCCCACCGCCGCGAGCACCGTGGCAGAGCCGAGGAAGTACGAGTAAAGCGCGGCGCAGACGCCCAGTAAGCCGAGGAGGATCGCGCCGAACACGCCCCCGTTCGCGCCATACCCCAGCTCGCCGACGACAAATCCGGCAAGCAGCCAAACCGCCAGGAACAGCACGATCACGATGATGCTGTTCCGCTTGTTGCGCGCGATCTGGTGATACATCTAACCCGCTTTGCTCTTGGGCTTTTTGACGGTATCTTTCACACGCTGGGCCGCCCACCGGCCCCAGATCTGCGCCCACACCAGGCCATTGCCGAAAGCCGAGACGTCCTCGGCGTGGTGCTTGAAGTGATACGCCCACATGGACTTGTGGCGCTCGTACGAAATCTGCCGCTCCGCCTCGGGGGTGGCCGGCGTGAGGTGGTGGGTGGCGCCTGCGGTGGGAAGGTAGAAAACCTTCCAGCCGCCGAGCTTCAGGCGGTAGCAGAGGTCGACATCCTCACCGAACATGAAGTACCGGGGATCGAAGAACCCGACCCTGTCCAGCGCGGCCGCGCGCAGCATCAGGCATGCGCTGGTTCCCGAGTCCATCTCATGCACGTCCGATTCCGGGAGGTGCCCCATGTTATGGCGGCCGAAGCGCGGGCTGTTTGGGAACAGCTTGGTCAGGCCGACCGTGCGATAGAACATCGTGCGGGGCATCGGGAACGCTCTTCGTGCGTCGGGATCCAGGCTCCCGTCGGGCAGCAGCACCCGCGGACCCACGGCGCCGGCGTCGGGACGCGTCAGCAGGAAGTCGGCAAGGCGGCCGATGCTCTGGGGGTCCACCGTCACATCTGAGCCCAGAAGGAGGACGAACCGGCCCTGGCAGCGCTCGAGCCCCAGGTTGGCGGCGCGGCCGTAGCCCACGTTCGTCGGTTGGACCAGCACGGTCGCCTGCGGAAATTCATCGGTCACGGCCGCCGCCGACCCGTCTGACGAGTCATTGTCGACGACCACGGCTTCTACCGGCACGTCCGCGCTCGTGAAGAACGCGCGGAGACTCTGGAGTAGAAGGTCTTTGGAGTTGTGGCTGATGATCAGCGCAGACACCAGTGGCTTCGCCTGTTCGGGCATAGGAAAGGAATTATCCCCGTCAGGACAGTCCTAAGGGGTCAGCTAGAATGCCGGGGACTGTGCAGACCGGCGCGCGACTGGGTCTCGGCCAGCGCCTGGCCCAGGTCCGGCGAAACCGGTTGGTCCGGCAAAATCTGGTCCTGTTCGCCGGCGGCCTAGTCGCCGGCGTCGGCGGTTTCGTCTACCACGCCATCGCGGGTCGCGTACTGGGGCCCGCCAGCTACGGCCAGGTCGCATTCCTGATCGCGGTTTATGCGGTCGGCACCGCGCCCGCTTTGATCCTGGTCGTCGTACTGGCCCGCTACACCGCAACGCTGGCCGCTCGGGGCGACTCCGGCGTCCGGTCGCTGCTCGGGCGCACTGCCCGGCTGGTCGCTATTCCGTGCCTCCTCGCGGTGCTCCTGACCACGCTGCTCGCACGGCGGGTCGCCGCCTTCGAACACCTTGGCTCGACGATTCCCATCGTCATCCTCGGGTTCTCCATCGCATTGATCTGGCAGGTGGCGATCCCGCGCGGCATCCTGCAGGGCCTGCAGCGGTTTCCCGCCCTCTCGCTCAACCTCTCAGTCGAGCTGATCGTTCGCACCGTGGTGGTATTCGCCTTGCTGAAAGCGGGCTATGCGGTCTCGGGGGCGATGGCGGCGGTCTTTGTCGGCCTGGCCGCGTGCTTCGTGCTCGGTCTATACACGCTGCGCGACAGCTTCAAACATGTCGGCACGCGGGTGCAGCTGCGCGTGATGGCCGGCTTCTCGTTGACCGCGGCGGCGGGCATCATCGGCATCCAGATCCTCTACAACCAGGACGTCATCCTCGCCGTGCACTACCTCAGCAGCCACGATGGAGGCATCTACGGCGGGCTGAACAAGATCGGCACGATCCTGTTCTTCCTTACCCTGAGCGTCAGCCAGGTGCTCTTTCCTCGCGTGGTCGAGGCGGTGGCGAAAGAGCAGCACCCGGGGCGGATCCTGCTTTCGTCCGCTGGCATCCTCACGGCGCTGGGCATGGGCGCACTGCTGGTGTTCGCGATCGTGCCGGGGCTTGTCGTCGGGGTTCTGTTCGGGTCGGGTTTTCGTGACGCGACGCCCTACGTCTTCCCGGTCGGTGTGATCGGCCTGGCGCTGGCGCTGGACAACCTGCTGGTCCAGTTCTTCATGGCAGTGCACGACCGGGTCTTCGTGCCGATCCTCGCCCTGGCATGCGTGGCCGAAGGGGGGCTCATCTTCCTTTTCCATGCGAGAGTGGGCCAGATCGTGCTCGACGTGCTGATCGCGCTGGTCGCCTTGCTGGTGCTGCTCACCATTCGCTGCTACGTGCTGCTGCCGACCTTGCGCGCCGACAGCCTGGCAGAGCCACAGCTCAGGACCGGCTAGGCAGATCGGGCGCCACCAGCCGGCGCTGCGACCGCTCCCCAAAGGAACGGCGTGAGTGAAAAAGCTAAGTCCCGTAGCCCTTGCGGGGCCGCGGGACTTATAAGAACGCTCGGCAACGACCTACTCTCCCATCGGGTTACCCCGACAGTACCATCGGCGCAGGAGGGCTTAACTACCGTGTTCGGAATGGGAACGGGTGTCTCCCCTCCGCCATGGTCACCGAACAAATCGATTATAGCCAAACCGCGAATCCCTCCCCTGCGGGAGAGGGCGCTTTAGCGTGTTCGGCGGCGCCGAGCGCGGAGGCTTTTGATCTTGCGAGCTTCCGCCGGCGGGACGTAGTGCGCACGACGTCGCATCTCGCGCACGAGCCCCTGCTCCTGCACCTTGCGGCGGAACTCCCGAAGCGCCTGCTCGAACTCCTCGGGGTCCTTGACGACTATTCGCACGATCGCACAAGGATACCGATTGTCAGGGTGGCGCCGCTCTGTTGAGAAAGGGTCTCGCCGCGACCCTGACTATTCGAGGACGTCGGGGCGAACGGCCCTCGCGACGGCGATGACCGCGAACGCCGCGGCGAATACACCGATCACGACCAGGGCGTGAGTCGCATCGACCGGCAGCAGCGGCGCCGCGAATGCCGCCCGAGCGTGGTGGCCGGGCTCGATCAGCTTCAAGACGATGTTGAGGTTGGGGCCGAGCAGGTACTGGCTGATGTCCAGCCACGGATGGTCTTGACGCGTGATTCGCGAGCCCAGCGCCAGCAGGATCACGCCGAAGTTGTCAACCGGGAAGAACGCCAGCGAAGCGGCCATCGCGAACGCCAGGGATCGACCGATTCCGGCCGCCGCGGCGGCCATCAGGATCACGATCCCCAAGCTCATGCCCTGGACCACCGCCCACATACCGACGTCCTGCCAGAACTCGCTCGGCAGGTGCTGCATTGGCGCGATGCTTCCCGTCCAGGCGTTGACGAGCAGCGCGACCAGGGCGCCGGCGAGGATGAGGTAACCGACCAGCAGGGCGACGCCGATGATCGCCAAGGTCAGCATCTTGGCGAGCAGCAGGCGAAGCCGTCCCGTTCCGCGCGCGTAGATGATGCGGATCGTTCCAGACGAGTACTCCATCGCAAAAAGCCGCGAACCGATGATCAGCAAGAAGATGCCGGAGCCGATCTGAAAGATGGTTCCGAAGACGTCCCTCGCGCCGTAGGCGAAGCCGGTCGGATCGGTCTTCAACTGGTCCTGGATGCTCCCTGAGCTCGTGACGCCGAGCACGATGACCGCGAGCAGCACGACGGAGCCGGCAAGCATGAGCCAGAAGCTGAGCTGCCGCGAAACCTTGAGCGCTTCGCCTCTCACCGTCCCGACAAAGCTTGGGCGTCGCGCCATGGCGTTCATGAGTCACCTTCGGTGAGGCTGAGGAAGATGTCCTCGAGGTCTTTCTGCCGCACGCTGACGGAGTCCGGCACGTGTCCGCTTTCGACGAGGAACGTGACCAGGTTGCGGCCGCGACCTTCGGGCGCGGGGGTGATGACGAGGCCGTCCTCGACGCGGGCCTGTTGGGCCCACGGCTGCAGGCGAAGCGTCGCCATGAGGTCGGCCGGAACATCGACCTTGACCTCGAACTCCCCCGACGACTGGAGGAGATCGTGCACCTGGGCGACCCGGATGAGCTTGCCGTGGTTGATGATCGCGACCCGCGTGCAGATCTGCTGCACCTCGGTCAATACGTGGCTGGAGATGAATACCGTCTTGCCTTGCGCTGCCAGGTCCCGCAAGAGGTCCCGCATCTCAACGATCCCTGCCGGGTCGAGTCCATTGGCCGGCTCATCCAGGATCAGGAGGTCCGGGTCGTTGAGCAGCGCCATGGCCAGGCCGAGACGCTGCTTCATGCCCATGGAGTAGGTCCGGACCCGGTCCCGGTCACGACCCTTCAACGACACGATCTCGAGCACCTCGTCGATCCGTTTCTCAGAGGCGCCGCCGAGCAGGTTGCCGACCGCGCGCAGGTTGTCGCGTCCGGAGAGATAGCCGTAGAGCGCCGGCGACTCGACCAGCGCGCCGACGCGCGGCAGCACCTGGGCGCGGTGCGAGCGCACCTCCTGACCGAGGATCTCGACCGAGCCGCCCGTGGGCGCGATCAAGCCGAGGGCCATGCGGATGGTCGTCGTCTTGCCGGCCCCGTTGGGGCCGAGGAAGCCGAAGAGCTCGGCGCGTTCGACCTCTAAATCGAGATGGTCGACCGCTAGCCGCTTGCCATACGACTTGGACAAGGCGATGGTACGAATCGCCGCCGCGGTGCTCGCCACTTCTACATGAGCACCACGGCGGCGGGTTTTATGACAGCCAGCTCAGGGATTCACTCCACTCAAGGTCAGGGTTGCCGTGTGCGTGCCGCTCTGGTTGACCCAGGTGACGGAGACCCGCTGCCCGGGCTTGTGCGCCAGGAGCGCGGCGTTCAGATCGTCTAGGGAGGTGATCTGCGAACCGCCGACCGCGGTGATGACCGAGTACTGAGTGATACCTGCGGCTTGCGCCGGAAGGCCAGACTGAACTCCCTCGACGAGCGCGCCTGAGGACACCGTCAAGCCCAGCTGCGCCGCAACAGACGCGTCGATGTCCCGGACCGAGACCCCGATGTACCCGACCTGGCCGTAGATGATGTCTGCGCTTGCCTGGCCGGATCGGATCTGGTTGACGACGCTGAGAATCGTGTCCGAGGCGATCGCATAGTTGACGTTGGACGCGGACGACCGGAAACCCTGCACATTGCCGGCTGTGATCATGCCGACGACCTGCGCGGACGAGTTGACAATCGGACCGCCGGAATCGCCTGGGTAGATGGTGGCGTCGCTCTGGATCATTCCGCTGAGCTGCTCCGACTTGCCGCCGCCTTCGCTAGCTGTGATCGTCTGATCGAGAGCGGTGACGGTGCCCCCTGAAACCCGCGGGGCTCCGCCCTGGCCGAGCGCGTTGCCCAGCGCGACGATTGGATCGCCCACCTGGACCGAGGACGAGCTTGCGATGCTGATCGTCGGCAAACCGGAAACGCCGTCCACCTGGATGACGGCGATGTCCGCGCTGGGATCGACTCCGATCACATGAGCGGTGTAGGGCAGTGCGTGCCCGGAAATGGTGACCTGAATGCTCATCGAGCGGTCTACGACGTGGTTGTTGGTGAGGATCTCGCCGTCCGAGGTGAGGATCATCCCGGTTCCTGCGGCCTGGCCCGATCCCACGACGGTGTCGATGTTGACAATCGCCGGATCGATCTTCGCGGCGATGGCGTCGTTATTGAGGCTGCCGCCCGTACCAGGGGTGACGGGTTGAATGGGTGACCCCGGCTGAGCCGGCTGGGTCACGGGCTGGGGGGTGGTTAGGGTATTTATCTGCGCCGTGCTGGTGCGTGAGTTGATGGTGCGCGCAAGGCTCCAGCCGATCCCTGCGCCGGCCGCGGCGGCGACAACCGCGGCGATGACGACGGCTGCAGCGATCTGGTGCCACAGGGTGTTGCTGGCGGGCGGGGCGGGAGGCGGCGCCGGAGGCCACGACGGCAGCGGACCGCCGAACCCCTGAGCGCCTCCGGGCGGAGCGGGAGGAGGCGGCGGACCACCAAGCGGCTGAGCGCTGGCGGGCGGCAGGAGCGAGTGGTCCGGTGCCGGCCCGGCGGGCTCGTTTGGTTGCTGAATCATTTCCGACATCGGGGTCTACCTCCGGTAACGCCTGGGCGTCTTGTTTATGTTCATCACGGTGCGTTTGGAAGCTGTGAGTAAGTTGGCGAGTACCTTAGGGTTTGCTGAGAAAGGCTCGGGGCCCCCTAGCGATTCGCGCTTTCCCAGCCGGCCTGACAAGCCACGCAGCGGGTCGCCTCCGGCAGTGCGGCGAGTCGTTCCTCTCCGATCTCTTGACCACAGTCCTCGCAAACGCCATAAGCACCCAGGGCCCTCCGGTCGCGCGCGTGCTCGGCCTGCTCGCGATCCTGCTCGAGAACCTGCCGGATGGTCTGGCTGTTCGCCCGCTCGCTCAGGACTTGCGCGAAGTCGGATTCTCCGAAACCCTTGCTCATAGAGGCTTAGTATCCCCCGGCGTGCCGGTCAAAAACGCCAATGCGCCCACGGAGCCCACGGCCGGATTCGAACCGGGGACCTTTTCCTTACCAAGTGATCTTTGGACCCTGGCGAATTCGGGCTGATCTTAGCTTTGTACGCGACTTTCGGGCCAGACCATTTACCTAGGTCCGATCGGGCCATCATCGAGTGGTATGAACACCGTCGCCAACATGCGTCGCTGGCGACCCGGCTTCGGGTCGTACGTCAAGAAGCGACCCACGGCTGCATTGAGCGCGCTGGCCATTTCCGAAATCTCCGCATCGGTGAGGTTCAGTACGACCTGGCGGTAGCCCACTCCGTCCTTAAGCAGATCGATTTCGGATCGTTCCAAGTACTGCTCGAACTGGGCAATAAGACCGGCAACAAAGGCCGTGAAATATCCGAGGTGGTCATCCGGTGACGCCTTGGCGAGTTCCTCGGGTGAAAGCGAGGCACCGCCTTCGGCAAGAACATAGGTCCGCTCCACCGCACCGCGAACCCGCCGCTCAGAAGCAACCGCTAGAGCGCCCCCTTGATAGAGCCGCTCAATCTGGCGGTAAAGCGTCGCCTGGGGAACTTCAGTCAGAACGGCGGCGACCTGTTGCGGCGTCAGGCGGCGTCCCCGGGCAAACGCGAGGATGATGCGCAACCGAACGGGATGGAGGATCAGGTCAGCTCTTTTCATTCTCAATCATGATACCTTTATCGAAAATGAGAACGCTTCTGCTAATGAGCTCTCTACCCCTGGCGATCCAGCTCTCCACGAGCCTGCTGCTGATCCTCCTCCCCCTAGTCGTCATCGAGCTCGGATTGGTGGTCTTCTCGTTGGTCGACCTTTTCAAGCCCGGGCGGCGGGTCATCGGGGACAACAAGCTGGTCTGGGCGCTGATCATCGTTCTCGTCGGCACCATCGGACCCGTCGTGTACCTGTTGGCCGGCCGGAAGCAGAACTAGGGAGTTGGAAGCGGCGATCGTCTGCCACGGCCTCGTCAAGCGCTACGGCGATATCACTGCGCTGGACCGGCTCGACCTCGAAGTGCCGACAGGGTCTCTCTTCGGCTTCCTGGGTCCGAACGGCGCCGGCAAGACGACCACGATCCGGCTGCTGACCGGCCTGGCATGGCCCACCTCCGGTCGAGCGGTCGTTGCGGGTCTCGATCCCGCCCGCGGTGATATCGAGCTTCGGCAGCGGATCAGCCACCAGGATCAGCAATCGAAGCTCTACGGCTGGATGAAAGGCCGGGAGCTTCTGGAGTTCGTCGGTCGCCTCTTCGGCTTCCGTGGACCCGATCTCAGGTCACGCGTCGATGAGGTGCTGGAGAAGACCGGCCTCGTCGAAGCCGGCGGCCGGCGCGTTGCCGGCTATTCGGGTGGAATGCGCCAGCGGCTGAACCTGGCGCAGGCGCTGATGAACCGCCCCCAGGTCCTGTTCCTCGACGAGCCCGCCAGCTCGCTGGACCCGGCCGGCCGGCACGACGTCCTTGACCTCCTGGCGGACCTACGCGGCCAGGTCACTGTCTTCATGTCCAGCCACATCCTCGAGGACGTTGAAAAAGTCTGCGACCGGGTCGGCATCATCGACCGGGGACGCCTGGTCGCGGACGCGACGATGACCGAGCTCCAAGCGAGGTTTGCGGAGCCGGTGTTCGCGATCGAGCTCGAACCGGGCCAGGCTGCCGCCGGGGAGGATTTAGTCACCGTCCTCGGACAGTCGGCATTGGTCGGCGGCATCGGGCGCGACGGAGCGGTACTTCGGGTCGCCGTGAACGATGCCTCACGAGCTGGGCCCGAGATCCTGCGGATCCTCGCCTCGAGCGGCGTTCACGTCGCCCGTTTCGAGCGGATCCGGCCCAGCCTGGAGGACGTTTTCCTGCGACTGGTTCCGAGCCAGCGGCCACCCGAAACTCGCGAATGAGAGGCTTTGCCGTGCTGCTCAATAAGGAGATCGCGGAGCAATGGCGCACCGGGCGGCTCCCTGTGGTGGCCGTGATCTTCTTGCTCTTTGGGCTCGCGTCGCCGGTGCTCGCCAAATACACGCCGGACATCGTGAAGCTGGCCGCCGGCTCGATCGACATTCACGTGCCCGCGCCAACCATCAAGGACGCGGTCGCTCAGCTGATCAAGAACCTGAGTCAGGTCGGGGTGCTCGCCGCAATCCTGCTCGCGATGGGCAGCGTCGCGGGAGAGAAGGAATCCGGCACAGCAGCTTTCGTCCTGGTCAAGCCGGTGAGCCGCTTTGCATTCCTCGCCGCGAAGTTCAGCGGCCTCGCCGTAACCATGTCGGCCTCTGTCCTCATGTGCGGACTGGCCGCTTACTTGTATACCGACCTGCTTTTCGCACCGCTTACGGTGCTTGGATTCGGGGCCGCGTGCCTCGTTATTCTGCTGGGCCTAGTTGAGATCGCCGCCGTGACGTTCCTGGGCAGCACGTTGGTGCGGTCCTCAATCCCCGCCGCCGGCGTCGGAATAGTCGCTCTCGTCGTCGCAGGCGTCGTCTCCTCGCTGCCAAACCTCGGTCACTTCACTCCGTTCGGCCTGAATGAACTGGCAAGCGACCTCGCCCTGCAGCAAACAGCGACGGGGTGGGACTGGCCGCTCATCGTTAACGCCGGCTTTGTGGTGGTCGCGGTGGCTGCTAGCTGGCTCGTCTTCCGACGTCAGGAGATATGACGCCTTTACTCCCTGAGTCACCCGTCCCCATTTGTCACCATGCGGCGTGACGTGGAGTGTGAGGCTGGTCAGATCCGGCCGATATCGCGGCGTCGGAGTCCGAACAGGCCGGCTAAGGTGAAGCCGGCCGCGACGGCGGAGATCACGACAAGGGGCAAGAGGGTCAAGCTCTGAGCGGGCAGCTGGGGTACGCGCTCGAACGGCGAAAGGTTCTGAAGCCAACTGGGGAGATGTAGGACCGCACCGAGGAATCCGGCAACGACGCATGCCGCGAGGATCGCCCATGACGCGCCGGCCCACCGCGGCACGAGCCCGACGAGTGCGATGGTGAGTCCGACCATCAGCCACATGGGCGGCGCGTAGACGAGGGCGGCGCCGACCAGGCGAGGAGCACTATTCAGATCTCCGCCCGCGACGCCGTAGGTTAGGCCGGTGGCCAGGCCGGCGACGCCGAGCAATATGACGCTTCCTGCGAACGCCACCGTAAGGTGACTCGCCCCCCACCGCCGGCGCGATACCGGAGTCGCCAACACCGACTCTGCCCGCATCGAAGTCTCCTCGGTACGCAACCGAAGGGCGGACTGAATGGCGAAACCGGTGGCGAGGAGCGCCATGAGGCGGAAGGAGGCGGCGAAGTAGGAGTCCGTGAGGTTCGCACCTCCAGCACCGGCCAGTATTTCCGCGAGCGCATTGTTCTGGCCGATGAAGGCGTCGACGGTCGGGCCGATCCAGCCGTAGGCGATACCGGTGACCAGGACGCCGACACTCCACCCGAGCAGGGCACCCCGCTGCAGGCGGATGGCCAGCCCAAGGGGGTGCCCGAGGCTCCGCGAAGCTGTGGGCCTTCCTGGCCTGGCGGCCACGAGCCCTGCGCCGAGATCGCGCCGGGCGGCCAGAGCGCTGGCCGCGGCGACCAGGACTACGGTCGCCGTGAGCAAGAGCAGGAAGGGCCACCATCGCTCACCTGCGAATGGCCGCGCCTTCTGGGCCCATCCGATCGGAGAGAACCACGAGACGGTTCCGTCGCCGATGTCGCCCACGGCGCGCAGCACGAAGGCTGCACCGAGCACCGCCCCCGCGGCGCCGTACACGACGCGGGTGTTCTCGGTGACCTGAGCCGCGACCAGGGCAACGCCGCCGAAGACCAGCCCGATCAGGATGAACGACACCCCAAACACCAACGAACCGGCCGCGGGGAGGCCCTGGGCGAGCAGGGCGACGGTTGTGAGCACGCCAACTGCAATGTTCATGGCGGCCACTGTGAGCGACGCGGCAAGGGTGGGCGCGAGGCTTCCGACCGGAAGAGAGCGCATGAGCTCGAGGCGGCCGGCTTCCTCCTCGCCCCGGGTGAGCCGGCCGACCATGAACAGGCTCATGAGGGCCACCAACACCATGCCCACCGCGCCGAACTGAAACGCTACTTGCCCGCCGACCGTGTTCAGACCCTGGGCGGGGCCGTTGAACGCGATGGCTGCGGCGTTGTGTTGGGTGGCGGCAGCCGTTTGATCAAGAGCAGCCTGGGTCGGGAACAAGCCCTTGACGCCTGTTGCGGTGAGCGCCGCCAGTGCAACGATAGCGACGATCCAGACCAGGATCCGGATGCGGTCGCGCCGCAGGATGAAGCGGGTCAGCTCGACGGTTCCAGTCAGCGCGGTCTTCACTGCGGTCACGGTCTCGCGTTGCGATTGCCGTCGACGCGTTCGGGTTCCTTCGCCAGCTCGTCGCCGTAGTGCCGCAAGAACAGCTCTTCGAGCGTGGGCGGATGGCTGACCAGGCTGCGGACCCCGAGCTCGCCGAGCCGGCGGACCGCAACGTCGAGGTGATCGGTGTCGACCTCGAAGCGGACGTGCTTGCCGTCGATCTCGAGGCCATGAACGCCGGCAAGGTCGGCCAGGCTCTCCGCGGGAAACTCGGTGTCCGCGGTGATCGAGGTACGGGTAAGGTGCCTCAACTCGTCGAGCGTGCCTCGCTCCGCCACCCGCCCCAGCCTGATGATGCTCAGCCGATCGCACAGCGCTTCGACCTCGGCCAGGATATGGCTGGAGAGCAACACCGTTCGTCCCTCGGTCTTCACCTCGCGAATGCAGTCCTGGAATACCGCCTCCATGAGCGGGTCGAGTCCCGATGTCGGTTCGTCGAGCAGGAGCAGTTCGGCATCAGACGCCAGCGCCGCTACCAATCCCACTTTCTGCCGGTTCCCTTTCGAGTACGAGCGGGTCTTCTTGGTCGGGTCGAGCTGAAAACGTTCGAGAAGTTCGTCGCGCCGCCGCCGATTGAGGTCGCCCCGCAGCCGGCCGAAAAGATCGATCACCTCCCCACCGGTCAGGTTCGGCCACAAACTGACCTCGCCCGGCACGTACGCCAACCGGCGATGCAGTGTGACGGCGTCGCGCCACGGGTCGCCTCCAAGCAATGAGACCTCCCCGGCGTCCGCGCGGAGCAGCCCAAGCAACACACGGATGGTCGTCGTCTTGCCCGAGCCGTTCGGCCCGAGAAATCCGTGGACCTCGCCAGCCTCGACCGACAAGTCGAGACCGTCGAGAGCGCGCGTCGATCCAAACGTCTTTACAAGACCAGAAATTGAGATCGCCTGCGGCACGCCACCCATCATTGCACCAGCCCAAAGCGGACCATGTCGCAGAAGCGGGTCAGATTCATGGACGCCGAGGAAGCGGCTAACCGAATTCAGACCCGGAGTTTGGAGCCCACGCCCGGATTCGAACCGGGGACCTTTTCCTTACCAAGGAAATGCTCTGCCACCTGAGCTACGTGGGCGAGTCGCAGCCCAAAGATTACTAAAGCCCCGAGATCAGCTTCCCCGTGTCGGTTAGGATCTCCGCCCGGCCGCGGATCTTGATCGCGGCCGTCAGCTCCGTGAACTGCGCTACGAGCACCTCGCCAGCGTCCAGGCGCTCGGAATGGTGCGAGCGCGTGTCCTTGCCTCGAGTCAAACCCATGATCACGACGCCATCCTCGAGGGCCTTCACCACGATGTAGCGGCCGGTCGCACTTCCTTCGAGCTCGGTCATCGTCTCCCTCGTCCGTTGCCGTTGGACTGCGCCTTCGGCCGCACCGTCTCCAACTTGGTCGCTGACTGGCCGACCAGCTCGTCGATCTCAGCCGCAAGCGCCGGACCGGCGAGCACATGATAGCGATCGGCATTCACGATCACCTCTCGTCTGCCGACCACCACGTGCAGCACCACCTCGTCAGTTCCCGGGTGCCGCGACAGAACCGCCTCCAGGCGCTCGGCCAGCCCCGCGTCGCTGTTCGGGATTCGCACGTGGACCAGCTGGCGGCGGGCCACCGGCACGCATTCCGGGTCGTCCCAAAGCCATGCCATGTCGGCCACGATCGACGCCGTCTCGACCTCCGGCTCCATTTCCGGATCGGAGGGCGGGCTGCCGCTGGACCCGTTTGCTCTGGTGCTGCCGGCGCGCGCGTCCACCTTGCCTTGTACGACGAGCACCTTGTCGGGCTCGAAGAGAAGCCGCGTCTGCTCGAAGACTCGAGGGAACAGGACCACATCGACCGTCCCCGTGAGGTCTTCGATCGACGCGTAAGCCATGATCTGGCCCTTGCGCGTCACGACCCGGCGCACCTCGCGCACCAACCCCGCGACGCGCACCTCAGTGTCCTGCAGCGCGCTCGTCACCTCGACCGCCTGGGTGTCTGAGAGTTTGGCCAGCTCGCTCGAGATCCGGCGCAGCGGGTGGTCGCTCAAGTACAGGCCGAGAAGCTCTTTCTCGAGCCGCAGCTTCTCCTCACCGGCCATCGGCGCGACGTCGATCAGCAGTCCGTAATCGTCTGCCTGCGTCTCAGGTGATCCGACCATATCGAGCAACGACGTCTGTCCCGATTCGCGGTCGCGCCGCGCCCGTTCGGCCCGGCTGACGGCATGGTCGAGCGCCGCAAGGAGCCGCGCCCGCTCGCCGAGTGAATCGCACGTCCCAGACTGGACGAGTGAATCGAGCACGCGACGGTTCACGTCCTGGATCGCCGACGTGCGCTCGCAGAGGTCCTCGAGCGACTTGAAAGGGCCGTCGGCGTCGCGCAGCGCGACGATGCTCGCCACCGCGTGCTGGCCGACGTTCTTGATCGCGGCCAGGCCGAAGAGAATCCGCCCGTCGCTCATGGAGAAGTCGGCGCGTGAGTGGTTGATGTCGGGCGCCACCACATCGATCCCGCGGATGCGGCAGTCGACGATCGCGGTGGCAACTCGGTCCGCGCTGCCTTCCATGTGGATCAGGAGCGCCGTCATGTATTCCAGCGGGTAGTTCACCTTGAGGTAGGCGGTCTGGTAGGCGATCACGCCGTAGGCCGCCGAGTGCGCACGGTTGAAGCCATATTCGGCGAACTTCGCGATGCCATCGAAGAGCGCATCGGCTGTCGTCTGCGAGATTCCGCGCTCGACAGCCCCGTCGATGAACTTCGTGCGCTGCTTCGCCATCTTGGGCTTGTCCTTCTTGCCCATCGCGGAGCGAAGGATGTCGGCCTCGCTCATCGAGAAGCCGGCCAGCTCGCGGGCGGCCATCATCACCTGCTCCTGGTAGATCATCACGCCGTACGTGTCGCGCAGGATCGGCTCGAGGCGCTCGTGCATGTACTCGATCGGCTCGCGGCCCTGCTTGCGCGCGACGAAGGCCGGGATGTTCACCATCGGACCCGGACGGAACAGCGCGACCGCCGCCGAAACGTCCTCGAAGTTCTGGGGCCGCATGTCCAGCAGCATCCGGCGCATGCCCGCACCTTCGAACTGGAACACGCCGTGGGTGTCGCCGTTCGCGATCAGCTCATACGTCTTGGCGTCGTCGAACGGGACATGCTCGAGGTCGATCTCGATGCCGCGGTGCTCTTTGATGAGCCGCATGCAAGTGGCGATGATGTCGAGGTTCTGCAGGCCGAGAAAGTCGATCTTCAGCAGGCCGATGTCCCCGACGGCCTTCATGTCGTACTGCGTCACCACCGCCTCTTTACCCGGTCCGTACTGCAGCGGCGTGTACCGCACCAGCGGCTCGGGCGCGATCACGACGCCGGCCGCGTGCGTGCTCACGTTGCGGGAGACGCCCTCGAGCGTCCGCGCCACGTCGACCAGGCGCTTCTGCTCCTCGTTCGACTCATAGGCCTCGCGAAACTCGGCCACCTCTTTGATGGTGTCTTCGAGGCTCTTCGATCGACCCTGCCAGACGGGCACGAGCTTGGCCAGGCGATCCGTGTCGCGCAGCGGCACCTCCAGCACCCGGCCCACATCGCGAATCGCCGCCTTCGAGGCCATCGTGGTGAACGTGATGATCTGGGCCACCCGGTCGACCCCGTACTTCTTGGAGACGTAGTTGATGACCTTCTCGCGACCTTCCACCGAGAAGTCGCAGTCGATGTCGGGCATCGACACGCGGTCGATGTTCAGGAAGCGCTCGAAGATCAGGCCGTGCGCGAGCGGGTCGAGGTTGGTGATCCCCAGGCAGTAGGAGACGAGGCTGCCTGCGGCGCTGCCCCGGCCCGGACCGACCACGATCCCCTGCTGCCGCGCGAACTTGTAGAAGTCCCACACGATAAGGAAGTAGGACGCGTAGCCCGTCTGGCTGATGACGGAAAGCTCATTGTTCGCGCGCTCCGTGACCGCGGCGGTCGGCGTTTCGAAGCGCCAGCGGATGCCATCCTCGACGACCTTCCTCAAATATTGGTCGGGGGTCAGGCCGTCGGGGACGTCGAAGGGTGGCAGCAGCGTCGCGCCCAGCTGGAGCTTCAGGTCGACCATGTCGGCCACGTCGATCGTGCTGGCCAGGGCGTCTGGGAGGTCG
>Ga0208848_1000052_pt1 | contig 21010 bp, 15 predicted proteins | sample NGESurshal072012_2_FD_184455 | JGI IMG/M metagenome (GOLD analysis project Ga0208848, IMG submission 184455) | Arctic peat soil microbial communities from Barrow, Alaska - NGEE Surface sample 210-1 shallow-072012 (SPAdes) | ecosystem: Environmental > Terrestrial > Soil > Wetlands > Peat ... | reverse complement strand
GCGCCGGAATCATGAGGATCTGCGCGGGCGAGAGGGTGCGCGCCGACTTGAGATAGACCTCGTCGCGGATGACCGCCGCCAGGATGAACGTCGTCTCCGGCCGCATGATGTCGATCGTGGTTTCATGCCCATTATGGGCGCTGAACATTTCGACCGATCCGTCGACCACGATATGCAGAAAATCCGGCAAGTCGCCTTCGTTGATCAGGGTCGTGTGCGGCGGGAAGCGTTGCAAAAACGCGGCGCCGACTAGCTTCTCGAAATTCGCTTCGCTCATATCGCAAAACAGCGGCAGGGCGCGGATGAGCTTCCAATCGGATTGACGCACGGTTTTCTCCAGGCTGCGGGGGTTCGCTACGATCGCTCGCAATCTAGGCCGGCAGCGTCACACGCGACTTGATAAAGATCAAATTGAAGTCGCGGTAAAGTCAACCGGCAATCCGATATAAGTAAAGCCAAATTGTCGCGGGCAAAACCGAAGTATTATTGATCAACGTCAAAGCATTCGTCGGATTCCTCCGCTTATGTCGCCCCGGACGATTTGCGATCGACAGGAGCGGGCGCCACCATGCAAGCAAAAGCGGCCACCGGTGTTCCAGGCCAAGGCCGCGCACTCTGGATGTCCACCATCGCCTTCACCGTGTGCTTCGCGGTGTGGACCATCTTCGCCATCATCGGCGTGCAGATTAAGGATCAGCTCGGCCTCAACGAGACCCAGTTTGGTCTCTTGGTCGGCACACCGATTCTTACCGGCTCGCTGGTTCGCATCTTTCTCGGCATCTGGACCGACCAATATGGTGGCCGGGTCGTCTTCACGCTGACGATGTTGGCGGCAGCGATTGCGACGTTCCTGCTGTCATGGGCCACAACCTATCCGCAGATGCTGATCGCTGCGCTCGGCGTCGGCACCGCCGGTGGTTCGTTTGCGGTTGGTGTCGCCTATGTGTCGCACTGGTATCCCACCGACAAACAGGGCACCGCGCTCGGCATTTTTGGGGCTGGCAATGTTGGCGCGGCCCTGACAATCTTTTTCGCACCGTTCGTGCTCGTCGCGTACGGCTGGCAAACAGTGGCGCAGGTCTGGGCTCTCGCTCTCGTTTTGATGGCGGTGTTGTTCTGGCAACTTGCCGGCGATGATCCGGTCACTCGCTCGCGCCGTATAACTGGCGAGCGGGCGAAGAGCTTGCTGGACCAGCTCGCGCCCTTGAAGCATGTTCAGGTCTGGCGCTTTTCGCTCTATTACTTCTGCACTTTCGGCGCCGCTGTCGCGTTGTCGCTGTGGCTGCCGCGCTATCTGATCGACGTGTATGGTCTCGCCATCTCAAAGGCAGGCATGGTCGGGGTTCTGTTTTCCCTGCCGGCCGCCGCCTTTCGCGCCTATGGCGGCCATCTTGCGGACAAATACGGCGCCCGGCAAGTGATGTACTGGACCTTCAGCGTCGCTGCTGTCAGCACGTTCCTTCTTTCTTATCCGCCGACCGATTATATCGTTCGAGGCATACACGGGCCAATCGCCTTTCACCTTGAGATCGGCCTCGTCAGTTTTGCCGCGCTCCTGTCCGTCCTGGGGTTCTTCTTGAGCCTCGGTATGGCCGCCGTGTTCAAGCACATCCCGGTCTATTATCCGAACAATGTCGGCGCAGTGGGAGGCCTCGTCGGCATGATCGGCGGGCTCGGCGGCTTCGTCCTGCCGATTGCCTTTGGCGCAGTCATTGATCTGACGGGTGTGTGGACGAGCTGCTTCATGTTGCTGTTCGTGGGCGTCGCGGTCGCATTTACATGGATGCATGTAGCTGTCCGGAGCATGGAGCGTGGCGTGGCTGAACCCATGCTGCGCCGCCTCCCGGAACTTCCCGAGATGCAGGAGATTCACGAGGAGAAGCATGTCGGCGTGCTCGGCCCGCATCTCATCGAAGACTGGCGGCCCGAGGATGCCGCATTCTGGAACAAGACCGGTCGCGCCATCGCCCAACGCAATCTGTGGCTCTCGATCCCGGCGTTGCTGATCGCGTTTGCGGTATGGATGGTGTGGTCTGTCGTCGTTGCCATGCTTCCGGTGGTCGGGTTCGAGTTCACTAATGATGAGTTGTTCTGGCTCGCGGCGTTGCCGGGGCTTTCTGGTGCGACGCTAAGAATTTTCTATTCCTTTATGCCGCCGATCTTCGGCGGGCGGTTATGGACGACGCTGGCGACCTGGTCGCTCATGATCCCGGCGGTCGGCATCGGGCTTGCTGTACAGAATCCGAATACGCCCTATTTCTTGTTCCTCGGCCTCGCGCTCTTGTGCGGCCTTGGCGGCGGCAACTTCGCCTCCTCGATGGCGAATATCAGCTTCTTCTTCCCGAAGGCGGAGAAGGGCAACGCGCTCGCGCTCAATGCCGGCCTCGGCAATCTCGGCGTGAGCGTGGTGCAGTTCGTCATTCCGCTGGTGATCACCGCGGGTGTGTTCGGCTGGTTCGGCGGCGATCCGCAAGCCGCCGCGGGCGGAACCACCAAGATATGGCTGCAGAATGCCGGCTTCATCTGGGTGCCGTTCATCGCGGCGTCGGCCTTCGCGGCCTGGTTCGGCATGAACGACATCGCGGTGATGAAGGCCTCGTTCGTCGATCAGGCGGTGATCTTCAAGCGCAAGCATAATTGGCTGATGTGCTGGCTCTATACCGGCACCTTCGGCTCGTTCATCGGCTATTCGGCGGGCTTCCCGCTCTTGGCCAAGACCGAGTTCCCGCAGGTCGACTCGCTCAAGTTCATCTTCCTCGGGCCGCTGGTCGGCGCGCTGTCGCGCTCGGCGACCGGTTGGCTATCGGATCGCTACGGCGGCGGCCGCGTCACCTTCTGGGTGTTCGCGCTGATGATCGCGGCGGTCGCGGGCGTTCTCTACTTCCTCGGCATTAAGGATCAGCCGGAAGCGTTCTGGGGATTCTTCGCGATGTTCATGATCCTGTTCTTCGCGACCGGCGTGGGCAATGCGTCCACTTTCCAGATGATCCCGGCGATCATGCGCGCAGAAATTCCGCGGCTGGAGCCCGGCATGCAGCCGGCCGCACGGCAGAAGCAGGCCGAGATGGAATCGGCGGCGATCATCGGCTTCACCTCGGCGATCGCGGCCTATGGCGCCTTCTTCATCCCGAAGAGCTACGGCACCTCGATCGCGCTCACCGGCGGGCCGAGCATGGCGTTATGGGGCTTCATGATCTTCTACGTCACCTGTCTGGCCGTCACCTGGGGCTTCTACACCCGCCGCGGCGGTCTGCTGCGCGACATCGAACGTGGCCGCGCATCGCCGCCTAATGCCCCGCAACCGGCCGAATGAAGGAACTTAGACGATGAGCCACTTTCTCGACCGCCTGATGTTCTTTAATCGCGCCGGCGAAACATTCTCCGATGGGCATGGCATCACCACCAACGAGGACCGGCGCTGGGAGGACGGCTACCGCAAGCGTTGGCAGCACGACAAGATCGTGCGTTCGACCCATGGAGTGAATTGCACCGGATCGTGTTCCTGGAAGATTTACGTCAAAGGCGGCATCGTCACCTGGGAGACGCAGCAGACCGACTATCCGCGCACGCGGCCCGACCTGCCGAATCACGAGCCGCGCGGCTGTGCGCGCGGCGCGAGCTACAGCTGGTACCTCTATTCCGGCAACCGCGTGAAATATCCGCTGGTGCGTTCGCGGCTGCTCAGGCTGTGGCGCGAAGCGCGCGTGCTGATGACGCCGGTCGCGGCGTGGAAATCCATCGTGGAAAATCCGGGCAAGCGCGCCTCCTACGTGCAGAAGCGCGGCCTTGGCGGCTTCGTTCGCTCGACCTGGGACGAGGTCAACGAAATCATTGCTGCGGCGAATGCTTATACGGTGAAGAGCTACGGGCCGGATCGTGTGTTCGGCTTCTCGCCGATCCCCGCGATGTCGATGATCAGCTATGCCGCGGGCTCGCGCTATCTGTCGCTGCTCGGCGGCGTTAACTTGTCATTCTACGACTGGTACTGCGACCTGCCGCCGGCGAGCCCACAAACCTGGGGCGAGCAGACCGACGTCCCCGAAAGCGCCGATTGGTACAATTCGAGCTTCCTCATTCTGTGGGGATCGAACGTGCCGCAGACGCGCACGCCCGACGCCCATTTTTATACCGAGGCCCGCTACAAGGGCGCCAAGAGTGTCGTGATCTGCCCCGACTATTCCGAAGCCTCGAAATTCGCCGATCTATGGATGTCGCCGAAGCAGGGCACCGATGCCGCGCTCGGCATGGCGATGGGGCACGTCATCCTGCGCGAATTCCATATCGATCGGCAGGCCAAGTATTTCCAGGACTACGCCCGGCAATACACCGACATGCCCATGTTGGTGCGGCTGGTGAAACAGGGCGCGCATTACGTGCCTGAGCGCTTCATTCGCGCTTCGGATGTCGTGAAATCGTGCGGCGAGGCCAATAATCCGGAGTGGAAGACGCTGGCCTATGACGAGACCAGCAACGCGATCGTCGTGCCGAAAGGCTCGGTCGGGTTCCGCTGGGGCGAGAAGGGCAAATGGAACCTCGAGCAGAAGGCCTCGAACGGTCAAGACATCAAGCTGCGGCTGTCGCTGGCCGGCATCAAGGACGACGTTGCGGCGGTCGGCTTTCCTTATTTCGGCAATCGCGAGCACGATCATTTCCTCGGGACCGATCATCCCGGCGTGCTGATACGCAACGTGCCGGTGAAGAAACTGCAGCTGGTCGAGGGCGAGACGCTGGTCGCGTCGGTGTACGACCTGTTCGTCGCGAATTACGGCGTCGATCGCGGCTTCGGCGGCGAACACTTGGCAAAGAGCTACGACGACCTGCAGCCCTACACACCGGCCTGGGCGGAAAAAATTACCGGCGTGCCGCGCGATCAGATCATCACGGTGGCGCGCGAGTTCGCACTCAATGCGGAAAAGACCAACGGCCGCTCAATGGTCATCGTCGGCGCCGGTCTCAACCACTGGTACCACATGGATATGAACTACCGTGGTATCATCAACATGCTGGTGATGTGCGGATGCGTCGGTCAATCCGGCGGGGGCTGGTCGCATTATGTCGGCCAAGAAAAGCTACGCCCGCAAACCGGCTGGCTGCCGCTCGCCTTCGCGCTCGACTGGAACCGCCCGCCGCGGCAGATGAATGCCACCTCGGCGTTTTACGCCCATACCGACCAGTGGCGCTACGAGACGCTCGATGTCTCCGAGATTCTCTCGCCGGCGGCGCCGGCGGGTCCATGGGACGGCGCGTTGATCGACTACAATGTGCGCGCCGAGCGCATGGGCTGGCTGCCATCGGCGCCGCAGCTGCAGGCCAATCCCCTCGAAGTGTCCAAACAGGTTGCCGCGTCAGGCCTGGAGGCGAAGGACTACGTCGCCAAGGCCCTGAAATCCGGCGCGTTGAAGCTTGCCTGCGACGACCCGGACAATCCGAAAAACTGGCCGCGCAATCTTTTCGTCTGGCGTTCCAATCTGCTGGGGGCGTCGGGCAAGGGCCATGAGTATTTTCTCAAGCACCTGCTCGGCACCAAACACGGCGTGATGGGCAAGGATCTCGGCGAGGACGGCAAGAAGAAGCCGAGCGAGGTCGTGTGGCACGATGCGGCGCCGGAAGGAAAGCTCGACCTGCTGGTCACGCTCGATTTCCGCATGTCCACGACCTGCATGTATTCCGACATCGTCCTGCCGACGGCGACCTGGTACGAGAAAAACGATCTCAACACCTCCGACATGCATCCCTTCATTCATCCGCTGAGTTCGGCGATCGATCCGGTTTGGGAGTCGCGCAACGATTGGGAGATTTACAAAGGCATCGCCAAGGCGTTCTCGAGAGTCGCGTCCGAGGTGCTCGGCGTCGAGCAGGATTTGATGCTGACGCCGATCCTGCACGACACGCCGCTGGAAATTGCGCAGGCGCTCGACGTCAAGGATTGGAAGAAAGGCGAGATCGATCCGATTCCCGGCAAGACCATGCCGTCGGTGACCGTGGTCGAGCGCGATTATCCAAATCTCTACAAGAAGTATACGTCGCTCGGACCGCTGATGGCCAAGCTCGGCAATGGCGGCAAGGGCATGAACTGGAATACCGAGCACGAAGTCGAGTTCCTCAAGCGGCTCAACGGCGCCGTCACTGAGGAAGGCGCGAGCAAAGGCCTGGCGCGGATCGAAAGCGACATCGATGCCTGCGAAGTCGTCCTCAGCCTTGCACCGGAGACCAACGGCGAGGTCGCGGTCAAGGCGTGGACCTCGCTCGAAGGCTTTACCGGGCGCGAGCATACGCACCTTGCGGTTCCAAAAGAGGACGAAAAGATCCGGTTCCGCGATATCGTCGCGCAACCGCGCAAGATCATCTCGTCGCCGATCTGGTCGGGGCTCGAGTCCGAAAAGGTCTGCTATAATGCGGGCTATACCAACGTGCATGAGCTGATCCCGTGGCGCACGCTCACCGGCCGCCAGCAGCTCTATCAAGACCATTTGTGGATGCGGGCGTTTGGTGAAGGCTTCTGCGTCTACCGTCCGCCGATCGATACCAAATCGGTCAATCCGATCATCGATCGCAAGCCGAACGGCAACGCGCCGATCGTGCTCAACTTCATCACGCCGCATCAGAAGTGGGGCATCCACTCGACCTACACCGACAACCTTCTGATGCTGACGTTGTCGCGTGGCGGCCCGATCGTGTGGATCAGTGAAATCGACGCTCGCAAGGCCGGCATTGTCGACAACGACTGGATCGAGGCGTTCAACGGCAACGGCGCATTGGTCGCCCGCGCGGTGGTGTCCCAGCGCGTGAAGCAAGGCATGTGCATGATGTACCACGCGCAGGAGAAGATCGTGAACGTGCCGGGCTCGGAGATGACCGGCCAACGCGGCGGCATCCACAACTCGGTGACCCGCGCGGTGCTCAAGCCGACGCATATGATCGGCGGTTACGCGCAACAATCCTACGGCTTCAACTATTACGGCACGGTCGGGTCCAACCGTGACGAATTCGTCGTCGTGCGCAAAATGTCGAAGGTCGATTGGCTCGACAAGCCGACCACCGATCAACCCGAAGCTTTGGCCGTCGCGCCCAAGTCCACGATCAAGATGGAGGCCGCAGAATGAAAGTCCGCGCGCAAATCGCGATGGTGCTCAATCTCGACAAGTGCATTGGGTGTCACACCTGTTCGGTCACCTGTAAGAACGTTTGGACCAGCCGGGAAGGCATGGAATACGCCTGGTTCAACAACGTCGAGACCAAGCCGGGCATCGGCTATCCGAAGGATTGGGAAAATCAGAAGCGCTGGAACGGCGGCTGGCGTCGCAAGAACAACGGCAAGATTGAGCCGCGCATCGGTTCGAAATGGCGGGTGCTGGCGAATATCTTCGCCAATCCAGATTTGCCGGAGATCGACGACTACTACGAACCGTTCACCTTCGACTACGAGCACCTGCAGAAATCCCCGGAAATGGCAGCCATGCCGACCGCTCGCCCGCGTTCGCTGATCTCCGGCGAGCGCATGGAAAAGATCGAGTGGGGCCCCAATTGGGAGGAAATTCTCGGCGGCGAATTCGCCAAGCGCTCGCAGGACTACAATTTCGAGGGCGTGCAGAAGGACATCTACGGCCAGTTCGAAAACACCTTCATGATGTATCTGCCGCGGCTGTGCGAGCACTGCCTCAACCCGGCATGCGTGGCCGCCTGTCCGTCCGGCGCGATCTACAAGCGCGAGGAAGACGGCATCGTGCTGATCGACCAAGACAAGTGCCGCGGCTGGCGCATGTGCGTGTCGGGCTGCCCCTACAAGAAGGTCTATTACAACTGGTCGAGCGGAAAATCCGAGAAGTGCATCTTCTGCTATCCGCGCATCGAGTCGGGTCAGCCGACGGTGTGCTCGGAAACCTGCGTCGGGCGCATCCGCTATCTCGGCGTCGTGCTCTATGACGCGGATCGCATCGAACAAGCGGCGAGCGCTCAGAGCGAGCAGGATCTTTATGAGGCGCAGCTTTCGATCTTCCTCGATCCAAAGGATCCGAAGGTGATCGCACAGGCGCGCGCCGACGGAATCGCGGAGAACTGGCTGGAAGGCGCGCGGCGCTCCCCGATCTGGAAAATGGCGATGGAGTGGAAGGTCGCGTTCCCGCTGCATCCCGAATACCGCACGTTGCCGATGGTCTGGTACGTGCCGCCGCTTTCGCCGATCCAGTCGGCGGCGGCCGCCGGCAAGATCGGCCACGACGGCGAAATGCCCGACGTGCGCAGCTTGCGCATCCCGCTTAAATATCTCGCCAATCTGCTCACCGCCGGCAAGGAGGAGCCGATCGCGCTCGGCCTCGAACGCATGCTGGCGATGCGCGCCTATATGCGGGCCAAGACCGTGGACGGCGTGATCGACGAAGCGATCGCCAAGCGGGTGGGCCTCACCGCGCTCGCGATCGAGGACATGTATCAGACCATGGCGATCGCCAATTACGAGGACCGCTTCGTCATTCCGACCGCGCATCGCGAGACCAACGAAGACGCCTATGACCTGCGCGGCTCGTGCGGCTTTTCGTTCGGCAACGGCTGCTCGGGTGGCACGACCGAAGCCAATCTCTTCGGCACGCCCAAGCGCGCCAAGACGCCGATGGAGGTCGTGTGATGATCAAGGCGTTGAAGGCGCTCTCGGCCTTGTTGACCTACCCCACCGCAGAACTGCAACTGGCGTCCGGCGAGATCAGCGAGGCGATCGAAAACGACGCGGCGATATCGTTCGGCGTGCGCAATCAATTGCACCGCTTGCTGACGGAACTCGCCACCGACGATCTTTATGATTTGCAGGAGCGCTACGTGCTCCTGTTCGATCATTCGCGTTCTCTGTCCCTGCATTTGTTCGAGCATGTGCATGGTGAGAGCCGTGACCGCGGTCAGGCCATGATCGACCTCAAGGCGCAATACGAGAAAGCCGGCCTGTTCCTGAGTGCGGCCGAATTGCCGGATTTCCTGCCGCTGTTCCTGGAATTTCTCTCGACGCTGCCGGCCCAGGAGGCCCGCGACATGCTGGGCCAGCCCGCGCATATCCTGGCCGCCATGGCGGAACGATTGCGCAAGCGCGGCTCGCCCTACGAAGCCGTGTTCCGTGCGCTGGTCGCGCTGGCGGCGGCGAAGCCGAAGGAGGATCAAGTCTCCGCTCTGCTCGCCTTGCCCGATCCGGACGCCAGCGACTTTGCGGCGCTCGATGCCGCCTGGGAGGACGAACAGGTGACTTTCGGTCCCGGTCCCGGCGCCAGCGACGGCTGCAAGGAAGGGCTGATCGCGCGTATCCGCGGTGGCCTACGGCCCGCGCCGGACATGCCGGCGGCAGACCACACCGTCCCGCCGCGCCAATGAGGACATAGTCATGCCCGAACTGATCAATTACATCGTTTTCGGCTGGTATCCCTATCTCTGCCTGACCGTGTTCCTGCTCGGCAGCGTGCTGCGTTTCGACCGCGAGCAATACACCTGGCGCAGCGGATCGAGTCAGCTGCTGCGCCGCCGCCAGCTGACCTGGGGCTCCAATCTGTTCCATGTCGGCATCCTGGTCATCTTCCTTGGCCATTTCGGCGGCCTGTTGACGCCGATCTGGATATTCGACGCACTCGGCATCTCGCACACCTTCAAGCAGTGGATGGCGATCGGCATCGGCGGCGTTGCCGGCATCATGTGCTTCATCGGGATCACGCTGCTGGTGCATCGCCGGCTGTTCGACGCGCGCATCCGCACCACCTCGTCGTTCGGCGATATCGCGATCCTGCTGCTGCTCTATGTCCAGCTCACGCTCGGGCTCGCCACCATCAGCATCTCACTCGATCACCTCGATGGCCACGTGATGGTGACGTTCATGACCTGGGCGCAGGGCATTCTGCGCCTGCAACCGGGCGTCTCCGCGCTGATTGCCGACGTGCCGCTGATCTTCAAGCTGCACCTCGCCCTCGGCATGACGGTCTTCCTGCTGTTCCCGTTCACGCGCCTGGTGCACGTCTGGAGCGCGCCGATCTGGTATCTCGGCCGGCGCGGCTATCAGGTCGTGCGCACAACGCGGACGCGCGGGGCCTTGGGCGCGGAGTGGCCACGATGACAGCCTGCTCGGCCCACGCGCAGATACCGGCAGAAAAACCGGTTGAGGTCAGCGTGAACGGCGTATCGATCGCCCGCGACGCCATCGTGCGCGAAATGCAGCACCACGCGGCGCCCAAGCCGATCGCGGCCTGGCAGCAAGCCGCGCGCGCGCTGGTCATCCGCGAGCTGCTGTTGCAGGAGGCGCGCCGCCTCGCTATCGCAGCGCAACCGCTGAGTGACGGCGACGGACGCCGCGAAACCGACGAAGAAGCAATCATCCGCGGTCTGATCGATCGCGAGGTTACGGTCCCCGAACCGGACGATGAAACCTGCCGGCGCTATTACGACCGCAACGGCGCGCGCTTCAGCTCGCCCGATATCTACGAGGCCTCGCACATCCTGTTTGCGGCGCTGGCCTCGAATCGCGCGGCGCATGCCAAGGCACACGAGGATGCCGCCGCGGTGCTCGCCCAACTGCGCGAGCAGCCCTCGCGGTTTGCCGAACTTGCGCAGGCGCATTCGCGCTGCCCGTCGGCGGCGCAGGGCGGCAATCTCGGCCAGATCACCGCCGGGCAAACGACGCCTGAATTCGAGCAGGCCCTTATCGCGCTTTCGCCCGGGCAACTGTGCGAAGCGCCGGTCGCGACGCGTTACGGCTTCCATGTCATCCGGCTCGACCGCAAACATGGGGGCCGGATGCTACCCTTTGAGGTGGTCGCCGGGCGCATCGCCGATTATTTGCGCGCGAGCGTGCGGCGGCGCGCCGATGCTCAATACGTCGCGCGGCTGGTATCGGCGGCACGGATCGAGGGGATCGAACTGGCCGGCGCCGACGCGTTGCGCGTGCATTGAGGAGTGGCCATGATCATGCTCGGTGATTTGCTGGCCAGCCTGACCGACGAGGCGACGGCGCTCGAAACGATCCTGAGCGCGGGCGATCTGAAATTGCTGGCGGCGGCGCAAGAACTGGCCGCCGCCGACGGGCTTGATCTTGCAGCCTTCGTGACCCAAACGGTGCAACGCTACACGAACGAAGCCTCCGATGAGGAATGGGTCACGCTGATGAGCCTGCTCAATCGTTCACAAGATCCCGGCACAACGTGTTTGCAGCGGGCCTTCGAGCACGCGCTGCGCGGCTAGGGTTGCGGCCGGCGGCCGCGAAAAAATTTGTCGCCGCGCAGGGTCGCGGAAAAACATGGGCGACAATGGGGAGACGTTATGAACGCGGTTGCTCGTCTGCGGGCCCATCGGGGGCCGGTGCTGCTGTCCTACGGCTTCCGGCCGTTCTTTCTGTTCGGCGCCATCTATGCCGGGCTCGCCATCCTGGCCTGGCTGCCGATGTTCAACGGCGAGCTGGCATTGTCGACAGCCTTCGGCCCCATCGATTGGCACGTGCATGAACTGCTCTACGGCTATCTGCCTGCGGTGGTGACCGGCTTCCTGCTCACCGCGATCCCAAATTGGACCGGGCGGCTGCCGCTCCAAGGCATGCCGTTGCTTGTGCTGGTCGCGGTGTGGCTGGCCGGCCGCGTGGCTGTCACCTTTTCCGCGGAGATCGGCTGGCTGTCGGCTGCAATCATAGACGTCAGCTTTCTGATCCTGGTCGTGGCCGCGACGGCGCGCGAAATCGTCGCCGGCAATAATTGGCGAAATCTTCGGGTCGTCGCCATGGTGACGTTGCTGCTCGCCGGCAACATCGCGTTTCATCTCGAGGCGCATTTTAATGGCAGTGCCGAATACGGCGCCCGCATCGGCATCGCCGCCACCGTGCTGCTCATCGTGGTGATCGGCGGACGCATCATTCCCAGTTTCACCCACAATTGGCTGACGCGGGAAAACCCAGGCCGGCTACCGGTGCCGTTCGCGCGCTTCGATGTCGCGGTGATCGGCTTGAGTGCCGCGACACTGGCGCTGTGGGCCGCGCAGCCGGTCGGCAGAATAACCGCAGCTGCGCTCGCCGCCACCGGCGCACTGCATATCGTGCGCTTGGCCCGCTGGGCCGGGGAGCGAACTTGGCGCGATCGGTTGGTGCTGATTCTGCACGTCGGCTACGCGTTCGTGCCGTTCGGGTTTCTGCTCGTCAGCGCGGCGGCTATCGATATCGTTCCCGCCGACACCGGAGTCCATGCCTGGACCATCGGCGCGGCCGGTACGATGACGCTGGCCGTGATGACGCGCGCCAGCCTTGGCCATACCGGTAAGGCGCTCAGCGCTTCGGCGCTGACGCAAGCGATCTATGCCGCCGTCGTCATCGCCGCGCTCGCGCGCATCTGTTCGTCGCTGGAACCGGCCTGGAATGAGCAGTTGTTGCAAATCTCAGCGTTCGCTTGGGTGGCGGCGTTTTTCGGCTTTGCCGCATCGTTCGGACCGTTACTCGTTGGCGCGCAGCGGAACAAAGAACCGCAGCAGTAAATAGGCGACGAAAAGTGGACGCGTGAATTGGATTGAGCGCGGAAAAGAAATGTCCTCGATCGATCGCAACCTGGCAGGATATCTTCCGCTCGCCACCCGCGCGCTGCCGTGGCTTACGGGCGTGACGGCGCTCGCGTTCGCCGTCGGGCTGGTTCAGGCGTTCAATGCGCCCGACGATTTCCAACAGGGCGCCACCGTGCTGCTCATGTTCCTGCATGTCCCGGCCGCGTGGCTGATCACGCTGATTTGGGGCGTAATGAGCATTGCCGCCATCGTAACGTTGGTAGGGAGGCATCCGCTGGCCGATGTCGCGGCAAAAACCGCGGCTCCGATCCGGGGCTGCGTTCACGTTTCTGTGCCTCGTCACCGGCTCGCTCTGGGAACGGCCGATGCTGGGAACCTATTGGGTGTGGGATGCGCGACAAACGTCCGTCCTGGTGCTGTTTTTGATGTATCTCGGCTTGCTCGCGCTTTACTGGACCGAGGAGCATCGCGCGCGCGTTGCGCGGCTGGCGGCCATCCTGATCCTGGCCGGGGCGGCCATGCTGCCGGTCATTCGCTTCTCGGTTGTTTGGTGGAACACCCTGCATCAGTCAGCCGCGCTGGGTCGCTTTGGCGCGCCGGCGATTCATTCGTCGATTCTAACGCCGCTGCTGCTGATGGCGCTGGCATTTATCTTCCTCTTCATGACGCTGCATGTGGCGGCGATGCGCAATGAAATTCTACGCCAGCGCGTGCGGGCGTTGCGGCTGCTGCATGTCGCGCGCGGCGAAACCGTGGATATAGGGGCGCAATGATGTATTCAAATCGGGTCTGCGAGAGGCTGCATGACGAGCATATGGCGACGCTCGCGCTGCTGGAAAAATTGGAGCGCTTCGTTGCCAATAATAAGCCGCCTGAGGCGATCGATACCGGTGCGCGGACGCTGCTAGTCGATCTTGCGGTGGCCTTCGAGAACGAGATCTGGCGCCACTTCGGCTTCGAAGAGAAACATCTGTTCGATTATTTTGCGCAGTCCGGCGACACGGAAATGGCTCAGCATCTCACGACCGAACACGAGCAAATCAGAAATGTCGGCGTGCGCATCATTGCGATGGCGCGCGCCGCCGCGGCATCCGGATTTTTGCCGCCGGACTGGAGCGAGTTCCGCCTGCTGGCCCGGCAACTCGCCGAGCAACTAACGGCACACGTCCACAAGGAGGAGGGTGTTCTGGTTCCGCTCCTGCAGGACAGCATGGATAGCGATACCGAAGAGCAGCTCTATACGGCCTATGTGATGAACGAAGAGGCCTTTTAGGCGGTGGGCAACGCCGCGCATTGATCGCTGACCTTGAGTGCCGGGAGCGGTTGGGTTGGTTTGCCCCTTTCTAGCCGTTGCCACACGGGGAGCCCCAGCCTAGCGCTGGGGTTTCTTCTTTTAGGGCCGCCCGAGGCGGCCGAAAGCTGCGATAGCCGATTGCCGTTGTGTCAGGCTTTACCACGCACGCCGTGATGCCCACGGCCTCGCGTTCAGCGCTCGCAGCGTTGCGACGTTTGGGCAATAGTCCTCCCAAGCCGGGGCGCTCGAATCGAGAGCAAGATCGCGCGCGCACTGCCGGTGACTTTCACACAGCGTGCAAATGCGCTGGAGATCCCGGAACGTTTGCGGTTCCGTTTGCGCAACCTCTTTGCGGTCGAGGTCGAGCGCCGCCATTCGGCGCAGCAGGAGTTCGGCGGATTCGGGGTCGAGACTTGCAAGCCTGCGGATTGCGGCTCGGCGGCACTTTATTCATGAGCACTACCGGTCGACCTTTGACCGAGGTCAACGCAGCTCGGGGCTTACGGCCATGGGATTAAACGGCCACGGAATGCCGGGATTTCGCGCGCGCCAAATAGGTATCGAAAACCGACGCCACGAGGCGCATGTAAGGGCGGCCTTTTTCGGTGATCCGGATGCGATGGTCGTCGATCAGCACACTGCCGTTTTCCTGAAACGGCTGCAATGACTCCAGCTCGTCGGAAAAGTCGGTGGCGACGTCGAAATTGAACTCGCCTGCGATCGCGTCCAGATTCACCGCCATGTCGCACATCAGCCGCTCGATGATATTGCCGCGCAAGCGATCGTCGTCGGACAAGACGATGCCCTTCACCGTGGCCAGATTGCCCGCTGCAATCGCGCGCGAATAATTTCCCACGGCGGGGGCATTCTGCGCGAAGCCCTGCGGCAGGCGGCTGATCGCCGAAGCGCCCAAGCCCACCAGCGCATCGGCGTCGTCGTCGGTATAGCCTTGAAAATTTCGCTGCAGCCGTCCGCTGCTCGCGGCAGGCGCCAACTGATCGTCCGGTCGCGCATAGTGATCGAGGCCGATCGGCTGATAGCCGAATTGCACCAAAGTTTCGTGCGCGGCCTCGGCTTGCGCCAGCCGCTCCTGCGACGACGGCAGATCGGATTGATTGATCAGTCGCTGCTGCGGCCGAAACCAGGGCACATGGGCGTAACCGAAAACCGCGACCCGCTGCGGCTTCAACGTATGGGCCAAAGCGGCGGTCCGCCGCACGTCGGCAACGGTCTGCTTGGGCAGGCCGTACATCAAATCGATATTGATGCGGTCGATCCCGAACTGGTTCAACATGTCGGCCGCGGCCTTGACGGTGTCGAAGGGCTGGATGCGGCCGGCGGCCTGCTGCACATGCGCGCTGAAGTCTTGCACGCCGAGGCTCGCGCGATTGACGCCGATGTCGCGCAGCGCCTGCAGCAGCGACCGCGTGACATAGCGCGGATCCAATTCGATCGCGTGTTCGCGGATCGCCGAGAGATCGAAACGGTGGGCGAGCTCGTCGGTGACGAATTTGAGCAAATCGGCGTCGAGGATCGAGGGTGTTCCGCCGCCCCAATGGATATGAGTGACTTTACGTCGGCCGGCATGGCTGGAGACCAGCGCGATCTCTTCGACAAGACGCTGCGCGTAGGCCGCGATCGGCTCGTCTCGCAGCATCGCCTTGGTATGGCAGCCGCAGTAGTGGCAAAGCTCCCGGCAAAACGGAACGTGCAGATATAAGGAGAGCGTGGCTTCGCCGGGGAGGCCGGCAAGCCACGAGCGATAGACATTCGCATCGACCGCCGCACTAAAATTCGGGGCGGTCGGATACGACGTGTATCGCGGGACTGCTCGTTCGAGCATATTTGTCATTCTTGTTACTCGCATGGGCGGACCGGCCGGCGCCAATAAAATATACCGCCCTGCCGTGGTCCGATTGACTTATGTCAATTGAATGGCGCGCGCTGCCAAGCACCAAATAAATCGCCGCGGTGTGAGTGCCTCAACGGGGCCAAACCGCCGGATAAGATCCATGCGGCGGCTGCGCGCGTTTTTCATCATCGCGGGCGATCGGCAACGTCCTTGTATCGCGCTTGTCGTCGGGTGGCGACGCGCGGCGTTCACTCGGTCCACGATCAATGTCAGCCGGTCGCACGCTTGCGATGCGGCCCACAATCGTGGCACAAAATTTCGAAAATTGATCTAGCGCGCGCATAGCTATCTGGCGTTTTTCCGGCCTTACGGCCGTCCCCACATATCAACGAGCGTTCGCGGCCTCACTCTGCAGTGCATCGAGCGTGTCGGCATTCGGGCAGTAATGCCGCCACATCGGATCGTCGGGAACGAGCAAGAGGTTGCGCTGGCATCGCTTCTTGCTGACGCAGCTCGAACACAGCCGCTACAAATCGCGTATCGTGCTCGGTTCGCTCTTGGCCAGCGCGTCGGCATCGAGATGCAACGCGTCCATTCGATCCAGCAACTGCTTCGCCGCGTCGGGCCCGAGCGCCGCCATTTCACGCAGATCGTGCGACGAAAGGCCGACGTCTCTGGCGATACGCGCGATTTCATTTTTATCGCAGGCGTCGAGTCGCTGGCGGTATTGGCCATTGGCGTATCAGCTTGCGATTGCTCAGCCAGCCGCGAAATGCTGCGAAGACTGAATTGAAAGCCGAATCGGTCTTGACCGGATTCGATGCCAGCATAAAAGTCTCCTCCCAAAGACTGCAAACAATAGGGCGCTGATTTTTCGGGGCCTTGATCCATATCAATCGCTAGGCGCAACATTTACCGGCGCAACCGGTCTTTCGCACATGCGAAAGATCAAAACGGCAGGGCCTTTTTTGCCGTTCAATGCGCGCGCAGCCGCTGCCGATTTCCGGCCAGCGGCAACGACGGTGGTGCATGTCGGCCGATCTCATCTTCTGGCTTCCATTGGCGGCAAAATTGATCGTAACGGCGGCCATCGTGGTCGCCGCCTCGGTGATTGCCGAGCGGGTCGGAGCTCTCGCCGGGGCGCTGGTCGCCACCCTGCCGGTCACGATCTGGCCGGCCTATGTGTTCCTCTCGCTCGATCATGACGGCGGCTATATCGCGCAGGCCGCGCTGAGCGGCCTCGTCATCAATGCCGCCACCGGTTTATTCTTGTTGGTCTATGCGGCGCTTGCGCAAAGGCGCGGGACCTTCGTCAGCCTCACGCTCGCCGCCGCATGCTGGATTGCGCTCGCGCTGTTGGCGCGCTCGATCGGCTGGACTTTCGCGACCGCCGGTCTGCTGAACTTGCTCGTCTATCCCGCCTGCCTGTGGCTTGGCAGCGCGTTGCGTACGGCCGAGATGCCGCAGCTCAGACATGCCTGGTACGACTTGCCGCTGCGCACGATCCTGGTCTGCGGCTTGATGGCGGCGATCCTTGAGGCCAGCAACTGGGCGGGACCGATGCTGACCGGCCTGCTCGCCGTCTTTCCGATCTCGAGCACCAGCCTCATTCTCATCCTGCAGCCGCGGATCGGCGGTCGCGCATCCGCCGCGGTGATTGCCAACAGTGTATGGAGCCTGTTCGGGATCAGCTTTGGTCTCGCGGCGCTCAATCTCGCGGTCGTGCCGCTCGGCGCGGTTCTATCGCTTGCCGCGGCGCTGGCCATTCCCATCGTTTGGAATCTGACCGTCTGGCTCGTCCACCGGCGCTCCACATTCGCCTTGAACTAGGCGGGTGAGACGACCGACCTGGCGCATTGATTTTCATCAAGGCATTGCGCCGCCTTACGGCCATATAGAAAATTTAAAATGGCGGACTTAAAGAGAAAAAGCGCTCCTTGCCCGAAAGAGGCCGCAACGTTGGTAGCCTCGACATTTTGGCAGCAATCCGGTAGCAAAACGCGCGGCAGGACCTCAATGAAAATCCGGCGATTCGTGATGACGCAGAACGAGCGGTGACGATGATAAAGAGCGTAAAGAATCGTTTTTCAATGACGCACGGGTTCATCGCATGCGTCGCGATTGCCGGATTTGCCACAAGCGCGGCAGCTCAAAATTCGACCGTCCTGACGGGGAACACCAACGATCTGCGGCCTCTTTACGCGGATGCTGGAGATATCGCCGAGGGTAAGCGGCTCGCCGATTCCTCCTGCGCCGGCTGTCACGGCGCAAATGGGATTAGTGCGAGCCCGGGCGTGCCTAATCTTGCCGGCCAGCGTCCAGCCTATCTTTACCTTGAACTGCGGGCCTACCAATCCGGCGTCCGCGGCGACAGCGCCATGAATAATGCCGTCAAGTTTCTCAATGACGACGCGCTCGTCAAGGTGGCGGCCTACTTTTCCAGCCTCGAACCCGCTCAACCCAGGCCTGCGAGTGGCTCAGCCGCGGTTGTTCCCAAACCCGACGCGCTGCAGGCCGGCAAAAGCGCGGCTGCCGTATGCACGGGATGCCATGGCGAATCCGGCATCACCAAGACGCCGGGGATGCCGAATCTGGTCGGGCTGGATCCGAAATACTTCGTCGCCGCGATCAACGACTACAAGAACGGGCAACGTAAGAATGAGTTGATGAAGTCGATGGCCGTGGCCATTAGCGATGCGAACGCAAAGGACATGGCGCTCTATTTCGCGTTGCAGAAGCCAGCGCCGGCGAAAACCCCGGCGCCAGGCGATGCGGCGACAGGCAAAGCCGCGGCGGATGCCTGTGCCGGATGCCACGGAGAACAAGGCGTTAGCGGTACGCCCACGACTCCGAGCTTGGCCGGACAGGATGCGGAATACACCGCGGCCGCGCTGCGGGCGTATAAAGACGGCACACGCAACAATGAAACGATGAAAGGGCTGGCGACGCCGCTCGACGACGCTGCCATTAAAAATCTTGCAGCCTATTATGCGACTCAACAGCCGCAGGCGCCCAAAGTGCGCAAACCGCTAACGACGCAGGAATGGACGGAAAGGTGCGAGCGTTGCCATGGTCTCAATGGCAACAGCACCAGTCCGCGCTTGCCGGCCCTCGCCGGACAGCGCACGGACTATCTCATAAAAGTGTTGCATGTCTATCGGACCGGTGCGCGCAAAAGTCCCGAAATGGCCGCCATGTCCGGCGACCTGACCGAAAATGATATCGATAATCTAGCGGCGTATTTTGCGGGTCAAAGAGCGCGTTCTGTTCTGTATGTCGTGACACCGGGAAAATAATGGGAGGAAACTCGGGTAATTGAAATAGTTAGCCTCTTGACCTGGATCAACGCCTGGAATCTGCTGCCGTCGCAAACAATTCTTTTACTTTCAGCAGATAGCTACGCAAACGCAAACGAGATGAAAGAGAGGAAAAAGTTATGAAAAACGTAAAAGTGAAGCTGGCGAGGACCATTATCATTGGCGGATCAGCCGCACTGGCGGCCGCTGTATTATTCGCAGGATTGGTTGTTGCTCCTCGGTCCGCCACAGCGCTGCCGGCCTATGCCCAAAAAGAAGGTAAGGCTTGCGGATATTGTCATGCGAATCCAGCGGGCGGCGGCGAGCGAAACGCCAGGGGCAAACAATACGAAGCGAACGGCCACTCCTTCAAGAAATAGCGAAATAGCGAGGGATTCGCCCCTCTCATTCGCGAGCTCTCGTTCTGAAGGCTGACGAGCGTGGTATATAGCGCTGTTGCGGCGTAGGATTTAGTTTCTAAAGCTATCCCCGTCGCAACAGCCTATCCGCCTCGGTCGTTATTCCTGCGCCTGCAGGTCCGCGATTTGCTGCGGCTACGAAGGCGCCGCCGCCGCCCTCGATCGTCGGCAGTCCGATCCGGCGTTCAAACTGGCCTGCCGGACCCGCGCCGGGATCTGAATTCCTAGCCGACCTTGTCGTGACTCGGGAAGGCATCGCATTTGCGCGGCATGATTCGTCGCGAGGTGCTCGCCCATCTGCGCCGGCTGGTTCCGCGCATCCGCAGACGTTGACCAATGACCCGCATCACGTTCCGTGGTTTTGTGGACGGCGACAACGCAAATGGACGGCACTGCATGGCCGAGCCGCGTGAAGTACGAATAGTTCAGAAAAAGCCCGTACCTTGATATGGATCAACTCCGATTTGGCTCCAGTTCGCAATAAGTAAAAAATTACCGCCGGACGGGAGCGGCGGAAATGCACGTACCGCAAGTTCGATCAGTTCGACGTTATTGACCTGATCGGAGGCGGAAAAAAAGCCAAAACTCTCACGGAAACACTCAAAGCGGGCAACCCATGCCGCGACACATCGTTCGACTCTTGCTCCTCATGGTGGCCTTCGCCTTGCTGGCATACGGAGCAAAACAATTTTTCACTGTCGATTCGTTTTATGAATTTGGCCACTATCGGGGAAAATCGGTAGCTGAGATCGCCGCCGAGAAGCCGAGATACAAAGGCAACGCCTATTGTACCTCGTGCCATGCCCAGCAGGTCGCGGAATGGACCAACGGCGTCCACAACAGCATTGATGTGGGCAAGGTCGTAAAATGCGAGGTCTGCCATGGGCCGGCTGGAGGGCGAGACGTTGAGGACACTTATGTGCCGCCGACGACCGGTCCGGATCATCCGAAAAATCTGAAAATGGTGGTTCCGGCCGACACGCAAAAACTGTGCACACTCTGCCACGAGCGGATGGCTGGAAGACCGTTGCAGCAGCGTCAGATCGTTGTTGCTGACCATGCCGGAACACAACAGTGCACCGTTTGTCATAATCCGCACTCGCCCAGGCTCGGTTTGGTAGCGGCCGCATCGACGGCGCAGGCCGGCGACGCGGCGGCGGGCAAGGCCAAGGCTGCGGCTTGCGCGGGCTGTCACGGCGCCGACGGTGTGAGCAATAACCTTCCCGGCCCAACACTCGCGAACCAAAATGCAGCCTATGTCCTCGATGCGCTCAAGGCCTACAACAGCGGCGCGCGCAATGATCCCATGATGAGCGCGGCGGCCAAGCTGAGCGATGAAGATGCCGCAAACCTTGCCGCTCATTTCGCCGAATTGAAATGCGAAAGCACTCTGACGGCGGATAAGCAGGCGACATTGCCGGGTCACGCGACCGCGTCCAAGTGTATTGCCTGCCACGGCGCCAACGGAAAGAGCAGCAATCCCTCGTGGCCAAATCTCATCGGACAATCCAAGACTTATCTCGTCAGCGCGCTGAAACGCTACAGCAGCGGCGCCCGCAAGAACGCCATCATGGCCGGGATCGTGAAGGGTTTGAGCGATTCGGAAATCGAAAATGTAGCGGCCTATTACGCCGCCGCGGCTTGCAAGTAAGGC
>Ga0208848_1000051_pt1 | contig 21135 bp, 24 predicted proteins | sample NGESurshal072012_2_FD_184455 | JGI IMG/M metagenome (GOLD analysis project Ga0208848, IMG submission 184455) | Arctic peat soil microbial communities from Barrow, Alaska - NGEE Surface sample 210-1 shallow-072012 (SPAdes) | ecosystem: Environmental > Terrestrial > Soil > Wetlands > Peat ... | reverse complement strand
AGGTGAGCATCGCTGTGACCGGGATCAGCGGCGGGGGCATCCTCCGTGGCGTCCAGTACCACAACTGGTGGGCTGAGACGCACAGCCTGGTGATGCGCGCCCAGAGCGGCACAGTCCGTGAAATTCGCACCAAGCACCACGTGGCCCTGCCCCGCGAGGGTGCGCGACGGGTCAGTTGACCGGCCTCTTGCACTGGCAGATCGTCTGTGTAATCATGTAATTCATGAAAGGACACCGCGAGGCGCAGGCCTCCTACACCGACGACGAATTGTCCGGCTGGTTTGCGGGGCGCATTCCCGACGACCTCTTCTCCGGGCCACCGAACATCACCGGCGACCGTGACGAGATCCTCATCGTGGGATCGGTCCCGGAGCCGGAACTGCCTGCCGACGCCAACGAGGCGGCCCGCGCGGCCGCGCGATCGGCTCGGATCGCCCGCTTCCGCGACGAGACCCGCGACCGTCGCATCGGTGTCGCCTCTGAGGCCGAGCGCCTCTTCGGCCGCAAAGTGTCGTGGGGGGCGCGGTGCGGTGACGTCGAGGAGCACTTCACCACCCTTGGTGTACCGGTGATGACCCGGCTGCGCCTCGGTGACCGGGCCGTTCTCGACACACTCATCGACGCCGGCGTGGCGCGCAGCCGCAGTGAGGCTCTCGCCTGGTGCGTGCGCCTCGTCGGTCGCCACCAGGACGAATGGATCAAGAGCCTCCGGGAGGCTCTCACCGCCGTGGAGAAGGTTCGCAGCGAGGGGCCAAGCGCCGGCTGACATGGCCGATTGGAGCGCTGCGGCACCTGAGGACGAGGCGCCCCTGGACGCCTACTCGAGAGTGGTGGTCGGCGTCGCCGCCGCCCTCGCCCCATCGGTGCTCAGCCTCGTCGTGGAACGACGCACCGCGAGCGGACGCGGTCCCGCCGGGAGCGGCTCCGCGTGGGTCCTCACCGCCGACGGCTTCCTGGTCACCTCGGCCCACGTGGTGCATGGGGGCGTCGGCGGCATGGCCCACACCGCCGACGGTCGCCAGCTGCCGTTCGACGTCGTCGGCGAGGACCCGCTCTCCGACATCGCCGTGGTGCGCGCGGCCGCGGGCGACCTTCGCCCGGCGACGCTCGGCGACGCTGACCGGCTCCGCGTCGGCGAGCTCGTCGTCGCCATCGGCAACCCCCACGGGCTGGCCGGCTCGGTGACCGCGGGCGTGGTCAGCGCCCTGGGGCGGTCGCTCCCGACCCACTCAGGCGGGCACCTGCGCGTCGTCGAGAACGTCATCCAGACCGACGCAGCGCTGAACCCGGGCAACTCAGGCGGCGCCCTCGCGGACAGCCGCGCCCGGGTGGTCGGCATCAACACCGCGCTGGCCGGTTACGGCCTCGGCCTTGCCGTTCCCGTCAACGCCACCAGCCTGGCGATCATCGCCGCGCTGATGCAGCAGGGACGGGTGCGGCGCGCCTACCTCGGCGTCGCCGGACGCGCCCAGCCGCTCCCCGAGCGCCTCGCGGCCACGCTGGGACGGGGCAGAGGGCTGCGCGTGGTCGAGGTGGTGCCGGGGAGCGCCGCAGATGGTGCCGGGCTTCGCCCCGGGGATGTCATCGTCGAGCTCAACGGTCACCCGGTGCAGACCGCCGGCGACGTGCAGCGCCTGATGATGGCCGAGGTGGTCGACAGGTTCGCGGTCCTGCGCGTGGTTCGCGACGCCGAGCTGCGCACCGTCACCGCCATCCCCGCGGAGCTGCCCGCCGCCTGACCAGGCCCGGTCGGAGCGACGCCGGGTCGCACCCATAATCGCGGGATGCGCATCGTCGGCGGCCGTCCCGACGGATCGATCGAGATCCTCGACGGCTTCCGAGCGGCCGGACGCAACGGGCGCGACCTCGTGGCGCTGGGAGTCGACGACCTGCTACCGCTCCCGGAGGAGGCAACCCTCACCCACCTGCCCGGCCGCCATCCCGTGGCGGTGGCGTCGGACGGGTCGGCGGTGGAGACGGGCGACGAGTGGCTGGCAGTGGCCGCCGTCCTTCCCGTCGGCCATCTGCGCACCCTCCTCCCGGCAACCGTGCGGGCGCCCGGCGCGCACCGCCTCCCGCTCTTCGGCTACACCGCCGTGGTCGAGCACGACGGCGACCTGATGTGCGCGGCTCTGCGCACCGACAGCTTCGCCTGGTGGGAGCCGGCGCGGTACGGCCGCTCCGACCTGCCCGCCGCGGTGGAGGCGGCGCGTCGTGCCCTGCCCGGCAACCGTCTCGTCGACCACCTCGCCCACTGCGCACTCGCCAATCGCTGCTACACCGCGCAGAACACCTTTCACCGCCGCTACGAGGGCGCGCTGCCCGCGTCGCCGGCGTGCAATGCCGACTGCCTCGGCTGCATCTCCCTGCAGAGCGACGGTGCCGTGCCCGCCCCCCAGGAGCGGATGCGCTTCGCACCCACCGCCGACGAATTGGTGAGCCTGGCCGACTGGCACCTCGGCGGCGCCGAGGCGGCCATGGTGTCCTTCGGCCAGGGGTGTGAGGGCGAGGCGCTGACCCGCGACGACGCGCTCGTGGAGGCCACCCGCCGCATCCGGGTCATGCACCCCGAGGCGACCATCCACGTCAACAGCAACGGCAGCAAGCCGCACATCCTCGAGCGCCTCATCGAGGCCGGCCTGAACAGCGTGCGCATCAGCGCGATCTCCTTCAACGAGGCTGTTTTCCGGCCGTACTACCGCCCCGTCGGGTACGACCTCGACGACGTCGTCGCCAGCGGCCGCCTCATGCACGAGAGCGGCGGCCAGGTGTGCCTCAACCTGCTCACCTTCCCGGGCGTCACCGACGTCATGTCCGAGATCGACGCCACCGTCGCCGCGTGCCGGGCGATGGCGGTGGACCAGGTGCAGTGGCGATCGCTCAACGTCGACCATGACTGGCTGCTCGACGTGCTTCCACCGCTGCCGTCGGGGGTCGGCATGCGCATCGCACACGAGCGTCTCCGCGACCGCCTGCCGGGGGTGGAGCACGGCAACTTCACGCGCCCGGTCGGCGCGCTGGTCTGAGCGGGGGCAGATCGTTTCCGGGCCCGTGCTATGCTGATCCCCGTTGCCAATCCCTTGTTTCCGAGTGCCATGAAGACCCAGATCCATCCCCAGTACCACACCGACGCCGTCGTGACCTGCCTCTGCGGCAACACGTTCACGACGGGCTCCACGCTGCCCGAGCTGAAGACTGAGGTCTGCTCGGTGTGTCATCCGTTCTTCACCGGCACACAGCGCATCATCGACACCGGCGGCCAGGTGGAGCGCTTCCGCCGCCGCGCCGCGGCCAAGACCGGTAAGCAGCCCGTCGAAGCCGTCGCCGACCCCGTCTGAGCCGGTCACGCTCCGGCGACGCCGGTGGTGCCCGGGGAGCGGACGCGTAGAGTGAGATCGATGCGACGTCCCGGAGTCCGCGACATTCTCCTGACGGCCGCGCTCAACGCCGCCACCGCCCCCCCGCAGATGTTCTTCTACGGCGGCCAGGCCGTGATCGAGGGCGTGCTGATGCGCGGCCGCGACCACTACGCCGTGGCGGCGCGTCGTCCCGACGGGACCATCACGGTCACCTCCGAGATGCTCAACTCGCGCGTCTACACCAACCCGATGTGGGCAAAGCCATTCCTGCGTGGCGTGGCCGGCCTCTACGAGATGCTCGCCCTGGGCATGCGCGCGCTGCAGTGGTCGGCAAACGTGCAGCTCGGCGAGGAGGCCGAGCTCAGCGCCAACACCCTGCGGGTCACGGTTGCGGTGTCGACGGTGTTCGCGCTGGTGCTCTTCATCGCGCTGCCGCTGCTTCTTGCGTCGGTGCTGCACCGTGGCTCGCAGCGCAGCGTGGTCGGCGTGCTCATCGAGGGCGGCCTGCGTGCTGTCATCCTGCTCGCGTACCTTGCCGTGATCGGCCGCGTGCGCAGCGTGCGCCGCCTGTTCGAGTACCACGGTGCTGAGCACAAGGCGATCAACTGCCTCGAGTCCGGGTCGACCGTCGATGTCGTCAACGTGCGTCTCAACAGCCGCCTCCACCCCCGCTGCGGCACCGGCTTCCTCGTGGTCGTCGCCCTGGTCAGCGTCATCGTGTTCGCGCCGCTGGGGGTCCTGCCCATCCCGGTGCGGATCGCCCTGCAGATCGCCCTCGTGCCGGTGGTGGCGGGCATCTCGTACGAGGCCATCCGCGGCCTCGCCCGGGTGCGCCACACCACATTCGGGCGGATTGCGCTGGTCCCGGTGCTGGCCACGCAGCTCCTCTCCACGCGCGAGCCCGACGACCGTCAGATCGAAGTGGCGATCACCGCCCTCGATGCCGCGCGCTCCGGTGATTCCTCCGTCAGCGAGGCGCACGACGCCACCGCGACCGCGCGCGGCTAACCTTCGCCTCGATGTCAGCTCTTGACGATCGTCTGCGCGCGCTCGAAGAGCGCTTCGACGAGATCGGCGCCCAGCTCGCCGAGCCCGACGCCTACAGCGACCTCGACCGCGTGCAGCGCCTCTCCCAAGAGCAGGCGAGGCTGCGCGAGGTGGTGGAGACCGGGCGCGCCTGGCGCGGCGCCCACCAGGCGGTCGTCGAGGCGCAGGAGCTGCGCCGCAACGAGAGCGATGCGGACGTCGTGGCCATGGCCGCCGAAGAGGAGGACGTGCAGCGCTCCCTCGAACAGAAGGCGCAGCGCCGCCTGCGCGCGCTTCTCGTCCCCACCGATCCCAACGACGAGCGCGACGTCGTCGTTGAGATCCGCGCCGGCACGGGGGGTGACGAGGCGGCCATCTTCGCCGCTGACCTGTTCCGCATGTACGGCCGCTATGCGGAGCGACAGCACTGGCGCGTGGAACTGCTCGACGCCAGCGAGACGGGCACGCACGGCTTCAAGGAGGTGATCTTCGAGGTGCACGGCCGCGCCGCCTACTCGAAGTTGAAGTTCGAGTCCGGCGTCCACCGTGTCCAGCGCGTCCCCGAGACCGAGTCTCAGGGTCGCATCCACACCTCGGCAGCCTCCGTGGTGGTGCTCCCCGAAGCCGACGAGGTCGAGGTCAACATCGCCGAGAACGAACTGAAGATCGACGTCTACCGCAGCACCGGCCCCGGCGGCCAGAGCGTCAACACGACCGACTCGGCGGTGCGCATCACCCACCTGCCCACCGGTCTGGTGGTGACCTGCCAGGACGAGAAATCCCAGATCAAGAACCGCGCCAAGGCCCTGCGCGTGCTCCGCGCCCGCCTGTTCGACCTCGCCCAGGCGGAGCGCGACGCGGAACTCAAGGCGACCCGGCGGTCGGCGGTCGGCAGCGGCGACCGCAGCGAGAAGATCCGCACCTACAACTATCCGCAATCGCGCATCACCGACCACCGCATCCACCTCGACGTCTTCCAGTTGCCCAAGGTGCTCGACGGCGAGCTTGAGCTGCTCATCGAGCCGCTCTCGCAGGAGGACCAGGCCCGCCGCCTCCTCGACGACGACCCCGATGACTGAGCGCGTGCCGCGCCCATCCCCGCAGCCGCCGGGGTGACCACCGTGCGCACCGTCATGGAGGTGGTGCGGCTCAGCACGGGCTATCTCCAGGGTCACGGGAGTGGCTCACCGCGCCTCGACGCCGAGCTGCTCGCCGCTACCGCGCTCGGCGTTCGTCGCCTGGACCTCTACCTTCAGTTCGACCGCCCGCTCGACGAGGCGCAGCTCTCCGCCGTCCGCGAGCTGGTACGCCGCCGCGGCGACGGCGAGCCCGTCGCCTACATCACCGGCGAGCGCGAATTCTACGGACGCCCCTTCTCCGTCTCCGCGGCAGTGCTCATCCCCAGGCCGGAGACGGAGACTCTTGTCGACCTGGCGCTGAAGCGCATCTGCGCCGTGTCGCACGATGGCAGGGCGCCGCGCATCGCCGACCTGGGTACGGGCAGCGGCTGCGTGGCCCTCACCCTGGCCGCCGAGATCCCTGCCGCAACGGTGGTCGCCACCGACCTCAGCGAGGCGGCGCTGGCGGTCGCGGCCGCCAATGCGCGCCGCCACGACCTCGCCGGCCGCGTCGAGCTGATCGCGGGCAGCTGGGCCGACCCGCTTCGTGGCCGCGAGTTCGACGTCGTGGTCAGCAACCCGCCCTACATCCCCTCGGCCGAGCTTGCCGCCCTGGCCGGCGACGTGCGCGACCACGAGCCGGCGCTCGCGTTGGACGGCGGCGAGGACGGCCTGGACGCTTACCGTGCTCTGCTGCCCTCGCTGGCGGCGATCCTCGCTCCCGGCGGTTGGGCGGCCGTCGAGATCGACATCCGCGCCGCCACGTCCGTGTCGACGCTGGCGCGTGACGCGCTCGGCGCCGGGCTTCGCATCCTCGGACACGACGACCTCAGCGGGCGACCGCGAGTGTTGTCGTTCGAGGCCCCGGCGGGGCCGGAGTGACAACGCCGAGGTTGCGGTCGGCGGACCGCTCGCTCGAGGCCGCCGTCGCAGCCCTGCGAGCCGGGGAGGTCGTCGCCGTGGCCACGGACACGGTGTACGGCCTGGTCTGCGACCCCGCCGATGCAGCCGCGGTGGACAGGGTCTACGTGCTCAAGCGCCGGCCCGCCGACCTGGAGCTGACGCTGCTCGCCGCGGACGCGGCCGATCTCCGCGGCCTCGTGGAGTGGACCCAACCGGCGCTGGCGTTGGCGGACGCCTTCTGGCCCGGGCCTCTCTCGCTGGTGCTGAGTGTCGCCGAGCGAAGGCTGGCCGTCCCCCGCTACGGGTCGACCCTGGCGGTGCGCATCCCCGACCATGCGCACCTGCGTGAGTTGCTCCGTCGCAGCGGTCCCCTGGCCAGCACCAGCGCCAATCGCCACGGTGATCCACCGGCGACCAGCGCCGCCGCCGTCCGGCGCCGATTCGGCGTGGAGGTGGCCGTCGTGCTGTGGGGCGGTCGCCCCGGCGGCATGGCCTCCACTATCATCGACTGCAGCGTGACGCCACCGCGTGTCCTGCGCGACGGCCCGATCGACGGCAACAGGCTCCGAGGATTCCTGCAGGGCTGAGGCCGGGCCCACCGCGTCCGCGCGAGAGGAGGTCGACGAGAGGATGGCATTGCAGCAGGGCCGCGCCGAGGTCTACAGCGGGTTCACCGCCAAGCCCGCGCTCCGCGCCACCGACCCGGTGGTGGCGGCGCTGATGGACGAGGAGCTCACCAGGCAGGAGGAGACCCTCGAGCTGATTCCCTCCGAGAACTTGGCGTCCGTCGCCGTCCTCGAGGCCCTGGGATCGTGGCTCAACAACAAATACGCCGAAGGGGTCCCTGGCAAGCGCTACTACGGCGGCTGCCAGGTGGTCGACAAGGTCGAGGACCTGGCTCGCGAGCGCTGCAAGCAGCTCTTCCACGCCGATCACGCCAACGTGCAGCCACACTCGGGTTCACAGGCCAACATGGCGGTGTACGCGAGCGTCCTCAAGCCCGGCGACACGGTGCTCGGCATGGCGCTCGACCAGGGCGGGCACCTCACCCACGGCTCGGCGGTCAACTTCAGCGGGCGCCTCTACAACTTCGAGGCCTACACAGTCAGTGACGCCAACGGCCGCCTCGACTACGACGAGGTCCGCGCCCGCGCCCACGAGGTCGCCCCGGCGATGATCGTCGCCGGGTACAGCTCCTACCCGCGTCGTCTCGATTTTGCCGCGTTCGAGGACATCGCCCGCGACGTGGGCGCGCTGCTCTTCGTCGACATGGCACATTTCGCCGGCCTGGTGGCCGGGGGGGCGCACGACTCGCCTGTGCCCCACGCCGATTTCGTCACCTTCACCACCCACAAGACGATGCGTGGCCCCTGGGGCGGCGTGATCATGTGCCGCGCCGAGTACGCCGACGCCATCGACAAGTCGGTATGCCCGGGCACCCAGGGTGGCCCGCAGTTGCACGCCATCGCCGCCAAGGCGGTGATGTTCCAGCAGTGCATGCAGCCCGAGTTCCGCGCCTACGCGCAGCAGGTGGTCACCAATGCCGCCACGCTGGCTCGGGCGCTGACCGGACGGGGGGTCGAGCTCACCACCGGCGGGACGGACAACCACCTGATGGTCATCGACCTGCGCCCGTTCGGTCTGCGCGGTCGCGCCGTCCAGAACGCCTTCGATGAGGTGGGCATCACCGTCAACGCAAACGCCTTTCCCGGCCACGGCGCAACGCCGTACAACCCCAACGGCATCCGCCTGGGCACCCCGTCGGTGACCTCGCGGGGCATGGGGCAGCCGGAGATGGAGGAGATCGCCGACCTCGTCGCTGACATGCTCGGTGGCTTCGACGACCCGGCGCTGCGCGCGCGCGTGCGCGAGCGCAGCCTGGCGCTGTGCCGGCGCTTCCCCCTGCCGTATCGCCTGTGATCGGGTCGACACCCTGGCTGCCGGCGCTGCCGCCCTTTCTGCTGGCCAGCGCCGTGACCATGGTTCTGATCCCCGCCACCATCCTGGTGGCCAGGCGCGTCGGCGCCGTCGCCGAGCCGGACGCCGCCCGCCACATCCACAGGGCTCCCACTCCGCGGCTGGGCGGGCTGGCCCTCTTCGGGGGCTTCACGGTCGCCCTGCTCGTGTTCGGCGGCCCGGTCCCCGACCGCTGGCAGGTGATCACGGTCACCGGCGCCATCACGGCGGCGATGCTTGTCGACGATATTCTCGACCTCCCCTGGAACGCCAAGCTGGCCATCGAGCTGGGTGCCGGTGTGCTCGCTGCAGCACTGGGGATCACCATCAACTTCTTCGCCATTCCGGGCGGTCATGGGCCCTCCTTCGTGCAGCTGGGCTGGCTGGCGGCGCCGATCACCGCGGTCTTCGTGCTCGGCATGGAGGTGTCGATCAACTTTCTCGACGGCTCCGACGGGGTGGCGGCCGGGGTTGTCGCCATCGTCGCCACCGTGCTCCTGCTCGCTGCGGTCAACCGTATCCAGGGGCCGGGCGACGTCCAGAACGGCGTCATCGTGATGAGCGGGGCGCTGATGGGCTGTTGCTGTGGCTTCCTCGTCTTCAACCTGCCCCCTGCCCGCGTCTTCATGGGGGACACCGGCAGCCATTTCCTCGGCGTCGCCCTGGCGGTGATCAGTGTGCTCGGGGTGGCCAAGATCGCGGTCGCGCTGGCCCTGTTCGTCCCGCTCATCGCCCTCGGGCTTCCCATCGGGGACACCGCGTTCGCGATCGTGCGTCGCCGCCGGGCCGGTCGCAGTCCCACCGAACCCGATGCCGGCCATCTCCATCACCGCATGCTGGCGACGGGCATGAGCCCACTGGAGACGGCGCTCACCTTCTACCTGACGACCGCCATCCTCGGCTGTGTGGCGCTGTTCGTGTTCGGTCACCGCAAGATCCTTGACGTGGCCCTGGGGCTGCTGGTGGTGGCTCTGGTGGCGCTGTTGTGGCGCAGCCGGCGGCGACGGCCACACCTCGACCCCGAGGGTTTCCTCTCGGTGCGCGGCCGTCGCCAGGTGCCCGCACCCGTGCGCCGTCGCGGCGACCAGGACTGAGCCGTCAACGGGGCTGCGTTGTCCCGGGGGCGGGGAGTTCCCTGATATGCTCAGGCGGTCTCAGGGCAGAGAGGACCGCTGGGCTCGAGGTGACGGCCGGTATGAGGCCGCTCCGGCAGTTGCCCTCGTGACCGGCATCTGCCGCTCTTCCTGGGCATTGTCATGGGTGTTGTGGCAGGAGCCATTGGTGTCTCTCAGATGGTGATGCGTGTCTACAGGTGAGCGTGCGAATGCTTGACGACCACCGCGGCCTGGCGCTGCACACGACCCGGGTGATTGCTGTCCTCGCGGCAGTGCTCACAGTGGCCCTGCTGGCCGCCCGCCGTCCTGACGCCCTCGCCGGACTGTATGCAGGCACCGCGGTGGGATTGGCTGATGTCCTCCTCCTGTCGCGCAGCCTGACCCGCTTTGCGGGCGCCGGCCGCGAGCTCAATCCCCGGGCGCTTGGCGTGGGCATGTTCACGCGCTTCCTGAGCGTCGCGGTGCTTCTCGGCCTGGTGTTGTGCATCCGCGCACTCAACCCGCTGGCGGCGATCGTCGGGTTCCTGCTCATGCCCAGCGCCGTGGCCATCACCGGCGTCTGGCACACGCGCCGCCTGCGCATCCAGGGGGCCGCCGATGCTGTCCGCTAGCCAGGTCTCCAGCGAGCCGCTGGTCCACCCCATCATCGGCAAGGGCCTGCTGGCGATCAACGTCGACACGGTGCGCAACTCAGTCATCGTTGCCGTGCTGCTGGTCATCATCGGCGTCGTCGTGCGGCGGCAGATGCGCCCCGGCAAGCCGGACGGCCTTCAGAACCTGCTCGAGTACTTCGTCTCGGCGATCCGGGGCCTGGTCCGTCAGACCCTCGGCGACCGGCCGATCCGCATCCTGCCGATCGTGATCACCATGTTCGCGTTCATCTTCACGTGCAACCTGATCGGGCTGGTGCCGGGATTCAAGTCACCCACCAACGACGTCAACACCACCATCGCGCTGGCCTTCTTCGCGATCGGGCTCGTCCATTTCTTCTCGGTGCGGGCGCGCGGTCCTGCCGGCTACCTCAAGCACTTCTTCTCCATGGTCAACAGCCCGATCGGCCGGGTGCTGCTGGGTGTCCTCGAGGTGTTCCAGGAATTCGTCAAGCCGTTCACACTGGCGTTGCGGCTCTACTTCAACATCTTCGTCGGCGAACTGCTGCTCGCGGTCATCCTCGTGCTGCTCGGGTTCGCCTCACCGGTCTTCAACGGGCTCTTCTGGATCCCGTTCTCCGTCTTCATCGGCCTCATCCAAGCATTCATCTTCGTGATGCTGACGATCTCCTACGTGAACCAGGGGACGGAGGTGCACGATGACCTGGAGGGGTCGGGTGCCGGCGCGCACTGAGCTGACCGTCCTGACGCTTCGACCGAACAACACAAGACGAGGGATGCGAGTCCCGCACAGAGGAGACACAGAGTGACCAGTAACGGCTTCATCCTCGGCATGTCGGCGGTCGCCGTCGGCCTGCTCATCGGCCTCGGGGCCCTCGGCGCGGGCATCGGCGACGGCCTCGTCTCGAGCCGTGTCGTCGAGGGCACAGCTCGCCAGCCGGAGGCCCGCGCGTCTCTGCTGGGGATCATGTTCATCGCCGTCGGCATCATCGAAGCGCTGCCGATCATCGCGGTCGGGATCGCCCTCTTCCTGCTCTTCGCCAACCCCCTGGTCACCAAGTAAGCGAAGGTGATCGCCGCCACCGTCTGCCCGTCGGATGTGCCCAATTGCGCTGGGCTGCTCGACGTCAACCTGACGCTGGTGGTGGAGCTTGGCATCTTCCTGGTGACCGTGTACATCCTCTGGCGGTTGATCTGGCGTCCGATCATCGAGACGCTGGAGGGGCGCGACCGCGTGCTCGCCGCGGGCGAGCAGGCCGCTGCCGAGGCGGAGCGTCGCTACAACGAGGGCCTCGCCGAGGTCCGCGCGACGCTCGAGCGAGCCCGCGTGGAAGCGCGCGACCTCGTCGCCGACTCCTACCGGACGGCCGCAACGGCCGCTGAGGAGGTGCGTTCGGCGGCCCACGCGCAGGCACGGACCGCCACCGAGGCGGCGCTCGCTGAGATCCGCGCCGAGAGCGAGGCCGCCGTGTCGTCACTTCGCTCGGAGGCACACACGCTGGCCGTCGTCGCCGCGTCTCGGCTTCTGCACACCGACCTTGACCAGAAGCGGTACGCGCGGCTCGCAGCTCGGGCGGTGGGCGAGTGAATACGGCGCTCACCGTCATCGCGTTCCTGATCGGCCTGGTTGTGGTCGTCTACGCCTGCTTCAAGCTGGGCTCGCTCATGCCCTTCTCGGTCGCCGAGATGCGGGCGCGCCGTCAGGCCGTGGCCACCTCACTGGAGGGCGCGGGGAAGGCGGAGGCGCGTCTCGCCGAGGTCCGCGCCGAGATCGACGCCGAGATCGCCCGGGCGTCCGCGCAGGCAGAGGAGATCCTCGACCGCGCCCGCCGTGAAGCCGTTGCTGTTGCGGAGGAGACCGCCACGCGGGCCCGCCGTGAGGCGGCCGCATTCATCGAGCGCGCCCACAACGATGTCGCCGTGGAGCGCGATCGGGCGGTGTCGGACCTGCGCCGCGAGCTGGGCGCCCTCGTCGTCGAGGGGGCGGGCGCGGTCCTCCGCGACGCCATCGACGAGCCCACCCACGCGCGGCTCATCGGCGAGTCGCTGAACGCCGTCAAGCCGCCCAGCAGGGAGCGCGCCTGATGGCCAGCTCCGTGGTCGCCCGCCGCTACGCCGCTGCGATGTTCTCGCTCGCCAGCGAGGAGAAGGCCGTCGACAAGCGCGCCGACGACCTCACGCGCGCCGTCGAGACGCTCGGCAGCCGGGAGGTCGTCGATGCGCTCGACAACCCACGCCTTGACGTCGCCAACCGCGTGCGCCTCGCGCTCGACCTACTCGATGGGGTCGGCGACCAGGTCCGCAACATGGTCCGCCTGCTCGTCGAACGCAAGCGCATCGCCAGCCTCCCCGGCATCCTCGAGCAATACCGCGTGCTCGCCGACCGCGCCGCCGGCGTCGTGCATGCGGACGTCACCGCCGCGATCCCGGCGGACAAGGCGCTCATCACCCAGATCACCCGCGCTCTTCGCGAGCGGTTCGGAGCCACCGTGCGGGTGCAGGTCCACACGGACCCGGCGATCATCGGCGGGCTGGTCATCCGTGTCGGCGACCGGCTCATCGACGACAGCGTGCGCACCCATCTTCAGCAACTGCAGGCGTCGCTCCGCTGAGCGCCCACCACCAACGACAGAGGTAGACGACCACATGGCCATACGCAGTGACGAGATCGGCGACATCCTGAAGCAGCGCATCGCGAGCTTCGACGCCCCTGTCGTCGACGCCCACGAGGGCGTGATCACGTCGGTCGGCGATGGCATCGCGCGCATCTACGGCCTCGAGCAGGCCATGGCGGGCGAGCTCCTCGAGTTCCCCTCGGCCCCCGGCGGACTACCCCTCCTCGGGCTGGCGCTCGATCTCCGCGAGGACGGCGTCGGCGCGGTCATCATGGGCGAGTACGGGCACCTCCAGGAAGGCGACACCGTGCGCACCACCGGCCGCATCGCCGAGGTCCCCGTCGGTGACGAGCTGATCGGGCGCATCGTCAACGCGCTTGGTGAGCCGCTCGACGGCAAGGGCCCGGTGGAGACGTCGCAGAACCTGCCCCTGGAGAACGTCGCCCCCGGGGTCATCTTCCGCCAGGCGGTGACCACCCCTCTGCAGACCGGCATCAAAGCGATCGATGCCATGTTCGCCATCGGCCAGGGCCAGCGTGAGCTGATCATCGGCGACCGCCAGACCGGCAAGACGCAGGTGGCGCTTGACGCCATCATCAACCAGAAGGACAGCGGTGTCGTGTGCATCTACGTGGCGGTCGGTCAGCGCCGCCAGACGGTGGCCCAGGTGGCGGCACGCCTCGATGCGGCCGGGGCACTCAAGAACACGATCATCGTCGCGGCCACGGCCAGCGACCCGGCGCCGATGCAGTACATGGCCCCATACGCGGGCTGTGCGATGGGCGAGTACTTCATGCAGAAGGGCAAGCACGCGCTCATCGTGTACGACGACCTCAGCAAGCACGCCCAGGCCTATCGCCAACTGTCGCTCCTGCTGCGCCGGCCGCCCTCGCGCGAGGCCTACCCCGGTGACGTGTTCTACCTGCACTCGCGCCTCCTCGAGCGCGCGGCCCGGATGAGCGATGCGGAGGGCGGAGGCACGCTCACAGCCCTTCCCATCATCGAGACGCAGGCCAACGACGTGTCGGCGTTCATCCCGACCAATGTCATCTCGATCACCGACGGCCAGATCTTCCTCGAGACCGACCTCTTCAACGCCGGCATCCGCCCGGCCATCAACGTCGGCATCTCGGTGTCACGAGTCGGCTCGGCCGCGCAGACCAAGGCGATGAAGCAGGTGGCGGGACAGCTCAAGCTCGACCTCGCCCAGTATGGCGAGCTCAAGGCGTTCGCGCAGTTCGCCGCCGACCTCGACAAGCGCACCCGCGCCACCCTTGACCGCGGCCAGCGCATGACCGAGCTGCTCAAGCAGCCGGCCAACTCGCCGGTGCCGTTTGCGCAGCAGGTGATCGCCATCTTCGCAGGCACGCGTGGCTACATCGACGACGTGCCGGTGGAGCGTGTCGGTGAGTTCGAGAAGGGCCTGGTGCGCTTCCTCAGCACCGACCATCCCGAGATCGAGAAGGACATCACCGACAAGCAGCAGATCACCCCGGAGACCGAGACGGCACTGAAGGCGGCGGTCGAGGAGTTCAAGAAGGGTTTCGCGGGCTAGATGGCATCTCTCCGAGACCTGCGCCGGCGCATCAAGAGCGTCAAGAACACGCAGAAGATCACCAAGGCCATGGAACTGGTTGCGGCCGCCAAGATGCGCCGCGCCCAGGAGCGTGTCGAAGCCGCGCGCCCGTACGCCGAAGAGATCACCAATGTCATCGCCGACCTCTTCAAGCGTGACCCCGAGTACCGCCACCCCTACCTCGAGGTGCGTGAGTTGCGCAAGCGGCTCGTGCTCCTGGTCACCTCCGACCGCGGCCTGGTGGGCGCGCTCAACAGCAACAACGTCCGCCTCGCCCTGCGCCAGATGAACGAGTCGCCGTCGCCCGCATCGGTCGTCACCATCGGGCGCAAGGGACGCGACGTCATGCATCGTCTCAACAAGGACCTCATCGCGGAGCGCAGCAACCTCGGCGACCGCCCGAGCATGGGCGAGATGCTCCCCGCCATCCGCGTCGCCATGGAGCAGTACGAGAACGGCGACGTCGACCAGGTTGACCTGGTGTTCGCGCACTTCATCAGCGCCGGCCGGCAGCAGGCGACGGTGCGCCGCCTGCTGCCCGTCGAACCGCCGGAGTCCAGCGGGGAACTCGCCGCCAACTTCATCTATGAACCCGAGCCCAAGGATGTCCTCGACGCGCTGCTGCCCCGTTATGTCGAGGCGCAGATCTACCAGGCGGTGCTCGAGAACCTCGCCAGTCAGATGGCGGCACAGATGGTGGCGATGCGCAACGCCTCCGACAACGCCGGCGACCTGATCAAGGAGTACACGCTGGCGGCCAACACCGTGCGCCAGAGCACGATCACAACTGAACTGATGGAAATCGTCGGCGGCGCGGCCGCCCTCCAGGGCTGAGGCCCGCCCACGCCGCAAGGAGTACAGAGTCATGGCAGTCGCCGCCAAGAAGTCCAAGAAAAAGGCCGTGCGCACCGGCACGGTGGTGCAGGTGATCGGCCCCGTCGTCGACATCGAGTTCGAGAGCGACAGGCTCCCCGACATCCACGACGCCCTCGAGCGCATCCGCGAGGATGGCAGCCGTCTCGTGCTCGAGGTGCAGCAGGACCTCGGCAACAGCACGGTGCGCACCATCGCCATGGACACGACCGAGGGGCTGCGCCGTGGCGACGCGTTCCAGGACACGGGCGGTCCGATCACGATCTCCGTGGGCCGCAAGACGCTGGGGCGCATGTTCAACGTCATCGGTCAGCCCATCGACGGCAAGCCGGCGCTCACCGATGCGCCCCAGGCGCCCATCCACAGGCTGGCGCCTCCGATCGATGAGCAGTCGACGGAGGAGCAGATCCTCGAGACCGGCATCAAGGTGATCGACCTCATCTGCACCTTCAGCAAGGGCTCCAAGATCGGCCTCTTCGGTGGTGCCGGTGTCGGCAAGACGGTCATCGTGCAGGAGATGATCAACAACATCGCCAAGGAGCACGGTGGCTTCTCGGTGTTTGCCGGCGTCGGCGAGCGCACCCGCGAGGGCCGTGACCTCTACGGTGAGATGGAGGAGTCGGGCGTCCTCGAAAAGACCGCGCTCGTCTTCGGCCAGATGAACGAGCCTCCCGGCGCGCGCGCCCGCGTGGCCCTCACCGGGCTCACCATCGCCGAGCACTTCCGCGACGAGGAGAACGCCGACGTCCTCCTGTTCATCGACAACATCTTCCGCTACACGCTGGCCGGCGCCGAGGTGTCGGCGCTTCTCGGGCGCATGCCCAGCGCGGTCGGCTACCAGCCCACCCTGGGCACGGAGATGGGCGACCTGCAGGAGCGCATCACCTCGACCAAGACGGGCTCGATCACGTCGGTGCAGGCGGTGTACGTGCCCGCCGACGATTTCACGGACCCCGCCGTCGCCACCACGTTCGCCCACCTCGGATCGACGGTGTCCTTGAGCCGTGCGCTCACTGAGATCGGCATCTACCCGGCGGTGGACCCGCTCGACTCCTTCAGTCGCGCGCTCGACCCCAACATCGTCGGTGAGGAGCACTACGCGGTGGCCCAGGGGATCAAGCGCGTGCTCCAGGAGTACAAGGAACTGCAGGACATCATCGCCATCCTCGGCCAGGAGGAGTTGAGCGACGACCAGAAGGTGACCGTGCAGCGCGCCCGCCGTGTGCAGCGCTTCCTCTCGCAGCCGTTCCATGTGGCCGAGCAGTTCACCGGGCGCCCCGGCAAGTACGTGCCGCTGGCGGAGACGATCCGCGGCTTCGCCGAGATCCTCGAGGGCAAGCACGACGACCTTCCCGAGGACGCCTTCTACATGGTCGGCACCATCGACGAGGCCGTGGAGAAGGCAGGGCAGATGGGCGCCGAGGATGAGCAGAGTGCGCCCGACAAGGCGGACACAAAGGATGCGCCGGACGCAGCCACGGGCGACGCCAAGGACGCGCCGGAAGCAGCGACCGCCCCCGGCGACGCCAAGGACGCGCCGGACGCAGCGCCCGACTCGGGCGACGCCAAGAACGCGCCGGACGCAGCGCCCGCCCTAGGCGACGCCAAGGACGCGCCGGACGCAGCGCCCGCCTCGGGCGACGCCAAGGACGCGCCGGAAGCAGCGCCCGCCTCGGGCGACGCCAAGGACGCGCCGGAAGCAGCCATCGCCGCAGAGGCGCCCGAGTCGTCTGCTGCCGATGATGCGCCGGCCGAGGCGACCGCGCCATCGGCTGAGGATGGCGCCGCGGCCGGCGCCACCGATGAGATCGAGAAGACCAGCTAGTGGCCAAGCTGCAAGTCGAGCTGGTCACCGCCGAGGGCAGCGTCCTCAGCGAGGAGGCTGACTTTGTCCGCCTCCCGGGGCTGGGGGGCGAGCTCGGTGTCCTTCCCGAGCACATCCCTCTGCTCACGCCCCTGAGGACGGGGGAGGTGCTGGTGCGCAACGACGGTCATGACGAGTTCCTGTTCGTCGCCGGCGGATTCGTCGAGGTGCTGCCCGATCGCGTGGTCATCCTCGCCGACGTCGCCGAGCGCGCCGCCGACATCGATGAGGCACGCGCCGAGGAGGCTCGCCGATCGGCGCAGGAGGCCCTGGCCCAGGACACGGGCGACGCCGCCGCCGCCGCCCAGTTGGAGCGCGCCATCTTCCGCCTCCGCATCGCCGAGATCCGCCGCGGCCATCGCCGGGATCGACGCGGCGACTGACCGTTCGCCTCGGGCGCGCCATCTGAGACGCGCGCGTCTCAGATGGCGCGCATCCGGTTGTTGCGCGGGTTGTGCTCCACCTCGGCGAGGCCGAGCCGTTCCATCAGCGGGGGCAGGTACATGCCGAAGCGCCCGCGCAGCCCCTTCTTGAGGCCGTACCAGCCGCCCACGGGGTTGTCCGGGGAGCGCCCCCAAGCCTCCACGGTGCCCTCAGCCGCGGGCTTCTGCTCATCGGCGCTGCCCAGCGGCACCCAGTCGCCCTGGGCCTTCAGCCAGGTATGGAGGTCGTCGATGCAGCTCAGGTGGTAGCGCAGCTGTGTCGTGCCCACCTGGCAGACCAGCGCCGGCGGGTCGAGGGTGGCGTCGCGGTACATCTCGTAGGACGAGGACCCGCTGGGCGTGGTCAGCTGCCAGGGGCTGTCCTTGGTGCCGCCGCCGTCATCGCTCGCCAACTGTCACCTCCCGCTCCGTTTCGACACAGCCGTGGCGAGTGTAGCCCGCGTCGGCGGGTCGACTGCGCGCCGCCGCGGAGCCGGTAGGCTTCCACCGCGATGGACAGCCTGCCCGGCCTCGACCTCACCGCGCTCGCGTCGTTCCTGGAGTCGCACGGTGTCGCCCCGGCCGGGCCGCTGCGCGGAAGCGTCATCGCGGGCGGCCGCTCCAACCTCACCTACACCGTCGATGACGGGGCGCATCACTGGGTGGTGCGGCGACCGCCGCTGGCGCACGTCCTGCCCACCGCGCACGATATGGTGCGCGAGTGGCGCGTGATCAGCGCTCTGCAGACGACCGCGATCCCGGTGCCCCGCACCGTGGTGCTCTGCGAGGACGCGACCGTGATCGGTGAGCCCTTCTACGTCATGGACTTCGTCGACGGCCACGTGGTGCGCGACCGCCTCCCGGACGAGTGGCCGGCCACCGAGACGACGTGTCGCGCCATGGCGGACGCCCTTGTCGACACGCTGCTTGACCTGCACGCCGTGGTGCCTAACGATGTCGGCCTGGGGACGTTCGGCCGTCCCGAGGGATTCCTGGAGCGACAGGTGCGCCGTTGGTGGCAGCAGTGGGAGGCGTCGAAGACGCGTGAGCTGCCGGCCATCGAGGACCTGCACAGCCGCCTGCTCGCCGCTGTGCCGGTGCCGTCCGCACCCGGGATCGTGCACGGCGACTACCGCTTCGACAATGTCATCTACGCACGCGACGACCCCCACCGCGTCGCCGCTGTCGTGGACTGGGAGATGAGCACTGTCGGCGACCCGCTCTGCGACCTCGGCCTTCTCGTGGTGTACTGGGTCAGCGACCCGTCCGACCCTGCGGCGTCGGCCCTTCCCGGCACGCGCGCGTCGCTGGCCGAGGGCTTTCCATCCCGTGAGGCGATGATTGACGCCTACGCGGCGCGCAGCCCTCGCGACCTCAGCAACCTGGAGTGGTATGTCGCACTCGGTCACTACAAGCTGGCGATCATCGCCGAGGGCATCCACGCTCGCTTCCTGCTCGGGATGACGGTCGGTGAGGGGTTCGAGACGATGGGACCGGCGGTGCCGCTGATCGTCGAACGCGCGTTGGACAGGGCGAGTGCCTCGGGGCTCGCCGGACTCTCGGGAGGAGCCTGATGGATTTCGCCTACTCAGCGCGTGTCCTCGAGTTGCGTGAGCAGCTGTGGGATTTCATGCGCACGCACGTGATGCCCGCGGAGGAGCCGTATTTCGCGGAGTTCTCCGCGGCCACGGTGCCGCACCACATCCCGGCCGTGATGGAGGAGCTCAAGCGCGAGGCGCGCTCGCGCGGGCTCTGGAACCTGTTCATGCCCGACCCACGATTCGGCGCCGGGCTGACCAACCTGGAGTACGCGCCGCTGGCCGAGATCACCGGTCACAGCCTCATCGCTCCCGAGGCGGTCAACTGCTCGGCGCCGGACACGGGCAACATGGAGGTGCTCACCCTCTTCGGCACGCCCGAGCAGCAGGAGAGGTGGCTGAGGCCGCTATTGGCCGGCGAGATCCGCTCGTGCGTGGCCATGACCGAGCCGGACGTCGCCAGCAGCGACCCCACCAACATCAGCTGCCGCATCGTGCAGGATGGCGACGAGCTGGTCATCACCGGGCGCAAGTGGTGGACCAGTGGTGCCGCGCATCCGCTGACGCGCGTGTCGCTCTTGATGGGGCTCAGTGATCCCGACGCCGACCCGCACCGGCGCCACTCCTTCGTGCTTGTGCCCATGGACGCGCCCGGGGTCGAGGTGGTGCGCCAGCTGCAGGTGTTCGGTTACGACGACCCCGGCGGCCACAGCGAGGTGCTGTTCGACGAGGTACGGGTGCCGGCGGCCAACCTCATCGGGGAGCGGGGCGCCGCTTTCGCCATCGCCCAGGCGCGTCTCGGTCCCGGGCGCATCCATCACTGCATGCGCGTGATCGGCACCGCCGAGAGGGCGCTCGCGCTCATGTGTGAGCGCGCCCGCACCCGCACGGCGTTCGGCAAGCTGCTGGCCGAACAGGGCGTCGTGCAGCAGGCGATTGCCCGGTCGCGCGTCGAGCTGGAGCAGGTGCGCCTGCTCTGCCATAAGGCGGCGTGGCTGATGGACACCCAGGGCGCCAAGGCAGCGCGGACCGAGATCGCAGCCATCAAGGTGGCCGCGCCGCAGGTGGCCTGCGACATCATCGACCGGGCCATCCAGGTGCATGGCGGTGCCGGGGTGAGCAACGACCTGCCGCTGGCCAGGATGTACGGGTGGGCGAGGGCGCTGCGCATCCTGGACGGTCCCGACGAGGTGCACCTGCAGTCGATCGCCCGCCAGGAGCTGCGGCGGGCGTGAGGGCGGCCGCGACGAGGTCTCAGGCTGCGGTCACTTGGTCACGCAGGCATTGACCGCCGCCTTGTAGGTCGTCCCACTCGGATCGGTGGTGCTGTTCTCGTTGAGCTGCGCGTGGATGATGCATTTCTGCAACGCGTTGGCCGCAGTGGACTGGTCGCGCACCTGCGTCGTGGCGCCGAGCACGAGCCAGGTCATCACAAGTTGGGCGACGACCACGACCAGCACCGCGGCGAGAAGGAGAATCGCGTTGTCCGGGCGCGAGCGGCTGCTGGTGCGCACCGGCTCGTCGTCGTCGGCGACTGTCTCGGCCATCGCGCTGTCCCCCTCGCCCGGTTGGGTGAGGTCGGTCATGCCACGGTGACCTCGTCGTTGAGGTACACGTCCTGCACCGCGTTGAGAAGGGCGATCCCCTCGACGGTGGGGCGCTGGAAGGCCTTGCGCCCGGTGATCAGCCCGGTCCCGCCGGCACGCTTGTTGATGACCGCCGTGCGGACCACCTCGGCAAGGTCACCGGCGCCACGGGACTCTCCGCCGCTGTTGATCAGGGGCGAGCGTCCCGAGAAGCAATTGAGCAGCTGGTACCGCGTCATGTCGATGGGGTTGGGGCTGCTCAGCTTGTCGTAGACGGCCGCGGTCGTCTTGCCGAAGTTGAGCGCGGTGAAGCCGCCGTTGTCGGTGGGCAGCTTCTGCTTGATGATGTCGGCCTGGATGGTCACCCCAAGGTGGTTGGCCTGGCCGGTGAGGTCGGCTGCCGTGTGGTAGTCGACGCCGTCCTTCTTGAAGGCGTTGTTGCGCATGTAGCACCAGAGGACTGTCGCCATGCCCAGCTCGTGCGCCTCGTGGAACGCCTCGGACACCTCCTGGATCTGGCGGGTCGACTCCTCGGAGCCGAAATAGACCGTGGCTCCCACGGCCACTGCGCCC
>Ga0208848_1000050_pt1 | contig 21205 bp, 22 predicted proteins | sample NGESurshal072012_2_FD_184455 | JGI IMG/M metagenome (GOLD analysis project Ga0208848, IMG submission 184455) | Arctic peat soil microbial communities from Barrow, Alaska - NGEE Surface sample 210-1 shallow-072012 (SPAdes) | ecosystem: Environmental > Terrestrial > Soil > Wetlands > Peat ... | reverse complement strand
GTCACCGAGCAGTAGCTCGGAAGCGGAGCACAGCATCCCGCCGGCCTTGTAACCCGCGATGTTCATGTCCTTCACGAGCTTGCCGTTCGGCACCGTTGTCCCCGGCAGGGCGACGGGCACTAGCGTCCCCACAATGGCGTTGGGCGCGCCGGCGATGATCTGCTCGACTCGACCGCCGCCGAGGTCGACCTGGTGCACCCAGAGTGGATTGCGCGACTTCGGGTGCGGCACCTGTTCGAGGATCTTGCCCACGACGATCTGCGACAGGTCGACTAGCGTGAGTGATTCGACCTCGATGCCAAGGCGCGTGAGTACCTCTGCCGCGTCTTTGGGCGAGACGTCGGCTAGATCGACGAATTCGCCGAGCCATTCATAACTGATTCGCATCTGCTTAGTCAGACCCCCCCATCCCGGCTTCGTGGACTCTCCCGCGCGTGCCGCGCGGGGACCCCAATGGACGGGGAAGTGACTTTTCCATCTGCAAGTGCCCTACCTTTCCCGGTCCGAAATCGCGGTGGCTGGGTTCGGATTTCGGACCGAAGCCCCTGAAGCGGCCCCGGACCGGGTCCCCCGGTCCGGGTAATGGTCGACCCCAGAAAGGGCGTCGATCCGGGACCTGGGTGGACGATCGCAAGGCAGCGCTTCACGGGCGTCTAAAACTGTTCCAAGAAGCGCAGGTCGGATTCGTAAAAGAGGCGGATGTCGTCCACGTCGTGCTTCAGCATCGCCATGCGCTCTATGCCGAAGCCCCAGGCGTAGCCGTTCCACTGGGTGGGATCAATTCCGCCATTGCGAAGCACCTGTGGATGGACCATCCCGCAGCCTCCGACCTCGAGCCACCCCTTGTGACGGCAGCTCTTGCAGCCCATTCCGTTGCAGATCCCGCATGTCACGTCGAACTCAAAGCTCGGCTCGGTGAACGGAAAGTAGCTCGGACGCACGCGCACCTTGCGCTCTTTTCCGTAGAGCGACTGGATCATGTAGAGCAGCGTGCCCTTCATGTCGCCGACGGTCAGGCCCTTGTCGATCGCCAGACCTTCGACCTGGCTGAAGTACGGCAGACGCGTCGCCTCAGGAGCGTCCCGGCGATAGCAACGGCCCGGCGTGATGATGTAGATGGGCGGCTCTTTGATCCGCTGCATGGCCCTGATCTGCACCGGCGACGTGTGCGCCCGCAGCAGCAGCTCCGGGGTGAAGTAGAAGGAGTCCCAGTTCTCCCGCGCCGGATGGCCGGCCGAGAGGTTGAGAGCCTCGAAGTTGTACCACTCGGTCTCGACCTCGGGACCGTTCTCGACCTGGTAGCCGAGGCTCTCGAGCACCGTCTCGATCTGCCGCCGGACCTGGGTCAGGACGTGGATATGCCCCCGGGCGGGCGGAGGGCCAGGGAAAGTGATGTCGATCGCTTCGGTCTCGGCGATGTCCGCCAAGCGCGCGCCCTCGATCTCCGCTCGCCGCGCCGCCAATCCCCCTTCGATGGCCCGTTTCGCTTCGTTCGCGCGCTGGCCGAGCATTGCCCTCTCCACTGGTTCGAGCTTTCCAATGCCGGACAACAGACGGCTGATCTGACCGCTCTTACGGCCTAGGTACTCCAGCTCGATCACCTCGATCTCAGCCTCGTTGCGCGCCTTGGCAATGGCGGCGAGCGCCTCGGTGATCAGCGCTGACGGATCGCTCATGCCGCGAGCCTCCGCTTGACTTCGAAGAGGATCAGTGCCGCGGCGGCGGCCACGTTCAGAGACTCGACTCCTTCGCTGAGGTGCACGGTGACGAGCTTGAGGTCGGCTTTAGAAAGCCCGTGCGTCTCATTGCCCAGCACGATCATGCCCGCTTTCTCGATCGGCGCGTCTGCGATCGGTTCGCCGCCGAAGGCGGCCGCTCCATATCCGACCAGACCGGCGAGGTCGCTCCAGCCGGCGCGGGCGACAGTCAGCCGGAAGACGTTGCCCGCCGACGCGCGCACCGCCTTGGCCCCGAACGGGTCAGCCGACCCTTGAAGCACAGCCAGCGCCGGCGCCCCGGCCGCTGCAGCGGTGCGGCAGATCGCACCGACGTTGCCAGGATCCTGCACGCCGTCCAATACCACGAGCGGCCAATGCCGCTTCCGAGCCGCCGCCAGGGCGGACTTTGCATCTGACTCGTGAAGCCTGGCGATCGCGATCACTCCTTGCGGTGTGACGGTCTGGCTGACGCCACGGAAAACCCCACGCGAGAGGGTGATGTGCCGTCCGGATCGAGCCGTGAACTCATCCCCTTCGCGCACCGCCACCAGCTCGAACTCCAATCCGGCCGCTTCGGCTTCAGCGAGCACGCGCGGACCCTCCAGGAGGACAAGGCCTGGTTCGCGCCGTTGAGCGAGACGCCGTATGCGGCGGACGATCTCGTTTTCCGGGCTCGAGATCAGCTGCTGGTCAGGAGACAAGCGCGGCATGGCGGCGAGCATAGACGCCGCAGATCCGTCGACAGGGCCGCGATCGGCTCCTAAAGGGCTTTTTTGGCAACCTCGACCAGCTGGGCAAAGGAACCGCTGTCGCGAACGGCCAGGTCGGCCAGCACCTTGCGGTCGATCTCCACTCCGGCCTGGCGAAGGCCGTGCATGAGCTTGTTGTAGGGCAGCCCCGACTGTCGCGAGGCGGCGTTGATGCGCGCGATCCAAAGCTGGCGCATCTCACGCTTGCGGCGCCTCCGGTCGCGGAACGCGTACGCAATCGCATGCAGCACGGCCTCGTTGGCCGGGCGGAAGAGCAACTTCTTGGAGAGGCGGAAGCCCTTCGCGCGATCGAGGATCGCCTTGTGACGGCGATGTGCAGGAACGCCTCGCTTGACCCTCGCCATTGGTTAAATACCCAGCGCCCTGCGGACGGTCTTGCGGTCAGCCTTCGCGACCGGCTGCGCGTTCTCGTAGTTCCGCTTGCGCTTCTGCGACTTGTGCTCGAGCAGGTGGCTCTTCCATGCGCTGGCGCGCATGAGCTTGCCGTTGCGGGTCACCCGGATCCTCTTGGCGAGGCCTTTCATGGTCTTGATCTTAGGCACTGGTCGCGGTCTCCTTGGCGACGCCCTGGCGGCTCGGCGCCAGGATCATGAAGAGGTTCTTGCCCTCGAGCAGAGGCTGTCGTTCGACGACCGCGAATGGGCGCGCGTCGTCCGCGACCCGGTCGAGAATCCTTCTGCCGATGTCCTGGTGGACCATCTCGCGGCCCCTGAACATGATCGTCACCTTCACCTTCTCACCTGCTTCCAGAAACTGCTTCAAACCCTTGAACTTGGTCTGGAAATCGTGCTCGGCGACCTTCGGTCGGAGCTTCATCTCCTTCAGCTTGGTGACGTTCTGCTTGCGCCGCTGGTCCTTCTCCTTTTTGATCGTCTCGAACTTGTAGCGTCCGTAATCAATCAGGCGGCAGACTGGCGGGCTCGCTTGCGGCGCCACCTCGACGAGGTCGAGTCCCTTCTCGCTTGCGATGCGCAGAGCGGCGTCCAGGGAGAGCACCCCCAACTGGTTGTTCTGGTCATCGATCAGCCGCACTTCCGAGCTGCGGATCTGATCGTTGATCTTCAGCTCCTTAAACGAGATGAGACGCTACCTCGGGCAAATTCAGGGTCCTGCTATTCCTCCAATTCGGCTAAATAAAACAAAACGGACAGCCTGAAGCCATCCGCCACAACCGTGACCCCTTCGAGCGAAGCCCTGGGGGTGAGGGTCGGTGCCCTGCTTCAGGTGCTGGATCGTACCGGAAACGTAACCCGATGCGCAAAGTGGCGTTGGCTTTATTTGATGGGAACTTTTAACGGTGCCTCACCACCCGCGAAGTTTGCTCTCGTCCTGGTGGCGGCGGCGCTGGCCGGAGCGTGCAATGGTCCGTTCACAGGCGCGACCCGGTCGCCTTCTCCGGCCGCCGCCTCTTCGTCTCGACAGAGCTTGCCTTCGGCGAACCCCTCCGGCAGTCCGACCCCGGTGCAGCTGACCAGCGCGTTTGCCGTGCTGTTGAGCCCCTTGAGCACAACCAGCTACACGGTGAGCCTGGTGGGGATTGACGGCAGGGTCGTCGCGAGCCAGCAAGCCAGCACCCCTGGAGCGGTCAGCTGCGCCAACGCTGCGGCCGCGGTGGTTCCGATGCCGGTGAGCACCAGCGATACGAGGGTCTACTTCATGGACGCTCAAGGGGTCGTGCGCTTCCTCGCCCCCAACGGAGACACCGGCCGGGCCACCACCGTTCCGATTGGCGCCGCCCAACGCAGCATGTTCGCGGTCAGCCCCGACGACCAGCGCATCGCCGTGATCGTCGACGACTTCACCTCCAGCGGAGCAACGACCAGGCTGTACGTCGAAGACCTGAACGGTGGTGGCAATCACGTGGACGTCTTCAGCGAATCGGGCGCCTACACGCTGTGGCCGACCGGCTGGCACGGCACGAACAACCTGGTCGTGGCGAAGGCGCCGGCCTGCACGCAGGGTGGCGGACCGTTCAGCGCCGGGCCGCAGGAGCTCCATGTGGTCGACCCGAGGACTGCTCTGCGGCGGTTCACTGTCGGCGGCCCCACATGCGTGATCGCCGGCCCGCCCTCGCCGGCGGGCGCGGTGTGCGAAGACACAGCCGCCCTTGCCCAGGCCAACGTGGTCAGCTGGACCGGAACCACCTCCCGCTCCTTGACGATCGCCGGGCCGACTTTGGCCTACCTGTCGCCCAACGGCAGCCAGGTCGCACTTGTGGGGAGCGCGGGCACCGTGATCCAGGAGTCGAGCCGGCAGTTCGCGGGGATGCAGGCATGCGGGTGGATTGACGACACGCACGTCTTTTCGGGCGGGGACACTCAGCTCCAGCCCCGCGTGGGCGATGTGACGAGCGGCAACGTGGTCCCAATCGCGGCGCAGGGCGACTGCGCCGGGCGAATCCCGGGCGGTCTTTAGCCTAGCGGCGCCTTTCGGCGACTTCGCTGGCGACCATGCTCGCGAACGCATCGAGAGTTGAGTCGGCCTGGTTACCGGACCGGTCACGGATGTTGACATGCTCGGTTTCCGCTTCGCGGGCTCCGACGATCGCCATATAAGGCACCTTGCGGGCCTGCGCATCTCGGATCTTTCGCTGCATGCGCTCGGAACGATCGTCGACCTCAACTCGCAAGCGGACCGAGCGCAACCGGTCTGCGACCTTGTTCGCGTACTCCTGCTGCGCGTCGGTGATCGGTATGACAATCACCTGCATTGGGTGAAGCCACGTCGGAAAGGCGCCGCCGTACTGCTCGATCAAATAGGCGGTCATGCGCTCGAACGCGCCAAACGCCCCCCGGTGGATCATGACCGGCCGCTGCCGCGAGCCATCCTCGGCGACATACTCGAGGTCGAACTTCTTGGGCAGCTGGTAGTCGACCTGGACGGTGTTGTTGGTGAACTCCCGGCGCAATGCGTCGCGCACCTGGAAGTCGATCTTCGGCCCATAAAACGCAGCCTCGCCGACTCCTACCTTGTAGGGAAGGTTCAGGCTTTCGAGCGCCTCTTTCAGCGAGGCCTCAGCGCTCTCCCACTCCTCATCCGTGCCCGCCCATTTGGTTTTCACGTTGTCACGCACCGACAGGCGGTACGAGTAGTCCTCGACTCCGAGCACGGACATGAAGTAGTTGGCTAGCTCGATCGCTCCACGGACCTCGCCGATCACCTGGTCAGGCGTGCAGAAGATGTGCGCGTCGTTCAAGTTGAAAGAGCGCACTCGGATCATCCCCATCAGCTCGCCCGACTTCTCGAGCCGGTAGTTCTGACCCAGCTCCGCGATCCGTAATGGCAGGTCGCGGTAGCTGTGGAGCTCGTGGGCGTACACCAGGATGTGATGCGGGCAGTTCATCGGGCGGAGCTCCAGCTCTTCTCCGTCCTCGAAGCGCATCGGCGGAAACATCGTTTCGTGGAAGAGCTCCCAGTGACCGCTGGTGCGGTAGAGGTCCAGCTTGGCGACGTGCGGCGTGATGACGTGGCGATAGTCGCGCTTCAGCTCTTCATCGACGATCCATCGCTCCAACTCCCGCCGGATGGTGGCCCCGTCCGGGAGCCAGATGACCTGGCCGACACCTACGCGCTCGTCGAGGGCGAAGAGCTTCAGCTCCCGGCCGAGCTTCTTGTGGTCCCGCTTCTCGGCTTCCTCGAGGAACTTGAGGTAATCGTCCAGCTCCCTTTGTGTTTGCCATGCGGTGCCGTAGATGCGGGTCAGCTGCGGCTTCTTCTCATCGCCGCGCCAGTACGCCCCCGCGACACGCAGGAGCTTGAACGCCTTCAGGTCGCGGGTCGACCGGACATGCGGTCCTCGACACAGGTCGAGAAATTCGCCGGTTCGATAGACGCTCACCTCGTCACCCTCGACCTTGTCGTTGATCAGCTCGAGCTTGTAGTCCTGGCCCCGCTTGCGAAACTCTGCGATCGCCTCCGCACGCGAAAGCGTTTCGTGCACGAAGGGCCTGCCCTCCTGAGCGATCCGACGCATCCGCGACTCGATGGCGCCCAATTCGGACTCAGAGACGGGCTCGCCGAAGGCGAAGTCGTAGTAAAAGCCGTCCTGTACCGGCGGGCCGATACCGTACTTCGCGTCGGGGTGCAGCTCCGTGATCGCCGCCGCGAGCAGGTGTGCGGTCGAGTGCCGCAGCAGCTGCAATGGATCGTCGCTTGCCTCGTGATCGCCGTAGTCGGGCATGGGGTCGTCCAGTATATGGACGCCTTGATTCAACTCGAGTCGCCCCCCACCCTGACCCTCCCCCTGGCGGGGGAGGGGAAAGAACCGTGAATCCAACCGCGATTGTCGACGCGCTCGGTTATCCGGCGGCGGGACTCGGCATCCTGATCGAGAGCGCGGGCGTTCCGTTCCCGGGTGAAGCGCTGCTGCTCGCCGCGGCCGCGTGGGCGGCGGCGCGACACCACTCGATCGTCCTGGTCATCCTGTTCGGTTTTCTGGGCGCAACGGCCGGGGCGGATATCGGTTACTTCCTCGGTTTCAAGGGCGGCCGGCCGTTCGTCGAACGCTTCGGCAGCATCTTCCACATCCGACCGGAGCACATCGCGCGTTCCGAGCTGTTCTTCGCGCGACACGGTGACAGGGCCGTGCTGGCCAGCAGATTCGTGCTGGGGCTGCGCACGTGGGGTTCGATGCTCGCGGGCATGGCTCGCATGCCGTTCTGGCGATTCCAGCTCTTCAGCGCCATCGGCGGGCTTGCGTGGGCCGCCGTCATCGGAGTTGCCGGCTACCTCCTGGGAAGCAACCTCGCCCTGCTCGCGGCAATCCTTCGCGACATCGGGCTCGGCGGCCTCATCGTCCTGGTTCTGATCGTCGTCATCCTGGTCGTGGCTGGCCGGAACGCGCCCCGGCCGCGATGATCGCGACACCGCCCCCGAGCAAAAGAACGCCGAGCCCGCCGATGACGTGCGCAATGCCGATGGTGTCAGAGAGCGCCGCTGCCACCAACACGGGCACCGCGGTCACCCCGTTGATCACCATGTAGAGCAGCGCAAAGATGCGGCCGCGGATCTCGTCGCTGGTCGACTCCATCAGATACGTGATCGCTGGGATCATGATCGCCCCGAACTCGACGCCGAGGAGAAAGCTGAAGGTGGCGGCGGTGATGCGATTGTGGACCTGCAGGTCAGGAAAGTGCGCCATGGCCTGCGGTACGGCGGCGAGCGCCAACATCGTCAACCCATTGGCAACCAAAGACCCGGCAAGTAGCCGGGTGCGGTCGACATGACGCACGAACTGGCCGAGGAGCACAGCGCTGAGAATCGCGCCACCCGTGGCCGGGGCGAGGATGACGTAGGTGTCCTGGGCGGCGATGCCGATGACCTTGCTCACGTAGGCGGGCGCCAGGGTAAACAGCATGAAAAGCACCAGCACCGCGATGCTCACCTGCCCAAACGCGAGCAGAAGGCCACGCGATGCGCGCAGGGCGTCAACGCCTTCCTTGATGTCGACCAGCATTATGTGAAAGCGGTTGCGACTGTCCTCCACCGGCGGTTCGGTCGTCCGCTGCAGGTGCGGGATGTCCGAGGCGAAGATCAGTGTTCCGCCGATGACCAGGAGGGCCACCGCGAACCAGTAGGGCGCATAGAGGTCGATCCGCGAGACCACCGGCGCGAGAGCCCCGCCAACGACAAGCGTCAGGACCATGGTCAGGAGCGCCATCGAGTTGGCGGTGATGAGGGCCGAACGCGGCAGGATCGTCGGGATGACCGCTGCCTCGGCGGGCCCGAAGAGCTGGCCGACTGCGGAAAAGATGAGGGTGATCACGAGCAGATGCACGAAATCGCCTTTGAGACCCGGCACGAGGGCGGCGAGCGGGATGAGCGCAACCACGGCGGCGCGGCCGAAGTTGCACCACATCATGATCTGCTTGCGGTCCATGCGGTCCGCGATGACGCCGGCCGGCGGCGCGAACAGCACGGCCGGCACCGTGTAGGTGAGGAGCGTGATCGCCACAGGCGTGCTGCCGCCCGAGATCTTGTACGCCAGGATGATCAGCGAGAAGAGTAGGAACTTGTCAGCGAGCTGGGCGGCAAGCTGCGCGAACCAGATGTTCCGGAAAGCAGTGTGCCGAAGGACCGATCTAAAGCCGCCCGTACCCTCGACTGGAAAGCGGATTGGCTGCTCCATAAAGACCGCTAGAGATTAGCCGCCGGGACTCCGAAACTCCTCATAGATCGCCGCCCACTCCCCAAGACTGAGCGTTTGCGGGCGCCGCTCTGGGTCGATGCCCACATCGCGAAGCCGCGCGCCGGCCTGTGTGCTGCCGGCGCCGGTGATCCGGCCCAGCGTTCCGCCGAGCTGCTTGCGGCGCCCCTGGAAGACGGACTCCACAAAGCGGAAGAAGGCGCCGAGATCGTCGACGTCAACGGCGGGTTGCTCACGCACATCGAGCAGCACGAGCGCCGAGTCCACCCTCGGCACCGGAGTAAATGCCGCGGCGGGGATTGTGAAGGCGATTCTGGCCTCGGCGAATACCTGCACAGCCACCGTCGCCAGGCTCGCGCCGCTCGACGCCGTCCATCGCACGGCGACCTCCTTCTGGACGACCAGCGAGAGCCGGCGCGGACGAGGTGGATCGTCGAGGAGCTTGCGGATGAGCGCGCCGGTGAGGTTGTACGGGATGTTGCCCGCAACAAGCTCCTTTCCAGCGGGAAAGGCCGAACGAACGTTGAAGCGCAGGATGTCCGACCGCACAACCTCGACGTTCTCGTGTCCCTCCAGCACTTCGCGGAGCGCCGGAACGAGCCGGCCGTCCAGCTCGACTGCGACCAGCCGGCGACATCGAACAGCAAGCGCAACCGTCAGAGTCCCAACACCTGCGCCGACCTCGAGCACCTCGTCGTCTGGAGCTGTTCCCGCTGATTCGGCGATCGCGTCGCGCAGCGCCGGGTCGGTCAAGAAGTTCTGGCCGAGACCGTGCCTGAGCTCGATGCGATGGCGGCGCAGCAGCGCCGAGAGCTGTTCTGGGTCGGCAGGATCGAGTTTCATCGGGTCGCCGGCGTCCGGCTCACGTCATCTTCGCGAACAAGGCGAACGCATTGGCGCGCTCGGTCTCCGCCAGCTCCTCCAGGCTGATCCCGCGCAACTCGGCGACGAAGTTTGCTGTGTCGAGCAGATATGCGGGCCGGTTCGGCACCCCCATGCGCTTGTGCGCGTTGCCATACGGAGAGTCCGTTTCGAGGAGCAGTCGGTCGGCCGGACACCGCTTGACAACCTCCCGCAACGCATGCCGGCTGGGGCGCGTGACCAAACCTGCAAAGGAAAGAAAGAAGCCGAGATCGAGAAAGCGCTCGGCCCACTCCCATTCGAGCGCGAAGTAATGCATGACGCCGCGCAATCCGCGGTGTTCGACGAGCGCCGCAATTAGCTCCGTAGAGGCGCCGCGGTTGTGGATCGACACGGGCAGGTCGAGCCGCACCGCCAGGTCGAAGAACCGGCCGAGCCGCTCCATCTGCACCTCGCGCGGCGGGCTGCCCGGCTGCTCGAAATCGAGTCCAACCTCGCCGATCGCGACCACGCGTTCGTCACTGGCGAGCTCTCCGATGGCCTCCAGGTCGAACGGCGCCGTCTCGCTCGGCTGATGGCCGACGCCCGCCCATACCGGCGCGAAGCGATGGGCCAAAGACACGGCGGCGCGGCTGCGCTCCAGGTCGACGCCCATGGTGATCATGCGCGTGACTCCGGCGCTGACGGCCGCCGCTACCACCTCGCCGGGATCGCCCAGCTCCTCGAGATGGAGATGGGTGTCTACGAAGATTGCGCTTCCTCTTCGACCACGTCTTCGAGTCGCTTGAAGAGTGCCTCAGGGGGCGACAGAGCGCGGCCCGGTGGGAGCTCAGATGGTCGCCAGCGGTCGGCGCTTTCGTAGTCGCCAGTCAGCACGGTGTGCGATACGCCGTGCTCAGAGAACTCCCGCACCTCGGGCTGTGGAGCGATCACGTCGTCATAGCCCAGCATCTGGTGCAGCTTCTGCGATGAGAACGGGAGGAATGGCGTGAGCATCGTCTTCAGGTTGTCGACACAGCGGAGCGCGACGTACAGGACGGTGCCGGCTCTAGCGCGATCCGTCTTGATCGTATGCCACGGCTGCTCGGTCCCGAGGTACACGTTGACCTTCGCCGCCATCGCCATCGCATATTTCAAAGCCAGTTGAAAACGGGCTTGGCCCAGTTGCAAGGCGACGTGGTCCAACGCATCCTCGACCTCGTTGATCAGGGCCTGGTCCGCATCGGTGAGCTGCTGTGGTTCAGGCACCGCGCCGAAGTTGCGCTGTGCGTTGACCAGTGTTCGATGGACCAGGTTGCCCCACGTCGCGACGAGCTCGTCGTTGTTGCGGCGGACGAACTCCGGCCACGTGAAGTCGGTGTCCTGGTTCTCCGGCCCCGCGATCATCAGGTAGTAACGCAAGGCGTCGGCGTCATAGCGCTCGAGCACGTCACGCACGTAGATGACCTGGCCCCGACTGGTCGAAAGCTTCTTGCCACCCATGTTCAGATACTCACTGGCGACGATGTCGTCCGGCAGCTCCAGCTCGCCGGAGCCCATCAGGATCGCGGGCCACAGCACGGTGTGGAAGGTGATGTTGTCCTTACCCATGACGTAGTAGTGCCAGGCGTCGCCGTTCTGCCACCACTCCTTCCAGGCGTCCGGCTCGCCGCGCTGCACCGCCCATTCGATGGACGCCGACAGGTACCCGATCACCGCGTCGAACCAGACGTAGATCTTCTTGTGTGGGTTGTCTTCCCAACCCGGAAGTGGCACGGGGATGCCCCAGTCGAGGTCGCGCGTGATAGCTCGCTGTTTCAGGTTGCGGACGAATTCGAGCGAGTATTTGCGCACGTTGGGCCGCCAGTTGTCGTGCCGCTCGATCCAGTTCTTGAGCTGTTCACCGAACGCGGGCAGGTCGAAGAAGAAATGCTCGGTCTCGTGAAACTCGACAGGCGCGAGGCTGCCTCGTTGATGAGGCTCGATCAGGTCGATCGGGTCAAGCTGGTTACCACAGTTGTCGCACTGGTCGCCGCGCGCATCGGTGAAGCCGCAGATCGGGCATTTGCCCTCGATGTAGCGATCCGGCAGGGTGCGCCCGCTTGAAGGGTCGAAGGCGCCCATCTGGGTCTTCTTGACCAGGTAGCCCTTCTCGTAAAGCTTCAAGAAGAGGTCCTGCGTGACGCGATGGTGGTTGGCGGTCGTGGTCCGGGTGAAGATGTCGTACGTCATACCGAGCCGGCGAAGGTCTTCCACGATCAGGGCGTTGTTCCGGTCGACAAACTCGCGAGGCGGCACACCCTCCTTGTCGGCTTCGTAGGTGATCGGCGTTCCGTGCTCGTCGGTCCCGCTCGCCATCAGCACTCGCGAGCCGCGCAGGCGCTCAAAGCGGGCGAGCACGTCAGCCGGCACGGCAAAGCCGGCCACGTGGCCGATGTGGCGGGGGCCGTTGGCGTACGGCCATGCCGGCGCGACCAGGACCGTTCTTCGTTCAGGCTTGATTTGGGACACCGGAGATCACAAGGGTAAACTCGCCGCGCGGCGGGTCGCCTAGCACGGCCAGCACTTCCGGCGCGGTGCCACGCAGGATCTGCTCGTGCAGCTTGGTCAGCTCGCGCGCGACGGTGAGGTGGCGATCGGGCATGACCTCCGCGATGATCGCAAGCGACTTCTTGACGCGATACGGCGAGTCGAAGGCGACCGCGGGCCGGGGATCATTGGCCAGCGTCGCGAGCAACCGCCGCAGGTCGCCCGGCTTGCGGGGCAAATAGCCGAGGAAGGCGAAACCTGGACCGCCATAGCCCGCGACCGACAGCGCCGCGGTCACCGAGCTGGGGCCCGGAATGGGCACGACGGTGTGTCCCGCCGCCCATGCGGCGGTGACCAGGGCCTGGCCGGGATCCGAGAGGGTCGGTGTGCCCGCGTCGCTCACGAGCGCGACGTCGTGCTGGTCGAGCTCTGCCATTACGCGTGGCAGGCCGCGCCGCTCGACCGGGGCGCGATAGCTGATGAATGGCTTGCGGATGCCGTGCCGGGCGAGAAGCCTGGCGGTGATGCGTGTGTCCTCCGCGGCGATAGCTCCGACCTCGCCCAGCACTCGAAGCGCGCGAGCCGTCACGTCCTCGAGATTGCCGATCGGGGTTGCTACTACGAAGAGCGTGCTCATGATGGTCGCAGTTGCAACAGGAATCCCCCCCACCCGGGCTTCCCCACCGCCCGGCTTCGCCGGGCACCTCCCCGGCGAGCGGGGAGGTGACGCGCGCTCAATCCCTCTCCAACCAATCGCCAACCCTGTCCGCGATCTCAGCTGCCGGGCCGACGAAGCGTGAAGCCGGCGGCAGCACGTCCAGGAATGCCTTCCCGTAATCACGACCCAGGATCCGGTTGTCGAGGATCACCACCGCGCCGCGGTCAGTGGAGCGCCGGATCAACCGGCCGAAGCCCTGCTTCAGACGCAGCGCTGCCTGCGGCAGCGCCAGCTGGGCGAAGCCGTCGCGGACCTGCTCGGCGCGCGCCGCGTAGACGGGTTCCGTCGGCACGGGGAAAGGAAGGCGGACCATGATCACGCAGCTCAATCGTTCACCCGGTACGTCGATGCCCTCCCAGAAGCTCGCGGTGCCGAGCAGCAGCGGGCGCCGAGCCTCCTCGAACGACTTCAACAGCTGGCGCCGCTGCCCGTCGATGCCCTGCCCGAGGATCAGAACCTCGTCCAGGTCGACGCGATGCTTCAACGCCGCGTGAACGTCGCGGAGCTGCCGGTGCGAGGTGAAGAGCACCAGGGTGCGGCCGCCGACCCGCCGCGCCACGGACGCGATGACCTCTTCAACTTGCCCGTCGAAGCTTTCGTGCTCAGGTGCGGGAAAGTTCGAGGGCAGGCAGACCAACGCCTGATGGAGAAAGTCGAACGGTGACGACAGGATGAGCTCTTCGATCCCCGGACCGAGGCCGACTCTCGACCTGAAGTAGTCAAACGTCCCACCTACCGCCAGGGTGGCCGACGTGAACACCGTCGATTTACGTTCGGCGTACACGCGGTCGCGGAGCAGCAAGCCGACGTTGATCGGCGCAGCGCGCAGGACCAGGTTCTCAGTGCGCGCGAGCAGCGTGAACCAGTAGACACGATTGGGATCCGGAGAGAGCAGTGCCTCACCGAGCACGCGCCCGGCAGCCTCCAGCCGGCCGCGGATGATCTCGAGCTCGCGGATGCCCTGGTCGGGCTCAGAACCACCCAGCCAGTCGCGCACACCGGCGACCGCCCTGCGCAGCGCTGCATCCAGTGCCGTGAGCGCGGTCGCTGCGTTTTCCGCGGTGAGGTATATCGATGACCAGCCCTCGTCCTCCCGCAGCGCCGGCGTGAGGCGAACCGAGTCGTCCCTACGTTCGGACTCACCAAGCTTCGTCCCAACCCAGATGGCTGCCCCCTCAAAGAGCTCGCGGACGCGCTGCCCGGCGACCAGGCTCATCGGTATTGCCTGGCTGAACGCTTCGTCCGAAGCCCCAAGGTGAGGCTGGCGCTGGAGTTCTGCCAGCAAGCCAGAGTGCGTCCCCCCTCCAGCAAGTGGGGAGGGACTGGCCAGGCGTTCGAGCAGCGCGAGCAAACCGGGGCCGTCCACCTCCTGGCGCAGGCCGCGCGTCGCAGCGTCCTCGAGGTGGTGGGCTTCGTCGATCACGAGGTGGTCGAAGTCTGGAAGTAGACCTCCCCCCACCTCGGCGTCGGCGAGCAACAGCGCGTGGTTGACCACGACCAGGTCCGACGCCTCGGCCTCCGCGCGGGCGCGATGGACGTAGCAGTCCTCTTTCGTGCAGTGAATCCCAACGCAGTCCAGCGGATCAGACGCGATCTGCGCCCACAGAACTTCCTCGCGCCCGTGCAGGCGCAGCTCCGAACGATCGCCGCTCTCGGTCGTGTGCAGCCACAGCAGGGCCTTGAGCTTGAACTTCAGGTCATCGGCATCCCTGCAGGGTTCGGCCAGGTAGCGGTGCCAACGCCGCAGAGACACGTAGTTGGACCTGCCCTTGAGCAGGCAGGCCTTGAAGTCCCACGGCAGCCACTCGCGCAGCCCGGGCAGGTCTTTGCCCATCAGCTGCTCTTGCAGCGTGTGGGTGTTCGTGGAGACGACCACACGCTCGCCATGTCGCACCGCACGGGCGAGCGACGGCACCAGGTAGGCCAGGCTCTTGCCGGTGCCGGTGCCGGCCTCGACGACGAGCGTGCCGCCACGCGCCTGGATCTGCGCGACCGCAAGGAGCATCTGGAGCTGGACCTCGCGGTGCTCGTAGCCAGGAAGCACACCGGCGAGGGGCCCCTCGGGACCGAGCAAGGCGGCCACCAGCGCCGGGTCGTCCGGGGGCAGCTCGCCCGACTTGCCCCTGACCGACTCGACAACCTTGGCCGGCGAGCCATCGGGGGCGGGGTTGGGCGCCGTCAGCGCTTCGGCGAAGAACCGGGCGATCGACCAGCTGTACGGGGCTACGAGAGCGAGCATCGATTCCTTCAATGTCTCGTCGAGGAGCGCCGCCTCCTCGCGGAGCCGAAGGAGGAGCTGGCGCGTGGCGTCGGCGTCATCCAGCGCGCGGTGAGGTCTCGGCTGGGTGAAACCCATCTCCGTCGCAAGCAGCGGGAGGCTGTGGCTGGCCGCCGAGGGCAAAAGGATGCGAGCCACGTCCAGGGTGTCGAGGATCTCGATCGAAGGGTCCCACAGGCCTGCCGCCGTCAGGAAGTCGACGTCGAGGCGAGCGCCGTGCCCGACCGGTTGGCGCCCGCGCAGGAAGTCGGCCAGCTCGCGCAGGGCGGACTCGGCGCTGGCCGCCCCTCGCAGCTCCTCGGGTTTGATCCCGGTCAGCCGGAGGACAGTCTCCGGGACGGCGCGCCCAGGATCGACCAGGCGTTCTAGCGTCGTCGTGACGCTTTCAGGTGTGAAGGCCACCGCGCCGATCTCGATCACTCTGTCCCGGGCCGCATCCAGACCGGTGGTCTCGAGGTCGAGGGCTGCGTATTCCGGCAAGGCTCACCGGATTCTACGGAAGGCCGTGAGGTGGAACAGGCCCGGTTCGCTCTCAACGGTGAGCGCCCGTGCGGCGTCAAGCAACGCTGAAGCGGGGCTTAAGCCGAGCGCCGGTTGGTATATTTGCGCCCGATGTTAACCGGCGCGATCGAGGCACCCAAGCGGCTCGAGGACCTTCATGTCCGGCGGGATCTCGTCGCGAGCCTTCTCCTGCGGACCATCGCCTTCGCCGACCAACTGAGCGGAGCGGCCATCGAAACGCGACTTGGGCTGCCGTTCGAGACGCTCCAGCCGATCATCGAAGAGTTCCAGAAGTCCCAGCTCATGGACACCATGGGCTTCTCGAACGACCCGGGTGTCGAGGGCAGGCCCATCCCCGTGCGCATGAACTACGTCGTGTCGAGCGCGGGCCGCCAACGTGCTTCCGAGATGTCCGCCGTGCAGACGCGGTACCTCGGACCCTGCCCGATCAACTTCGACGACTATCTCAGTCTTGTCCGCTCACAGGTGACGGGCAAAGCCAACGTCACGGACTCAGCCCTGAAGAAGGCGCTCGGCACCCTCGAGCTCGAGCAACACGTGATCGATCAGATCGGTGGCGCAATGGTCTCTCGGGCGTCGCTGTTCATCTTCGGCGCCCCCGGAAACGGCAAGAGCACGATCACCGAACGCATGGCCCTTTTGATGGGCGCGCCGATCGAGATCCCGCACGCGGTCGCGGTCGGGGACGAGATCATCCGCGTGATCGACCCGGTCTATCACAAGGTCGCCGAGGGCGAGCAGCCCATCGATCGCCGGCTGGTCAAGGTGGAGCGGCCGGTGGTGGTGGCCGGCGGCGAGCTCAAGCTGCAGCAGCTGGACCTCACCTATGACGGCTCCAACCGATACTACGAAGCACCCCTTCAGTGGAAGGCCAACGCCGGAGTTTTCGTGATCGACGACTTCGGCCGGCAGGAGGTGCCGCCCATGCGGCTCCTGAACCGGTTCATCGTGCCAATGGAAAAGAAGGTCGACTACCTGGACCTGTCTGCATCGGGTCGCAAGATCGAGCTGCCCTTCCTCTGCCAGGTCGTCTTCTCGACCAACCTCTCCCCCACAGAGCTCGTCGACGAGGCCTTCCTTCGCCGCATGGCGTACAAGATCGGCATCGGCAACCCGTCGCCCGAGGCCTTCGGCCGCATCCTCCGGTACGAGTGCGACCGGCAGGGCGTGACGTTCGACGAGAAGGCGATCGGATACCTGCTCAACAATCTCTACGGAAAGAAGCCTCTGCGTGGTTCCCACCCGCGCGCTTTGATCGCGCGGCTAGTCGATCTCGCCAACTACCGGCAGGAGCCGCCGCGCCTGACTCCGCAGACCCTGAAGGAAGCGTTTGACGCCTGCTTCAATCCGGCGCTCGGCAGCCTCACCGAGGACGACTGGGCCCGACCCGCGATCGGGTAAATATGAGGGGAAAACCCGGATGGTTTTCCCTCATCGCGAGTGCGGCTTCGCCGCAGTCACTGCTCCCATTCCGGTATACGGATGGGATTTTTCTAAAGGGTTACTCCAAGCCACGTCTGGGTGGCAATTGGACAAAGTCGAGGCCGGGTTGAACCCGGCCTCCCTGGCCACGCTGGCGATCATGCCGGCCGTGTCACTCCCGCTAGTTTCTTTCGGTACGAGTCCAGGTCCGTGAACACCCCGCGCTGATCGGGTGGAAGGAGCTCGGCGATGGCGACCATGATCGCGCCTGAAGCCTCTTCGTGGGTCACGCGCGATCCGTCGGCGCGTCTCGGAAGGACGACGAACGGCTTGCCGAATGTGATCGTGACCTTGGTCCGCCGCGGCCAGCGCGCGCCCTTCGGCAGGCAGTCACGAGTACCTGTCAGTGCAACCGGCAGGACTGGAGAACCTGATTTCTGCGCGATGAAGCCCGCGCCAGGCTCTGGCGAAGCGAGCACACCGGACTCGACGCGCGTCCCCTCGGGATAGATGATCAGGACCTGACCGGCCTTGAGAAGATCGAAGGCCCGCCGCAGAGCCACCCGGTCAGCGGTATGGCGCACAACTGGAAACGAGTGGTAGCTGCGATAGATGAAACGTAGGAGTCGGGTTCGAAAATATTCGGACTTGGCCATGTTCCAGGTGTCGTTGCGCGGAACGAACGCCGGCACCATCGGCGGGTCGAGCGTGGCCGAATGGTTGGGGCAGATGATCAGCGCTCCGGTGCGCGGAATGTTCGCGGCCCCGACGACCTGGAACAGTCCGAGCAAGTAAGTCGTGGTCATTGCACGCATCAGCGCGCGCAGAAACGCGTAGATCACGTGGCGATGTGCTTCAGGATGAGCGCGACCACCTGCTCGATGTCGAGCCGGTCGGTGTCGATCACGACGGCGTCCGGAGCGGGCCTCAGCGGAGCAACCACCCGCTGAGTGTCGACTCGATCGCGCTCTTCGACCTCTTTGCGCATGGCGTCCTCATCCACCCGCTCGCCTCGCCGCTCGTACTGCGCGGCGCGGCGCCGGACCTTCTCCTCGAGGCTCGCGACCGGGAAGAACTTGTGGTCGGCGTCCGGAAACACGACCGTGCCGATGTCGCGCCCGGCCATCACGACTCCCGTGCCCCCCATCCGCCTCTGCTGTTCAACAAGGGCCTGCCGCACGCCTGGGATGGCCGAGATCAACGGCAGCGCATCGGCGTAGTCCGCGTCGTAAATTCCCTGGGTCAGCTCGACGCCGTTCGCCCATACGCGCTCACCATCGACCTTCACGTCGGTTGACTGGGCCAGCCGCGTGATCGCCTCAGAATCGTGCGAATCAAGGCCAAGCTCGGCGGCGATCCTGGTGATTGCCCGGTACATGAGTCCGCTGTCCACGAAGGGAAGGCCAAGCGCCTCTGCGACACGGCGACCGACGGCCGATTTGCCGGAGGCCACACCGCCATCGATTGCAACGATCATTTCGCAGCCTTCTCTTCGACCGCCCGACGAAGCGCCGCGATCTCCGCCTCGCCCAGCACCCGCCAGCCGCCCTCCTTCAGACGCCCGAGCTTCAACGGGCCGAAGCCTGTACGCCGGAGGGATTGAACTTTGTGGCCAATGCCGTGCAGCATGCGGCGCACTTGACGGTGCCGGCCTTCGCGGATCACGATCCGGACCTCGGCGATCCCGGAATCGCGGCTGCCCGGCGTGATTCGAAGCACGTCGACCTCAGCAGGAGCAGTCACTCCGTCATCGAGCTGAACGCCCTTGCGCAGGGTCTCCAGGTCAGCCGCGCTGGGATTGCCGGCGACCAGGGCGATGTACTCCTTGCTCACCTTGTAGCCCGGATGGGTGAGGCGATACGCGAGGTCGCCATCGTCTGTGAGCAGAAGCATGCCCGTGGTGTCAGCGTCCAGACGGCCGACCGGGAACAGCCGATGCCCGCCCCGACCTTCGTCCCCGACCACGTCCAGCACGGTGGTTCTCGACGACTCGTCCTTCGCGGTCGTGATCACGCCCAGCGGCTTGTTCAAGACGATGTAGCGATGTCGCGTGACCGGCTTGACTGCTTGGCCGTTAACGGTGACGCGGTCGTGTTCTGGGTCGATCAGAAGCCCAGTCGGCGGCGAGGGCTTGCCGTTGACGCGGACCGCTCCCGACGCGATGAGCGCGTCGGCGGCACGGCGGCTGGCCACGCCGGATCGTGCCAGGAAGCGATTCAGACGTTCTTGGTTAGCGGCCGTGCGCTCGATGCTGCACCTGACTGATCCCTGTCGAGTTGGGGCGTGGGCAGGTGATCGAGTGACTCGAGACCCAACACCTGGAGAAACCTCATCGTGGTGCCGTACAGCTTCGGCTGGCCTGGTCCAGAACCGCGCCCGACTTCGGTGATCAGGTCACGCAGCTCGAGGTTCGTGAGAACGCTGTCGCAGTTGACGCCGCGAACAGCTTCGATTCGCGAGCGCGGGACCGGCTGCTGGTAGGCCACGATGGCGAGCGTTTCGTATGCAGCAGGCGAGAGCTTGCCCGAGACCTCTGGGCGGAGGGCACGCCGCACAGCCGGCGCGTATTCCGGCCGGGTTGCGAGGTGAATCTCGTCGTGGTGTCGCATCAGCATCACGCCGCGCCCGTCGAGCGCCTGGCGAAGGGTGTCGAGTGCTTGCTCGATGGCGGTGCGATCCGAATCGGTCGCCTGCTGCAGCTCGCGCAGCTTCAGCGGGCGGTTGGAGCTGAAGAGAATCGCCTCGAGCGCGGCCGAAACGTCATTCATGGGCAGGGTCCCTCGCCTCGACATGGATCGGACCGAAGCGCTCTTTCTGGCGGACGCTCACAAGCGACCGTCGCAGCAGCTCGAGGACCGCGACGAAGGTCACGACAGCTTCGAGACGATCCTCGGATTCCAGGATGAGCTCCACGAGCTCGATCGGTCCGCGCTGCAGCCTGTCGATGATCACGTCGAGCTTTTCCTGGAGCGTCCAGGTGCGGCCCGTGACGACCAGGGGTCGTGGAGGGATGCGAGCGAGAACGCTGTTGAATGCGACCAGAAGCAGCTCAACCTCAAGTGGCTCCTCCTGGCCGCCGGCCTCGATCGGGCGCGCCGGAGGCGAAAACGCGTAGGAATCCTTCTGCGCTCGCTCCATCAGCTCGCCTGCCATCTCCTTGTAGGCGCGGTACTCCTCGAGCCGCTGGCGAACCTCCTCCTCCCATCCGAGCAGGTCGGTCTCTTCTTCGGTGGGTGCTTCGCCCGGCAGCAGGCGGATCGACTTGATCAGCAGGAGGCGCGCCGCCATCCACAAGAACTCGGCCATCTCATGTGGGTCCGCGACCTCACGAGCGGCGATCTCGGCCAGGTACGCGTCGGTCACCTTCGCGAGCGACACCTGGAAGATGTCGAGCTCCTCGCGTTCCACCAGTGCCAAGAGAAGCTCGAGCGGCCCTTCGAACACCGGCGTCTTGACGTCGAGTCTTGGACCAACTTCCACGAGCGGTAAGGCTACCTCAGGTTGACTTGGTGGAACTTCTCGACGCGGGCCATGGCGCGCCAGCGGCGGATGAGCCCGGCCGGATTAGGAGTCTGGCTCGAATGTGCGAGCCGCGCCTCGATCTTCGTGCCGAGCACCTCTGCCACGTCGATCTCGAGCGTGGGCTGGAGGCCGCCGAAGCACCATGCCTCGGCGGTTTCGTGTGGAGGGCCGGCCTTGGGGAACGTGAGCGCATCACGCGCGCTGGGCCACGCGGCGTCCAGCGCCACACGCCCCACAACGCGGTGGTCGGGATGAAAGCGGTAAGGGACGTTGGGGTCGAATGTCAGGAGAACGTCCGGTTTCGAGACACGGATCTCGCGGACGAACTCCTCCCGCAGCTCGAGGCTCTCGACCAGCTCGGCATCTGGATGTCGGAGAAAGGCGACACGTTTCACGCCCAGCATGTCTGCCGCCTGCTCCTGCTCACGCTCGCGAATGCGCGCTACCTTCGCGCGGGACTTGCTGGCGTCGGGCGCGCCTTTGTCGCCTGAGGTCGCGAGGACGAAGTCGACGACCACGCCACGACGGGTCATCAACAGGACGGCTCCGGCGCAGTAGAACTCGATGTCGTCAGGGTGCGGGACGATGCACAACGCGCGCTTTAGCCGGCGATCGTCCGGACCGCTGAACAGTCTCGGCACCTAGTGGACCGTACCAGCCAAATCTGGAGCATCCGACGTCCCAGACGGCCGGGCGCCCTGCGGGCGCTGATGCCGGCGTTGCGGGCCCCGGCGATCGTCG
>Ga0208848_1000049_pt1 | contig 21276 bp, 22 predicted proteins | sample NGESurshal072012_2_FD_184455 | JGI IMG/M metagenome (GOLD analysis project Ga0208848, IMG submission 184455) | Arctic peat soil microbial communities from Barrow, Alaska - NGEE Surface sample 210-1 shallow-072012 (SPAdes) | ecosystem: Environmental > Terrestrial > Soil > Wetlands > Peat ... | reverse complement strand
TGCACGATCAGGTGACGGCCGGGATGAACCCGGCCTACTCGCGATGTCTGGGTTCCATACCATGAGAGTGCGCCCGCGTAGCTCAAAGGACAGAGCGCCTGACTTCGGATCAGGAGGTTGCGAGTTCGAGTCTTGCCGCGGGTACCACCCGCGTAAAATCAACCGGCTGCAGCCGGGCGGCTGGCGGAACTGGTAGACGCGCACGTTTGAGGGGCGTGTGGGGTAACCCATCCGGGTTCGAGTCCCGGGTCGCCCACCACTGACAACAATGGGATTCGAGAGCCTCACACTTAGCAGGTGACCGAGAGCAAGGGGCTCGAGACCGGCCAGCTCGACCCCGCCACCCAGTTCAAGCAGCTCTACGACCAGGAATATCTCTCGGTCTTTCGCTCGATCCGCGCTGTCGTCATGGACTCGGCGGCAGCTGAGGACCTGACGCAGGAAACCTTCGTGCGGGCGTACCGAGCCCGCCACCGCTACACGCCAACTGCTCCGCCCGGCGCCTGGCTCCGCCGGATCGGGATCAACCTCGCCATTTCGCACCTGCGCCGTCAAAAGCTGGCCCGCTTCCTGCCCGCCCGCCTGTACATCGCCCCGGACCGGCGGGACTACGACCGCGCCGAGGCCCGCAACATCGTCGGCAAGGCGATGGCGGCCCTCAGCCCAAAGCTGCGCGCCGCCGTCTTCCTCCATTACTACGAGGACATGACTCGAGAGGAGATCGCTGCGGTGCTCGGGGTACCGGCCGGCACGGTGGCCTCCAGGATCGCCAAGGCGGTTGCGATCATGCGAAAAACAATGGCGAGCGACCAGGAACTTGACACCACGCGTTCGAGTAGTGAAGGTGCCTTACGTGGAAGATAAGACCACAGAGGGAGGGTCTAACTCGCCCTCCGATTCCGACCTCACCCGGATGATCCGGGCAGAGGTCGATACATGGACTCCGCGCCGAGGTGCCGATTGGACGGACGTCCTGATCCGGATCGCCGGCACAGGACCGTCCCCGTGGCTGGTCTACACCACCGCCAGCGCCGCCCTGGTGGTGATCCTCATCGCGGCGTACCTGGTCGGTACAGCCTTCCAGCTTGGCGCTCTCGCACCCCCGGCGCAGGTCCACCTCCACTAGACCCAGTTATCGGGGTTCCCTCCGTGCGGGGAAGGCGGCGCGCAGCACAGGCTGGGGACGCGGGGTCTAAAACAGCCGGACTTCCTCCCCCACGCCACGCTCCCGGGCAGCGGCGAGCACGACCGAGCCCGCCGCCAGGTCCCACAGGGCGAGCCCGTGTGACTCGAAAAGCGTGATGCCCACCCCGGCCGGACGCTGCCACTTGCCGGCCACGACCGCCCCCAGCTCGACCGCACGGCTCCAGTCGAACTTGCCGGCCTCATGGGCCGTGATCAGGTCGCCACTCTCGAGCTGGGCTGCCGCCAGCTGGTCGACCACGACCGTCTGAGCCTTGGCCACCAGATCGGACGGGATCTCCGCTTTGTTTCGGAAGTTCGAACCGGCGCCGACGACCACCGCATGGGGCTCGACCCACCCTTCTTCGATCACGGGCGTCGGGCTGGTCGTCATCGTGATGATCACGTCCGCGCCGCGCACTGCCAGCTCGGCGCTTCCGGCGGCAATCGCCGCGACGCCGAGCTGGCCTTCCTGTTCGCGAGCGAACTCAGCTCTCCGGTCGTGGTCGCGGCTGAAGACTCTCAGCTCCTTGATCTCGAGCACCCGTGAGATGGCGAGCGCCTGGGTCGACGCCTGCCAGCCGGCTCCAATCATGGCGACGGTCGCCGGGCCCGGGCGCGCAAGTGCCTTGACAGCCACCGCTGTCGCCGCCCCGGTTCGATAGGCGCCCATGAAGTCGCCCTCGATCAGCGCGTCGAGCGAGCCATCGAGGGCGAAGAGCGCGACCAGAAACCTCACGTGTCCGTCGGCGACCGTGTACGCCTTCAGCCCGGTGCAGCGGCCACCCGGATAGGAGGCGAACATCACGTTGAGCAAGCCGCCCGGAGCGAACGCCCGGCGGCGCGGCTCATTCTGGGCTGTGCCTTCGCCAAGCTCCTTCATCGCCGAGGTCACCGCGGCGATCACGTCATCCATCTCAATGAGCTCTTGAACGTCGGCTTCGCGCAGGATCAGTGTCACGGCAGGGAGAATAGCGCCCATGACCCAACGCCCCCTGAACGTGGGCCTGATCGGACTGGGCACGGTTGGTGCTCAGGTGGCGGAGCGGATGCTGACGGGTGGGCCGCAGCTATCGCGCCGGGCCGGCGTCGAGCTGTGCCTGCGGCGGGTGCTGGTGCGTGACTTGAAAAAGCGCCGCGCCGTCGAGATTGCCTCTGATCTTCTGACCGTCGAGCCGGCCGATCTCGTGGAAGACCCCGCCATCGACGTGGTTGTGGAAGTCGCCGGCGGAGATGAGCCGATGCGCAGCTATCTGGAGCGCGCGATCCGGGCGGGCAAGCACGTGATCACAGCCAACAAGGTAGTGATGGCCAAGCACGGCCCCGAGCTGCTCGACCTCGCCGCCGAGAAGAATATCGACGTCTATTTCGAGGCAGCGGTTGGCGGTGGCATCCCGCTCATCAGCACGTTCCGGACCGACCTGCAGGCGAACACGATCCAACAAGTGTCGGCCGTGATCAACGGCACCACCAACTACGTTCTAGGCCGGATGGCTGCGGCGGGCCTGTCGCTGGCTGAGGCGGTCGGCGAGGCCCAGGCGGCCGGCTATGCCGAAGCTGATCCCACGGACGATGTCGCCGGGTTCGACGCCACCTACAAGCTTGCGATCCTTGGTTCAATCGCCTACGAGATCAAGGTGCGCCCTGACGAGATCTATCGCGAGGGCATCGAGGCGATCGAGCCGGTCGACTTTCGGTATGCCCGCGAGCTCGGCTACGCGATCAAGCTCATCGCGCACACCAAGCGGCATCCAGGCCGCGTGGAGGCCCGAGTGCATCCGGCGATGGTCCCGCTCGATCATCCGCTGGCCCGCGTCGAGGGCGCCGAGAACGCGGTCTTCGTCGAGGGGGACCTGGTCGGACAGGTGTTGCTGGTCGGGCAGGGGGCGGGCGGCAGGCCCACCGCCTCCGCGGTCGTGGGTGATCTCATCGACCTGGCGCGATCAATCCGGCGTGGCGTGCAGAGCCGTCCGTCATTCAGTTTTGATGACCGGATCACCGTCGTGCCGATGGGCGAGGTCGTGACGCGCGCCTACTACCGGATCCGCGTCGACGACCGGACCGGTGTGCTGGCCGCGATCGGCCACGTGTTTGAGGAAGAGGGCGTCAGCATTTCCAGCTTCATTCAGAAGGACGCCTGGTCGCAAGACCAAACAGCCGAGCTCGTGGTCACCACGCACCCTGCGCGTGACGCCAGCCTTCAGCGCGCGCGCGAGAGGATGGCGGCGCTCGAGTCGGTTCGTGCAGTGTCGTCTTTCCTTCGCGTCTTCTAGTTAGACCTGTGGGAGTCATCGCTCGCTACCGCGAGCACTTGCCGATCACCCCGTCCACTCCTGAGGTCGACCTCAACGAAGGCTCGACTCCTCTAGTGCCCAGCCGCAACATCGCGCGCGCGCTTGGGCTGAAGCACCTTTACTTCAAGTACGAGGGCCTGAACCCGACAGGCTCATTCAAGGACCGGGGGATGGTCGTCGCGGTGGCGAAGGCGTTGGAGGCGGGGAGCAGGGTGCTGATGTGCGCGTCGACCGGCAATACCTCTGCCTCGATGGCAGCGTATGCCGCACGGATGGGGGTCCGCGCAATAGTCGTGGTCCCTTCGGGCGAGATCGCGCTGAACAAGCTCTCGCAGGCTTTGATGTATGGGGCCAAGGTCGTCGCTCTCAAGGGCAATTTCGATTCCGCTCTCGAGACCGTACGCGACCTGGCGAGCCACTACCCTGTCGCACTGATGAACTCGATCAACCCGAACCGGATCGAGGGCCAGAAAACTGCTGCGTTCGAGGTGGTCGACACGCTGGGCGACGCCCCCGACTACCTGGTGCTCCCCGTCGGGAACGCGGGCAACATCACCGCTTACTGGAAAGGCTTTCGCGAGTACCAGGCAGCCGGCAAAGCTTCACGACTCCCGCGCATGGTCGGGGCGCAGGCCGAAGGCGCGGCGCCGATCGTCAGCGGCCACCCGATTGCCAATCCGACGACCGTCGCGTCGGCGATTCGCATCGGCAACCCGGCCTCGTGGGAAGGCGCGACGACGGCGCGAGACGAGTCCGGCGGCATGATCGCCACCGTGACCGACACCGAGATCCTTTCGGCCCAGATCAGGCTGGCCAGCAGCGAAGGCCTGTTCGCGGAGCCGGCCTCGGCTGCCCCGCTCGCGCTCCTCTTCAGGCTGGTCCGCGACGGAAAGATCGACAAGGACTCGACGACGGTCGTCGTGCTGACCGGCTCGGGCCTCAAGGACCCTGACGCTGCGCTCAAGAATGTCGAGCCGCCCATCGAGCTCGACGGCGATGCTCGCACACTCGCTAAGGTCTTGAAACTGTAGCCATGCGAGTCAAAGTCCCAGCGTCGATCGCCAACATCGGTCCGGGCTTCGACTGCATGGCGATGGCGATCGACCTGTGGCTCGAGGTCGAGGCCAACGAAGCCAGCCGTCCGTCATGGGATTACGAAGGCGAGGGCGCAGACTACCTGGCCGCCCACGAAAACCCATTCACGCGGCTGAAGATGAAGGGTCGCGTGCGGAGCGAGATTCCGCTCGGAGTCGGGCTCGGAAGCAGCGCCGCGGCCAGGCTGGCGGCCTCGGCGCTCAGCAGCCCTTGGGACGTGAAGAGCCATGTCATCGATGCAGGCGCCGATGAGGGCCACCTCGACAACGTGGCGGCCTCGGCTTCTGGTGGCATTCGAATCGTGTCCGAGCACATCGATGAGAAGCTTCCAAGCCCCGGTTGGGGACTGGCCCTGTTCATCGCGCACCAGCCCCTGCCGACCGAAAGGGCACGCGCGGTGCTGCCTGACTCGGTGCCACTCGAAACCGCGTCGTTCAATGCCGCCCGAACCGCACTGCTGGTGCGCTCCATCGTGTCCAAGCGGCCATCGCTGCTCGGCGAGGCGCTGCGCGACAGGTTGCATCAGCCGCACCGGCTGCACCTCTACCCATGGACCGCTGAGGTGATTCGAGTCGCCGAAGCAGCCGGGGCGTACGGCGCCGCGATCTGCGGAGCGGGCCCCAGCGTTTTCGCGTTCTGCGCACCATCGCACGCGACACGTATCGCCAACGCGATGGAATTGTCGTTTCCCGATCGTGGGCACGCGCTCGTCACGCAGATCAGCGACAAGGGCATGTTCCGGACGCTGTGATCATCGTCCAGAAATACGGCGGTACCTCGGTGGGCACCGCCGCCCGCATCCGGCGGGTCAGCCGCCGCATCGCCGCGACCGTCAAGCAGGGACACAAAGTCGTCGCGGTCGTATCCGCGATGGGCCACACCACCGACCGGCTGATTGCGCTCGCCCACAGCATCAACCCCGAACCGCCCGCGCGAGAGATGGACATGCTCGTCGCCAACGGGGAGACGATCACCGCGCCGCTGGTCGCAATGTGCCTGCAGGGCATGGGTGTCCCCGCGGTTTCGTTATCCGGCCTCCAGGCGGGCGTGCGCACGAGCGCACATCACTCCAGGGCGCGGATACAGGACATCAAGCCAGACCGCATTCTCGAAGCGCTGCGCGCCGGAAAGGTCGCGGTTGTCGCCGGATTCCAGGGCGTGACCGAGGACCTCGAGGTCACCACCCTGGGCCGAGGCGGTTCCGACACGACAGCTGTCGCGCTGGCCGCCGCGCTGAAAGCCGGATCGTGCGAGATCTACACCGACGTCGACGGAATCTTCACCGCCGATCCACGTCTGGTCAAGAACGCGCACAAGCTCAGTCGCATCCAGTACGACGAGATGCTGGAGCTCGCCGCAGTAGGCGCGCGCGTCATGCATCCGCGGGCGGTCGAGATCGGCCAGTTGTATGACGTACCGATCCACGTCCGGTCGAGCTTCCACGAAGGCGTCGGTACCATGATCGTGGCGCACGTGTCCATGGAAGAGAAACAGCGCGTTCGAGGCATCGCGGAGGAATCCAACGTCGCGAAGATCACAGTGGTCGGCGTTCCTGACCGGCCGGGTATCGCCGCGGCGATCTTCGAGCCGCTGGGCGCGGCGGGCATATCCGTCGACGTGATTGTGCAGAACATCGGTCGGTCGCGCCACACCGACCTCACGTTCTCGGTTGCCGAATCCGACCTCAAGGCAGCTGAGAAGCTCGTCAAGGCGGCAGCCAAGACAATCGGCGCGAAGAGGGTGTCATCGGCGGGCGGGATCGCCAAGCTCTCCATCGTCGGCACCGGCATGCTCGGCATGCCGGGCATCGCGGGCCGAATGTTCAGGGCGCTCGCCGATGCCGAGATCAACATCGAGATGATCAGCACGTCCGAGATCCGGATCACCTGCCTTGTCGCGCGCGACCAGGTGCAGAAAGGCGTCCGCGTCTTGCACAAAGCCTTCGAACTGGACTCTCTCTAGTTGCCCGTAAATGTGGCGATCGTCGGCCCGGCCGGGGCGGGCAAGACCACCCTCTTCAACGCTCTGACCGCGGGACGCGGCGCCGACGGTGTCGGGATGGTGGATGTCCCTGACGAGCGTTTGACTCGCCTGGCGGAGGCCGTGAGGCCGGCCAAGACCACGGCGGCGCAGGTGAGGGTCGAGGACACGCCGCCGGGCAGCCGCGCGCAGCGCGTCGCGTTTGCCCGCCAGGCGGACGTCCTGGTCAAGATCGCCCGCTGCTTCGGACCTCAGCCCGATCCTGCAGCGGAGTTGGAGGAGTTTGCGCTAGACCTCGTCCTGGCCGATCTGGCCTCGGTCGAGAAACGTCTCGACGTGGTGGCCAAGGAAGCGCGCGCCGGGAGAAAGGACGCGCAGAGCGAGCACGATGTCTTGACTGCGGCCAAGGAGCACCTCGACGCCGGCAAGCAGCTGCGCACCATGAACCTCGAGCCAGAGCAGCGCTCGATCTTGCTGGGGATCTTCCCGGTGACGCTCAAGCCCTCGGTCTACGTCGCCAACGCCGCTGATGAGCTGCTGCCGGCAGGGGGTGAACCGGCGGCAAAGGTGGCCAAGCTGGCCGCCGCTGACGGCGCTCCCGCGATCACACTTTCGGCCAGGCTGGAGTCGGAGCTTGGCGAGCTCGATCCAGCCGAGCAGGCCGAGATGCGTGCCGGATACGGGATCGACGAGTCTGGGCTCGGGCGCATCGCCCGCGCGATCTGGGAGGCGGGCGGGCTGATCACCTACTTCACCGCGGGGGAGCCTGAGGTACGAGCGTGGCCGTGCGAGCGCGACGCGCTAGCGCCGATCGCGGCGAGCAAGATCCACACCGACTTCGAGAAGCACTTCATCCGCGCCGAGGTGACTTCAGTCGACGAGCTGGTCGCGGCGGGATCGATGGAAGCCCTGCGCGCAGCTGGAAAGCTGCGCGTCGAGGGGCGCGATTACCGGGTCAAGGACGGCGACGTCGTTTTCTTCCGAATCGGACGCTAGAAGAAGATCTGCCAGACCTGGCTCGCCAGCCAGACGAGCACCGCAGCGAGGACGATGAGCATCAGGTACCTCATGGCTGGTTTAACGACGGGGGCCCCTGACGACTTGCGGAGGACTGGGCCGCACGGCCAAAATTCATACGTCGCGCGCGGTTAAGACCCTTGACAACAACTACATTCAGCGTTATAACTGCGCGCGGGACACAACATGTCGTAGCCAACGTCTCAGTCGGTTGAGTCCCGCGGCCCAACGACAGGCAGGCGGATCGCACACTACAGGTCGCACTCCACGACGCAGAACAGGCTCCCCCCACCGCCTGCCTGTTCTATGTCTTCGCGGTCTGGACCGCTCCAGTCTGTCCCGAAGCACCCTCCACCAGTCGGACACTAAACTTGGAGCTGTGAGCCGCAAAGGTAAGAAGAAAGGAAAAGGAAAATTCCGGCAGCCGCTGCGGCCGGCAGGCCCCCTGAGCTCGACCATGGGCGCCGCCTCATCAACCGGCACGCCGCCATCTGGCGCCCGCAGCGTGTCACAGGCTCGTGTTGGAGGCGACCAAGCCTTGGTTCGAGCCGTTGAGATGTCGCTTGGGGCCCGCAACCAGGTCACCAAGGTCCGGGGCGGGCGCTTCATCATCGAGTCGGCCGATCCGTCGATCCCCCTCGACCGCGTCCCTTACTTCACCAAAGACCTGGTGCGATTGACCGTCGTCGGAGTGGCGATGGTGGTGCTGCTGGGCGTCGGGTCGATCGCCGTGCCGCTGATCGTCAAATAGAACTTCCCTCGTAGACACCCCGCGGCCCCTGCCGCTAACCTTCAACCGATGGCGCAGCCTGGTGTATCTGGTTCACCCGCCATAGTCCACCGGCTTCGCCAGAAGCACCGCAATCCCAACGCGGACCATAAGCATCCAGTCAACAGGGCGCACTACGACGATGCCAGCCGCGGGGCGCGCGTCGCGGATCAGGTGTCGGCAGCCATAGGCTCGTGGCCGTTCATCATCACCCAGTCCGTGTTGCTCCTTGTCTGGGCGGCGATCAACTTCTGGGGCCTCTTCGTCAAGCGCTGGGACCCATATCCGTTCATCCTGCTCAACCTCGTTCTGTCTTTCCAGGCTACCTACGCGGGCCCGATCGTCCTGCTTGCCGGCAACCGGCATGCGCAGAAGGACCGCATCACGCTGGAGCACATGGCCGACGAGGCGGACAAGGGCGAGGAACAGATCAACCGCATCCTCATCGAGATCAAGAAGAACACCGACCTCACGCTGCGCATCCTCAAAGAGCTCGAGGCGGAATCCGCTTGATGGCAACTGACGCCAAGGTCACCACTGCGCGGGGGCGGGTTGCGGCCAAGCACAAGCACCCGGTCAACCAGCTCTTCCACGACGAGGCCACCCTTGGTGAGCATGTCGCCGACCAGGCCGCCGCAGGCATTGGTTCGTGGTGGTTCCTGATCATCCAGAGCATCCTCATCGTGATCTGGGTGACCATCAACTCCGTCGAATTCTTCACCCATAAGTGGGACCTCTATCCGTTCATCCTCTTGAACCTGATGTTCACCATCCAGGCGGCCTTCACAGGTCCAGTCCTGTTGCTTTCGGGTAACCGCCAGGCCCAGAAGGACCGCTTGCGGCTGGAGCACACGGCCGAGGTGGCCGAGGTGGCCGAGAAGGCGACCCTCGAGATCCTCGAGGAGATCGAGCGCAACACGGCGGCCACCTTGAAGGTGCTCGAGCACCTGCAGAAGCGGCGCGACTCCAGGAGCGCGGCCCCAGCTCAGAGCTGACCAGGGCCAGGGCCCCCAAAGCCGTCGCGGATACACTCACTTTGTGCGGGTGATCCTGTTCACGGGAAAGGGCGGCGTCGGCAAAACCTCCGTCGCCGCCGCCACTGCGGTCCAGTGCGCCAAGGCCGGCTATCGAACGGTGATCATGAGCACTGATCCCGCGCACTCCCTTGGCGACTCGTTCGACGTCGAGCTGGGTCCTGACCTGACGCCGATCACCGACAACCTGTGGGCGCACGAGGTCTCGTCGCTACACGAGATGCAGCGCCACTGGGTGAAGCTGCACGAGTACGCCGTCGAGGTGTTCGCGACCCAGGGCCTGGACGAGGTCATCGCGGACGAGGTGGCGAACCCCCCAGGCATGGACGAGATCGCATCGCTCATGTGGATCAAGCATTACGCGCAGCGCGCCGAGCACGACGTGCTCATCGTCGACTGCGCGCCGACCGGCGAGACGTTGCAGCTCCTCACCTTCCCGGACGCGGCCAAATGGTGGCTCGACAAGATCTTTCCGTGGCAGCGTCGCGCGATGCGAGTGGCCAGGCCTGTGCTGCAGCCGATGATCGGAATGCCCCTTCCGTCAGATGAGATCTACGCCTCGCTGAAGGACCTGCTCCTCGACCTGGGTGGCATGCGAAAGATCCTCACTGACGCCTCCGTGACAACCGTTCGAATCGTGCTCAACCTCGAGAAGATGGTCGTCAAGGAGGCCAAGCGCGCCTATACGTACCTCAGCCTGTTCGGCTACGTCACCGACGCAGTGATCGTCAACCGCCTGCTGCCCGGCGAGCTTCACGACGAGCTGTTCAAGAAGTGGCAGCAGATACACAAGCGCTACCAGGTCGAGGTCGAGGAGTCGTTTGCCGGCATCCCGATCTTCAACGTGCCCCTGTTCGATCGCGAGGTGGTCGGCCAAGAGATGCTCCTTCGCATGGCGCGCGAGACCTATGGCGAGCGCGATCCCTCTGAGCATTTCACGACCTCCAGCCCTCAGCGCATCGATAAGGACGGGACTGATTACGTGCTCACGCTCAAGGTCCCATTCGCCGACCGCTCGGCGGTGGACCTCAGCCGGCGCAACAGCGAGCTGTATGTCACAGTCGGCAACTACCGGCGGGAGATCTCGTTGCCGCGAGTCCTCGCGCAGCGCGACACGGCGGGCGCCACCGTCCGCGACGGCGAGCTTCGCGTTCGATTCGCCCGTCGGGAGCAAAAGGCGACAACCAAGGAGAAGAAGGAATGAGCCGCGACGGCGAGCGTCTGATCGAGACCATCAACGAGGTAGGGTCACGGGTCGGCCACCTGCTGTCGGATATGGTCCCTCCGGCAGCCCAGGTGCACCTCTTGAACGCGCAGCGTGAGCTGATCACGGCGCTCATGCTCATCTACGAGCACCGGGTGACCTCGACGCCTGGCGGGCGCCGGCGCGGGACACCGACCGGGGCTCGTCGTGCTCCGGCCGGCCGGCGGTCGACGAAGCGCGTCGGCAAAATCCCTATCGAGTGAAAACCCTACGCATGGGACTCACGAAGTCCGAGGCTGCGCCATGACCTCGTGGGGCTTTTTCGCGGAGACCCCGGAGTGAGCAGCTTCGTAGCCTTTCTCCTGGCGGCGCTGCTCCTTGTGCCGGCCCTCCTGATCGCCATCCCGGTGCACGAGATGGGCCACGCCCTCGCCGCCTACATACTCGGCGACCGTTCCGTGCGGTACTTCGGCTACTTCTCGCTCAATCCTCGGCGCTTCCTCGACCCCCTGGGAGTGATCGCAGTGTTCGTGGCTCTCGTGGGATGGGGCAGGCGCGTCCCCGTCCAGCCCAACCGGATCAGCTCCGTCGGCCAGCACGTCATCCATGAGCTCGGCGGCCCGGCGGCGAACCTGATCGTCGCGGTCGTCCTTGGGTCCTTGTGGCGCGTGGGGTCCAGGATGGGCATGGCCTCATCGTTCGAGCTGTCGCCGGCTCTGTTCGGCGCGGCCATCTACGTCATCGTGTTCCTGAACCTCTCGATCTTCGCTTTCCAGCTGCTGCCGATCCCCGGCCTCGACGGCTGGGCCGTGATCGAGGCGTTCTTTCGCAAACGCAATCCGCGCTTCTTCTTCCAGGTCAACACTCGAAGGCAGCAGATATGGGTGGGCTGCATCGTGCTGGTGTTCCTGTTCCAGCTGTTCCAGGGCGTCAGCCTCTTGTCGGCCGTGATGACCCCCTTCTTCCTACCTGCGAGCCTAATCTCATTAAGCGGATGCGCCGGATACGCGATTCCCGGGTTCATCGGACTGAGTCCCTGCCACCTGCCATAGGCGCGCTGGTGAACGAGCCCGCGTACGCCGAGCTCGTTGCGGAGTTCGGACACGCGCGGGTCGTGGAGGCGCTTCGCGACCAGGTGGCGGCTGAGCGAGGCGGAGTGGGATTGGAAGGGCCCGAACGCGTGTTGCGGGTCGGCGCCACGCTGCGCGCAGCGGCAGCTCCCAGGCTGCGTCGAGTCATCAACGCGAGCGGGGTGATCCTCCACACCAACCTCGGCCGCGCGCCGCTGTCCCGCGAGGCGGTGGAGGCGCTGGCCGTCGCGGCCGGCTACAGCAACCTCGAGCTGGACCTCGACACCGGGCGACGTGGCGAGCGGGCCGCCCTGGTGTCCGGTCTGCTGATGCAGCTTTTCGGCTGCGAAGCGGCGCTTGTCGTCAACAACAACGCCGCCGCCATCCTGCTCGCGCTGACGGCGCTGTGTAAAGGCAAGGAAGTCATCGTGTCGCGCGGCCAGCAGGTGGAAATCGGCGGCTCCTTCCGAATGCCGGACGTGATGCGGCTGTCAGGCGCGCGGATGGTCGAGGTCGGCACGACCAACCGCACCCGGCAAGACGACTACGAGCAGGCGATCACGTCGCGCAGCGCCGCGCTCCTGCGCGTGCACACATCGAACTTTCGGGTTGCTGGGTTCGTCGAGGCGACGTCCCTTGCCCAAATGGCGGCGGTCGCCCACGCCCACGAGCTGCTGCTCCTCGACGACCTCGGCAGCGGCGCCGCCCAGCCCATCGCCGATGAGCCAACCGTGGCCGAGTCGCTGCAGCACTCCGATGTCGTGACGTTTTCCGGCGACAAGCTTTTCGGCGGCCCGCAGGCGGGCATCGTGCTCGGCCGCGGCGAGTCGGGAGCGGGCGCCGTCAAGAAGATGTCGCGCCATGCACTCGCACGTGCCGTTCGCATCGACAAGCTGACCCTAGCCGCACTCGAGGCAACGCTGCGGCAGCGCCTGTACGGCCGCCTGAACGAGATCCCGGTCGAGCGCATGATCCGAGCACCGGTCGACGACGTCCGGCGTCGCGCCGCGATGTGGTCGGTCAAGCTCGACGAACGGGGTGTGCGCGCGACGCTGGTGGCCGGTGAATCGGCGATCGGAGGAGGTTCGGTGCCCGGGCACAGCCTGCCCACTGTGCTCCTGGCTCTGGGGGGACCCGCCTCGCGCCTCGCCGCGGCGCTGCGTCACGGCGAGCCACCTGTGATCGCCCGCATAGAAAAGGACGCGTGCTGTCTGGACCCGCGGACCGTGCTGAAGGGGGAGGACGAGACGCTCCTCGATGCTGTGGAGGTTGCGGTGCGCAGTGTCACACCCCATTGAGCGCCAATTCCGGCCCATCCCCACCTGACCTCCCCCTGAAGGGGGAGGGCGATTATGTTGTCGGGACCGCCGGGCATATCGACCACGGAAAGTCGACCCTCATCACCGCCCTCACCGGGATCGACCCAGACCGCCTGGCCGAAGAGAAGAGACGCGGCATGACCATCGACCTCGGATTTGCGCATCTGCGTCTCCCGAGCGGCCTCGAGGTCGGCATTGTCGATGTCCCGGGGCACGCCCGCTTCATCCGCAACATGCTGGCCGGCACGCATGGGCTCGACGCGGTGATGCTGGTGATCGCGGCTGATGAGGGCGTCATGCCTCAGACGCGGGAGCACCTGGAGATCATCGACCTGCTCGACGTCCGCCGCGGCATCGTGGTGCTTTCAAAAGTCGACCTGGTCGACGCGGATTGGCTCGCGCTGGTGAGGTCCGAGGTGCTCGAGGAGCTCGAAGGCACCTCTTTGAGTGATGCGCCAGTGGTCCCGTTTTCCGCGGTCAGCGGTGAGGGAAAGGCCGATCTCCTAACGGCGCTGGACGCCCTGTTCGAGGCGACACCCCCACGGCTCGATCTCGGCAGGCCGCGCCTGCCGATCGACCGAGTCTTCACGATGAGCGGGTTCGGCACGGTCGCGACCGGCACGCTGGTCGATGGCACGTTGACCCTCGGCGAGGAGCTCGAGGTTGTGCCAGGCGGCCGAATGGCTCGAGTTCGCGGCCTGCAGCAGCACAACCGCAAGGTAGACACCGCGTCGCCCGGCAGCCGGGTGGCCGCGAACCTGACCGGCGTGGAGAAGGATCAGCTTGCGCGCGGCGACGTCCTTGCTCGTCCCAAGACGCTCAATGCCACGCGCCGCGTTGATGCCGCAGTTCGCGTGCTGGCGTCGGCCTCGCAATCGTTGCGCCACGGCGCCGAGCTCCTGCTGCACACGGGCACCGCCGAGGTGGGTTGTCGGGTGATCTTGCTCGAGGCTGACGAGATCAAGGCCGGTGCGAAGGGCTGGGTCCAGCTCTACCTCGAGCGCCCCATCGCCGCTGCCGCGCAAGATCGATTCATCCTGCGCGTCCCCAGTCCGCCTTCGACGATCGCGGGTGGAAGGTTCATCGATGTTGCTCCGCGCAAGCACTCGCGGCGCGACAGCGTGGTCCGGCAATCTCTCGAGCGACGCGCTGCCGGCGACGTTCTGCAGGAAGAGCTGCGCAAGTACCCGCGCGGTGTCACTGTGGCGGCGCTGTTGAAGGCCACCATGGCGCCCGAGGCAGATGTCGCCGCCTTGAACGCGAAGCACATCGGCGAGTGGCTTTATGACGGCGACGCGTGGCAGTCGATCGCCGATCGGGCGACGCACGAGCTGGAGACGTACCACGGAGCCCACCCGCTACGGCCTGGCATGGCGCGCGAGGAGCTGCGCAGCCGCCTCGGGGTGCCTCCCGGCTCGTTCTCATCCGTGGTCCAGGGCCTCCTCGACGACGGCCGCGTCGCGGAGCGGGATGGTTCGTTGGCGCTGCCCGTTCACCATGTTGAGCTTCATGCGGCCGGAGGTGCGGCGGCACCATTGCTCGAACTGCTCGGCCGGCAGCCGTTAGCTCCGCCCTCGCTCACCGAGGCGATCAGGGAGACCGGCGCCAGCCCCGAAATCATTCGAGCGCTGGCGCAGCGGGGTGACATCGTCCGGGTCGGCGACGACATCGCATTTACGAAGGATGCTTACGAGTCGGCGGTCGCGATCGTGAAAGACATAATCTCGAACACCGGCTCGATCACCGTCGCTCAGCTGCGCGATCGCATGGGCGCCAGCCGTCGTCCGGTGCTCGCGCTGCTCGAGCACCTCGACGCTCAGCGCGTCACACGCCGGGTCGGAGACGCTCGCGTCCTGCGGTAGAAAGATGAGCGGAAACCTCAGCGGTTTCCGCTCATCGCCCGGTCGGCTGCGCCGACGGGGCTGCTCACTTTCCCCTAAGGAGGGGATTGTCTGAATTGTCACTCCTGGCCGCGTATGGAGGCAGTCATGCAGGCATTGGGACGGCCGGAGTTAATCCGGCCTACTGGCGACATGGGTTGTAGAGTTCGCGCCAAATGCGAATCGCTGACATGCTGGCCCGAGCGCGACCGAGCGTCTCGTTCGAGTTCATGGCGCCTCGCGAGGAAAAAGAGGTTGACGTTCTCGAGCGGACGATCGCGGCCCTGGCCGGCCACGCTCCCGACTGGGTTTCTGTCACATACCGGCTGCGCACGGGCGAGAAGACTCTCGCGCTGGTGACCCGGATCAAGCGCCACTACCACATCGAGGCCATGGCCCACCTCACGTGCGCGAACTCACTCGACCGCACCCGGCAGATCCTCAACTGGATGGAGCGGGAGGGAATCGCCAACATCCTCGCGCTGCGCGGCGACACGCAAAATCCCGGCGAGCCGTTCGCGCCGGCCGATCCCGAGCTCGCCCACGGAAGCGATCTGATCGGCTTTGTGCGCGGTAACGGCTATCGATTCGGCATTGGCGCGGCGTGCAGCGCCGAAAAGCATCCGGAGAGTCCCGACCTCGATCACGAGTTTCGCTATATGAAGCTCAAGGTGGAGTTGGGGGCGGACTTCCTCATCACGCAGCTCTTCTTCGACAACCGCTTCTATTTCGAGCTGGTGGCCCGTGCGCGAGCGGCCGGCATCACGGTCCCGATCGTCCCGGGCCTGATGCCGGTTCCGAGCCGCCGCTCTCTGGCCCTCATGACGTCGATGTCAGGCGCGACTGTGCCGGCTGCTCTTCAGTCTGCAATCGACGATGCGCCCGACGACGAATCTGTGCGGGCTCTCGGCGTGCACCACTGCATCGCGCAGTGCGTCGAGTTGCTCGAGTCCGGTGTGCCCGGGCTGCACTTCTACACGTTCAACCGCGCCCGCGGACCCATTGAGATCCTGGCCGCGCTGCGCGGCCACCAACTCCTCGCCTCATAGTGCTGGCCGGCATCGACCTCGGTGGTACTCAGGTGCGAGTCGCGCTCGCCCGCTCGGATGGGCACCTGTTCGCCAGCGTCAAGACCAAGACGCCGCTGCTGGCAAGTCCGCAGGGGATGGTCGATTGGGCAGCGTCCGAGATCGATCGGCATCGTGGCCGCGAAAAGGTGCGCAGCATCGCTATCGGCGCGCCCGGTCCGATCGACATCAAACGCGGAGTGCTGGTCAATCCACCAAATCTGCCGGGCTGGCGCAATGTGCCGCTTGCCGCGATGCTCGCGCGCGCCACGGGCGCCAAGGTCCACGTCGCCAATGATGCTGACATGGCAGGCCTCGGAGAGTTCCACCGCGGAGCCGGCCGTGGCTCGCGCAACATGGTGTACATCACCTGGTCGACAGGTGTCGGCGGAGGTTTGATCATCGACGGCAAGCTGCGTCGCGGGGCACATGGCACGGCGGGGGAGATCGGGCACATGATCATCGACCCCAACGGTCCACTTGACCAGTGCGGCCAGCACGGCTGTCTCGAGGCCTTTATCGGCGGCGCGAATCTGGCGCGCGAGACAGGCCATCCAGCCGCGGAGCTGTTCGCTGCCGCTGCGGGCGGCAATAAACATGCGCGGATGGTCGTCGAGCGGGCAGCGCGCTACATGGGCATGGCCCTGATCAGCCTGACCAACGCGATCGACCCGGAGATTTTCGTGATCGGCGGTGGCGTGTCGCGATCATGGGCGCTGGTCCAGCCGACGATCGTCGAGACACTGCGATCGTCGCCGTTCATCAAACCGGCCCGCCGGCCCCGCGTGCGTCGCGCCCGACTGGGCGATCGGGCCGGGCAGGTTGGAGCCGTGGAATGGGCACGGATCAATCAATAGAGCTTCTCCGGCTCCTCAAGCAGGCGTCGGCCGACCTCGGCGTGCGCGCCTGGGTGGTCGGCGGATACGTGCGCGACAAGATCCTCGGGCGGCCGCACCCCAACCCGGACGTGGTCGTCGAGGGCGGAGACGCCTTGAAGCTGGCCGAGCGCTTCGCCGAGCTCGCCGGTGCCGGGCGGCCCGTGACGTTCGAGCGCTTCGGTACTGCGCAGGTCACCCTGCCCGGGCACCTGGTCGAATTCGTCACCGCTCGCGCTGAGTCGTACTCGCCCGACTCGAGGAAGCCCGACGTTCGCCCGGCGACCCTCGAGGAAGACCTCCGCAGGCGAGATTTCACGGTCAACACGCTGCTGATGGACTTCGACGGCGAGGTTCACGACGTGCTCGGCGGGCGCAAGGACCTGGACGCGCACATCCTGCGGACACCCACCGACCCCTTGCGCACCTTTGCCGACGATCCGCTGCGCATGCTCCGGGCGGTCCGCTTTGCCTGTCAACTGGGCTTCGAGCTTGCGCCCGACCTGCTCCCCGCCATGCGAGTGATGAAGAGCCGGCTCGCCCCTCCGGTCATCTCGGTCGAGCGCACGGCGGATGAGTTGCGGCGGATGCTCACCTCGGACCGTCCTCGTCTCGCCATCGAACTGCTTGCCTCGGGCGAGCTGCTCGAAACCATCCTTCCGGAGGTCGCCGCCTGCAGAGGCGTCACTCAGACCGGCTATCACACGCACGACGTATACGGGCACACGCTGCTTGTGCTCGAGCGCGTGCCCGGCGACCTCGTTTTGCGCCTGGCCGCGCTGTTTCACGACGTCGGCAAGCCCTCGACGGCCACCCCGGATGGTGCTTTCACGGGTCACGAGAATGCCGGCGCGGAGATGGCGAGGTCGGCGCTCGAGCGGCTTCGTTTCTCACAAAAGGAGATCGAGACCGTCGTCAAGCTCGTACGCCTTCACCTGAGACCCGTGTACTACCGCTCCGAATGGACTGACGGCGCGGTGAGGCGGCTGGCGCGGGATGCCGGCGCGCAGCTGGACGGCCTGATGGCACTTGCGCACGCTGACCTTGCAGCATCGGCCTATCCCGAACCAGAGAAGCTCGATGAGCTGCAGTCCCGAATCGACGCTGTGCTGAGCGAGCGACCGTCAAGGCTGTCGCCGCTAGTCACCGGCGAGGACGTGATGCGAGTGCGCGGCATCGGCCCTGGGCCGGAGGTCGGGCGCATCAAGCAGCGGGTCGAGGAGCTCGTCATCGATGGCGAGATCACTCCAACCCGCGAAGCCGCCCTCCAGTACCTCACCTCCCACCCTGATCTCTGATCGACCTTCCACCAGGCGTTCGGAGTTATATTTCGGTAGGTGGTGGAACCCAGCGGATGCTGGGCTAGGGAGGTGCAACGTGACCGAAGCGGTTGTGGAGACAGTCGAGGTATCCCGTTCGAACGGTGGCCCTGAGCCATACGGGCTCGAGCCAAAAACGACGGTCCTGGCACGGGACGACGTCTTTTCCGGGAAGCTCCAGGTGAAGGGCGGTGGCCAGGTCCTTGGCAATTTCAGCGGTCAGATCGAATGTGACGGCGACCTGCTGATCGGCCCCGAGGCCCACGTCGAGGCGGACATCCGCACCGTGAGGGTGACGATCGCCGGCTTCGTCCGCGGCAACATAGTCGCGGTGAGCCGGCTGAAGATCGCGACCACGGGCCGTCTCGAGGGCGATGCCAAGGTTGGTGCGCTGGTGGTCCAGGAAGGTGGTGTCCACCATGGGGTGATCCGTGTTCATCCAGAAGGCGTCCCGGAGTCTGAGCCCACGGCCATCGTCGAAGCATCGCCTCGGCCGGGGGTCGTCTCCTTTAGAACAGCGCCTAACCCGGTCGGGCGGGTCAGGAAGTTCTGGGGCGAGATCTTCTAACCGACCGTCACAGAGGCTGCCCGATCCGCCGTCGCGGCATCGGTTAGACGCTGCGGTTAGGCGGGATTAATTCCGGCCGAGTTGGCGCCGGAAGCAACACAGGTGCGGGCGGCCTGTGAGAGCCGGCCCTTGGGACACTCGATTCCTGTCTCGGGACGTGATGAGGGCCGGGTCCCGATGAGCGGAAAACGCCGAGGTTTTCGCTCATAACGTATACGCTGGAAGCCCGATGATCGAAGAGCCGAAGATCAATCGCAACCTGGCCCTCGAGCTGCTGCGGGTCACCGAGGCCGGAGCCCTCGCGGCCGCGCCCCTGCAAGGACGAGGCAACAAGGAAGAGGCCGACCGGCGGGCCGTGGAGGCGATTCGGAGCGCCCTGGCGTCGGTCGACATGAAAGGCACCGTCGTCATCGGCGAGGGCGAGAAGGATGAGGCCCCAATGCTGTACTTCGGCGAGCCGCTCGGCAACGGCCTCGAGCCGGAGGTTGACGTCGCGGTTGATCCCATCGAGGGCACGAGCCTGACCGCGTCAGGCCTCCCCGGCGCGATCTCAGTCGTCGCGCTGGCCGAGCGCGGATCGATGTTCACCACGCACGTCGCCTACATGCAGAAGCTGGTCGTCGGCCGGCGCGCGCGCGGCGTCATCGACCTCGAGATGCCGGTTGAATGGAACCTGAAACGGATCGCCAAGGCGGAGGGTCTCCCGGTCCAGGAGCTCACGGTCGTCGTGCTCGACCGCGAGCGGAACAACGAAGTCATCGCTCAGATTCGCGACGTGGGCGCCCGAATCAAGCTCATTTCTGCAGGCGACGTCGCCGCGGCGCTCGAAGCCGCGCTCGAGACCAGGTACGGGATCCACTGCATGATGGGATCGGGGGGTGCGACCGAAGGTGTGCTCGCCGCATGCGCGATCAAGACGATCGGGGGCGACATGCAGGCCAAGCTCCATTTCCGGGACGACAAGGAAAGGGAGATGGCGGTCAAGGAGGGGCAAAAGCCGAACAAGGTGCTGTGCCTCGATGACCTGTGCTCGGGCAATGACATCTTCTTCGCGGCCACCGGTATCACGTCGGGCGAACTCCTGAAAGGCGTGCGTTACGAGGACGTATATGCGTTCACGCAGTCCATGGTCCTGCGTTCCGCTTCCGGCACGATGCGCATTGTCGACGCCTACCACCCGATCGACAACTTGCGGGCCAAGGGCCTGCTGCCCGAGCAGGTCGCAGTCCGCTGAGCGCCTCGGACGCGGGCCAGTTCCTGGTCGCGGCCAGCAAATCGCTGGGCGTCCCACAGTGGGAGTGGATCGCCACCGCGCGCCTGGTCTCTCGCCAGCGGCCGTCGACCGCCGCGATCGAGCAGTTGCTGGAGGGCTTGCTGTCCAGTGCGGACCAGGCGATGGTTAACGCTTTCACCGGTGGGTTTCGGGTCGCGCAGACGCAGCTCGCCATTAACAAGGCTTTGCCCGATCCCAACGCGGCCGCGGCCGCGCTCGAGTCGGCGCAGGTCGTGGCCCTTGCGGTCCTGGTACGGGAGCAGATGGAGCCGGCACAGTTCGATGTCGCGTACCGGCCCTTTGCGACCATCCTCCCGGCTCCCGGCTACCCGGCCGCGCCGACCGTCGATCGCCAGATCGCTGCTTTCCTCCGCATGCTGCCGGCGCTCTCGGGGCCGACGGAAGCCGAGGTTGCTGCGGTCGCCAAGGCCCTGAGCGAGCGGGCCAACCCGGCCGCTCCGCCTGGGACCTTGGCCGCGGTCGGTGGAGTAACCACCAGCCTCGACCCGGCGGCGAACTTTGCGGCAGCCTGGAAGGAGGTGATCGCCAGCGCCAATCAGTCGGGCCGGACGCTGGCCTTCAGGGCAATGCAGGACAGCGCCGAGAATGCCGCGCCCCATGACGGCCTCGGGATCGTGGGATTCGCCGGCGTGGCGGCCGGCGGGATCTTCATGCGCGATGTCTTGCCGATCGAAAAGGTGCTGCTGCTGTACGAGCCGTTCGCGGCCGCCATCCCGTACGAAAGCCTGCAGTAGCCGCTAGGCGGTTCGCATCTCGGCGGCCTTCTCCAGACCGAGCTCGTCGACTGCGACCTCGCGCATCTTGAACTTCTGGACTTTGCCGGTAACGGTCATTGGGAACGAGTCGACGAACTTCCAATGCCGCGGGATCTTGTAGCTCGCAACCTTGCCCTTGCACCAGGTCGCGAGCTCCTCGCCCGTGAGGCGGGCTCCGTCGCGTGGCTTGACCCAGGCCATGACCTCTTCGCCGTACTTCTCCGACGGCACTCCGATCACCTGCACGTCGGCAATGTCGGGGTGGCCGTAAAGGAATTCCTCGACCTCGCGCGGATAGATGTTCTCGCCGCCGCGAATGATCATGTCTTTGATCCGACCGACGATGTTGATGTAGCCATCGGCGTCCATGGTGGCCAGGTCCCCGGTGTGCATCCAACGCGCGGGGTCGATGGCCAGCCGCGTCGCCCCCTCGTCGTTCCAATAGCCGCGCATGACGCTGTAACCGCGGCTGCACAGCTCGCCCCGCGTGCCTCGCGGCACAACCGCCCCCGTGCCAGGGTCGACGATCTTGATCTCGACGTGCGGATGCGCCC
>Ga0208848_1000048_pt1 | contig 21750 bp, 22 predicted proteins | sample NGESurshal072012_2_FD_184455 | JGI IMG/M metagenome (GOLD analysis project Ga0208848, IMG submission 184455) | Arctic peat soil microbial communities from Barrow, Alaska - NGEE Surface sample 210-1 shallow-072012 (SPAdes) | ecosystem: Environmental > Terrestrial > Soil > Wetlands > Peat ... | reverse complement strand
ATAGGAGATGGAAATGCCTACAGGCACCATCAAGAAACTGGTCGCGGACCGTGGCTTCGGATTTATCGCAGCCGAAGACGGTAAGGAATTCTTCTTCCACCGGAGTGGCACCGAAGGCGACTTCGACAGCCTCCAGGGTGGAGAGAAGGTGTCGTTCGAGGTCGAGGCGAGCCCCAAGGGCCCGCGCGCCAAGAGCGTCCGAACCCTCTAAGTTCAGACCAGTGAAGAGCCCCGGACGAAAGTCCGGGGCTTTTTTTTGTTTATGCGGACGCGGCGGCTAGGCCGGATTTACTCCGGCCGTCACCCAGCGTCGCCACTACCGAGCCCAGCAGGCGTGGCGGCTAGCAGGAGGGGGTCCCGCGGGGGAGGACTTACGTCCTCACCCGCGCCGTGCGGACGTGGCGGCCAGGCCGGATTTAACTCCGGCCGTCACCCAGCGTCGCCACTACCGAGCCCAGCCAGGCGTGGCGGCTAGCAGGAGGGGGCCCCGCGGGGGAGGACTTACGTCCTCACCCGCGCCGTGCGGACGTGGCGGCCAGGCCGGATTTATTCCGGCCGTCACACAGCATCGCCACTACCGCGCCCAGCCAGGCGTGGCGGCTAGCAGGAGGGGGTCCTGCGGGGGGAGGACTTACGGCCTCACCCGCGCCGTGCGGACGTGGCGGCCGTCCAAACGCCACTCTTCAGGGCCAGGAGCCGTCCCGCGGGGGAGGAGTTGCGTCCTCACCGGCGCCGTTATCCCCCCAGGTAAGCGCGCCGGACGGCCGGATTGTGGAGCAGGTCGTCGCCACTGCCGCTCAATTTGATCTGGCCCGTCTCCAGCACGTAAGCGCGGTCGGCGATCTCGAGCGCGCGCAGGGCGTTCTGCTCGACAAGGAGGATCGTCGTTCCCTCGCGGTGGATCTCTTCGATGGCGGCAAAGACCTCGTCCACCATCTGCGGGGCCAGCCCAAGGGACGGCTCATCCAGCAGCAGAAGCCTCGGCTTGGCGAGCAGCCCCCTGGCGATCGCGAGCATCTGCTGCTCGCCACCCGAGAGAGTTCCGGCGCTCAGTGCACGACGCTCGCTTAAGATCGGAAAGCGCTTCATCACCGCTTCGATTTGCGCCTTGATCGAAGCGCGCCCTGCGTGTGCCTGGCCGGTGTCAGCGCCATCACGACGGCCCCACGTGGCGAGTTCGAGGTTTTCGAGCACGGTCTGCCGCGCGAGGATCTCCCTACCTTCGGGCACCTGGACTAGGCCGTGCCGGACGATCGCCGATGGCTTTGCCGTGGTGAGGTCGAGGCGGTCGAAGCGAGCAGTCCCGGAATCGGGCCGGATGAGACCGGACAGCGTATTGAGGATCGTCGACTTGCCAGCGCCGTTGGCGCCGATGAGGGCCACGACCTCGCCGGCGGCAACTCGCAGCGAGGCCCCTCGAACGGCAGTAACCGCGCCGTAGCTGACCGTGAGGTCCTCGACCTCAAGGATCGCTGTCTGCGGTTCCGCAGCCGGCCGCGCGTCCGCTGCTGCCTCGATCGGCGGCTCAGCCTCGCCGACCGCGCTGGCCCCAGGTGCGCTGGCCACCGCCTTGTCCCCGCCTGTGCCGAGGTAGGCCTTGATCACACTGGCGTCGGTGGATACCTCGTCCGGTGTGCCTTCGGCGATCTTGCGCCCAAAATCGAGGACGGCGACTCGCTTGCAGACGCCCATCACCAGGCGCATGTCGTGGTCGATGAGCAGAACCGTCAGCCCGTCATCGTTGAGGCGTTCGATCAGTTCACGCATGCCCTGCTTTTCGGAAGGGTTCATGCCTGCCGCCGGCTCGTCCAGGATCAAAAGGCGTGGTCGGAGCGCGAGGGCGCGAGCGATCTCGAGGCGGCGCTGGTCGCCGTAGGGAAGGGTGCCCGCCGGGCGGCCGCCAATGTCTTTGGCGGCGAGCCCAACTGTTTCCATGAGAGCGCGGGCGTCATCGAGGCGGCTGCGTTCGTCGCGGCGGAAAACCGGCAGCGTTGCGAGCTGAGCCAGCGTGTCGTCGCGGCGACGAGTGTGCATGCCGACGAGCACGTTTTCCATTGCGGTCAAGTCCTTGAAGAGCCGGATGTTCTGAAACGTGCGCGAGATACCGAGCGCCGCGATTCGATGGGCGGGCAGTCCGGTGAGCTTGTCCGATTGCAGCCAGGCGTGGCCGGATTGGAATGGCACGTAGCCGGTGATGACGTTGACCAGCGTCGTCTTGCCGGCGCCGTTGGGTCCGATCAGACCGTGGATCGAACCCTGCTCCACCTCCAGCGACACCCCGTCGACGGCGTGCACTCCGCCGAAATGCCGCTGGATCTTATCCAGGCGAAGGAGCACGGACTCGATTCCTATGCGGCCACCACGCGGGCCTGATGATGGCCAGTCCGCCGCGGCCGACGATGCCCTGTGGCCGGAAAACGATCACCGCGATCAGGAAGGCACCGGTGACGACGTTGATGTAGTCATGGGCTTGCTGGAAGATCCAGGGCAAGGTGGTCACCACCATCGCGCCGACGACAGGCCCGACAAAATGGCCGCTGCCACCGAGCACGGCGAACGTCAGTATCTGCACGGCGCGTGTAACCCCGTATTGCTGGTCGCCAGGGTCGACGAAGAAGTTGAGATGTGCTTCGAGCCCGCCTGCGAACCCGGCGAGGACTGCGCTCAGGACAAAGGCGATCATCTTGTAGCGCGAAACATTGATGCCCTGGCTCAGCGCCGCGAGCTCGTCCTGGCGAATCGCGGCCCAGGCGGCCCCGAGCCGGCCCTTGGTGAGCCGCCACATGAGAAATAGGACCACCAGCAATGAGGCGAGCACCATGTTGACGCCTCCCAACGGGTCGGCAGTGGGGTTCTTCAGGCCGAGTCCCTCACCCGTGATCGGCAGGTTGAGGATCACGCCCAGACGGAGTGCCTCGACGAAGCCGATCGTGGCGATGGCGAGGAAGACGCCGCGCAGGCGCAGCACGGGCAGGCCGACCAGCACTCCGGCGAGACCGGCCAGCACCACCCCGGCGGCGATGTTCAGCGCCAGGGGCGTGTGCCAGTCGATGTCCATCAAAACCGACGTATATGCGCCGATGGCCATGAAGCCAGGAGCGGCGAGCGAGAGCTGGCCCGAGTACAGGACGATGAACATCGAGGACGCGATGATGCTGTTGATTCCGATCTGCGCGATCAGCAGCGTATGCGAGTTCCAGAAGGTCACGGGATCGGTGAAGAGCTGGATGAAGAAGTCCACGGCTTAGTGGGACACTAGATCCGCTCGCGGAGCTGCGCGCCGAAGAGGCCTTGCGGGCGCAGGACCAGCATCAAGAAAAGAGCGGCGAAAGCGACACCGCCGCGCGCGTTGCTGCCCAGCACCACCAACGCGAACACCTCGATCATGCCGAGGAGGTAGCCGCCGATCACGGCCCCAGGGATGCTGCCCATTCCGCCGAGAACGATCACAGCGAGCCCTCGAACCTCGACGTTGTCACGCCCTATGTAGGGGCTGATGTCGCCCAGCGCAACCCCGAAAAGGATGCCCGCCAGGCCACCGAGCGCTGACGAGATGACGAGGGTGAGCGAGATCATGCGGTCGACGTCGATGCCCATCAGCTGCGCCGCGCGAGGGTTCTCGGCTACCGCGCGCAGGCCGCGTCCGACCTGGGTGTAGCGGATCACGTAGCCGAGGACGAGCATCAGGGCGATTGAGATCGGGATGATCGCAACCTTGCTGGCCTCGAGCGTCATGTCTCCGACGTGCCAGATCGGGTTGGGGAAGGTGCCGGCGGGGAAGGCCACCGAGTTAGCTCCGTCCACCCAGAGCCAGGCGAAGAAAGATCCAGGCTGGCCCTGCTCGATCGCTGCGACGATGATCAGCGCCAGGCCGATGGTGGAGATCAGCGCTGCGATCGGTGGTGCACGTCTTCTCCTGAGCGGCCGTAGGCACACATGCTCGATGACCAGTCCCATCAGAGCCGACGCCGCGACGCCGAGGATGCAGGCGATCCAGAACGGCTGGCCGTGGTTGACGACGAGCGAGTAGGTCACCGCGGCGCCAAGCATGAAGACGGCGCTGTGAGCGAGGTTGAGGATGTCAAGCACGCCGAAGACCAGCGTGTAGCCCACGGCGAACAGCGCATAGATGGAGCCGATGAAGATCGCGTTGAGGATCTGCTGGTCCACTAGCGCGGCACGTTATTGAAGGTGGGGGACCGGCGCCGGTCCCCCATCAGTCAGCTTGCGTTGATCTGGTGGACAAGTTTGAAGCCGCCCTGGCCGTCCATGGCGATCACCCACACCGTCTGCTTGACGTCGTGATTCGAGGTGAACTGGAAGGGACCGAGCGGTGTCTGGATGTTGACCGTCTCCATCGCGGCGCGCAGCTTGTCGCGGTCACCGGCAAGGTCCGTGAATGTCAGGTTGGCGCGCTTGGCCGCGTCGGCGAGGATCTTGATCGCGGTATAGCCCTGCGCTCCGAACTGGTCAGGGTCGCTGTTGTACTCGGCCTTGTAGGCGCTGACGAAATCCGCATTGGAGGCAAAGGTGTTGCCCAGGTACCACGCGCTCGCGCTGCGCGCGCCCGTGCCGTCGGCGCCGGCCTGCTTGGAGACGGTCGCCGTGTTGAACCCGTTGCCGCCAAGGAACTGGCCTGTCCAGCCCTGTGTGCGTGCGATGGTCATGATCTTGGCGGGGATGCCGCCCAGAGACGTGATGAAGATCACGTCAGGCTTCAGCTGCACGGCTTGCGTCACGTACGGCGAAAGGTCGGCCTCGGCCTTGTTGAACTTGATGGTCTTGAGCAGCTGGATGTTGTATTGGCCCACCGTGTTCTGCACGATCGTGCCGCCGTCGCTCGAGAACTTGTCGTCCTGGGCGACGAGCAGCACCCCGGTCTTGGGGTGGGAGTCGGCGGCGTAGGACTTGATGTTGTCCGGGATCGCCGTCTCTTCGCCGAGGCTGTCACGGAACACGTACTTGCACGGTGTGCTGGACGGGAAGTTGCAGTCTGGGACGATGTTGATGCCGGTCGTGCTCACCGCGAGGATCGGCGTTTTCAGGCTCTCGGCCAGTGGGTGGACGGCGACCGCCGAGTTGGACAGCGTCGGGCCGAGGAGAGCCATGTCCTGCTCCTGCTGGATCAGCGTCTGAGCCACCTGGGCCGACTGCGCCTTGTCGGAGGCGTCGTCGTTCTTCGTCAGTGCGATCTGGGCACCATTAACCCCGCCCGAGCTGTTGATCTGCTTGACGGCGAGCGCCATTCCGTTCCAGCTCTGCGGTCCGTAGACGCTGCCGGCTCCGGTGATGGAGAGGATGGCGCCGAGCTTGATCGTCTTGCCGGAGTACGAGTTGCCGGTACTACCGCCACCGCTCGTGGAGCCGCACGCCGCGACCAGCAGAGCCGCGACCAGCCAGCAAACGACGTTAAACCGCTTCATTTCAGCATCCCCCACAGAAAGCGCTCCCGAGAAGTGTTAAACGTACCAAACCTCACCCGGCTCTAAGCCCTCAACCGCCTGACCAGCCGTGGAATGTCGAGCTTGGGCTGTGGGTACTGGGGGTCCATCTCCTGGAGCGTCTCGATCAGGATCCTGGCGACCGCCCAGTTGCGGTAGTCCTTGTTATCGGCTGGGACCACATACCAGGGTGCCCCTGGCGTGGAGCATCGGGTGATGGCGATGCTGTACGCGCTCTGGTAGTCATCCCAGTAAGCCCTCTCGTCGATGTCGTGCTCGTTGAACTTCCAACGCTTGTCGGGGTCGCGCAGCCGCTCGAGCATCCGCCTCCGCTGCTCCTCGTATGAGATGTGGAGGCACAACTTGACCACCTTGGTACCCCCGCGCACCAAGGTCCGCTCAAAACGGTTGATCACGTCGTAGCGGCGCTCGATCACGTCGGGCTTGGCGAGCGCGTGCACACGTGCCGCCAGCACGTCCTCGTAGTGGGAGCGGTTGAAGATGCCGACCATGCCGACGTCGGGTAGATGCTTGCGGATCCGCCACAGGAAGCCGTGACGTTTTTCCTCCGGGGTGGGAGCCTTGAAGCCGGTGATCTGGACCCCTTGGGGGTTGAGGTTGCCGATCACGTGGGTGACTGTGCCGTCCTTGCCTCCCGTGTCCATTGCCTGCAGCACGATCAGCAGCGATCTCTTGTGCTCCGCGTAGAGTCGTTCCTGGAGCTGGAACAGACTCGCTCGGTGCTTCTCGACGTCTTTGAGCGCGCGTTTGGGACTCTTCATGCCGGGCGTCGTGTCTGGATCCCACTCGACCAGCCTGACGTGACCGTCGCGCGGTTCGGCCCGCAGCAGGTCGCGAATCTGCTTCTTGGCCATCGACGGGAGTGTAGTCGCTGGCTTTAGGGCGCGGCCCTAAGGCCAGCCCTTAGGCCAGCCCTTAGGCCAGCCCTTAGGCCAGCTCCACCGGCACGACCTGGAGATTGATGAGGTGGTCGCCGCGCAGAATGCTCAAGTCGAGCTTCGATCCGATTCGCGCCTCGACCATAAGGCGCTGCAAGTCACCAGCTTTGGCGACGGCGGTGTCGGCGACCGAAACGATGATGTCTCCGCTCTGAAGCGCGGCGCCGGCAGCAGGGCTGCCGGTGACGACCTCCTGCACCTCGACGCCCGCCTTCCGCCCGAGCTTTTGCGCCGCCGCAGGTGGCAGAGCACGCGTGCCGCCAGCGATCCCGAGATAGGCCCTGCGTACGCGGCCGTTTCGCATCAAAGCCGACAGGATGGCTTCGGTCGTCGCATTCATCGGCACCGCCAACCCCAGGCCCATCCCGGCCACAGCGGTGTTGACCCCGATCAGTCGCGCCTGCCAGTCAGCCAGGGCGCCGCCCGAGTTGCCCGGGTTGAGCGCAGCGTCGGTCTGAATCACGTCCTCGATGAACCGGCGGCGTCCGTTGCCGTCAGCGGTCGCCAGCGAGCGGCCTAACCCACTGACGACCCCCGACGTGACGGATCCTGAGAACCCCAGGGGGTTGCCTACGGCGACGACGAGCTGCCCGACCCGAAGCTGGTCGGCGTTTCCAATTCGCACCGGCTCGAGCGTCGCCCCGCGGGCGCGAGCGATGGCAAGGTCGGAGAGGGGATCCGCGCCGACCACATCCACGTCGTATTCGGTGCCGTCGATGAACGATGCGCTCGCGGAACCGCCTTGTGCGACGACGTGGGCGGAGGTGACGAGAAAGCCGTCGGGGGTGATGACGACTGCCGAGCCGGCCCCGCCGCGCCCAGGGTGGCCCACACGCAAGCTCGCGACCGCAGGCAGGACGCGCTCCGCGACCGACGTGACGGTCGTCGAATAGGCATCGAGAGCGTCGCGCTCGGTCGGCATCGCTGTTGCCGGTTCCACCATAGCGTTACAAGATTACCAACTAACACAACTCCTAAACGTGCGCCGTTTTCGCCCTGCGTCGAGGCCGCGCTGCCGCCCTCATCGACTCGAACTCGAGTGCGAAGGCGTCCACGATGCGTTCGGGGTCGGGCACAAGCCCCTCGTCGGTCGCGACGCCGAGCATCACTCCACCCGCGTAGCTGAGGATGCTGATGCCGAGCCCGAGGTGGCCTGATTGAGGCACCCAGAACATGATCTTGTTGAGCTTGCGGCCGGCCAGGTACATGGGCTGGCGAGGCCCTGGAACATTGGTCAGGACGGCCGTCGCCTTGGTCCCGAAGAAACGCAAGCCGAGCTGCTCGACCTCGATCGGGACCATCCCCAGCACGGTGAGCAGGCCGAAAGCGACGAGCGCCTCGGGTGAGGCCTTGAGCTCATCCATCTCCCGCTTGATGGCACGGAGCCGGCGGACCGGATCGACGATGCCGACCGGGAGGGTCAGGAAGACCAGGCCGAACGCATTGCCCAGCTGGTGCGGTTGGTCCGGCGGACGCAGGTTGACCGGCACCGAAGCCCGGATTGCGATTCCACCGGTCGGTTCACCCCGGCCTTCCATGTAACGGCGCAAGGCGCCGGTTGCGGTGGCGATCAGGACATCGTTGACCGTGGCGCCAAATGCCTTGCCGATCGTCTTGAAATCGTCGAGCGGAATCGGTTGGGACCACGCGGCCCGCTTGCCGCGTCCCAGCGCTCCTTTGAAGACCGTCTCGGGGTCAGGCGGAAGCACGACCAGGCGGCCGAGTCGATACGCGCCGTGTGCCCCGAGGCGCCCCAGGCCGCGCAGCTTGCCCGGATCGGTCAGCAACTCCTGCCCGGCGGCGACGCCCCGCCTTACTGCAGCCGGCAGCCAGCTGAGCGGAACGCGAACGCCCGACGAGGACTGTCTGGAAGGCGCCTTGGGCAAGGCTGCCTTGGGAGATTCATCCGTCAGCGAAAGCATCACCTTGACCAGGGCGATGCCGTCGGCCAGGCAGTGATGGATACGGGCGAGAACCACCGATCCACCGTCGTAGCCATCGATTACATGTATGTGCCACAGCGGCTTGGAGAAATCGAGCGGCTCGCTCATCAGGTTGCTGACCAGGTCGCGCAACGCCTTGTCGCCACCCCGAGCGGGCAGCGCGACTCGGCTCACGTGGTTGGCAATGTCGAACTCAGAGTCGTCCGCCCAGTGCGGAAGGCTGGCGCGAGAGCGAGGCCGGACGACACGTTGATGGAAGCGACCAAACGGCTCGAGCCGGCGGTCCAGAATGATTCGAAGGCGCTTGACGTCGACCTTGCCCTCGAGGGTCATGACGCCGGTCACCATCATCAGGTTGGTCGGATCTTCCATGCCCAACCATGCGGCGTCGATGCTCGACATGGAAATCAACTTCGCCACCGTCTCCAGATCCTACCGCCGCGCCTCTAGGCGGGATAGACGGAGATCTCGGTCGCCTTGACCGCAACCCACACCGAGGCGCCCGCGTGCAGGCGAAGCTCGCGCACAGCAGCGGGCGTGACCTCCGCTACGAGCGGCACCGCGCTCTTGACGCGCACGCGGACCCGTTCGCCATGCAGGTCGATGTCCTCGGTCACGCCCTGCCACACGTTTCGCGGCGTGCCCTCGGGCCGGGCGAGATAGAGAGCCACTGCTCGAGGATGGACGACGGCGAAGACATCGCCTTGGCCCGCGTCCGGAGCGGCAACTGACGCGCCGCCCGCAAGCTCGATATGGTCGCCGTGTGCCTTGCCGCGAAGCAGGTTGACGCCGGCCAGGTCTGCGACGAAGCGCGAACGCGGGCGTGCCGTCACCTCTTCCGGAGTACCGCTCTGGACGACGCAGCCGTTCTCGAGCACCACGAGCCGGTCCGCAAGGGCGATCGCCTCGAGAGGGTCGTGCGTGACAATAAGCCGCACGCCGCCAAATGAAGCGAGCTGACTCGAGAGCTCGCGCCGGACCTCGGCGCGAATGGTGACGTCCAGTGCCGAAAGCGGTTCGTCGAGGAGCAGCAAACGTGGCTCGGTGGCGAGCGTCCTGAGGAGCGCGACACGCTGCGCCTGGCCGCCGGAGAGCTCGCGCGGCATGGAGCTCGCCTTGTCCCCGAGCCCTGCGCGTTCGAGCCAGCGGCTTGCGATCCGCCTGGCGTCGGGCCGGTGCTGCGCTTGCAAGCCAAAGGCCACGTTGTCGAGCACGCTCAGGTGCGGGAAGAGCACGTGGTCCTGGAAGACCAGACCCACATGGCGCTCCTCGGTGGGCACCCGCAAGTGCAAGGCCGAGTCCTCGAGCACCTCGCCGTCCAGTTCGACGCGTCCCTCGACCGGGAGCAGCCCGGCGAGCGCGCGGAGCAACGTGGTCTTGCCTGCCCCGTTGGGACCCAGCACCGCAACGGTCTCGCCCTGATCGATGTCCAGCTGCACGTCGAGCGCGAAGCCATCACGGATGACTTTGACGCGGGCCTTGAGGGTCACAGCGGCGGCCCCAGCCAGCGGTCGCGCATGCCGACGAGGATGGCCAGCGAGACCGCGAGGAGGATCAGACTCAGGATGATCGCGGAGTCTGGCCGCGTTTCAAGCGCCACGTAAACCGCGACTGGAACCGTCTGTGTCCGGCCTGGAAAATTGCCGGCGAACGTGATGGTGGCCCCGAACTCTCCGAGGGCGCGGGCCCAGCACAGCACCGCGCCGGAGAAGATCGCGGGACGCAGCAACGGAAGCGTCACGCGGGCAAAAACCATCCAACCCCTTGCCCCGAGCGCCCTGGCGGCCTCCTCGTAACGCGGATCGAGAGAGCGCAGGCCGCCCTCGACCGCGATGACGAGGAAGGGCATGGCGACGAACGTTTCGGCCATCACGGCGGCGGCCGTGGTGAACGGAATCTGAATGCCGAACGCCTGGTAAAGGAACGATCCGACCAGACCGCGGCGTCCGAAGGCAAGCAGCAGCGCCACTCCGCCGACCACGGGCGGTAAGACCATCGGCAGGGTGGTGAGGGCCCTCATCAATCGGCGAAGGTTCCCGGTCGTCCTGGAGAGAACCAGAGCGAGGGGGATACCCAGCACGAGCGCGATTGCTGTTGCGGCCAGCGAGCAGAAGAGCGAGAGCTCTAGCGCCGTGGCGGTTTCCGGCGACGTGATTGCGCCCACCGCCTGGTTCCAGGGAGCACGCACGATCAGCCCGGCGAGCGGAAGGAGGAAGAAGAGGAGTCCGAGCCCCGCCAGCGCCATCAGCGCAGCCGGAACCCTGGTTTGGCTCACACCCCCTGGAAGCCGGCGGCCTTGAGGATCGTCTGTCCGTCGGATGAGAGCACCAAGTCGATGAAGGCTTGGGCGCCCGCCGCGTTCTGGGCCGCTTTCAGCACGGCGACCGGGTAATCCGCGATGACGTTCTGGCTATCGGGGATGGTCACGCCGTCGACCTTGCCGCTGGTCACGATGTCGCTCACGTACACGATCCCGGCGTCAGCCTCACCCAGCGCGACCTTGGTCAGGACCCCGGTGACCTGAAGCTCGAGGCTTGCCGGATGAACGGTGACCTGCGCCTTGGCCAGGGCCTGTTGGGCGTACTTGCCGGCCGGGACGGATGGGTCCGCGAGCACCACGACCAGGCCGGCGCGCGAAAGGTCGGCCAGGGTGTGAATACCTTTCGGGTTGCCCTTCGAAACAGCGATCTCCAGACTGTTGTGGGCGAAAATCTTGGCCGAGCCAGACACCAGCCCCGCGTTCTGCAACGTCGTCATGTGTGCGGTGTCGGCGGACGCGAAGACGTCTCCAGGGGCGCCTTGCTGGAGTTGGCCGGTGAGCGTCTGAGTGCCTGCATAATTGAACGTGGGCACAACGTTTTTCGTTGCCTGGAGCCGCGCGCCGACCTTGTCGAACGCGGGCTTGAGCGAAGAGGCCGCGAACACGGTCAGAGTCGTCTGAGAAGGAGTGCTCGTCGCATTTGCTCCACCGCTCTGTCCGCCGCAGCCGACCACTAACAAGAACGCGGCGAGAACGACCAGCCGTCTAGTCACGTGGGAGCTCGATCCCGACGTTAGTCGCCTTGACTACCGCTACGGCCGGCATACCCGGTTTGAGCTTCAGCTCGTCAACCGCTTCCGCGGTGAGCAGCGAGACGAGGCGATAAGGCCCAGCCTGGATCTCGACTTGCGCGGCGACTCGGTCCTTGATCACGCGGGTCACGATGCCCGGAAAGCGGTTCCGGGCCGACCGGGCGACGACCACGTCTGGCTTTGGCGCCCGGCGCGGCTTCGCGGCGCGCGCGAGCGAAGCGCCGTCGATCAGCCGCTGCCCGCCAGAGCTGCGCGCGGCGATGAGGCGGCCATCGTCGACCATGCGCCGCACCGTGTCGGCGCCGACCCCAAGCATCTTGGCAGCCTCCCCCAACCGATAGTTAGGCATTGACCCGAGAATCCTAGCATCTGCTAGCTTTCCCAGCCCAGTGCCTGCTTCAGTCGCTCGTCTCGCTGGGCCCTCTTCTCCCGTCCAGGCTCCCTCTCCCAACCCGGCCGACCGTACGCCTGCCCAGAACGGAATCGGTTCGGCCTGCTCGGTCAGACCGGGTAAGCGAGCTCCCGGCGCGCTGCCCGGTAGAACCAGAACGTGATCAGAGCGATTGCACCATCGACGACAAAGTTGGCAAGGAACGCATAGGGGAATCCGCCGAACAGAAACAGCGCGAGCGATGTCAACGAGCTCGACACTTTGGCCAGCATCAGGAACTGCACCGGCTGGGCTGCGATCTTCGAACCCCGCTGAGCGATCCAGGAGAAGGCTGCCACCAGGATCATGTAGGGCACCGCCAGGGTGAGCCAGAAATCCTGGCCGGCGTTGAGGGCCGTGACCTCGTGCAAGCCCAGCGCTCTGGCCCCCGAATTGAGGATTTGCACCGTCAGGTATGGGAAAACGAAGAAGTCCACCGCGCCGAGGGCGAAGATCACGGTCCACACCCGCAGCAGCAGTCGCAGCCGCCCGGTTGCCATCGCCCCGCCATAATCGCACGGCATGTCCCTGTCGTCTGCACGGCGGTCGACTCTGGCGGCCCTCGCGGATACGGTTCTGCCCCGCGGTGGCGCTCTGGCGCCGGGGGCGACCGATGTCGACGTGGCGGGCCAGCTCGACTCATATCTCGATCGCTGCTCGCCGGGCACCCGCCGGACGGTGAGCCTGATGCTCACGGCCTTCAACATCTCATCCGTCGCAAGCCGGGGCGCACGGCCCTTTCGGTTTCTCTCGGCCGCATCGCGCGAGGCCTACGTGCTCGCGTGCGAGACGTCACGGATTCGCCAGCGTCGCGAGACCCTGATCGCGCTGAAGGCCCTCATCCTCATGTTCTTCTGCTCGGACCAGCGCATCCAGCCGCTGATCGGATACGACGGAGAACCGTTCAAGAAGGTCGACGCCGACCCCGGAGTGGTCGAGCTGCACGTCGAAGAACCCGATCGTGGTTTCTACGAAACGGCCGACGTAGTGATCGTCGGCAGCGGCGCGGGCGGCGCGGTCGCGGCCAGGGAGCTCGCGGAAGCCGGCCTAAGGGTCATCGTGCTCGAAGAGGGAGAGCATTTCGACCGCCGCGATTTCACAGGGTCACCGCCTGAGCGATTGCGCCGCTTCTACCGTGGCAACGGCCTCACGTTCACCATCGGAGTGCCGACGATCTCCCTACCGATCGGCCGCGGCGTCGGTGGCTCGACCCTCATCAACTCGGGGACGTGCTTCCGCACACCTGACTTCGTGCTCGATTCGTGGGGCATGAATCGCGACGACATGGCGCCCTATTTCGATGATGTCGAGGCTGTCCTGCACGTGGCGCCAGTTGGAGCCGACATCATGGGCGCCAACGGCGACGTGATGGACGCGGGGCGCCGTGCCCTGGGATACAGCGGCGGCCCCATTCGCCGCAACGCGAGAGGCTGCCACGGTTCGGGCGTGTGCGCGTTTGGCTGTCCGCTCGACGCAAAGCTGGGCACTCACGTGACGTACCTTCCGCTCGCGGTGAAGGCGGGGGCACGCATCATCACCGGCTGTCGAGTAGACGGCCTGGTGATCGAAGGCGGCCGCGCGGCAGGAGTCCGCGGATCCTGCCTCGATCCCGAAACAGGTGCGGCGCACCGCGACGCTCGGTTCGAGATCAGCGCCCGAACCGTGGTGCTCGCTGCGGGCGCAATCTACACGCCGGCCCTGCTCCAGCGGCAACGACTTGCCAATTCAAGCGGCCAGGTTGGCCGCAACCTGCGCATCCATCCCGGCTGCGGCGTGCTTGGCGTTTTCGGTCGGGACCTGTATGCATGGAAAGGTGTGATGCAGAGCTACTACGTCGATGAAAAGCTGCGCGACGGGATCCTCGTCGAAGCCACGTACCCGCCACCCGGCGTCGGCTACAGCGCCGGTGGAATCGGCGGCAAGGGCACCGATCTCAAGGACATGCTCGCCCGCTATCGGCAGACCGCCGCCGCAGGATTGATCATTTCCGACTCGGGTACCGGGCGTGTCCGTTCGACTCCGGGAGGCGGGCCGCTGATCACGTACGACCTACATCCCCACGACCTGCGCAAGACCCTCGAGGGTATCCGGCTTGCGACCGAGGTCTACCTCGCGGCAGGCGCGGAAGAGGTGCACACACTGCTGCCCGGTATGCCCACCGTGCGCAAGCGCGACGAGCTGGTGCGCATCACCGAGGGTCGATGGACCGCGGCTGACCTGAAGCTGTCGGCCTACCATCCGATGGGAACCTGTCGCATGGGCAAGGACCCTCGTTCGTCGGTGGTCGACGAGAGCGGCCGATCACACGATCTGCCTGGCCTCGTGATCGCGGACGCGAGCGTGCTCCCAGGCTCGACCTTTGTGAACCCCCAGGTCACGATCATGGCAATCGCGACACGCAATGCTCGCCGCCTCGCAGCGCAGATGAGCTGATCAGATCAACACCGGGAGGCCGGGCACGGGCGATTCGGAGGCGTACTCGAAGGCTGCAGCCGCCGGCCGCCGGATTCGAGCCAGAACTTCGTCGCCCTGAGTGAGCCGCAGCTCCAGGTCGGCGACCTCTGTGTGATAACAGACTCGCGATCCGCCGCGCGGGTCGGCGTAAGTCACGCCGATCAGGTCAGCGCGCCTCGGGGTCACCTCCACGTGCAGGCGGCGCGATCCCAGCCTCGCGTTGGCTGTCCATGAATCCGCGGCAATCGGTCCTCGAGTCCCAATTACGTGGAGCAGCCCGTTGAAAGCAAAGCGGTGCTCGCGGGCGTGCATACCGACCGCTGTTCCGATCAGCTCGCGCCCCAGTCGAGACCGCACTCGCGCGGTTAGACCGTCAATCCAGAAGTCCCCACCCGAAGCGAAGCCCCAGTTCCACTCCAGCGCATGGCTGGATCCCCACGTGTGCTGCTGGCCGCCCGGCACGTGCTCGAGGTGGACAACCTTCCCGTTGACCTCGATCGCGCCGGACACTTTGATCGCCGGCTGGACGCCGATGTTGGCGGCTGATGAAAGCAGGTGCCACGGCGGACGCACGAATGGGAAAGGCGGCTCGCGCGAGTCCCAGCGCAGGTCCCAGCTCATCCTTCCACGTTCGCTCTGGATCTCGCCCGAGCATCCATTGTCGACGAGCAGCGCGTCCCCGATCCGGAGTGCAAACGGCCGGCGTTGGACCTGCAGCGCCTGCAGCGGGAACGTGGCTTTAGCCCCCCAGTTCGCGCTCGGATTCTCGTAGTCGAACCGAAATGCCCACAGGGCGGAGTGCGCCTCGGCCTGCACACCACGAGCAGGATTGAACGTCGTGTACCTGATCCAGTAGCCGCGCCGCTGATTGGGCTCCGACATCGTCAGGTACCAGGCTTCGTAGCTGCCGGTCCGACCTTGGCAGCGGGCGGCGTTCGCCGCGTCTGAATTCATCGTCCTTGCGCCATTACGAATTCTTCACATCCGGCTGATGCCATGTGCGGGAGGGCAGGATTGAATTGGGGCATGAGCCTTGCGCCGAGTCCAGAGAAGATCGACTCGACGGGGACTCAAGTGCGGCGTGGTCTCACCCGGCGCCAGGCGCTGCTGGCGGCGGCGGCGGCAGCCGGCGTGGGCGTCGGCGCCGTTCGCCTGTTGGGCGGATCGATGCAAAGCCTGGCCAAGCCGAAGGCGGGGTCCGGCACTGACTGGGTCTCGCCGCTTGGCTCCGAGTCAGCCCGTGTCATGCAGCTGCTGCGCCGCACGAGCTTCGGATACTCGCCCGCTCAGCTCGAGGCTGCGCTGTCCGACGGTTTCAACCGGACCGTCGACAGGCTGGTCGACACGCCGCCGGCTGAGCCTCCTCCGCTCGACGCTGCCAGCTCACCCGGAGGGCGCTTCGCCGTCGCTCAGCTGCAGCAGTGGTGGCTCGACCACATGCTCAGCACTTCGACCCCGCTCGCGGAGCGAATGACGCTCTTCTGGCATGGCCACTTCACGAGCGACTACCGCAAGGCTGCCGACAACACCTTTATGTACTGGCAGAATCTCACGTGGCGCCGGATGGCGGTGTCGAACCTGCGGTCCGCGCTGATGCAGGTCACGACCGACCCGGCAATGCTGCGCTACCTGGACCTTGCGACCTCGACCGGCCAGAACCCCAACGAGAACTACTCGCGTGAGCTCATGGAGCTGTTCACGATGGGACCCGGTAACTACACCGAGGATGACGTGCGGGAGAGCGCGAAGGCGCTCGCCGGATGGCAGCTGCCGCAGCCCGACTCCTACACCTCTGTGGTCGTCGACAGCGCGAACAAGGTGACGCGCAGCCTGCCGGTCTACGCGACGCAGAAACCTGGTGTGTTCAACTCGCGTCGAGCATTCAAGGGGAATGTCACGTACCTGGGGAATGCAGGTCCGCTCGACACGCAAGGCGTCGTCGACCGCATCCTTGCCCAGCCGGCGACGGCTGCTTTCATCGCTGGAAAGCTGGCGCAGCACTTTGTGACCGCTCAGCCGGACGCCGCCTACGTCAAGGGCTTGGCCGACGCATTCCGCCGCAGCAAGTACGACATGAAGACGCTGATACGCGCGCTCTTCACCAGTCCGCAGTTCACCGCCGCGCAAAGCTATAGAACACTGGTCAAGAGTCCGACCGAATTCATGGTCCATTCCGCGCGCGCGCTCGGTGCGACCAATCTTTCGAAACTCATTGCAGCCGCCGGTTCAGGGATGGGCCAGACACTCTTCGACCCTCCCGACGTCAGCGGCTGGCCCAACAACGAGTCATGGATCTCCACCAACACCGTTGTCGAGCGCGTGAACTTCGTGACTGCGACGCTCAGCCAGATCAAGACTTCGCTGCCCAAAGCGTCGGATGCGCCCCGTCTACACCTCGATGGCGTCCTGAGTCCTCAGACGGCAAACCTTTTGAACCAGGCGGCCGATGACCGCGCGCGCTGGTTCATCACCCTCGCTTCCCCGGAATTTCAGCTCAAGTAGGTGCAGGAGAGATGACCACAGAGATCGGCATCAACCAGCTCAAGCGGCGTGACTTTCTCAAGGCCGGACTAGTCTTCGGCGCCGGCGCCGCGGGACTGGCAGCCGGGTACGCGGCGGTGCCAGACGCCTTTGCGCGCGCGGTCTACGCGGCCAAGCTTGCGGGCTTGACCAACGACAACGTCCTGCTGATGATCCAGCTCGCCGGTGGTAATGACGGCCTGCGCACGGTCGTTCCGCTCGCCGACCCGTCGCTGCATGACCTGCGGCCCAAGCTCTCCGGCCCGATGGTCTCGCAGGCGCTGCCGCTCAACAGCCAGTTCGGCTTGAACCACAACCTGAGCGCCATCAAGGGGCTGTGGGACAAGGGCAAGGTCGCGATCGTCCAGGGCGTCGGCTATCCAAACCCGACCTTCTCGCATTTCGAGTCCATCCGCATCTGGGAGACGGGTGATCCCACCCGCCGGCAGGTCGACGGCTGGCTCGGGCGAACCCTGGCGAGCGCATATGACTCCAATGGCCATCCGCTGACGGGATGCGCGTGCGGCACCACCGACGTGCCAGGTGCGCTGCGCGACCTGCAAGCGACCATGACGGTGATCCAGAACCAGAAGACATTCGGTTTCACAGGTGGCAGCGAGGTCGAAGCGGCCGTCGGTGCGCTTTACAAGGGCACCCCTGGGATCTATGGCGCGCTGTTCGACACCGCAATCGCGACCGCGACCGAGACGATGGCCACGCTGCGCACGTCTGCCGCGAGCTACCAGCCGATGGCCCAGTACACCGACAAGGTGCAGCTCGTCTATTCGTCCAAGAACCAGCTTGCCGCGGCCCTGCAGCTCGCGGCGGAGCTGATCGTCACCGGGACTGGCGTCAAGCTGCTGCACGTCACGCTTGGCGGTTTCGACACCCACTACACCGAGCTCAATCGCCACGACGACCTCATGGGCTACCTCGACTCGGCCGTCGGGGCCTTCTACCAGGACCTTGCGGCGCACGGCATGGCGGACAAGGTGCTCATCGCGACGTGGTCGGAGTTCGGCCGCCGCCCCAAGGAGAACGCAAGCGGAGGCACCGACCATGGGGCGGCCGCGCCGCTGCTCTTGATCGGCGACCCGGTCAAAGGCGGTCTTTACGGCGAGGCGCCGAGCCTGACCAGCCTTGATTCGACCGGCAACCTGAAGTTCGCGGTCGACTTCCGCTCCGTGTATCAGGAAATTCTGGGCGGTCACCTGGGGGCCGACTCGAGCCAGATCCTCGGGGCTTCGTTCGATCGCGTCCCGTTCTTGAACGCCCCGGCCGCCGCCGCGGTCTGACATGAGAACGGTCTTCCTCAAGCTCGGTGCGACCGTGCTCACCGTCGCAACGACGTTGCTGTCGGCCCTCTACGTCACCTCACACCTGAAGAACCCCGCAGCCCCACTCCAGCCGGCGGTGCTCACCGCTTCGGGGGCATCGACGGTATCGGCGCCTGGCGGCAGCCTGACGTTCGGACCTTCGGTTCAGCCCAGCAACGTGCAGCCGGTGACATCGACCTATGCCTCGTAGCGCTCTGGTCGACGCGCACCACTTCGAGGCTATGGGCACCAACTGCAGCCTCTTCGGGGTCGGCCTCTCCCGGGGCCGGCTCCTGGAAGGCGAGTTCTGGGTGCGCCGTATGGGCGCGCGCCTCACGCGGTTCTCGCCGGATAGCGAGCTGTCGCGATTCAATACTTCAGCCGGCCGATGGATTGACATCAGCGCCGAGTTGGAAGCACTGCTTCGCGAATCATTGCGGGCCTTCGAGACGAGCGCCGGCCTCGTCAACGTCGCCGTGCTGCCGTCGATGGCGGCCATCGGCTACACGCGACCCCTGGCTTTTGGCCAGCCCTTGGCCACGGATGCGCGCGTCGGACCGTTGGCTGCTCTGCCCGATGCGCTCAGCGTGCGGCCGGGCGCCGCGCGACTCGAGCCCGGCGCGGGCATCGACCTGGGCGGCATCGCCAAGGGGTGGATGGCCGACAGGCTCTTGGAGTCGCTGGGGCCGAACGCGCTCGCCAACCTCGGTGGTGACCTCAGCGCCGGCGGTATTGGACCGGCCGGTACTGGTTGGCCCGTCGGCCTTGCCGGGGTGACTGTGCTCTTGCGCGACCAGGGTGCGGCCACCAGCAGCGTGCGCCGGCGGCAGTGGGGTGAGCATCACCACCTGATCGATCCACGGACTGGGCTGCCGGCGCGCACCGGCCTCGAAGAGGTTTCCGTCGTGGCGGCGAGTGGGGTGGAGGCCGAAGTAGTCGCCAAAGCGGCACTTCTGGTCGGGCGCGAGCTAGCGCCGGTCTATTGCGCGACTCACGCGCTGGCGTGGTGGCTGAGCCCATGACATGACGACCGACCAGTTCTTCTGGGTGCTGGCGCGCGTCGCGGGGTTGAGTTCGTACGCTGCGCTGGCGGTTGCATTGGTGACCGGCATCGCGCTTCGGACCGCTGTGCTCGACTGGCTTGGCAGCAATCGCGCTCTTCGCGCGCTGCACGAATACACGACGGTGCTATGGATCCCGCTCGCCGGCCTTCACCTGTTGTCGCTTCTGCTGGACACGACCGCTCGCCTCGGCCTGCTCGACCTGGTGATCCCATTTCATTCGACCTACGGCACGCTGGCGATTGGACTCGGGGCGCTCTCGGTGGACGTGCTCCTGCTCGTGACCGTCACTGCTTTCCTCAAACGGCGGATGAACAAGGACGTGTGGGTGTGGCTGCACCGCCTCGCGTATGTCGCGTTCGCTTTGATCTTCTTTCACGCGGTGCTCAGCGGCACGGACTTCAGCGACCCGATCGTTTCCGCTATCACCTGGGCCGCTGCGTCGATGCTTCTCTTGCTCGCGTTGTCCAGGGCGATCTGGGGTCGCCTACCAGCCTAAGCCGGCACCCAATGCCGCAGCTGGATCACCCGCGTCCGCAGGGCATCCTCCGCCTCCAGCGGCGTGTCAATCTCCTGGCGCTCTCTGTGCCAGCGCTCCATGGCGAGGTCCAGCTGCGCGGACTGCAGGCGGGCGACCTTCAAATACGCGCCCAGCCCACCGCGGCTGAAGGCGCGCAACCGCTGTTTGAGGCGCCGCCACGGACTGGCAAGAATCGGCACCTCCTCCGGCAGGATGGCGCCCGAGCCACTGGCCGCCTCCTTCCGAAACTGATCGGATAATGCCAGCGCCTCATAGCGGATCCCGAAGAGCAGCAGCGCGATCAATAGGGCGGTGAACGGCCCGGTCATGATCAATGTGCGTAGGTGGATCTCGACCAGGCCGAACAACGTGTTGTTGATTGGGAAGAACGTGACCCACGCATCCCACGAGAAATGGGCGGCGATCGCAATGAGGAATCCGCTCACGATCGCGAAGGCTTTCTGTCGTTTGTGCGGCAGCTGGCGGGCGACTCCAAGCCCGGCTCCGATGAACGCTGTGTAGGTCGTATGGCCGAAGAACAGGCCGAGTACCTGTCTGCCGTACCACTGGAAGCCTGCGGCATACCAGCCATATCCTTCGGGAGTGAAAATGGCGTAGAGGTTCGTCATATAGGCGACGGACTCCATGAAGTTGAATCCGAGTCCAACCGCCGCGCCGTAGACGATGCCATCAACGACGTCGTCGAAGTCGTTGCGCATGACGAGAAAGAGGAGCACCACCGCAGTTCCCTTGGCCAGCTCTTCGAAGGCGCCGGCCGAGAACGCGATCGAGGCGTCCAGACCGGGTCCTGGCACCAGGGTGCGTTGAGCGGTCGCTTCCCATAGGCTCTCGCCCCAGATGACGAGGCTGGTGGCGACGATCGCGCCCCAGGCGGCCGCGACGAGCACCAGCCGCCACGGCTCCTTTTCGTTGCGGTCCATACGCCGGATGACCAGCAGCCCAAACGCGGTGGTCGGCAGACATGCGATAGCGCAGATGGCGGCAACGCCGGGCCCCGCTGACTGCGTGAAGACGAAAATGTCGATCACCAGCAGCCAGAGCAACACGCCCAGCCCAAGCAGTACCCCGGCGCGGATGAGGTGCTTGCTGCGGCTGGCGCGGTCCCGCGTGAATGCCCTCACGCCGATGTACGTGCCGAGCGAGATCAGGGCCACAGCGAGCAGGCCATAGAGCGAGGTCCGGCCCGGGATGGTGTCGAGGTACACGTAGTTGAGCAGCGAGCTGGCGATCAGCGTGATCACGACCACCGCGGCGACCGCTGCAGCGATGCCGTAGCGCCCGGGACGCAGCCTCGGATGGGGATTGGCGGCGGGTGGAGTTGTGTGGGTGTGCGAGCTCACGACTCGACCAGGACGATGCGGCGTGCAAGGACCTCGACCGGCATCCCGCCCTGCAAGCGTTCAACCACGAACGTGTAATGCCCAGGCAGGTTGTGATGCAGGCCCTGAGGCACGATGACCTGCACGATGGAGTAGTTGCCGAGCTTCGCTGGTGTGCTCGGGCCCACGCGACCCACCATGCTGCCGAACGCGTCGTACCAGCGCGCATCTACGCTCAGGTTGTCGGGCAGCCCTAACCAGCTGACTTCCGCAGCGAATTCCTCATTGCGCGTGAACGTTGACCTGTCAGTGCCGACCACGTTTCCGGTGGTCGAGTCGTACCCGAACACGCCAACGACGCGGGCTCGCGCTCCAGTCGTCTGCCCAGGAGGTTCGAAGTAGACGAACTCGACCAATCCGACAGCAAGGATCACCACAGCGACGGTCGCGAAAAACACAAGAGTTCGGTACAGGGTGCGGATCTGGTCGTGCGGCGCACTCATCACGGCGGCGCTCAGTCGAATCGATTGGCCGCGCGATGTCAAGAAAGAGGAGGTGGATCAAAGGCTTAGCCGAGCCGGTGTTCCAGTCACGCCGAGAAGCCACGACGAGAGTTCGCTGGTGCGGCGGAGAGGAGTTGAACCTCCACGTCCTTGCGGACACTAGCTCCTGAAACTAGCGCGTCTGCCATTCC
>Ga0208848_1000046_pt1 | contig 21848 bp, 23 predicted proteins | sample NGESurshal072012_2_FD_184455 | JGI IMG/M metagenome (GOLD analysis project Ga0208848, IMG submission 184455) | Arctic peat soil microbial communities from Barrow, Alaska - NGEE Surface sample 210-1 shallow-072012 (SPAdes) | ecosystem: Environmental > Terrestrial > Soil > Wetlands > Peat ... | reverse complement strand
AGCTAGTCCCCCTCCCCGCTCGCCGGGGAGGTCGCCGGCGAAGCCGGCGGGTGGGGGGAATCCCTCAGGCATCCCTCCCGTAGGCGACATTTTGTGGCCCTCCGTGCGTTAATACGGCATGAAAGGCCCACGCCGCAATATGCGTTCCAGCAACCCTCGACTAGGCGAGATCACGATCAAGGTCCCAGCGCCGTTTGCCGGGATCTCCGACCTGGGGTTCACTGCGCAGTACCGCGCCCAGCAGTTCAACGAGCCGCAGCGTGACGTACCGCTTCTCATCGAGGGCCCGCAGCCGCCGATGCGACGGCTCGCCGAGCTCCTTCTGCTGCTCAGTGAAACCGAGTCCGCAGCGTATACCTGGAGCGACCCGGTGATGCTGAGCGACGAGGTAGTCGTGCTGGCTTTTCGGGACCGTATCGCAAAAGGCGGGACGTTGTCGGATGGGGCCGGTGCCGCGGATTACGTCATGAACCTTGTCCGCCCCGTGGTGTTCACGTTCCTGCGCGACTGCGCGATGATCGCCCATCTCCGATTGTCCGAAGTGATCGAGATGCGCGTCAGCGCCGAGCAGAAGTCGGTGGCCGAGATAACGCTGCCGCTAGAGGACATCGTGCGGCCGAATGGCGAGCGCCTGCTCTGGCAATTCGCCGGGTGAGCGCGTAGGGAGCTAGGTGGGGGTCGGCGACGGCGACGGCGTGGTTGGCGTCGGACTGGCGACCTGCGCCGAGCTCGCCCTGGCGCTGCTCACGGTCGTGATAGTTGGAGAAGCGATCGGTCCAGGGCCCTGGTTAGCCAGGTACAGCGCCAGCGGCACGACGATGATGCCCACGAGGACGGTCAGGACGAACGTGACCGCACCCCACTCTCGACGCAGAACAGCCCAGTTCACGAGCGCAGAATTCTACCGAGACCTAGTAATCGTCGTCGCCGGAGCCTGCCTGACCTTCCTCTTCCTTCTTCTTGCGCTGGTTCAGCAGGCGGATGAAGTCCTGCGCACGCGCGAGGGCCTTCCAGCGCTCCGGAAAGAAGTCCTGGACCAGGATCTGCTTGTCCGGCAGCTGGTAGACGGTGACGCACCATTTGTTGAGGGTGCGCGAAACCTCGACCTCGAAGTCCTTCTCCGCGGTCTCGTACTTGACAACTTTGTCGTCGTCGAACCTTCTTTTTCCTGAAACAGCCATAGGTAAATCACTCGTTTGGGAATTCGGCTCATTGAGCGTCTTTGGATTATAGCCTCGTTCCCCCTGACTCCCCGTCGAGGAGCTCCCTCAGGAGGGGCATCAGCTCCTCGCGCAGGCCCTCGCGCTTCATGGCCAAAGTGAGATTGGCGCGCAGGTATCCCGGCACCGTGCCAGTGTCGTAGTAGTCGCCCTCGAACTCGAGCGCGACGACCGGGTGCGTTCCGAGCGTCCGCTTGATCGCATCGGTGAGCTGGATCTCCTGTCCAGAGCCCGGTTCCGATCGGTTGAGCTCCGCGAAGACCGCAGGCGTGAGCACATATCGCCCGATGATGGCCAGGTCCGAAGGCTCGGTTCCGGGCTCGGGTTTCTCGACCATGTCGGTGACCTCGTGCAGCCGACCGGAGCCGCCGGCGGTCACCACCACCCCGTAGCGTCCAATCTCGCTGCGAGGGAACCGTCGAACGGCGAGCACAGTTGCGCCGGTCTTGAGATGCGCGTCGATGAGCTGCTTCAGGCAGGGCTCTGCGTCGCCGAGAATCACGTCGTCGGCGAGGAGAACAGCGCAGGGTTCGCCCTCGACGAGCCGCCGAGCGGTCCAAACCGCGTGGCCCAGGCCGAGCGGTTCCTTCTGCTGCAGGTAGGTGATGTCGACCTGGTTGCTCAGTGCGTCGACCTCGCTCAGGATCTGGAGCAGGTCGCTCTTGCCCCGCTGCCTCAAGTAGTACTCCAGCTCGAGAGAGCGGTCGAAGTGATCGACGATGGCGCGTTTGCCACCGCCCGTAACCATGATCACCTGCTCGATCCCGCTGGCGATGGCTTCCTCAACGCCGTACTGGATGGTCGGCTTGTCGACCAGTGGCAGCATCTCCTTGGGCTGCGCCTTGGTCACGGGAAGAAATCTCGTCCCGAGCCCGGCGGCCGGAAAGATCGCCTTGCGAACCGGAGGCAGGGTCATTGGGGACAATCTATCTGGTGGCGACCTTTTATTTCGAGGTCGTCTTGCGTCTCTTGTCCGCCAGGTGCTGCGCGAGCTTCTTCAATCCGGGGTTGACCGCGACGACCTTCGGGCCTCTGACCTTCTTGTCGCGCGCCTTCACGCGCGCGCTCTCGCTCGGCGAGACGCGATCCAACTCATCGCTCACGTCCTGATGGTAGCTTCGCGGTGTTGAAGCAAAGCAACCCGGAAGTGCAAAGCGTTTTCGAATTGGCGCACCTGCCCGCCGGCTTCTTCGCGGGGACCCCATCTATGCGCGGGCCCGGTCCGACGCGAGTACTCTGAAGCGGTTCCGTCTCGGAACGCTGGAAAGGAGGCTCGCGTGAGGGCCTCACATTTGGGGGAAGAACGATGAAGGCCTACGTCCTCATCAATGCGTCACCAGGACGGGCGCTCGAGGTCGCGAAGAAGATGGAGGGAACGAGCGGCATCACGGCCGCCGACGCAATCACTGGGGAGTACGACGTCATCGCGGTCTGCGAAGCGCCCGATGTGAACTCGATCGGCTCCCTGATCGTCGACAAGATCCAGAAGATCGACGGTGTCTTCAAGACGATCACCTGCCTGGCGGTGAAATAGCGCGGGTGAGGACAGGCGTCCTCCCCCGCGGGACCCCCTCCTCTCCCAGAGGACGACTGGAGGCGCTTGGAGGCAGCGGGCCTAGGGACGGCCGGAGTAAATCCGGCCTACATGCAACCCTTTTATCTTGGCGGTGAAGTAGCGCGGGTGAGGACGGCCGGGGTAAATCCGGCCTACAGGCAACCCCTTTTATCTTGGCGGTGAAATAGCGGCAATCGGTGCGGCGGCGAGGGCTGCTGCGACCTCCGGCAGTCGCGAGAGCCAGGCGGCCATGCGCGGCATCTCCTGCTCAAAGCTGCCGACCGATGGCGACCAGGTGAGCTCACGCCTGGACTGAGAATCGTCGTAGTAGTGCGGCCTGCCGAGGACGTCCACGGCATAGGTACCGGGCCAGACCACGGCTCCGGGGGCGGTCACCGCCTCGATCACGAGCGCCCTTAGGGAAAGCAGGTCGTAGGGTAAGTTCACGATCGTGCCTCCGACGCCCACGGCCCGGATGCACGATTCGAGCAGGTCGCGCCAGCTCGCGTCGAAGCCTCCGACCAGGTAGCTGTGCCCGGGCCGGCCTCGGTCGGCCGCCGCCAGGCACGCGCGCCCGACATCCCCGGCGGACACGAATGTCTGCTTCGCGCGACCGCCGCCGGGCAGCCACACCCGACCCTGGGCGAGCGATCCCATCAATCGGGGCAGGATCCAGTCCTCCCCTGAGCCGAAAATGCGCGCCGGCCGCACGATCACGACCTCGAGGTCTTCGGCCGCTTGCAGCAGCCATTGTTCCTCGTTGAGCTTCAGGCGCTCATAGGCGTGGACGGGGTGCACCCGCGACTTCTCGTTTGTGGGCACGACCTGGCCGGGACCGTATACGTCGGCCGTCGACACGTGGACGATCCGACGGACGCGCGCGCGCCGCGTCGCCGCTACGACCCGCTGGAGAAGGGGCGGTGGGCTCTTCCGGAAGCGAAGCCGCCGGGCTGGGGACCAGCTCTGTGCACAGTTGATGACGACGTCGACCGCGCTGATCGCGTCGGCGAGCGTCTCCTCGTCGGCATCCGCGTTCAGCTGGATGACCGGTATCTCGGCGGCCAGCGCACGCGAAACGTGATCGCCCAGAAATTCCCCTGCTCCGATGACGAGATGCACGGCGCCAGCGATTAAAGCACGGGGGAGCCAGGCCTATCGGGCGCGGCGACCCTTCAGACCGGTGGTCAGCGCGAGCCGGACGTTCTCAACGATCGTCGCGACGCGGTTGCTCAGCGCCCACCAGGCAGGAGGGTCCGGCTTGATCGGCGGGCCGATCGTCACGTCGATCCGGCTGAAGAGCCGCAGCACGTCGGTCCCCCGGACCGCGACCGGACAGATGGGGACCCCGGCGTGCAGCGCGAAGTGTCCGATCCCGACCTTCAGCGGCCGCAAAGCCCGCCCGCGTGAGTAGCGGCCCTCGGGGAACATCAGGACAACGCCCTCCCGTTCGAGGACCTGGTAGACGGTGCGCAGCCCCGCCTCGTCGAGCTCTCCGCGGTGCGGCGAGATCGGGAAGACCCCGATCAGCGGCAGGAGCCGGCGCTTCCAGGACCGATTGAACACGGTCTCCCTTTTCGCCATCGTGTAGATCACAGGCGCCTCCGGAAGGAACGGAATGATGAACGCCGGGTCGAACCATGCCTGGTGGTTCGCAGCGATGAGATAGGGCGGGGCCGGGATGTTCTCGAGCCCGGTTACCGTGACGCGAAAGAGCAACAGGACGAGCCACCTGACGAGACGGCGAACCAGACGATACAGCCGTGAAGGCCGGAGCGGGTCCGGGTGGACGAGGGGGTCTAATGGGCCGCTGACGAGCTCCCGGTACTCGGAACTTGTGTAGTGCTTCCGGTCCCTACGTGGGATGTCAGGCGTCGAGGAATTTGCGGAGGACGCGGTTGAACTCCTCTGGCCGTTCGGCCTGCGGAGTGTGTCCGGCGCCTTCGATGACGGCGAGCCTCGAGTTTGAGATCAGCGAGTGTGCGCGCGCGGCGTGTGCGATGGGAAACAGCGGGTCGTCTGCGCCCCAGACCAGCTGAACCGGGATCTTCAGCTCGTTCAACCGCTTCGTCACATCGTGATGGCCGCCGAACAGCGCTTTAGGCGCGACCAGCGAACGAACTGTCGCGAGGTACGCATCCTGGTAGCCCTCCGCGGCGTAGAGCTCGCGGAGGTTGTCGAGGTAGGCGTCATCCATGGTTCGGTTGAGGTCGTGGCTCGCGCCCGCAAGTCGACCAGCCACCCGCCGGATCATTTCAGACGGCGCCCAGTGCAGAGCGTCACGCGCCACATTCATCACCGCCTCGCCCAGCCGCGGGATCGTGATCAGGCCGTAAGAGACGTGAACGTTCGGGCGTCCGAAACCAAGTGCATTGACAAGGACCAGCTTGCTCACGCGTCGAGGCTTCTCCAGGGCCAGCTCCAACGCGATCCGGCCCCCGAGCGAGGCGCCAACGATCGCGGCCGAGTGCAGTCCGCGACTTTCCATGTAGCGATCGACGAATCGCGTGAAGTACGGAACGCCGTAACGAGCTCGAGGTTTCTCGCTGCGCCCAAAGCCGGGAAGGTCGGGCGCGTAGACGCGATGTCCACCCGAAGCCGCTTCGAGGTTGAAGCGCCATTCGATGTAACCGGATGAACCAAGACCGTGGATGAACAGCACCGGCGACCCGCGGCCGCCATGCGTATGGTGCACGCGCAGCGAACCGAGCTCCAAAAAGCCGGAATGGAGCACCTTGTGCGGCCGCCGCAAAATCGAGGTCCTCATTGTTTGGGAAGCATACGGACGGGCGTTCGCAGTCCCGAGACCTCGGAGCCCGATGGATACCGTGCGGTCTTCGAACCTTTGATCACGGTCACAGAACCTGGACCGACGGCACGCCACTCATCCCTGATCCAGAGCGCAGCGCTGCGTTCGTCGATGCCCAGCAGCGTGGTGCCGGGCGCGGCGGCCTGAGCGGACTCGACCCAACGGTGACCGAACGTCTCGAAATGGGGCAACACCGCCGTACCCGGCAGGAGCCCCAGCGCGTCGACCGGCCGCCGGTTGAACCGGTTCGGCCAGCTCGCTCGAACCAGCGTGTGGCCGCAGAGGGCCATCGCCCCGGCTGACGAACCGGCAAGAGCCGCGCCGTCTCGCCAGGCCTCGAACATGGCTCGCCAGACAGCCGAGCCTCGTAGGACCTGCGCCACAAGGCCCGGGTCACCGCCGACGAGGTAGAAGAATCCGCCTTCTCGTGCTCGGCCGGCCAGCTCGGCCGATTCAGCGTCCCTTCGCTTCAAGACCGGGAGCTCCCGCAGCTCGAGCCCGAACTGCTCAAACCACTGGATCGCGTGCTCGACCGAGCGGCCCGGCTCCTGCCGCGCGGCGGCGGTCGGCACGACAAAGGCAGGGCCTGGCCGGGCCGCCGAGACGAGCATCCGGTCCTGCTGCTCGTTGCCGGGATTGAACTCGTCGCCTCCGACAAGGGCGAGTGCTCCGGCCATGATCCGTAGCATATGGCCGTGCCCGACGGATCCAGAGTCCGGGTGCGAATCGCGCCCAGCCCCACCGGCTTCGCTCACCTGGGCACGGCCAGCACCGCTCTCTACAACGTGCTTTTTGCCCGCGCCAACGGTGGGACCTTCGTGCTGCGTGTGGACGACACCGACGTCGAGCGCAACCGCCCGGAGTACGAGCTCGTCATCTATGAGTCTTTGCGCTGGCTCGGGCTGGAGTGGGACGAGGGGCCGGACAAGGGCGGCCCGGACGCCCCTTACCGCCAGTCGGAGCGCCTGGACCTGTACAAGGAGCACGCCGCCCGCCTGCTCACAGAAGGCAAGGCATATCGCTGCTACTGCACGCCGGCGGAGCTGGACGCCGAGCGCAAGCAGGCGCAAGCCGAGAAGCGTCCGTACAAGTACTCGCGCCGATGCTTGATCGATCCACCCAAGGACCGTGCCGAGTTCACCGTCCGCTTCAAAGTAAGTGGCGGCGAGATCAAGTTCACGGACATGATCCGTGGCGAGATGAGCTTCGACGCCGGCCTCATCGGCGACTTCATCCTGGTCAAGTCAGACGGATTTCCCACCTACCAGTTCGCGAGCCCGGTCGACGACGCGGCCATGAAGATCACGCACGTGATCCGCGGCGAGGAGCACCTGTCGAACACGCCGTACCAGCTGATGATCGTGGACGCCCTCGGCTACGAGCGTCCGCTCGCGTACGCGCACATGCCTCTCATCCTGGCCAAGGACGGCGCCAAGCTGTCCAAGCGCAAGCACCCCGAGTCCAACCTCATGCTCTACCGCGAGCAGGGCTATCTGCCCGAGGCGCTGATCAACTACCTCGCGCTGCTGGGCTGGAACCCTGGCACCGCGCAGGAGATCTTCTCGTTCGATGAGCTGGAGCGTGTCTTCTCGTTCGATCGTGTGCAGCACGCGGGCGCGCGATTCGACTGGGAGAAGCTCAACTGGATCAACGGCGAGTACATCCGCGCGCTCGATGACGGTGAGCTCACGCGGCGTCTGCAGCCGTTCCTGCCGAATCTGGACGAGGCGACGATCCTGCGTGCAGCGCCGGCGCTGAAGACGCGCCTAACCAAGCTTGCCGACGCGGCTGAGTATCTCGACTACCTGTGGCAGGATCCCGAGCCGCCGGTGCTCGATTCCGAGTCGGCGGAACGGGTGAGACTGGCCGCCAATGCTCTGATGCATGTGCCCTGGGAGCCGGAGCCTATCGAGCACGCGTTGGAGGGCGTAGTCGAGCAGTCCGGCCTCAGTAAGAACAAGGTCTACACGCCCATCCGGCAAGCGCTGACTGGCAAGAAGATCTCCTTGCCGATCCACTACACGCTCGACTTGCTGCCAAAAGACGTCGCGCTGTCCCGCCTGCAGCGGGCGGCGAACGGGCACGCGTGATGTTTCTGACCATCGTCATCGACCTGAACCCAAACCTCTTCCGCATCGGACCGTTCCTCATCACGTGGCACGGGGTGTTCGCCGTGCTGGGAATCCTCGCCGGGGCACGGCTTGGTTTGTGGCTCCTGGAGAAAGACGGCGTCGACACGACGCGCGGCGCGGACGGCGTGGCGTGGATGGTCGTGATCGGTCTCATCGGCGCGCGCCTTCTGTATGTATGGGAGAACTTCAAGCTCTTCGCCGGCGGACAGCTGCTCCGAGTGTTCGCCCTGACGGAGGGCGGCATCAGTCAGTGGGGCGGGCTGTTCGGAGCCGCGCTCGGCGCTTACATCTGGGCGCGCCGGTCGCACTTCTCGTTCTGGAAGATCCTCGACGCCGCGGGTGCCGCGACCATGATCGGCCTGGCCATCGGCCGGATCGGCGATGTCATCAACGGCGAGCATCACGGCACCCCGACCACCCTGCCGTGGGGCGTCGAATACGTGAACCCGGCCACGCTCGGCGAGCCCGGCGCAGTCGTCCATCCCGAGGTCGCCTACGAGATGGTTCTCACGCTCGTTCTGCTGGGAGCCCTGCTCCCGTTCCACCAACGATTGAAGGCGCGCCTGCCCGATGGCGTGGTCGGGCTGATCTACCTCGGTCTATATGCGGCCGGACGGTTCTTTCTCAGCTTCCTGCGGACCGATCCATCCGTGTTTCTTGGAATGCGGCAGGCCCAGCTGGCATCGCTCCTCATGGTGTTGATGGCCATCGTCGCCATACCGCTGCTGGTCCGACGAGCTCGGGCCGGCCGGGAGCCGGTCACCCCGGCAATAGCTGAGTAACTGACCGCTGCAGGCGCTGCGCCAGGCCAGGCGCCTCAGGGTCGTGCTTGAAGTACACACGTGGACCTCGTCGTGCGTGGCCGCCGCAGACCGCACCTCGGCGATCCACGGCCGCAGCGCCGACGTCGTGTATCCGCGCCGCAGCCGGAAGTACGCCACCGACCCGAGATCGATGAGCGGCGCCCGCGGCCATTTCTCCTCGTCGGTGACCACCAGCGCGCCTGCGTGCGCGCGAATCACGCGATAGGTCAGATCGTTGAACCACGATTCGTGACGGAACTCGATGGCGGCCGGGCGGGCGAGCGCTCCGAGCAGCGAGTCGAGAAGGCTCAAGTTCAACTGGCGGGTCGGCGGAAACTGCAACAGGATCGGTCCGAGCCGCTCGCTCAGCGGCGCCAGCCGCTCGCCGAGGATGCGGGCCAGCCCGACGCGATCAAAACCCTCCGCCGAATACGTCAAGCCGCGATTTGCCTTCATGCAGAAACGGAAGCCGGCCGGCGTCTGTGCGACCCACTTGGTCAACGCCGTCTCGGGCGGGGTGCGATAAAAGCTTCCGTTCAGCTCCACCCCGTTCAGCCGCTCCGCATAGAAGGCGAGCATCCGCGCGCCGGAGAGCGTGGCGGGGTAGAACTTTCCCTTCCAACCCGGATAGCTGAAGCCGGACGTCCCGGCGTAGAGCATCTTGGATCGCCTCGCTAGGAGACCGCGACCTTGCTTCGCATGACACGCTCGTGCAGCTGGCCGCACGCCGCGTCCGCCTCGCGACCGCGCGTGTCGCGCACCGTGACGTTGAGACCCTGCGCCTCGACCATTTCCTTGAAGCGACGGATCGCGGTGCGGTTCGGCGCGCGATAGGGCGTGTCCTCGACCGGGTTGAACGGGATGAGGTTCACGTGGGCGAGCTTTCGTCGCAGCAGCCTGCCGAGCTCTTTCGCGTCGCGCTCCGTGTCGTTGACGTCCGCCAGCAGCACCCACTCGTAGCTCACACGCCGGCCGGTCTTCGTGCCATACGCCTGCGCGGCATCGACCAAATCTTGGACGGGATATTTGCGATTGATGGGCACGAGGACATCGCGCAGCTCATCGCGAGCCGCGTGCAGAGAGATGGCCAGCGTCACAGGCAGCCGTTCTTCGGCAAGCTGCACGATCCTGGGGATCAGGCCACTCGTCGACACGACGATGCGGCGGGGGCTGATGCCCAGCAGCTCCGGATCGGCCACCCGGCGCACCGCCTCGACGACCGCCTCGTAGTTGGCCATCGGCTCGCCCATGCCCATGAAGACGACGTGCGAGAGGCGACGGCCCTCTACCGCCAGGAGCCGGGCGGCATCGATCGCCTGCTCGACGATCTCGTGCGCCTTGAGGTTGCGCCCGAAGGGAAACTTGCCCGTCGCGCAGAATGGACAGCCGATCGGGCACCCGGCCTGAGACGAGATGCACAGGGTGGAACGCTCCGCATACCGCATCACCACCGCTTCGACCGAATGCCCGCCATCGAGCTCGAAAAGCGTTTTGGTGGTGAGCGCACGGTCGGCCTGGCTGACCGCGATGGGTCGCAGCGACGTCAGCCTGAAATCACGCTCGAGCGCAGTCCGCAGCGGCTTCGGCACGTCGTGCATCGCCTGGAACGAGGCGGCGCCGCGCGCCAGCCAACCCCAGACCTGCCTCCTTCGATACGCACGCCGGGCGCTCGCAGGGCGCCCTTCCATCTCAGAATCGTTGGCGACCAGCCACGCCTCGAGCTCGGCCGCGGACAGCGAAAGAATCGGCGGCCTGGGCTCTCCAATCACCCCGCCTACGATAGCGGCGCCTCAAAGACCTCTCCGGTGGACCGCACCGCGCCGTCGTCGACCAGCTTGCGCAGATGCGCCCGCATCGTCATCTCCGCAGCTGTCATGAGCTGTTCGTCGAGGTCTCCATAGACGCGCCGGGTCAACTCAATCGCGGTGCCCTTGCCGTATCTGACCTCGGCGAGCACCTGCGCTTCGCGTTCGAGGCGGTGGACTCGGTATTCCTCGATCTTTCCCATCGCGTCCTCGACCGGGTCCCAGTGGCCCGGAAAGAGCTGCCGTGGGCGAGTTGAGGCCAGCCTGTCGAGCGAGCGCAGGTAAGCCGCCACGTCGCCTTCCGGGTACGTGACCATCGAGCTCCCCCGGCCGAGGATGAGGTCGCCCGTGAACACAGCACCGTCGGCGGCCAGCCAGAAACAAAGATGATCTGCGCTGTGCCCGGGCGTGTGGAGCGCCGTCACGTTGAGGGTGCCGACGCGGACCACGTCTTCATCCGCGAGCTCGGGGTAGCGCTTGACCGAGGCATGATGCTCGGCGGCGAGGCGCTCCGCCAGTGGCAGGTGGTCAGGGTGGGAGTGGGTGACCAGCACCACGCCGACAGTGGCGCCCCCAATCCGCTTGTTGATGGCCGCGAGGTGACTGTCGTCATCCGGCCCAGGGTCGATCACGGCCACGACCGGACCCGCCTCGACGATCCATGTGTTGGTCCCGGGACCGGTGTACGGGCCGGGGTTGGGCGCAATGACTCGGTGAACTGCGGTCAACGGGAGGAGGGCGTCCGCACCCCCCCGTTTCGCCGGGTACCTCCCCGCGACGTGGGGAGATCGCCACGCTCCCCGCCGGCTGTGATGTGGCGGTGGGCCGGCAGGTAGATGTCAACGCCGTCGGGCCTAGTGGCGTCGAGCCACCCGTCGAGGTGCGTATCGACGATCAGCCGCAGCAGCGGTTCGCCCATCTCGGTCACCGCCAGCGGGCGCCGGGGCCCCGATGAGTCGATCCGCACCTTCCACCACGAACCGACTGGTTCGGCGGCCACTCTCAGCCCATCCCCGCCGAGCCACTCTTTCGCGCGAGTGAATGCTTCAACCAGGCTCGGCTCGGAGCCGACGACGACGGCGTCCGGAGGAAGCTCACGCGCGGCTGAGGCCATGGCCAGATTTAGCACCGCCCCGAGCACAACGTCACGCGCGCGGTCCTTGGACTGGACTGCCGCAGCCTCCAGGGCCGCGGCGCGCCGGCCGACCTCGTGCGCCTGCTCGAACACCGTCTCGAGCAGCTCTGGGCGACCAAATGCGGCCTGCCGGGCCGACTCCTGGAGCGCCAGGACCGAGGAGCGAAGCTTGTGGCCGAGCCGCCCAAGGAGATAGTCGCGCTGCTCGGTGACGAGCTGCTGGCCGAGCTCCGCGCAGCGCCGCGCGAGACGCAGCCCTCCTTGATCGGCCCAACCGACGAGTCGCCCACCCAGGCTGAGCGGCTCCCACGGTCCGCCCGGCGGCGGAAAGTCGGGGTCGGCGGGCCCGTGGCGCTGGTGCTCGGGGATCGACTCCATCCCGCCGCCCACCCTCACCCACATCGGCGCGGCGGCGCTCATTCAGCGTCTAACGGTAAACGAGTCCGGATCAGGCGCGGATCAGGTCTGGATCCTGGCGGGCACCGTGAACTTGAAGGTTGTGCCGTTCCGATCGCTTGACGCGGCCCAGATCCGCCCGCCGAACGACCGCTCAACGACAAGACGGCAGAGATACAGGCCGAGACCGAGGCCTCCCTGCGATCGGTTGCGCCCGGCCGGTCCCGTCTTCTCAAAGAGCGTCTCGAGGCTCGCGGCCGGCAAGCCCTGGCCGCGGTCGGCAACTGTGACCTCGAGCCAGCCGCGTTGCACCAGTCGCGCCTCGACGAGCACCGAAGCGGTTGTGTACTCGAGCGCGTTGCCGATCAGGTTGGTCAGCACCTGGCCCAGGTGGGTGGGCTCGCAAAAAGCGGGCGGCAGGCCCGCCGGCAAGCTGACCTGCACCGCCGCCGAGCGCTCCTGGTAGCGGTGCCGCAGCACTCCCATCACGCCTTCCAGGGCCGGGCTGAGGTCCACCGACTCGGGGCTCGGCTCGAAGTGCCTTGTCTCGAGCTTGGCGATGATGAGCTGGCTTTCGACCAGGCTGAGCAGCCGGTCGGACGACTCATACGCCTCCTGGAGCAGTTCGCGCCGGCCGGTCGCGTCGATGGTGTTGTCCCACTGCATGATCCCGGCGAGAGTGTTCTTCATCGCGGCGGCCGGGCTGCGAACCTCGTGGCCGATGGCTCGAAGCATCAGATCCTTGGCTTCCAGGGCGATGCTCTGCGCGGTCACGTCCTCATGCAGCGTCAGGATTCCCGCAGGCTCGCCTTCGAGGCCAGGGATCACGACCCGGCGCACGTGCACGGTTCGATCGGGGTCGGGGATGCGGAGCTCGAGCCTCCCGTCTGGCTCGCCGTCGTCGCCCGGAACCGCCCCCGCGGCTTCATAGATCTCTGCCGGCTTTCGCCCCGGCATCTCCGACGCCCGGAGGTGGTAGATCGATTCGACCTCCGGGTTGGCATACACGATTCGGCCGGCAGCGTCCTCGAGCATCACGCCCACCGGCGAATGGCGGAGGATCGCATTCATCATCCGGCGCTCGCGATCCAGCGCATCGACCAGCTCGAGCTGACCGATCTGGACGGCTGCCTGGCCGGCGAGGACTGCCGCCAGCCGTCTCGTTTCGGCGCCGCCGCTGGTCATCCTCGCAACAAGCAGCCCGGCGAGACCGCCGTCGACCTGGATCGGGATGGCGAATGCGTCCGGCGGAGCGCCGAGAAGGTCGAGCAGGGCTCGCAGCCGGCGGCTGCCGGCGGGCGACGCCAGCGCTCGCAACAGCTGCGCGCTGTCGGTCACCGGCACCTTGGGAGCATCTTCGCCGTCGTCAGACCGACGAACCAGCTCGCCATCCTCGAGCAGCCAGAGCTCACCTTGCGAACCGGCCAGGGCGCGACTGATGAGCCTTGCCATCTCCGAACGGGCCCGTTCGGGCTCGGTCGGGGTGAGCTCAGCGAACGCCGCCACGGCCTCCAGGGTACGAATGCGGCCGCGCGTCTCCGCGACGAGTCGAGAGTTCTCGATCGCGACGGCCGCATGGCGAGCGAAATCGAGCGAAGCGGAAGTCGGTTCGGCGAGGTGTGTCGACGCATGAACCGACCCTATGGCTCCGACGAGCCGGTCGCCGTACCAAAGCGGGATCAGGCCCCATGCATGTCCGTGGGCGTTGCCGCTCAATAGACCTGCGGGCGCGTCGCGCCAGCTGTCCTCGACGCTGAGACCCGCCCAAGACAGCACTTGCTCCGCAGCGGATTCCCCGCTTCCGCGCGTCGCGCTGATTCGCCCTTCCGTGTCGAATGCCCAACACACGGCGCCCGCGCATTCGAGCATCGTCCTCGCCTGGTCCGCGATGTTCGCCACCACGCTCATGAGCTCGTGGCCGGCGAGTGCCGCAAGCTCCTGGATGCGCGCTGACTGCGCGAGGGCCAGCTCGTTGGCGTGGTGCAGGCGCATCGTGCGCAGCGCGATCCCGACCACCGGGGCCGCGGTTTCGAGCAGCTTTAGGTGGGCCGGTTGAAATCGCCCGCCGTCGTTGCGCATCGCGGCGATGCCGGCGACCACACGCTGGTCCTGGGTTATCGGCACCCACGCGACGTGGCTTGGGGAACTGCTGAAGATATAGCTGCCGATCGGGCCGTTGAGGTCCGAGGAGTCCGCTTGCGCCAGGTCAAGGGCGATCTCGCCGCTCTCGATCATCCGGCCGAAGAACGGCGCCTCGGCCATTGGAATTGGACCGACCGCGGCCGCCTGTCCGCCTCGCTCGCCGGTGAACGCGGCCATGTTGCCGGCCACGTCGAGGTAGGCGAGCACCATGTGGGTTGCTTCGAGGTACTCGCTGGCGACGGAGAAGATCGCCTCCGCGATGTGGTGCTCATCAGATGCCCCCGCCACACCCATCTCAAGGACGTGAAGAGCTTCGAGCCGCCCTCTTTCGGCCTGCGCCTCAGCGAAGTGATCGGCGTTTGCGAGCGCCAGGCTCACATGGGCGGCGACGTCCTGGAGCAGCTTGACGTGCCAATCGTCGAACGCACCCTCGTGATACGACTGCAGGGACAGCATGGCCGTGATGCGGTCGCCGCTCAGCACCGGCACCCAGACGAACGAACGCGAGACCAGGAGCCGGTCGGTCGGCGGCCCGGAGACGAACACCGCCGCGCCCCGGCCTACGGTCCATCCCTCGTGCTCCAGGTCTTTGCGCTGGAAGCTTCGCGCCCAAGGTGAGCTGCGCACGAGCACGGGCTTCCCGGACTCGTAGGCCTCGCGAGACGGACCTGTGACGGCGAGAGCCACAGGCGGCACGACCTCTTCAACGCCTGCGACGTACTGATATCCCTCGGCAACCGGGCCGTCAGGAGTCTGGGTGATCGTGGCGAGGATGAACCCGTCGAAGTTGAGGAAGGTCGCGAGCTCCTCGCGCAGCGTCCTCATGATCGACCATCGGTCGAGGCTCGACGCGAGACGGCGACCGATCGTGTTGACGACCTCGAGCCTTCGCCGCTGGTCCTCGATCGCCTCGTAGCTGCGGGCGTTGCGCAGCGCGAGTGTGGCCTCGTCAGATACGAGCTCCAGAAACGCCGCCGTCGAGTCCTCGTATGCAAATGGGCGCGAGCATCGGATCCCGAGAGCACCGCGCACGACGCCGCCCTCTTTGATCGGTACCCACAGCGATGAGGACGGCTCGTGGACGAGAATCGCCTTCGAGTCGCGGACCATCGCGCGAGCCGCGGCGGCTGCCGGAGATCGGGACGGGAGCCACCGCGCGGTCGGGGCTGAATCGGCTTCGACGTGCATCAGCCGTATCCGGTCCGTGCCGTCATCCTGCAACGAAACCATCTCCAGGGAATCGACAGGCAGCAGCTCGCGAAGCGTGGTGTGGAGCCCGGTGATGACGCTTGCCTCGTCGAGCGTTGACGCCATGGCCCGGGCGATGCTGTTCAGCGCCTCGAGCCGGCGGGCCTGGTTGCGAGTGAGCTCGTTGAGCGAAGCGTTGGCCAGGAGGACCCCGAGGCGCCGGTGGACCTCCTCCAGGAAGGCAACCTCGGCGGTTGCCACGCGTCGCTTTCTGTAGGACTGGTAGATGACGCTGCCTATGAGCTCCCCGTGGTGTTCCACCGGGACCCAGACAGCTGTCTTGGTGTTGCGCCCGGTGCCTGGTCCCTTGCCCACCAGCTGACCCCTGGACAGACCGGTGAGGACCGCCGCGCGGGGATTCGCGTACTGGCGCGCGAACATCGAGTCGCGAAGGCGACGCCGGCGGAGATCCTGGAGCACGCCGGAGTCGATGGACAGCGATCGATACCAACCCTCGCGCTCGAGCACGTGCAGGTTGATGACGTCGTAGGCAAACCGCGGATTCAGACCGCGGTACAGAACCTGCACCAGATCTGCCTCCGTGACACAGCTGCCGAGCTCGTGGATTAGAGCGGCAGCGGACGGGCCCAGGCCAGGTTTGGACTTTCGCGGCGCGGCTATCGGTCTGGCGAGCGCGCGCTTGACGGGGCTCGCCGGCGCGTGAGTCTTGGCGCCTGGCCGGGCTGAACTGGGCATTGCCACCGATACACTACCCCCGTGCCGTTCACCCCGCCCAAACCGATCGCGCCCACGCCCGAGGATCTATTGGGGTCCACCGTCTTAGTGGTGGATGACGAGCGAGCGTGGCGGGTGATCCTGGAAACCGACCTGAGAATGCTCGGCTACAAGGTGTCGATGGCCGAGGACGCCGACCAGGCGCTCGAGAAAGCCGAGGCTGACCAGCCTGAGGTCGCGATCATCGACCTGATGCTTCCCGAGCCGATGGACGGTTGGGGGCTTCTCAACGAGCTGAGGGCGCGCGGGCAGAAGGTGCCGGTCATCTTCTACACCGCCTACCCGGTCTTCCCCTCAGGGACCGACGACCCGGATGTGGTCGGCTACATGAGCAAGGCGATCGACAGGGCCGATCTATACGCCCTGCTCCCGCCGGCGATTCGGCGCTCGCGCGAGCGCCGAAACTCAGATTGTTAAGCCCCTACCAGCCGAAGCCGAGCCACGACAGCACGTCTGCCCAGTTCGCGCCCGATGCAAGCGCCAGGCCTGCGACGACGACCAATGCGGAGGCCGCCCGCTGCAACTTGATTCCCCAGATCATCCCTACCTAACCCCTTTGTTTTTCCAACCGATGCCAGATCAGGAAGAAAGTATGCGGCGCGCAATTCGTACTGGCATGTTCAGATCACGTCAATTATTGTTAGATTTAATGTAGGGCAATAGCTTGGAAAATCGGAGGATCAACGAGAAGGAACGGAGTTTGGCTCGCAACCGTGAAGTGCGGCTGCCGCCGCTGCCTCCTGGCCTCGAGGTCTACCGGCCCGCCGAGGTCCTCGGTTCGTCGGTCCTGGTGGTCGAGGACGAGGCCGCCATGCTGCAGCAGCTCAAGATCGACCTGCACGACCTCGGCTATCGACCCCTGGTCTCGTCCGCGGCACCTGAGGCGATGGAGCTGCTCGAACGCGAGCGCGTGGCGGCCGTACTCCTCGACCTCGTCCTGGACGAGGGGGAAGATTCCGGCTTTGAGCTCTTGCAGTGGATCCGGCATCACCACCCGGGGCTACCCGTGATCGTGCTCTCCGCGGCCCAGGTCAACTCCGCGTCGATCCGCAAGGCGTATGAGCTTGGCGCGAGCTCGTATTTCGTCAAGGGCAACGTGCCCATGGCGCACATCTACTCAGATCTCGCGGCACGCCTTGTCGAGCGCGGAACCGGCCGCCCGGGCAGCTATCGTTTCGGGCGCCTGGAATTCGACCCCACTCACCGAACGGTCAAGCTCGGGAAAGGAGAGATCCGCCTCACCCAGCAGCAGGCCGCCCTGGTCCTGTACCTCGCCCAGGGTTCCAAGTCCGCGACGGCTCGGGACCTGATCGAGGCCGGCCTGTTTCGCAGCAACGCGGCGCACTCCACCGTCCATTCGGCTCTCTTGACCTTGAGGCGGCGACTCGACGAGCTGGAGCCCGGCCTGGGTCAGACCTTGGTGCGGGCGACGGCGCGCGGCTACAACCTGGCGACGGTCGCGTGACGGAAGGGACGTCGACTACACCCCTGCCGAGCCGGTCCGTCCTAGACGAGGTGATCGAGCTCAGACGTCACTTCCACCGCCACCCAGAGGTGAGCTTCAGTGAGCACGAGACGAGCCGGCAGCTCGGGGACCGGCTGCGTGAGCTCGGCCTGGAGCTCAAACCGTGCCCCACGGAAACAGGCGTGGTCGCCATGCTCGACACCGGCAAGCCCGGAAAGACGGTGATGCTGCGTGCGGATATCGACGGGCTGCCGATTCACGAGGAATCCGGCGTCGATTTCTCATCGCGCACCGACGGCAGGATGCACGCCTGTGGTCACGACGCGCACATGGCGATCATGGTCGGAGTCGCGCGCACCATCGTCGATCGCATATGGGACGTGACGGGCCGCTACCTGTTCGTCTTCCAGCCCGCCGAGGAGATCGTCGAAGGTGCGAAGGCGATGATCGCCAAAGGCCTGCTCGACGCCCACCATCCCGACTCCGTGATCGGGCTGCACGTGACGAGCTTCATAGAGTCGGGCACGGTGGTGTCGAAGCCCGGCCTGATGTGGGCAGGATCCGATGCCTTCGAGATCGGCTTTTTGGGACCCGGTGGACACGGCGGCCTGATGGGCCGTCGCGGAAACGTGCTTGCGGCACAGGCGTTCTTCATCGAGCGGCTCCACACCGTCGTCGAGGGTCTCGAGCAGGATGGCGTGCAGTGCCACGCGACGGTCGGGGACATCAGGAGCGACGGAGCCTGGAACATCGTGCCGCGGGGAGTGCTCGTCAAGGGCTCCCTGCGCACGTTCAATGCGTCGCTTCGCGAGCAGGCGCTCGGCCGCCTGTCCGACCTGCTGCGCAAGACAGACAGCGAGTTCGACGTGCGCTCAAAGCTCGACCTCGTTCATGGAACGGTGCCGCTCATGAACGAACCGAACGTCACGCGGACGGTGCTCGAGGTGGGACGGTCGCTCATCGGTGACCGGGCGAGTGTCCTCGGGCGGCCGCTGACGGTGAGCGACGATTTCGCGGAGTTCCTGACCCGCATTCCCGGGTGCTACTTCATGCTCGGAGCGATGCCGAAGGGCGAGCTGCCTCCTGCCCACCATTCGCCCGGGTTCAAGATCGACGAGGACGCGCTGCAGATCGGCGTCAAGGTCCTGGCGGGAGCAGCGTCAAGACTCGCGGCTGACTGATGCTGTGGTTGGCATCGCTGGGGCTCGGCCTCGCGGCGGGCTTCGCCGCTCGTGGAAGCATCGACAACCTCGCGCGCCTTCAGTTTCGATGGCCCTGGTTCGTGCTTGCCGCCCTGGTCGTGCGAGAGGCGGCGGTGCTCACGCCGCTCAACCGCGTCGCCGGCGTGCAGTACGTCTACGCAGCCGCCCTGCTAGCGCTCGTCGCGTGGACCCTGTGGCACGTCAACCGAGTCGCAGGAATCTGGTTGGTCGCCGTCGGCAGCGCGCTCAACCTGATCGTGATCGCGGCCAACGGTGGCCGGATGCCCGTGGCGCCCGACCTTGCCGGCGCTCTCGTCCAGCGGGGCCACATCGGCCAGTACACGCTGATGGCGGCAGACACGCACCTCAACTGGCTGGCCGACTGGATCGCCCTTCCCGGCCCCCTCGGACGGGTCGTGCCGGAGGCCTACAGTCCAGGCGACCTTATCGTCGCCGTGGGAATCGCGCTGGTCGTCGTGCTGGCCATGCGATCGCGAAAAGGGTCGGAGGAAACCCGGCCCCGTATAGTGAGTGACCCGCCGTGATCATCTTCTGGATCTTCACGCTCTTTGCCGGCGCTTCGACCTTTGCGTTCACCTATATCTTCTTGCAGCTGGGGCTCGCATGGTTCGTGGGGATTTGATCAGAGTCGCCGCCGCGGCGCTTGCCGCCGTGCTCCTCGCGCTGCCCGCGCAAGCAGTGCACGCGCAGGACCCTGGGCTGAGCCCGAATGCGCATCACGAGGCGGCTCGCATCATCGCCGCAGAGCTGGCGATGGACCAGGCCTCAGCTGACCTCGCTTCAATCGCCGCGCAGCAACCTTCGGGCTTGATGGAATCGATGCGCAAAGAGCTCGCCATGGATCGAGCCGCCTATGCGTTTCGGGCCGCGGCCCGCCAGGAGGAGCTGCGGGTCTACGAGCTCGCGGGTTATGCGAGCGTGGAGAGCGCCGTGGTCCAGCTGCTGCCTCCGGCCCTGCAGAATCCGGTCGAGAACACGATCATGGGGTTGCATTCGCTGTACATCCTCGGAGGCATCGACCAGTACTACCTGGTCAACGTCCACTTCACACATCCGTACGGCGACGCGAAGTCCGTGAGCCTGCTTCGCTCCTACTACCTCGAGGCCGGGCGCCTATACGGCATCGACCCGAGCTACCTCGCCTCGATCAACTTCATCGAGAGCAACTTCGGCCGCATCAACGGCCCGTCATCCGCGGGGGCCCAGGGCCCGATGCAGTTCCTCCCCAGCACGTGGACCGAATACGGGCAGGGCGGAAACATCAACGACCCGCACGACGCCATCCTCGCGGCGGCTCGCTACCTGGCGCACAACGGCGCGCCGTACAACATGCGCAACGCGATCTACCACTACAACCTCGACTTCGACTACGTCGACTCGGTGGAGTCTTTCGCGCGGGCCTACCGCACCGACCCCGGATGGCTGGACCGCATGTACTACTGGAACACGATCGGATGAAGACCCGCCTAGACACTTAGAGTAAGTACTCATGGAGTACCGGATCGAACAGTTGGCCCGATCTGCGGGCGTCGCCGTCGACACCATCCGCTTCTACCAGGGCAAGGGCTTGCTCGCGGCCCCGCGGCGGGACGGCCGCGTCACGTGGTACGGCGAAAGCCACCTCGAGCGGCTGCGCCGGATCAAGGAGCTGCAGCAGCAGGGTTTCACCTTGACGGTGATCCAGCGCTTCCTCACCGGCGAGCTGGAGCCGTCGGATGAGGCACTGGTCGCGGCGGTCACCCGGCCGGCGGCGCCTCAGACCCTCACTTTGACGGAGCTCGCCGAGCGCAGCGGCGTCGCCGAACCGCTGCTGATGAGCCTCGAGCAGGCCGGTCTTTTGGTCCCGGCGGAAGGCGGCGATGAGCCGCTCTACCCGGCCGATGACCTGGACGCGATCGCCGCCGGAATGAAGCTGATCGCGGCGGGGGTGCCACTGGGCGCGCTGATGGAGCTCGGCAAGGAACACGCCGCCGCGATCGACCGCACCGCACGCCGGGCTGTCGACCTTTTCGACCGTCACGTGCGCGAGCGCATCCAGTCGGAAGGCGGGGCGACCGAATCTGCCGAGCGCCGGCTGCTGGAGACGTTCAACGAGCTCCTCGAAGCGAGCGGCACGCTCGTCAGGCACCACTTTCAGCGCACGCTGTTGCGTGCGGCAAGAGAGCACATCGAGAAGCGATGATCGCCACGTTGGTCCGCACCTGGGAGCTGGATCGCACCCCGGACCTCATCGACCTCGTCAGCGCCGCGCGAGACAACGGGCACGAGGTGCTGCTCATCGAGCGACCGATGCCCGACGCGGTCAGCGTCGCCGCACTGGGCAAAGCCTTCGACGTCGTCGCCGCCAAGGGCGGCGTCGCGCTTGAAGACGCGAGCGGCAAAGTCGTCGACTTCGAAGCCGGCGACGACAGGCTCCTGGCTGCGTCGCGGCTGTGGCGGAGGGTTTGCGAGTCGATCGCCGGGCCGGCGGCGGCGACACCCATCAGAGGCCCCATCGCGGTCGGCGGCTTCGCCTACCGACCGGATCGCGACCCCGGCGAGCCGTGGTCAGGCTTTCCCGCGCTGCTTCTCCGAGTGCCCGCGCTCGCGGTCACCCGGGTCCGTGGCCGCACCTACGCCACCGCCGCATCGGCCGAGGCCGAAGCGCTGCTCGAGCTCAGCGAAGCCGGGAACCTACCGGGACTCCGCGCACCCGCGGCACGCAGGCTCGACGTGACGGCCGTACGCAATCCCCTGGCGTGGACAGCCGCCGTGGAAAGCGCCGCCGCACGTCTTCGTGCAGGTGATGCGGCAAAAGTCGTGCTCGCCCGGGAAGTGCTCGCGCGTGGCGACGGCGTCGTGTCGGCCGCGATGGTGGCCCGCTCGCTTCGAGCCGCCTACCCGTCGTGCTTCATCTACCTCATCACCGGTGCTGATGGAACCGCATTCGCCGGCGCCTCACCCGAGCTGCTCGTTCGCCGGTCGGCAGATCGGGCTTTCTCACAACCGATGGCGGGGTCCGTCGCGCGAGGTGCGACCGACGCCGAGGATGAGCGCCTCGCGCGCCAACTCGAAGACAGCGCGAAGGATGCGGTCGAGCATCGCATCGTGTCGGAATTCGTCGTCGACGCACTTCGTCCATTCGCGATGTCGGTTACCGCAAGACCGCCCGAGGTCGTTCGCTTCACGAACATCCAGCATCTC
>Ga0208848_1000044_pt1 | contig 22461 bp, 18 predicted proteins | sample NGESurshal072012_2_FD_184455 | JGI IMG/M metagenome (GOLD analysis project Ga0208848, IMG submission 184455) | Arctic peat soil microbial communities from Barrow, Alaska - NGEE Surface sample 210-1 shallow-072012 (SPAdes) | ecosystem: Environmental > Terrestrial > Soil > Wetlands > Peat ... | reverse complement strand
GACTCCCCTCTACTTCGCCGGCGCCAGATCTCGACCTTCTCCAGCTCCGCGACCAATGTTCCACCCATCGCGCACCTCCTTGGGATGTCTCAGCGTCATCCAATCCAAGGCGGTGGTGCATTGACCCCCTGAGAAGAACGGATGGTTCCCTCTCATCGCGCGTGTGGCTTCGCCGCAGGCGCTGCTCTCTTTCCGGTGTGAGGATGGGACTTAACGAAGTAGCCACTCCAGGCCGCGCCTAGGAGGCGACGGGGACAAAGTCGCGGCCGGGTTAAACCCGGCCGCCCCTGCCACGCTGGCGAGTTATTTCTCGGGTTTTGCTTCTTCGATCAGCATCACGGGGATGCCGTCGACGATCGGGTACATGACCTTGCAGTGTGGGCAGCGCAGCTGATCGGGCTCTTTGAACTCCACCTTCGTGTGGCATTTCGGGCACGCCAGGATTTCGAGCAGTTCGTGGGAGATCACCCGCGCATGGTAGTACGGTTCGCGCCATGACCCTCCGGCGCCTCTACCTCTACCTGGTGAGCGCAGCCGGTCTGGGTCTTCTGGCCGCCGGACTCGCACTGCTCGGCACCACCGTGCTGCTCTTCGTTTTCAACGATCCTTCGGCTCAGGACAACCGGACCCAGCTGGCCATATTCACGGCGATGACGCTCGTCGCGTTGCCCGTCTGGGGCGTGCATTTCTGGTTCGCTCGCCGGTTCGCCGTGCGCGACAAAGACGAGCGCGCCTCTGCCATCCGGCACCTTTACATCTATCTGGCGTGCATGGCTTCGGCCCTTGGCGCCATGGTCGCGTTGGCGATCACCGGCGGCGACCTGCTGCGCCCGCTGATCGACACCTGCTCTCCCATTGGATACGGCCCGAAGGGCGGCATCGGTGTCTCCTGCCCCGCTGACGCTGACTGGCTTGCCACCTCGCAGGCTGCATGGGTCGCGCTGGTCTTCTTGGTGATCTGGGCATTCCATTTCCAGGTCGCGGCGCGCGATCGCGCGGCGGTTGGCCAGACGGGCGCGTCCGCCACTCTTCGGCGCTGGTACATGTACGTCGTCCTGCTCGTCGGGCTGCTGGTGATGCTTGGCGGCGGGTACGGCTTGATCGACCTGGCCTGGCTGAAAGCGCGGCAGAGCACGCTGGCCAGTACCAGCTACCTGGGCGACTCAGCCGGTTTTCTCCTGGCCGGTCTTATCGTGTGGGGCTTCCACGCGCGCACGATCGCGCAGAACCACGTCGCGGATGATCGCCACTCCACGCTTCGGGCGCTGGAAGGTTTCATCGCCGTAGCGGTCTGCATCGCCTTCGCCCTGGTCGGCGCCAGCCAGATCCTCTATTACTCACTTGCGCGGGCCCTTGGCGTGAATGATCCGGGTGGTGTCGGGAACGACATCCTCACCGGGCTTGCAGTGCCGGTTTCGCAGCTCCTCGTCTACGGGACCGCATGGTTGCTCGTGCGGCGCCGGCTGGCGCGAGACGCGATGGCCCAGGAGGGTGATCGCCAAGCGGACATTCGTCGCCTCTATACGAACCTGGCGGCCCTCGTCTCTCTCGGAGCTTGGGCGACTGGTGCGGGCGGGCTGCTATGGACCCTCGCCGAGCAGCTGGAAGCGCCGCTGATCGGAGTCACAGCTGGCAACTGGAAGGATCCGGTCAGCCTGTGGGTGACCCTCCTGGTCGTTGGCGTGGCGGTGTGGCTCGCACACTGGCGACAAGAGCCATGGGCCGCCGACCGTCAATCGCTGCCACGCCGGCTCTACGTCTGGGCCGCGCTGCTCGTCAGCGTGCTGGTGATGCTGGGCGCCGGCGTGGGGATGCTCAACGCCCTGCTGCAACAGCTCTTCAGCGCGCATCCAGCGCTCAACGCCAGCTCAAACCTGGACTTCGGGCACTACCTTGCGGTGATCGTCGTCGCCGCAGGTGTCGGCGTCTACCACTGGAGGGTGCTCAGGGCTGATGCGGCCGCCCGGCCGCCGAAGGCCGCCGCCGGGCCCGCGACCGCCGCCGTTGCGGCCGCCGAGCCTGTCCTTATTGCTGCACACGAGGTTGCGGATCCGCACACGCGTCGCTACATGCTCTCGGTAACCGACGCGACCGATGACGACGTGCACCAGGCGCTGGCGAGCCTGCCGCCGCACGCGGCCTACAAGCTCACACCGACAGAAGAAGGTGCGCTGCCAGTTGACGGCCGCTGACCCGCCGGGCCTCCTCGATCTCGTCGACTGGCGTCGCCGGGTAGGCGACCTTTACCGAATCAGCGGACCTGACGCGGTGGGCCGTTTCAGGAAGGGACGTGACGAGCTGTTCCGCACCCACCCGCAGTCTCCGATCGAGCCGGAGGAACGCAGCTCGTTCGCGGGTCTTCACCACTTTCCGCACGACCCGGCGTACCGGCTGGAGGCCCGCTTCGAGCCGGGCGAGGGGTCGGAGCTCCTCATCGATACCGGCGGCGACGATGGGGCGGTCCGGTATCGAAGGGCCGGCCGTCTCGCGTTCCGATTGCTAGGCGAGGGCTGCCGGCTGACCGTCCTCAGCCTTGTGCAGTACGCGGGCGGGCTGTTCGTGCCGTTTCGCGACGCCACATCCGGTCGCGAGACCTATGGCGGCGGGCGCTACCTCTTCGATACCGCCAAAGACACAGACGGGCTGGTGCTCGAGATCACGCCCGGTTCCCGCGACGTCACGATCGACTTCAACTACGCCTACAACGCCTCGTGCGCGTACAGCCCGCGGTGGGCATGCCCGCTCGCTCCACCCGAGAACTTCTTGACGGTGCCGGTGCGAGCTGGCGAACTGACTTACAAGCCCTAGGAGAAGATCGAACCGCCCCTCACGGCCGCGCCCCCTGAGCGGGCGGGCCCGAGCTCCTACAGGGTGGGGAGCTTAGGCGCTGCCGTTGACGACTTTGATCAGCTCGCCTACGCGCGCGATCGACTCGTCCGTCCCATAGATGTTGTTGTTGAACGTGAAGCCGGTGAACCCGGCGTCCATGTACGTGCCGATCAGCTCCGCAGCCTGGGGCAGGGTAGCGACCCTCGCCATGGCGCGGCGCTCCGGAGTGAGGCTGTCAAGGATGGCTTTCCCGTCCTTTTCGTTCTCCACGAGGACAAGACCGACTCCGAGAGTCAGCTGAACCTCCGAGGGATCTCGCTTGACCGCCTCGCAGTGCTCAAGGAAGATCTGCTTCTTACGGTTCAGCTCCTCGACCGGCCCACCGAACCAGTGACCGATGTCGCCGTGCTGGGCTAGAAGGCGAAGCGTCCGCCGCTCGCCGGTGCCGCCGATCAGGATCTTGGGGCCTCCGGGCTGCACGGGGCGCGGGACGTTGAGCGCGTGGTCGATCGTGTAGTACTGGCCTTCGAATGACGGCCGGTCCTGCGTGAACATCAGCTTCGCGATGGTCAGCGCCTCGTCGAGGCGGTCCATCCGCTGGCCGATGGGCGGAAACTCGACGCCATAGCCCTTGTGCTCGTCCTCGTTCCAGGCGGCCCCGATGCCGAGGATGGCGCGGCCTTTGGAGATGACGTCGAGCATCGTCACCTGCTTGGCGAGTATCGCGGGGTTGCGGTAGGTCACTCCCGTGACGAGCGTTCCGAGCTTGACCCGGGATGTACTGGCGGCAAGCGCGCCCAGAGTGGTGTACGCCTCCATCATCGGCTCGGTCTCGGGTCCGATCCCTCGGATCTGATAGAAGTGGTCCATGACGGTCACGAGATCGAAGCCGGCCTTCTCGGCCGCCATCGCCTGCCCGACCACACGATCGAAGAGGCGGTCGCTCGGAATATCGGGGAACGTGAAATTGGGCATATGGAAACCGAATAGAGCTTTCATCTCCTACAAGAACTCCCGATCACGACCAGAACATTCCGTAACGGGCCTGACGAGTCCGGCGTTGACCGTCGCATGAAATGGTCAACGTCGGCGGGAGTTGGTGTGGCTCTGGCCGTCCTTCTCTATGGCACCGTCCTCGTGTTCCAGGCCTTCGACCGCAACTCCAACTCGGCGAGCGATACGATCCGGCCCTTCGTGATCACGATGGGACCGGTTTGGGCGCTCGCGATCTGGGCGGCCGCCGTCATTCTGCGAAAACCGCGCCCATAGATAGAATTTGTGGCTACGGCCGTGGCCATAGACGAATCACGTAACGGCAAGCCCAGCGGAATTCAGCTGGTCCAGGTCGAGGGCTTCCTCGAGGTCGCCCGCAGGGGCAGCGTCAGCCGGGCCGCAGAAGCACTCTTCATCACCCAGCCAACCCTGACCGCCCGCCTCCACGGCCTGGAGCGAGAGCTTGGGACCTCGCTCTTCCTACGCACCCCGCACGGCATGCGGCTTACCGACGCCGGCCGGGCCTGGATCCCATTTGCCGAGCGCGCGCTTCGAGCCCTGGTCGACGGGCGAGATGCCCTCGAGCAGGTGATGACGGCGTCGGCCGGCCACCTGATGATCGCGGCGGCCCCGGCGGTGAGCACCTATGTGCTGCCGGAGCTTCTCGCGCGATTCGTCGCCGGTCACCCCAGGGTCGAGGTGTCGGTGCGGACAGGCCATTCCGAGGACGTCGTCGAGCTTGTGCTGCGCGACGAGGTGCAGATCGGCCTCGGGCGAGCCATCCGCCACCCGGAACTGGAGTTGCGACCGTTCCATACCGAGGAGCTCGTCCTCGTCTGCGCACCCGATCACCCTTTCACCAGGCGAGCGAATGTCCCGATGGCCGACGTCGCCTCCGAGAAGCTGATCATGTTCGACCGCACATCGAGCTACTACGAGATCACTCAGGGCGCTTTCCTGTCCGCTGGCGTGAAACTCCGCGGGTTGATGGAGCTCGACTCGATCGAGGCTGCCAAGAAGATGGTGGAGCGCGGGCTGGGAGTTGCCCTCCTGCCCGGCACCGCGGTGGCACGCGAAGTGGAGGGCGGCACGTTGTGCGTCGTGGCGATGAAGGACGCACCGCGCATGCACAACTCGATCGTCGTCTTCCGGCGCAGGGATGCCGGGCAGCCTGAGGGCATAGTCGCGGCGTTTCTCGAACTTATAGAAACGCGCAGCTGAGCACTTTCGGTGCATCGGATTTCTCGATAGGTTTCATCAGATCTATTAATTGGACTTATATTCGACTCCTTGATAGCTTCTGGCTCATGGACAGTCACGAGCAGGCGCCGGAGCTGGAGACAGAGCCCTCGACACACGAGTGCGAATGCCCCGAGCCCTGCAACTGCGACCACGAGAACGAGTAGACCCTCCTGCCGTCCGCGTTAGAAATCTGAGTTCGAATCGAAAGGAGGGTTTGATGGAGCTTGTCTCCACGCCCCTGCTCCCGCAGGGGTTGAAAGTCCCGGCGTCGCGCAACGAGGATCCGAGCAAGCGGCTGCGGCGCCTGCTCGCTGCCAAGCCCTATGTCTTTGGTCCCGGGGTGTACGACCCCATGGGCGCCGAGCTCGTCATGTACCACGGCTTCGATGCGGTCTACTTCAGCGGTTACTCGTTCGCGATCGGCCACCTCGGCACCACAGACATGGACCTGTATTCGTCAGTTGAGATTGCCGACGGCGCCCGCCGCACCGTGAGCGCCCTGCGCAAGTTCCAGCTCACGATGGCGGTTGGCGACCCGGAGAAGGAAGCTCCACCAGTCCACCTGGAGATCCCGCCCGTCGTCGTCGACATGGACGCCGGTTACGGAAATCTCTTCAACGTGCAGCGCACCGTTGAACTCTATGTGCGAGCCGGGGTGGCGGCCGCACACCTGGAGGACCAGGTGATGCCCAAGCGCTGCGGCCACATTGCGGGGAAGGCGCTCATCTCGGCCGCCGAGTTCGTCGGCAAGCTCAAGATGATGCGCAGCGCCGCGGACGACCTGGGGCACGAGGACTTTGTCATCATCGCGCGCACGGACGGCGTGTCGGCCACAGAGGCACCTGAGTCGAAGCGAGGCATCGAGCTGGCCATCGACCGCGGCCTGCGCTACCTGGACAGCGGGGTTCCCGACCTCCTCTGGTGCGAGTTTCCAACCGCCGAGCGCGGGCCGACCGAGAGGTTTTGCGCCGAGATCCGAAAGCGGTTTCCAAAAGCCAGGTTCGCCTTCAACTACTCCTCATCGTTCAAGTGGTACAACGAAAAGAACCCGATCACGTGGGACGAGCTCGGCGATCTCGGCGTGGGGTTCATCTTCATCACCCTGGCGCTCCAGCACGCTGCCGGTCATGGCATGTCGGTGCTGCTGCACGACCTGAAGCAGAGCAGCGAGCAGGGCTACATGGCGCTTCAGCGCAAAGAATGGGCGGACGGCGCCGACATACCGACGCGCAGCCATCACCTTTTCACCGGTGTGCCGTATCACCAGCACGTCGGCCATGACTACGGCGCGACCCGGCTCGGCCAGGAGGTCGATGAGCACCTCGCAGTGTCGAAGGTAGTCTGAAGAACCGAACCCCGTAACGTAGGGTCCGGGTTCAATGATCTCCTTCCCATTTCGCTACCTCTGGTGGCTGATCTCCAGCGTTCGCCGGTCGCTGGGCAAGCCGCCCGACTACGTCATCTTCGTGCTGGAGAACGACCTTCCGGCGCTGCCGGACCCACCCCGCCCTCTGTGGCAGCGGTTCACCTCGCGGCCGCGACTCAGCATCACGGAGCTGAGCGCGCGTTTCGACGCCATCGGGCGCGATCCACGGATCAAGGGTGTGATCCTTCATCTCCGCCCGGTGGGCATGCCGATGGCGACGCTGCAGGACCTCAGGGAGCTGGTCGAAAAGCTTCGCAAGTCTGGCAAGCGGGTCGTGGCGTGGGCCCCTTTCTATTCGACCGGGACCTATTACCTGGCGTGCGCATGCGACGAGATCCTGCTGATGCCGGTCGGAACGATTCAACCGCTCGGTTTTGCCAGCACCGGCCTTTTTCTCCGGGATGGCCTCGCGCGGTTCGGCATCCGGGCGGACTTCGTGCAGATCTCGCCCTACAAGTCGGCCGCCGACGTGCTCACCAGGTCGAAGATGTCGGATGAGCTGCGAGAACAGGTGACCTGGCTGCTCGACTCACAGCACAAGGAGCTCTTGAGCGCGATCGCTGAGGGCCGGCTGCGGGACGAAAAGGGTGCGCAGGAACTGGTCGACGGCTCTCCTTACAGCGACGACACCGCACTCGAGATGCGTGTCGTCGACGCTGTGATCCCGGAGGAGGCGCTGGCTGAACGTCTTGGCCAGGGCGCAGAGGCGCCGATCACAATCGGGACCTGGGAGCGGGCGCGGACCAAGCTGCGGTCGCCGGCACCGACCCTCGGTAAAGGCAAGTACGTGGCGGTGCTTCGGATTGAGGGCACGATCGTCGACGGACGCTCGGGCGGGCTACCGATCAAGCCGCCGATCGAAGTGCCGCTCATTGGCGATGATCGCGCCGGGGATCTGACGGTGGTGCAGGCGGCTCGCCAGGTCGCTGGCGACAAGCGGGCGGCGGCTGTGGTCGTCTACGTCAACTCGCGAGGCGGCTCGGCGACGGCTTCCGAGGCGATGCGGCAGGCCCTGAATGTGATCGCGGAGCGCAAACCGCTTGTCGTCGCCATGGGCCCGGTCGCAGGGTCGGGTGGCTACTGGGTCGCGATGCCGGGTCGCTGGATCGTCGCCCGCCCGGGCACGCTCACCGGGTCGATCGGAGTCCTGACCGGGAAGATCGTGACGGCGGGCATGTGGTCGAAGCTCATGTTCGACCGAGAGACGATCGCGTTCGGACAGCACGCGACCATGGACAGCGACGAGAAGTGCTACACCGATGAGGAACGGGAGCTGGTCAAAGCCCAGATCGATCGTGTCTATGGCCTTTTCCTGGCTGTGGTGGGTAAGGCACGGAAGATGACTCCCGAAGAAGTCCACCCGATCGCAGCGGGCCGCGTGTGGACCGGCCGCCAGGCGTTCGAGCGCAAGCTCGTGGACGAGCTGGGTGGCCTAGACGCCGCTGTGCGCAAGGCGCGCAGCCTGGCCGGCCTCGGCGAGACCGCTCCTGTGAGGGAGGCCCGGCCGCCCAAGAGAATGATTCCGCCGCAGGCCGTCCATGGGGCCGCGGGATACATCGGTTACCTGCTCGAGGGCGTCTCGTTGCTCAGCCGCGCCCCGGCGCTCGCGGTCATGGAGTACCTACCCGGAGAGCTGACCTAAGCCTTCTTAATAGTTAGGCACGGAGCCGGGGATTCCGGCCGGATCTTTAGAGCCCCCAGCGCCTCAAGCATCCAGCGAAGGGAACCTCCAGGGCTGCCGCTCTCGCACCAGCTCGTAAACGGTCGCCACGATGCTCTCGCGATTCGGCTTGGTGAAGTAGTCGCCATCCGGCCCATATGCCGGACGGTTCGGTGAAGCGGTAAGCGTGCGCGGAGCGGCGTCCAGGTGCCACCAGCCCTGCTGCACCTCGAGGATCTGCTGCAGCATGAACGCCGAAGCCGCACCCGGCACATCCTCATCGAGACAGATGAGTGCGTGCGTCTTCTCAATCGAGCGCACGATCGTGTGGTCGATATCGAAGGGGTTCAAGGTCTGGACGTCGATCACCTCGCACGACACGCCAAGCTCTTGGAGGGTTCGGGCGGAGTCGAGCGCAACGCCACAGCAGGCGCCGTAGGTGACGACCGTCGCGTCAGTTCCTTCTCTCAACACCTCCGGCACGCCCAGCGGTACGGTGAATTCACCGATGTTGTCGGGCACCCGCTCCTTGAGCCGGTAGCCGTTCAGCACCTCGATCACCACTGCGGGGTTGTCACCGCGAAACAGCGTGTTGTAGAAGCCAGCCGCCTGCGTCATGTTGCGAGGTACCGCGATGTAGAGACCCTGAAGGGCGTGCAGGAGCACGGCCATCGGCGAGCCCGAGTGCCAGATCCCGACGAGCCGGTGCCCTTTCGTGCGGATGACCACCGGTGCCTTCTGGCCGCCGACGGTTCGCCAATGCAGCGAAGCGAGGTCGTCGGAGGCCGTCTCCAATGCGTAGAGGAAGTAGTCGAGGTACTGGATGTCGCAGATCGGCCGCAGGCCTCGCATCGCCGCGCCGATCGCCTGGCCGAGGATGGTGGCCTCGCGAATGCCAGTGTCAGTGAGTCGCAGGTCGCCGTACTTCGCCTGCAGGCCTTCGAACACCAGGTTGACGTCGCCGAGGCGCCCGACGTCCTCCCCCATCACGAAAAGACGCGGGTCGCGAGCGAAATTTGCGTCGAAATTGCGCAGCAGCACCTGCCTGCCATCCACGCTCGATGACTTGTCCGAGAACGCGGCAGGGACGACCGGCACGTTCAATGGCGACTCATCCGATCGGCTGTAGAGATGGGAGTTGTACCGCTCGTGGTTTTCCCGCCGGTACTCCTCGACGAACTTTGCCAGTTCGGTCCGCGCCGGCGAGTCGATTCCGCGCAATCGGTGCAGAGCCCGCGATGCAGTCGACATGACGAGTGACCTGGTCACCTTGCCCGCCTCGTCCAGCAAGTTGGTGATCGGAGCGACCTCCGGCATGTCTACCCGCTTGAGGATGGCGACTGCGCGGTCGCGCTCCGCCCGGATCGGAGCCTGGAATGCCTCCCACGCAAGGTCGCGCGCAGCCTCGACCGCTTCCTTGTCGGCCGCCTCCCAACCTTCCAGTTGGGCCTCGCTCGCGATCCCCGACTCGATGATCCAGTCCCGCATCCGGCCGACGCAGTCAAACTCGTTCTCGAAACGAAGGCGCTCCTTCGACTTGTATCGTTCGTGGCTTCCGCTTGTCGAATGCCCCTGTGGCTGCGTCAGCTCGGTGATATGGAACAGCGCCGGTTTGTGTTCGCGCCGAACCTTCTCGATCCCGGTTGCGTATGCCTCCACCAGCGCCGAGTAGTCCCAGCCGGGCACCACGTAGATGTCGATGCCAGGCCGATCGTCTGGTATGAAGCCGCGCAGCACGTCGGAGATCGACGCTTTGGTCGTCTCGGCCGTGATCGGCACCGAGATGCCGTATCCGTCGTCCCAGACCGACATCGCGAGCGGCACCTGCAGCACGCCAGTGGCGTTGATCGTCTCCCAGAACAATCCTTCGCTGGTAGCCGCATCGCCGATGGTCCCGAACGCGACCTCATTTCCATTGACGGAGAATCCGTCCTGCGTCGCCTTCAGCTGGGGGTTGTCTCGATAAAGCTTCGATGCATACGCCAGGCCGAGGAGCCGCGGCATCCAGCCGGCGACATTGGAGACGTCGGCGCTCGAGTTCAGCATGTCGACCGACCTGGCGAACGCCCCCGACTCATCGAGGATGCGCGTCGCGAAATGGTTTCCCATCTGACGCCCTCCGGAAGCCGGGTCCGCCTCCACGTTCGCGTTGCCGTACAGCTGGGCAAAGAACGCGCGGACATTCGACATTCGCGTGGCCCACATGAACGTCTGGTCGCGGTAGTAACCGGAGCGCCAGTCGCCAGGCCGGAAGGTTTTGGCCATCGCGAGCTGCGCGATCTCCTTGCCATCGCCAAAGATCCCGAACGTGGCGTTGCCCCGCAGAACCTCTGCGCGACCGATGATGCTCGCCCGCCGGCTGCTGTAAGCCAGGCGATAGTCGGCAACGACTTTTTCCGTGGTCAGGGAGGACTTCGAGTTGCGAAGCGTTTTGGCCAGCCGGAAAACCTCCCTACGCGTCTGGACCAGCCACCGAAGCCAGCCCGACGAACTAACCCTATTTCGGAGGCTTCGCCGTGAGCTCGCGGGGGCCCCAGGGCGAAATCTACGTTAGCACGCACCGCCTCGAGTTCCAGCCAAACTAGCCGCCCCTAGGCGGTCGTGGCGCGCTCTTGATCTTCCTCGGACTGACTCGGCCGCAGGCCTGGCCGGTTCGCGTGGAGCGCCTTCTTCATGTGCGCGTACGCTCGGGCGACGTCGCCACGCCGCTCGAGGATCTCGGCATAGATGCCGTGGCACTGGAACAGCTTTTCACCCTTTCCCTGCTGTTCTAGACCTTGGATCGCCTGGGCGAACTCGTGATCGGTGCCCTCGTGGTCGCCGAGCTTGTCCGCGATCCGACCGAGCCACATGTGCGCTTCGGCGACCGTCGCATCCTCGTGGAGCTGCTCGGCCAAAGCAAGTGCTTCACCGGCGGACTCCTTTGCCTGTTCCAGGTTGCCCGTCTGGACGCAGAGGTCGCACAGGCTGAGCAGCAAGTGGCTACGGCCCAACTCCAGGTCCGAGTCTCCGCTGAGCTCGACCGAGCGGTCGAGGTGCTCTCGCGCTGCTGACGCTTCACCGCGCGCCATGAGGATCAGGCCCAGGTTGTTCTCCGAACGCGCCAGCGATACCCTGTCGCGGAGCACCTCAAGCAGCGCCACCGACCGAACCGCGTACCTCGCCGCGATGTCGAGCTGACCGAGTTCCCGGTACGCCGAGGAAAGCCCGCTGTACGTCTTCGCGAGGCCGCGGAGATCGAAGAACGAGCCCGCGGCGGCAATCGCCGCCTGATAGAACTCGATCGCCTTGTCCCAATCGAGGTTGGCGACGTGAGCGCCGGCGACGATGCCGAGCAGCCGAGCTTCGGTCGGCGTCGGAACGGGCTTGAGGCTCCGGCAGACAGCGAGCGCTTTCTCAGCCAGGGCGAGAGCATCCGGTCGTTGGGCCAGATAGGCCAGCGACGCCTCGGCGCCGAGGCACTCCGCCAGCATCGCGCCGTCTTTGATCGCCTCGAAGTGGGCCCGGGCCTCGGCCAGCAGGCTCGCGGCCCGCTCGGGCTCACCCAGCTGAACATAGGCCAGCGCGACGAAATACCGGATGCGCCCCAGCCGGTAGGCCGAGCTCCCAAGATCCAGCAGCGACCGGCCCAACGCGACGGCCTCCGCGTATCGACCATCTGAGACCATTGCCTCGAGGTCGGCCAGCGCCGCCTGGGTTTCATTGGTGGTCCCGCCGGGGTCGGCCAGGAAGAACTCGACCGGTTTGCCGGTGCGATGAGCGATGTGCTCGAGCGTCGGCAGAGACGGCCGTGTGCGGCCGGTTTCGATCAAGTAGATGGCGGGAGCGGTCACGTGACCCTTACCGACCTGCGCGAGACTCAGGCCCGCTTCCTGTCGAGCTTGCTTCACCGCGCCAGGCCGGATCGTCACGCCTGGAAGACGTCGTCGCGACGGCTTGGTGTCCTGCGTGCCGTCAGCGCTAGCCACCGCGGTCAACTGTAGAGCAAACCCATTTCCGAAGTCCGCACGGCCATCCTGAAAGGATTGTTACAGACGTTGAGGCGCCGGATGCTGATTAGTCCGGCGCATTCTTGGTCGATGGGTCACCCCCCCACTGGGAGGTCCGGCCAAGCCGAAGTGGTAGGTCCAGCTCTCGCCTAAGCTGCCGGGTACGTGCCGAAAAGCCTGATCTCGGCGCTCGCCTCCTCCAGGTCGTTGAGAGCCGCTTCAGCGCCGGCCGGGTTCGCGTCGATGGTGAAATCGAGATAGAAGCGGTACTCGAACGGCCGTCCCTTCATCGGGCGGCTGTCGAGGCGGGTGAGGTTGACACCGCGACGGGCGAAGCAGTCGAGCGCCTGGGCAAGGCTGCCCGGCCTGTGCGCCGCAACGAACGCCAACGAGCACTTTGTCGGACCCTCCGAGTCGCGAGGGCGCGCGGCGGACCCCCGTTCGACCACCACGAACCTCGTGCGATTTTCAGAATCGTCCTGGATCGATTCCGCCAGAACGTAGAGCCCGTAGCGGGCTGCGGCCGCCTTGCTGGCGATCGCTGCGGTGCCTGGCTGGCGCTGCTCCGCGACGGCCCGCGCAGCTCCAGCGGTGTCATGAAAGGCGACCGAGCGGATCTGCCTCGAGTGCAGGTATGCGTCGCATTGAGCCAGGGCCTGTGGGTGAGACAGGGCGCGCTCGACCGGCCCGGGCCAACCCAGAAGGCAGTGACGCACGGGATGCACGTGCTCGCGCACCACCCGCAAGCCCGGCAGCTCCCACAACATGTCGGACACCTCTTGCACCACTCCGGCGCTGCTGTTCTCCACCGGCAGCACCGCGACGTCGACCGCGCCCATCGAGAGCGCCTCGAAGGTCAGCCGAAAGGTCGCAAAACCGACCGCGTCGGCGTCTGTGAACAGGGCCGAAACGGCTTCGTCCGAGTAGGCGCCAGGCTCCCCCTGATAAGCGACTCTCACCCCAAAAACCTCATCCGAAAATGAGATGCCTCAGGGTGTCCGCGACGTGGTTGTGGTCGAGCAGCTGATCAGTCACCGGCGGGTGCCCGTTGGTCTCATGGCCGTTCGGTTCTGGGGAGCCTGCGGCGATCTTGCGCAGGTCTTCGTCGGTGACTTCTTTTTTGGTGTCGGCGACCTGCAGGAAGCGCTGCCAGGCCTCTTCCACCTTGCCGTCGGCCAGCGTGATGCCGAGGCGTCCCAGGCGGTGGTGAAAAGCGTGGCGGCCGGACCGCGCGGTGAGGACGATGCGTGAGTCGGACAGCCCGACGTCCTCGGGCTTCATGATCTCGTAGTTCAGGCGGTCTTTCAGGACTCCGTCCTGGTGGATGCCCGATGCGTGAGCGAAGGCGTTTGCGCCGACAACCGCCTTGTTCGGCTGCACCGGGGTGCCCGTCAGCTCGGCGACGAGGCGCGAGGCGCGCGTGATCTCTGTGGTGTCCACCCCACACTCGAGCCCGAGCTTGGCCTGGCGCACGCGCAGCAGCATCACGACCTCTTCAAGCGAGGTGTTGCCGGCGCGCTCGCCGATGCCGTTGATCGTGCACTCGACGCGGCGCGCTCCGGCGGCCAGCGCCGCCAGGGTGTTCGCGACGGCGAGGCCCAGGTCGTTGTGGCAGTGCACCGAGAACAACGCGTTCTCGCTGCCGCGGGCTTCCTCGATCGCGCGGCGGACGAGCTCGCCGAACTCCCAGGGCAAGCAGTATCCGGTGGTGTCGGGGATGTTGATGACGTTCGCGCCCGCGGCAATCATCGTCTCCACGGTCTCGACCAGGTAGTCGGGGTCTGCTCGGCCCGCGTCTTCCGGCGAGTACTGCACGCGGTCACACAGCGACCGTGCGTAGGAGACCATCTCGGCCCCACGCTTCAGCACCTGCTCCCGCGTCATTCCGAGCTTGCGGTCGATGTGGACGTCGGAGACGGACAGGACGATGTGGATCTGGGGCGTCTCCGCCTCTTTGATCGCACCCCATACCGCGTCGATGTCCTCGCGAACCGCCCGTGCTAGCGCGGTCACGGTGGCGCCCCGGATCTCACGAGCGATGCGCCGGCACGCTTCGAAATCGCCTGGGGACGAGACCGGAAAGCCTGCTTCGATCACGTCGACTCCGAGCTTCTCGAGCTGCCGCGCAATGCGCAGCTTGGAATTCGCGTCCAGGTGGAAGCCGGGCGACTGCTCGCCGTCGCGAAGCGTCGTGTCGAAGATGAATACTCTGTCCGGGGTCTTCTCGCTCATTTCTCTACAGGCTCCAACCAAGGCATCATCGAGCGCAGCTCGCGTCCAACCTTCTCAATCGGGTGTTCGGCATCCTTGCGGCGCATCGTCATGAACCCGTCGCGCCCGTTCGAGTTCTCATCCAGCCAGCGCTCGGCGAAGCTGCCGTCCTGGATCTCGTGCAGGACCTCGCGCATCCGCTCGCGCACATGCGAGTCGATGACGCGCGGGCCGGACACGTAGTCGCCGTATTCCGCCGTGTCGGAGACCGAGTACCGCATGAAGCCGAGCCCGCCGCGATACATGAGGTCGACGATGAGCTTCAGCTCGTGCATTACCTCGAAGTACGCGATCTCGGGTTGGTAGCCCGCTTCGACCAGGGTCTCGAAGCCGGTCTTGACGAGCGAGCTGATTCCGCCGCACAGGACCGCCTGCTCGCCGAAAAGGTCGGTCTCTGTCTCTTCCTTGAACGTGGTCTCGACGATGCCTGCACGCCCGGCGCCGAGTGCCTTCGCGTAAGCGAGCGCCCTCTCCTGTGCATGGCCGGATGCGTCCTGGTGGACTGCGACCAGGGCCGGCACGCCCTGGCCCTGGACGTACGTGCTGCGCACGAGATGGCCGGGTCCCTTGGGCGCGATCATCGCGACATCGATCCCGGCATCGGGCTTGATCTGCGCGAAGTGGATCGAAAAGCCATGCGCGAACATGAGCATCGACCCAGGCTTCAGCTGCTTTTCGATCGACTCGCGGAAGAGCTTGCCCTGCCCGGCGTCGGGCGTCAGGACCATCACGACGGAGGCTTCGGCCACGGCGTCCGGTACCTCGAGAGCGCGGACACCGTCTTCGGCAGCGCGCTCGAACGACTTGCTGCCCGAGTACAGGCCCACGCGCACGTCTTCGCCGCTGTCGCGAAGGTTGAGTGCGTGAGCTCGGCCCTGGCTGCCATATCCGATCACTGCGACCTTCTCGCCCAGCTTGGGCGGGCAGTCGCGGTCGTAATGGATCTTCATGCGGTTCTCCTCATCACGACCGGCCCGGAACGGGCCACGTCCAGAATCCCGTGTCGCATCAGCTCGTTGACGAAATCGCCGACGTCCTTGCCTTCGCCCGCGAACTCGACGGTGGTGCCGTCGGGACCGGTGTCGAGCACCTTTGCGCCGCGATCGACCAGGCTCTTGACCTCGGAGGCCGAGACCTTGGCGACGATCAGCTCGCGGCTGTGAACCTGCTCGCCGGTCACGTCCTCGATCTCGATCACCTCGACCAGCCGCTCGAGCTGCTTGCGAACCTGGTCCGCCTCGGCGTGACCGTGGTCGATCTGCAGCGTGAGCCTGGAGCGGCCGGGCTGCCGGCTCGGGCCGACCGAGATGGCGAGGACGTGGAACCCGCGGCGGCGGATGACTCCCGAAATCTTGCTCAGCGTGTTCGGTCCATCCTCGACCAGCACGGACAGGACGCGGATTCTGTCAGGCATTTCCTTCTCCAGACTCTTCAGCGGGAAGGAGAGCAGCGGCGCTTGCCCGGCCGCAGTCCTTTGGGGTCCCTGCGACGCAGTCGCGGGAGGCAGCGCCGCGATGCAATCGGTAGGTCCCATCCTGCTCGCGCTCGCGCGCAGAGGAACCCGGCAGGTTTCCTCTCATTTGTCAGGTGCCTCCCAGAAGTCGTTCAGCGACTTGCCAAGCGGGACGATCGGGTAGACGTTGGCCTCGGGGTCGATGCGAAAGTCAATCAGGAAGGGACCCTTGGCCCGCTCCGCAGCGTCTATAGCTGGGCCGACCTCCTCGAGCTTGGTGACGCGGATCGCGGGCAAACCGTAGGCGTCGGCAAGCTTGACGAAGTCCGGCATGTGCGTGAGGTCGACCTGGGACCGCACGCCGCCGTAGAAGTCGTCCTGGAACTGGCGGACCATGCCGAGGGAGAAGTTGTTGAGAAGGACGATCTTGATGTCGAGCTGGTGCTCGACCGCCACCGACAGCTCCTGCGCCGTCATGACAAAGCCGCCCTCGCCCGCGACGCACCACACGGCCTTATCGGGCCGCCCGAACTTGGCGCCGATCGCCGCCGGCAAGGCGAAGCCCATCGTGCCCGAGCCGCCCGAGTTGAGGAACAGGCCGGGACGGTCGTAGTTCCACCACAGAGCCGCCCAGATCTGGTTCTGGCCCACGTCGGCAACGACGATCGCCTCGCTGCGGCAGCGTCGGTACATGTCGACCAGCACGTCCTGGGGCTGGAGGTGCCCGTTCGAATGCGTGTAGCGGAGGGGGTGCTCCTCCCGCCAGGCGTCAATTTGGGCGAGCCACGCGCCGCGGCTCTTTTCGGGTTCGGGAAGGTGCTCGATGATCGCGGTCAAGGCCTGTTTCGCGTCGGCGACGAGCTCGATGTGCGGGCGCACGTTCTTGCCCATCTCAGAGCCGTCGATGTCGATGTGGATGAAGGTCTTCACCTTCGGAGCGAAGTCCGCCAGGCGCGCGGTGACGCGGTCGTCGACGCGCATCCCGACCATCATCAGCACGTCCGCGTTCTGGACTGCCTTGATGTTCCACCCGGTGCCCATGAACCCGGTCATGTGCAGCGAAAGGGGGTGGTTGACAGGGAACGCGCCAATGCCGAGCAGGGTCGTGCCGACCGGGGCAGCCGCTTTCTCGGCAAGCAGTGACAGCTGGGCTTCCGCGTGGCTGAGCAGAACGCCGTGCCCGGCGAGGATGACAGGCCGTTCCGCGCCGGCCAGAGCCTGCGCCGCCTCACGCGCCCGGTCGAGGTTCACGTGGCCATTCAGCTGGTAGCCGGGAATCTCGAGCCGCTCCGGGGTCACGCGCTCGGCCTCGGCCATCTGCACGTCCTTGCAGATGTCGATCAGCACAGGGCCGGGCCGGCCGGTGGTCGCGATGTGGAAGGCCTCGTGGATCACGCGAGGAAGCTGGTCGATGCTCGTGACGAGGTAGCTGTGCTTGGTCACCGAGCTTGTCGCCCCGATGACGTCCGACTCCTGGAAGGCGTCGCGCCCGACCTGCGTGCTGTTGACCTGGCCGGTGATTGCAATCATCGAGACCGAGTCCATATACGCGGTGCAGAGCCCTGTCACCAGGTTCAGCGCACCGGGACCCGAGGTGGCGAACACCACGCCCGGCTTGCCACAGGCGCGGGCGTACCCGTCTGCCATGTGAGCGGCTCCCTGCTCGTGGCGGACAAGGATGTGCTTGAGCTTGGGATGCTCCGGGAGATGCTGGTAGATGGGCAGGTTTGCGCCTCCCGGGTAGCCGAAGATCAATTCGACTCCCTCGCGCTCCAGCGCCTCCAGGATCATGTCCGCTCCGGTCAACTTGGCTCCTTACTCCTTAAAAAATGAAGAAGCCCCCGCTTTTGTTCGGGGGCTTTTGCGATCTACTTTGCGGTTTCTGTCAGCTCGCGCGCGCCCCCGACTGTCCAAGGCCAATAAGGCCCAGGAGTCCAAGGAGGAGTACGAGCGCGCCGGAAGACTTGGTCATGTGGACTTTGCATTCTAACGAGCCAGACCGGCTTTTGGTTGTGCCCGGGCCACAAATTTCGCCCACCCAGCCTTGCGTAGAGTTGTCGTTCCGATGCTCAGTTTCCCTTCTCCTCCGGGCAAAGCCGGGAGGACTTTGGCCCAGAAGCTGTGGGACGCCCATGTCGTGCGCACCGCGCCTGGCGAACCCGACCTCCTTTATGTCGATCTCCACCTCGTCCACGAGGTGACTTCCCCACAGGCTTTTGAGGGGCTGCGCCTGTCGGGCAGACACGTCCGGCGGCCAGACCTGACGCTCGCGACGATGGACCACAACGTCCCCACGCAGGGCGGCCTGAGGGCGGCCGACGAGCTTTCCCGGCGCCAGATGGAGCTCCTGGCCGAAAACTGCCGGCGGGAGGGCATTCCGCTCTACCAGATCGGCAGCCGCCGGCAGGGCATCGTGCACGTGATCGGCCCTGAGCTCGGGCTCACGCAACCCGGGATGGTGATCGTGTGTGGAGATTCGCACACGTCGACCCACGGGGCGTTTGGGGCCTTGGCCTTTGGAATCGGGACATCGGAGGTGGAGCTGGTGCTCGCGACGCAGTGCCTGCCCCAAAAGCGCCTGGGCGACCTGGCGGTGACTGTCTCCGGCGAGCTTCCCTTGGGCGTGACCGCGAAGGACATCGTGCTGGGCCTGATCGGCCGGACCGGGATCTCCCAAGGGCAAGGCCATCTGGTCGAGTACCGCGGATCGGCGATCCGCGCGCTCTCCATGGAAGGCCGGATGACGGTTTGCAACATGTCGATCGAATGGGGCGCCAAGGCCGGGATGGTGGCGCCGGACGACACGACCTTCAGCTACCTGCACGGCCGGCCGAGCGCGCCGAAAGGTGCGGCATGGGAGGCGGCCCTGGACTCCTGGCGGTCACTCTCCTCGGACGAAGACGCTTCTTTCGACGGCGAGATCTCGATCGACGCTTCGCACCTGGAGCCGCACGTCACCTGGGGCACCAACCCCGGCCAGGTGGCACCGGTAACCGGGCGAGTGCCGGAGCCACGGTCGGAGACGGACGAGCGTGCGCTGCGCTACATGGACCTTCGCCCGGGGACTGCACTGGCGGACATCGCCATCGACCGGGTGTTCATCGGCTCATGCACCAACGCGCGAATCGAGGACCTGCGCGCGGCCGCGCACGTGATCGCGGGCCGGCATGTCCATCCCAAGGTCCGCGCGATGGTCGTGCCCGGGTCCACGTCGGTCAAGCGGGCGGCCGAGGATGAGGGACTGGACCTCGTCTTCAAGGCTGCCGGCTTTGAGTGGAGGAGCGCCGGCTGCTCGATGTGCCTTGGCATGAACCCGGACATCCTGGCCCCGGGCGAGCGGTGCGCCTCGACGTCCAACCGGAACTTCGAAGGAAGGCAGGGCTCGGGCGGCCGCACCCACCTGATGAGCCCGCCGATGGCGGCCGCCGCTGCGGTGACCGGTCACGTGGTGGATGTGAGGGAGCTTCTCTGATGGAACCGGTTTCTCGAGTTTCCGGACGGATGGCGCCGCTCGACCGTGCGGACGTCGATACCGATCAGATCATCCCCAAGCAGTTCTTGAAGCGGATCGAGCGGACGGGCTACGGGCCGTTCCTATTCTTCGACTGGCGAGCCGGCGGGGATTTTGTGCTGGATAAGCCGGAACACGCCGGCGCGTCGGTGCTGGTGACCGGGACGAACTTCGGGTGCGGTTCGTCGCGCGAGCACGCCCCCTGGGCTCTGCACGATTTCGGTTTCAAGGCGATCATCGCGCCGAGCTTCGCGGATATCTTCCTGGCCAACTGCTACAAGACAGGTTTGCTTGCAGTGACTCTGCCGGAGCGGCAGGTGCGGCATTTGATGGACCTGGTCTCGGAGGATCCGACCGTGCAGGTCACGGTCGACCTCGTGAAGCAGGAGGTTCGAGGCGAAGGGTTCTCGTATCGGTTCGAGTTCGATTCTTTCGCCCGCGATTGTCTTCTCGGCGGGCTGGACGAGATCGCGCTGGTCGAACGGCATACCGCGGAAATCGGGGCCTTCGAATCCCGCCGGCAGGAGTGGTTGCCAGCAGTCAAGTAGGCCTGTTTCCCGCTGGAGCCGGCCGTTGCGGGATTGGCAGTGGCCTTGAAACCCGCATCAGCCATCGCGCGCGGCATTCCGGCGGTCGGGGCCCCGCACCAAGAAAGGGCAGGCCCCTAATGGGGGCCCTCCCTACGTTTGGCTTCCTGCGCGCAAAGCGGCGATAAGGATGGGACCTACTGATTGCCCCCAAGCCTTCGCACCGAACCTAGTCCAGCTTGATTTCGATTTCGGTGCGGGTCAACCCAGCCTGTTAAGACCGCCTACGGCTTGAGCATCGCCCCTTCGGAAGCCGAGCCCACCAACAGCGCATAGCGCGCCAGCACGCCTTTGCGATAGTGCGGTTCCGGCGGAGACCAGCTCTTCAGGCGCGCTGCGATGTCGACACCTTCGACTGCAAGCCTTCGACTCTCCACGTCAATGTCAATCACATCGCCGTCTTGCAACGCGGCCAGCGGACCACCCACGGCGGCCTCCGGTGCGACGTGGCCGACCATCAGCCCTCGCGTCGCACCCGAGAACCTTCCGTCCGTGACCATCGCCACCGAATCGCCTAGGCCCTCGCCCACGATCGCTGCCGTGACCTGCAGCATCTCGCGCATACCCGGCCCGCCGCGCGGCCCCTCATACCTGATGACGACGACGTCGCCGGCCTTGATCCGGCTCGCATAGACGGCCGCGAAAGCGTCCTCCTCCCGGTTGAAGATCCGCGCCGGCCCGCGGTGCGAGGTAGGAGTGTGCTGCGTGATCTTGACGACGGCCCCCTCCGGGGCAAGGTTTCCTCGCAGCACCACGAGACCGCCCTCATCGCGCAGGGGATGCGAAAGCGGGGCCACGACCTCCTGACCGACGGTTTCCGTAACGGATTCGCACTCCTCGCCAAGAGATCGGCCGGTCACCGTGAGCGCATCGCCATCGATGAATCCACCGTCTAGTAGGCGCCGCGTGAGCAGGGCGATGCCGCCAGCGCGGTGCAGCTCCACCGCCGCAAACCTCCCGCCCGGCTTGAGGTCACACAGCAGAGGCGTGCGGCGGCTGATCCGGTCGATCTCGTCGATGGCCAGCTCGACGCCGATCTCCCGCGCCAGCGCGAGCAGGTGCAAAACCGCGTTCGTGGAACCACCGCTTGCGGCGACAGCGGCGATCGCGTTGTCGAACGCCTGGCGCGTCAGGATGCGCGATGGCCGGAGGTCCTGCTCGAGCGCATTCAGCGCGACGCGGCCCATGCTCTCGGCCGCCCGGTGCTTGTCCGGATCCGTCGCCGGAATCGAGTTGAAGCCGACCGGCGACAGGCCGATCACCTCCATGACCATCGACATCGTGTTCGCCGTGTACTGGCCGCCGCATGCCCCGGCACCCGGACACGCAACAGCCTCGATCTCAGCGAGGTCGGAGTCGCTCATCTTGCCGGCCGCAGCGGCGCCGATCGCCTCGTAAACGTCACCGACCGCAACTTGCCGGCCCCGGAACGAGCCCGGCATGATCGATCCTCCATAAAGGACGAGCCCGGGACGATCAAGACGCGCCAGCGCGATCGCGGAAGCGGGGATCGTTTTGTCACACGCACACAGGCAGCACATCGCGTCGAACATGTGCCCGCGCGCCACCAGCTCGATGGAGTCGGCGATGACCTCGCGGCTCACCAGCGAGGTCTTCATCCCCTCGGTGCCCATCGTGATGCCGTCGGAGATGGCGATCGTGTTGAACTCCATCGGATTGGCGCCGGCCGCGCGAATGCCTGCCTTCAAGGGTCCGGCCAGCTCGCGCAGCCCAAAGTTGCATGGCATCGTCTCGCTCCAGCAGTTGGAAACGCCGACGAACGGCTTGCCTATGTCGGCCGATGTCAGACCGATCGCGTGGAGAAATGAGCGCGCCGCGGCGCGGTCGCGTCCCTGGTACAGGGTGCGGCTGGGCAGCTCGCGAGCGGGCACGGTCGGAAGTCTAGCTCGGACCGATATGGCGCCTAGCCTCGGGCGAAAACGGCGAAAGCTGAGTTGCTCTCCGCAAATGTTCTGCGGTTCACAGGAATTCCCAAGGTCAGGAACTCAACCTCTTACGTCATCTACACGAGTGCGTCAACATCGCAGCGTTCTGTCCTACACGCCGCACAATCTGCTCCGGATCCGAATGACCCCGTGATCCGGTCGCCACGGATTGGGACGCGTGGCCGGGTTGTCGGTGCGCTCATCGGCATCGCGCTGGGTGCAGCTGTGATCTGGCTCAGTCATCCGGCCGCCATATGGGAAGCCCTCAATGAAGTCGAGATATGGCCTGTGTTGGTGGCTCTTTTGCTGAACGTCCCGGTGGTTGCGCTGCGCGCTATGCGAGCGAAGGTGATATTGAACTTCCTCGGCCACAGGGTCTCCTTCCGATCAATGGTTCCCGTGCAACTCGTCGGGCAGACCTCGAGCACTTTGACCCCTGCGGCAAGTGGCGACTACGTGCGAGCCTACATCTGGCGGCGGACCCAGAGCATCCCGCTACGTAATGGAGCGGCAGTGGTCACGTTCGAGCGCGTGTATAGCTTGCTTCTGCTTGC
>Ga0208848_1000043_pt1 | contig 22473 bp, 20 predicted proteins | sample NGESurshal072012_2_FD_184455 | JGI IMG/M metagenome (GOLD analysis project Ga0208848, IMG submission 184455) | Arctic peat soil microbial communities from Barrow, Alaska - NGEE Surface sample 210-1 shallow-072012 (SPAdes) | ecosystem: Environmental > Terrestrial > Soil > Wetlands > Peat ... | reverse complement strand
CATAACCGCTGCGGTGAGCTTCGAAGACACGCATAACCGTCACGGCGGTGTCGTCTGGCCGCTCGAGGACCTCCGAGCCGCGTCAGACGCGGCTCGAGCTCACGGTCTGCGCGTGCACCTCGACGGCGCCCGGATCTTCAATGCCTCCGTGGCCGGCGGGACGAACGTCGCCGACATCGCCGCCTGCGGGGACACAGTTACGTTCTGTCTCTCCAAAGGCCTGGGTTGCCCTGCGGGAAGCGTGTTCTGTGGGAGCGCCGAGTCCGTCGAGCAGGCTCGGCGCTGGCGCAAGCGGCTCGGAGGCGCCATGCGACAGGCCGGCGTCATCGCGGCCACCGGCGTGATCGCGCTCGAAACGATGGTCGACAGGCTCGCCGAGGACCACGCCAACGCGAGGACTCTCGCCGAGGGATTGGCCGAGCTTCCGGGTGTAAGGTGCGACCTGTCGCGCGTGCAGACCAATCTCGTGTTCATCGACCTGGACCGGATGACGGGCGCCGATTTCGAAGCTGAGTGCCGTGAGCGCGGCCTGCTGGGTGGAGCAAGCGGCCCCCATCGAGTGCGCTTCGTCACGCACCATGGGATCACGGCGGGCGACATCCAGACGGCCCTGACGATCTGCGAGGAGGTATTGAGCGCGTGAGCACTCGAATGTCGCCTGATGGCATGTACTACTGGGACGGCCAGCAGTGGTTGAGCACCCTTTCGCATGACGGCCGCAATCGGTGGAACGGGACATCCTGGATCCCGACGGGCCAGGTGCCAGGTGCCGCCATGTATTACCAACCCGCGGCCTCGGTGCGTAACCCCACGTCGTGGACCCGGCCGCTGCAGTACGCCGTCGCGGGCTGGTACGCCGTGGAGGCGGTGTATTCCCTCACGATCCCCTTCTGGATGGGCGGGTCGATGACCCAGGCGATCAACCAAAGCATCCAGCGTCAGCAGCAGCTGAGCCCGCAAGTGTCCCCACCGCCTGCTGACTTCACAGCGATGATCAGCTCGATGATGTCGGGCGCACTCTGGGTCGGAGCCCTCTTCGGAGTCGCGATCTCGGTGCTCGCCATCATCGGTGCTTTGAAGCGGTGGACGTGGCTCTACTACGTCGTTCTCGTGCTGCTCGGGTTCGGCGCTCTGTCCTTACCCCTCAACCTCGTCAGCCTGGCAAGCGGTTCGGTCGTGACTGCGACGTCGAGCGTGAGCCTTCCAGCCTGGAGCCTGTGGATCGGCGTCGGCCTTTCGATACCAAGCACCGCTCTTTTTGTCTGGATGCTGGTCGCGCTGGTCAAGCGCGGTCCTTGGGCGATGAAGAAGGAAGCGCCGGCAGTCAGCTGAGAAGGCGAGCGAGCAAGCTGGGGTCGATGTTGCCGCCGCTCACTACCGCAACCGTGGACGGGCCCGGCTCCAGCTGTTCCAGCGCCGCATAGGTCAGGGCGCCTGCGCCCTCAGCCACGACCTTCGCAGACGCGGCCAGCTCAGGGATGGCCGAGTGCAGCCTCGGCTCGGGCACAGTGAGCCAGCGATCGACGCATCCTCTGAGCAGCTCGAACATCCTCGCGTCGAAGGGGGCCGTGGTGCCATCGGCGATCGTGTCCGGCTTGATCGACACCGGACCTCCCGCCTCGATGCAAGCGGTCCATAACGCGTAGCCATCCGACTGAACACCGATCACCTCGATCTCGGGGCGCACGCCTTTGATCGCGGATGCAATCCCGCCGATCAGCCCGCCTCCGCCGACGGGGACGAGAACCCGGGCAAGGTCCGGCACATCCTCGAGCAGCTCCAGCGCGAGCCCGCCGTGTCCCGCCATCACCTCAGGTTCGGCGAACGGGTGGATGAAAGCCTCCGGCTCGCCAGACCAGCCTTCCGCCGCCATCCATTGGAACAGCGCCTCGCGTGTCATCGGAATGGGCGTTGCGCCCCAGCGTTTGACGCCCTCGACCTTGGGCGGCGGTGCTGTATCGAACATGAACACCCTGCACGGGACGCCAAGCTTCTTGGCGACGTAGGCGCAAGCCTGCGCCGCATTGCCGGCGCTGACCGTGATGAGGCCCTTGCGAAGGTTCTCCGGCTCGAGCGCCAGCGCCGCCGCGAAGAAGCCGCGCACCTTGAAGCTCCCGGTCGGCTGCAAGCATTCGAGCTTCAGCAGCGCGCCCTCGACCGGGATGAGGGGCGTCCTCATGACGTGCGGTCGCGCCCGCTCGGCGGCCGCCCGTATGCGTTCGATGCCAATCACGTCGGGGATAATCGTAGGGATGCCCATCTACGAATACCGGTGCGATGATTGTGGCAAGCGCTCAACGACGCTTCTCCCCAGCTACTCGTCACCCGACCCGCCCTGCCCTCATTGCGGCAAGCCATCCCTGCACCGCCTCGTCTCGACATTCGCCACCGTCAGCTCAGGAGACGGCGATGGCGGCGACGATTTCGATGGGGGCGGGGGTGGCGATGACTTCGGGGGCGGAGAAGAATTCGGCGGAGGCGACGATTTCGGTGGTGGCGATTACGGCGGGGACGACGACTTCTAGCTAGACAATCCGAGAACTTCATTTGCGGCCTGGATCAGCTCGCTGCGGTGCGTTTCGTCGTGCGCGAAGATCCTGAACAGGGCCATGCGCACCGGCAGGCGCTTGAAAAGGTCGAGCACGCGACTCTGCTGGTAGCGGTCCTCGAGCGGCTCGTAGAGCAGGATGTCAGCGGTCTCGGTCATCGGGTTGAACGCCCTCGACTCCTGGGCAGCCACGTCGACCTCGAACACGATCTCGTGCAGCTGTTTGGGTAAGCGCTCTCTCAGCCGGCGCGCGAACTCTTGCCGGGTGACGCTCAAGGCGCTGCTCGGGATGTCCCTTGCATCGGTGTGTCCCTGGTAGATCAGCTTCCACTTGAGCTTGCGCGCGACCACGTCGGCCCACGCCGTTCCCAGCTCGTGCTGCCGGGCGTCCCCTTGGCCGAGAGCCCAGCGGTCGACCTCCGACAGCAACGACCACTCCGTGAGCACCTGGTACCGGTCGAGCATCTTCAACGGGTTGCCCCCCAGCAGGAGCTCGACGGTCGGGCGAAACACCTCACGCAGCTGAAGGTCGATGCGCCGCACCGTCCGGTGGAAGTAGACCTGGTGGTAGAGGTACAACCGCGCGCTGAGGAACATGTACAGCGCCTCGGCGGCATGAGCGTGCAGCGTGAGGCCTCGCTCGGAGATGAATGAGTAATGGATGATCCGCTGGACGTCGACCGGGCCCGTCGCGACGCCACATATATAGGAATCGCGAGGGACGTAGTCCATGTTGTCGGCCGAGTACGCCCCTACGAGCGCGGGCTTCAGCGCCGCGAGCCAGGACGGTGCTTGAAAGCCTTCCAGCTCGGCTGACGAGATCAGGTAGGCGACCCAGCGCGGGTCGACACGCTCTCCCCGCTCGAAATCGGCGCTGGGGGACGCGCCAAGCGATCCAATCAGTTCGGCGAGTGGGCCCGTGACCAGAGCTCGCCCGATGACTTCGTGGTCGATGCCCCACGTGTCGAGGTAGTTTTCATCGAAGAAATGGCCGAACGGACCGTGGCCGACGTCGTGCAGAAGGCCCGCCATGCGCATCGTCTCCTCGACGAGCGGGGCTGATGGAGTTCCCTGGCAGGCTGCGCTCAGCGACGGATAAAGGTGGCGAGCCCATTCCCCCGCGAGGTGCATCGAACCAAGTGCGTGTTGGAATCGTGAGTGCTCCGCCGTGGCGAACACCCACCAGGCGCTCTGAAGCTGGTGGATACGGCGGAGGCGCTGCATCCAGGCGGCGTCGACGAGGTCCTGCTCCGATGCCTGACCGGCGACGCCCCCCGGTCCGCCCTTGGTGATGCGAAGGTACCGGTAGATGGGGTCGCTGGACAGGTTGACTCGCGAGTACTCGGGCGGTGACTGGGTCACGCGGCGATTATCCCCATGAACGCCGGTCTGGAGGGCGGCATCGACCTCTTTAACAGCGGCGAGTACTGGGAAGCGCACGAGGCGTGGGAGCTGGAGTGGATGCGCGATCGCCAGGGTCCCGACGGCGACTTCTACAAAGGGCTGATCCAGGTCGCGGCAGGGTGCCTTCACTACGGGAGGCACAATCGCCGGGGTGCCCAGAACAAATGGCGGAGCGGGGCCGACTACCTGCGCCCATATCTTCCGGCGCACCTCGGCGTACGTCTGGCGCCACTGGTCGCGACCGTTGATGAGTTTCTTGCGAAGATGACGCCGCCTGAGTGGCCGGGTTTGACCATGCCGAAAATCGTCAGGAATAAAGGACGTAGCGGCTAGGCCGGGTTTATCCCGGCCGTCCCCCGCACGTGCACCTTCGAAGCGCCACCCCGCGTCGCCGAAGACAGGAGGGGGTCCCGCGGGGGAGGACCTCTGTCCTCACCCGCGCCATCGCGACGTAGCCGCTAGGCCGGGTTTATCCGGGCCGCCCCCCCGCACGTGCACCTTCGAAGCGCCACCCCGCGTCGCCGAAGGGAGGAGGGGGTCCCGCGGGGGAGGACCTCTGTCCTCACCCGCGCCCTCAGGCGTAAGGAGGGAAGCGGCGCCCGGCGGCTGATTCGATCAGACCGCCATGGCCGAGGCGAAGCAGATCTTTGGCATCTGCGCGGCCGTAGGCGAATACGAAGGGCAGAAGGAGGTCGAGTGAGCTGGAGCGGCCGAATCCAGCGCAGGACGCGACGCCGACGACGGCGGCATCACCGAGCCGCCCCAGCCACAGCATGCTGCCCGGGTGCATCGGTGCGCCAAGCTGCAGCAGGCGTCCTCCGGCACGGGTGAGCTCTGCATAAGCGGGGTCGAGGGGATCGATCGCAGAAGCGCCGGCGAAGAGCACCAGCTGCGCGCCCCGGGTGACCGCCTCCAGATAGGCAGCCGCCACGGCAGCTTCAGTTCGCGCCACCTCGCGCACGCCGAGCACCTCCGCCCCATACCAGCCGAGCTTGGCCGTGACCGCCGCCCTGAAGAGCTCACGGGCCTTCGGCTTCAAGCGCTCGGTCGCGACGACGAAAGTCTTCAGCGGCCGGAAGGCAAGCAGCTCGACGACCGGGCCCTGATCGCGGCAGATCTCCTCTGCCGCGGCAACCAGGTGCCCTGGGACCGCGACGGGGGTCACCTTGCACCCGGCGACTTCCTCACCTTCGGCCACCGCCTGGCCGTCCATCAACGTGAAGACCGACAGGTAGCCCAGGGCATTGATCGCATCGACCAGGTCAGCGCGTACACGAACCAGTCCTCGATGCCGCGCGACCAGGCGAGCCTGGCTCTGGACGGGAGGCTGAGCGTCGAGGCCGGGACCCGACAGGGCGGCCGCCAAACGCCTTGCGGCCTCGTCCTCGTGGAGGTCACCGGCTTCGAGCTCGACGAGGTGAACTTCGCGCGCTTGGCGGACGCGTTCGAGGTGCCGGGCTTCGAGCACGGTTCCCTTGCGCAGGTCGGGGCCGAGGTCGTGGACCAGCACGCGACCTTCAATATCTCCACCCTGGGCGGAAGCGCCCTCCAACCGAACAGCCTTCACTGATGCAGCATAGATTCGGGATGAGCGCGACCACGCCATTCGTGCGGCTCTACAACACCTTCACGCGAACCAAGGAGGAGCTCCGGCCAATGCGTGACGGGGTCGTACGGATCTACTCGTGCGGGCCGACCGTGTACCGATACGTACACGTCGGAAACCTGCGCACGTTCATGCTGCCCGACCTCCTGTGCCGCAGCCTCGAATATCTCGGCTACCAAACCGAGCTGGTGATGAACATCACCGACGTCGGCCACCTCACCGACGACATGTTCGACCGCGGCGAAGACAAAATGCTCGTCTCCGCACGCATGGAGAACAAGTCGCCGCAGGAGATAGCGGCCCACTACACCGCGTCATTCATGGATGACGCCGCCAAGCTCAACATCAGGCGAGCGGCCCATTACCCGCAAGCCACGCAGTACATACCTCAGATGATCAGCCTGATCGGGAAGCTGATCGCACTGGGACATGCGTACGACGTCGGCGGCACCGTCTACTACGACATCGCGAGCTTTCCCCCTTACGGCAAGCTGTCCCGAAACACGACGGACAAGCTGATCGCAGGCTCGCGCGGCGAGGTCGATCCGCGAAAGCGACATCCGGGCGACTTCACGCTCTGGAAGGCCGCCGGGGAGCACCGGCTGCAGGTCTGGCCCAGCCCGTGGGGTCCGGGCTTTCCGGGCTGGCACATCGAATGTTCGGCGATGTCGATGGCGCTTCTGGGAGATAGGTTCGACATCCACACGGGTGGCGCCGACAACGTCTTTCCGCACCATGAGGCCGAGATCGCACAGAGCGAGGGCGTGACCGGCCATCGAGTGGTGAGCTGCTGGATGCACGGAGGGCTGCTCATGCTCCGGGGCACGCGGATGGCAAAATCCGCCGGAAATTTCCTTCGCGTCCTGGAACTTGAAGAACAGGGTTTCGACCCACTCGCCTTTCGCTATCTCGCGCTGCAGGCCAAGTACCGCACGAAGCTGAACTTCAGCATCGAGGGCCTCGCCGGCGCCGATCGGGCGCTCAGGCAGCTCCGGGCACGCGTCGCGGCGTGGTCGAACGATACGCACGCCCTGGAACGAGGGGAGACAGACGCCGCGGGTTATGAAGATCGCTTCCGCGCGGCCATCGCCGACGACCTGGACATACCCGCCGCGATGGCGCTCATCGCCGAGCTGATTCACTCCGACGTAGCGACGGGCGCCAAGGCGTCGCTGCTTTCTTCCTGGGACCACGTCCTCGGCCTGGACCTCGACCGCGCGGCCGCAGAGGTCTTGTTGCCAGACGGCGCCTCGGTCTTGCTCGATGCTCGAGAAAAGGCTCGGGCGGCGAAAGACTTCGCCACGTCGGACCGCTTGCGCGACGAGCTGGCGTCCCTTGGTGTGGCCGTCACGGACACAGCCGAAGGCCAGCGCTGGAAGACGACGACAAAAAGATCGCCGTAAAACAAGGGGACCGAACCTTGCGGCCCGGCCCCACGACGAGGAAGGGGATTGTCTTAGAGGGTTTTGATTACGGCTGCGGCGGGATCGGCGAGCGCACCGGGACGGCCGTCCCCGATCCCGGACCCTGGCTCGGGTTCTTGCCCTTGCCATTCCCGTTGCCGTGGCCATTGCCGGGGTTGTTGGTGTTGCCGTGGCCATTGCCGTTGCCAGCGTTGCTGTTGCCGTGGCCGGGCGCCGCGGTGGCTGGGGGCGAATCACTTACCGCGTCGCCATGCTGCTTGGCAAACTGGCTGACGCATTGCCCGATGCCGTGCACGCCCAAGCGCGCCGCGCTGGCCTTGCAGGCATTGACCTGAGTTACCACCTGCTGACCCCAGTTGGCAGGGTTGACGCTGCCGGTGATCGCCACCTCGGTGGCCGCCGCCGCAAACGTCGCCGCCGCCGCGGCGACCGCGAAGCCGGTCAAGATCTTGACGCCGAGCGCGGCCCCAGCGCCGCCCAAAAGTTTCTTCATGCTCCCTCCTGTTTGCATAGCTCTCCGAGCTGGAATCGGGCTGGCGGTCATCGGATCGAGAATCCGATGCAGGTCGTCCTCCAGGTCTCGCTCGATGTCGTTCATGTCGGGAGAAGAAACGCCTGGCTAGGCCGGATCAACCATTTTTGGTTGCCGGGTGTCCGGCCGCGCCCCAAGCGTCACCTGCAGCTGCTTGCGGGCAGCTGCCAACCGGGAGGCGACCGTCTGCTCGGGCACGCCGAGGGAAGCCGCGATCTCGCGGTTGCTGTAGCCGTGGTAGTGGCGCAGGACCAGAGCGGCCGCCTGCTTGGTCGAAAGCTTCTGCAGGGCGCGGATCAGATCCGATCGCTCTGCGAGCGTGGCTGGATCGGGCGAAGGCGATGGCCGGCCAAGGCGCCGGACCAGCTCGCCAGCCTGGCGCAACCGATGACGTCTTCGATCCGAGACGGCGACGTTGATCGCGATCCGGTGCAACCACGCCTCGACCGGTGCGTCCGGGCGCCACGAGCTCCAGCTCCGGTAAGCGCGTTCGAAGGTGTCCTGCGCGCAATCTTCGGCCGCTGCGCGATCGGCCAGCAGGCTGATCAGGGTGCCAAGGATCCTGCGGTACGTGTTCCGGTAGAGCCGCTCGAAGTCCGCCTCCGATCCGGGCTCGTACGGCTCCGGCGCTATCGCCTCTTCGCTTGACTCCGAACGAATGTTCGTCTAACCTCCGAGCTCAGCATGGCGAGCTTCCCGTCATTCAACGCGGGCGACTTCCCCGGAGAGATAACGCTGGACCACGTGATTCCTGAAGCCTCGGCGAATTTCGCCCCACTGCCGGCCGATCTCCGTCCCGAGCTCGTCTCGGCCCTGGCCCGGCGCGGCATCCAGCGCCTCTACACCCACCAGGCCACTTCATACGAGGCCGTCCGCAAGGGCCGTCACCTGGTCGTGGTGACGCCTACGGCGAGCGGAAAAACCCTCTGCTACAACCTCCCGGTCCTGCAGCGCCTGCTCGAGAACCCTCAAAAGCGGGCCCTGTTCGTGTATCCGACCAAGGCCCTTGCGCAAGACCAGCTGGCGGAGCTGAGCGCGCTGAAGCACGGCCTGCCGATCGAGCTTCGGGTCGACACTTACGACGGCGATACTCCTCCGGGCCGCCGCACGGCGATCCGCGAAGGCGGACACGTCGTGATGACGAACCCGGACATGCTCCATACCGGTCTCCTGCCCCATCACACGAGGTGGCGGCGCCTCTTCTCGAACCTTGACTTCGTAGTCGTCGATGAGCTCCACACCTATCGAGGCCTTTTCGGGAGCCAGGTTGCGAATGTCATCCGGCGGCTGAAGCGAATCTGCGCGTTCTATGGTTCCAAGCCGACATTCATCTGCGCGTCAGCCACCATCGGCAACCCACTCGAGCTCGCGAAGCGACTTCTCGAGGAGGAAAACGTAGAGCTGGTGGAGCGCAGCGGCGCTCCGCGCGGGGAACGACGGCTGATCTTCTACAACCCTCCGCTCCTCAACCGAGAGATGGGCATTCGTCGCAGCTCGATGCTCGAGGCGCGGCGCATCGCCGCGCCATGGATCCGTTCCGGAGTGCAGACGATCGTCTTCTGCCGCAGCCGCCTGCAGGTCGAGGTGATGCTCAGCTACCTGAGGCAGGATCTCGCACCGCGGCTCGACGCCAACCAGCGCGTACGGGGATACCGGGCCGGCTACCTACCGCTGCATCGACGCGAGATCGAGGCCGGGTTGCGCAATGCAGAGATCACCGGCGTCGTGAGCACAAACGCCCTCGAGCTCGGCATCGACATCGGCAGCCTGCAGACGGCGGTACTCGTCGGCTATCCGGGGACGATCGCCTCGACGTGGCAGCAGCTTGGCCGAGCAGGACGCCGATCCGGATCGATCGGAGTGTTCGTGGCGTCGAGCTCTCCGCTCGACCAGTTCATCGTCCGCCACCCCGAGTATTTCCTCAGCGCCAACCCGGAGGAAGGCCTGATCGACCCGGACAACCTTCTCCTGCTCGCAGGCCACTTGCAGGCGGGGCTTTTCGAGCTGCCTTTCGAAAAAGACGAGCGGCTCGGCCGAGCCGATGTCAGCGAGTTGCTTCAGCTTTTCGAGGAGGACGGCTCCGCAACCCATTCCGCCGGACGCTGGTTCTGGAGCCGGCAGGCTTTCCCGGCGGAAGAGGTGCACCTGCGCCGGATCCTGGCCGACAACGTCGTCATCATCGACACGTCGCATCCGCGACCGCAGGTCATCGGCGAGATGGACCAGTTCACCGCTCCGGTGTTGCTGCACGAAGAGGCGGTTTACCTACACGAAGGTGCGCAGTTTCACGTCGACCGACTGGACTGGAACGAGAAGAAGGCATACGTGCGACCGGTCGAGGTCGACTACTACACCGATGCGCTCGCATCCGTCACAGTCCAGGTGCTCGAAACGTTCGGCGGACCCGAAGGCAATGGCACCTCGAGGAGCCATGGCGAGCTGAAGATCACAAGCCTCGCCAGCATGTTCAAGAAGATCCGGTTCCACACGCACGAGAACATCGGGTCAGGCCCGATCCACCTTCCGGAGCAGACGCTGCATACAACGGGTTACTGGACCACGGTCGATGAAGGACTGTGGCGGTCGCTCGGCCGTGAAACGCAGGACCACCCCGCCAGACCTGGCGATTTCGCGGGGACCCCGGGAATGGAGGCGGGGCTGCAGGGGATGGCGCACGCGTTGCGCCACGTCGCGTGCCTGCGGCTGATGTGCGACCCGCGCGACCTGGGTTCAGTCGCCGAGGTCCGCTCGGTCACAACGCGGCTGCCGACCGTGACCGTGTACGAGGTCTACCCCGGCGGCGTGGGTTTCTCGTCGCGCATGTACGAGCTGCATCGCGAACTGCTCGACAGCGCGGCGGCGCTGGTGCGCGACTGTCCGTGCCTGGCCGGCTGTCCTTCCTGCGTCGGCCCGCTGCATCTCGTGGAAGGAGCCAAAGAAGCGTGTCTGCGACTTCTCTCCGCGACCGCCTTACCCGTCTAGGAGCCCCGCCAAGGACGCGGCCGCATCCGCCTTGCGAGCTGCCAAGCGGCTTCGAGGAGATTTCCACTCGATTCGGCACTGCTCTGCTTCGCCAGGACGTGATCTCGCTGCCCACGCTCAAGCCGCACCCCGGGAACGTCGCATACCTCGACACTGAGACCACAGGCCTCAGCGGTGGCTCGGGCACGTTCGTGTTCGCGGCCGCGGTCGCGCGCCCCATCGATTGCGGCCTTCGCGTGGCCCAGCTGTTCCTGTCACAACCAGGCATGGAGGCTGCTTTCCTGCATGCGCTCCAAGAAGAGCTCGCACCGGCGGAGGCGATCGCGACCTTCAACGGTGGTTCCTTTGACCTGCCGGTACTCCGCACCAGATGGGTGATGGCGCGCATGCCGAGCGAGCTCACCACCAGCTCGCACGTCGACCTGCTCACGCTCGTGCGTGCTCTGTACCGCCATCGCCTCGAGAGCTGCACGCTGCGCACGGTGGAAGAGCGAATCCTGGGCTACGAGCGCGACGATCCAATCCCGAGCTCGCTTGTGCCAGATGCCTATTTCGACTACCTGCGTTCCGGGTCGCTTGAATTCCTCGAGGCGGCTCTCGAGCACAACCGCCTCGACGTGATCAGCCTCGTCCACCTTCACTCACGACTCCTCCTGCGCTTGCAGGGTGGCGAAGCCGGCATGGACGCCTCCGACTGGCTTGCTCTAGGACGTCATCGATTTCGACGGGGCGCCCGAGCCGACGGATGGCGGGCATTGCGCAATGCGACGTCCTTTGCAAAAGGGAATGCTTCCGCGACGGCCGGTCTTTTGATTTCCCGGCGCCTCGTGCGTCGCGGTTACATTGCCGCGGCTGAAAGCCTGCTGGGCTGGTTGGAGTCGAGCGTCACGGACGATATCCGCGTATCTGTCGAGCGGGCGCGACTCCTCGAGTGGCGCCGCCGCGACCCGCACCAGGCGCTGAGCATTGTCGAGGCCGCGCAGCTACGCATGCCCGACCAGGCTCCGGATCTCGAGCATCGGCTGACGCGCCTGCGGCGAAAGGTCGAGTCAGGCCGTGGGCGGGGCCTGGAGCGGGGCCGTCGCCGGAAGTGCCAGGTCCGGGAGGTTCAGCTCGAGGCTCCGATCGCGGACGGCACTGCCTAGTGTCTCGACGAGGGCTGGGTCGAACTCAGAGCCGGAGCCCACGGCAATCTGCTCTTGGGCGATCTGCGGGGAGACACGTGGGCAACCGCGGCCAGACGTCAGCGCCTCAAACCTCTCGGCGAGGAAGAGGATCCGCGCGAGAAGCGGGATCTTCTCGCCGACCGGGCCATCGGTCTGACCACCACCATCCCAGCGTTGATGGTGATGGCGCACGGCGGCCACAACCTCGGGGGGAAACTTCGCGCCGGCAACGATCCTCTCACCCTCCTCGGCATGACCGGGAGCTTCGAAATTCTGCCCTTCGGCAGCCAGGGTCATGTGACCGACATCGTGGAGGAACGCGGCGGCGCGCAGGTCTTCAAGCTGGCTCGACGACATGCTCGACCGCTTGCCGATCGCGTCGGCGATCGCCACGACGCGGCTCGTATGGCCCTGTGCCAGCGGGTTCCGATGATCCACGGCATGGGCCACGGCCACCATTACCTGCGGGCCCGCCTCAGCCAGCATCGAGACCAGGTTGCCGTCGGCGAGCTCAAGCTCGGTCACGAGCTGAGGGAAGGTGCACGCCCGGTCCTTGCCCTCGCGCTTCGCGAGGTAGAGCGCTTGGTCCGCCGCCGCGATCAGCTCGCTGGCTGTAAAAGCGTCTTCCGGATACGAAGCGACGCCTACGCTGAAGGTCAGTCGATGACCGGGCGTTGTCAATACGGCCGCCGTGTGCACCGCATCCACGATGCGGTAGGCGAGACGCTGCGCTCCGGTGCCGTTGGTATCGGGGACCATCACGGCGAGTTCGTCACCGCCGTAGCGCGCGACCAGGTCCTGCGCCCGGACAGCGGCTCGCACGATGCGAACTCCCATCTGGAGGACGAGGTCCCCGTGTTGATGACCGAGCTCGTCGTTGACCGACTTGAAGTGGTCGAAATCGATGAGGAGAAGCGAGAGCGGGGTATCCCGCCGGTCAGATCGTGCGAACGCCCCGTCGAGCCGGCGGCGCAACTCTCTGACGTTGGCCAGGCCGGTCAGGGCATCTGTAGTCGCCTCTTCGCGGCTGCGCTGGTATCGCAGGGCGTTGGCCAGCGGCACCGCCGAGCTGCCGGAAAGGGCGGCCACAGCGAAGAGGTCCTGGTTCGTGAATGCGCCAACGGTCTGGTTGAGGCACGCGATCGCAGTGACGCCCTCGCCGGATGCGATCGGGATGACGAGGGCTTTGTGGTCGGCGGCGAAGACCGCTTCACCAGTGGCGGCCGCCTGTGAAAGTTGGTGCTCATCGATCGACTCCCCCTCCGGAGCGGGTACCGAGTTGCTGCTTCGGTTGGCGCTCGCCACCACAGTGAAGCCCTCATGTGAGGACAGGATGAGGCGACCGCGTTCGGCGCTCGTCATCTGGATGGCGTCTCCGATTAGCACATCGAACACGTCCTTGATGTCGGTGTTGTTGACAAGGGTCATGCTCAGCTCGCGGAGCGAATCGGCCTGCGCGGCACGCTCGACCGCCGACCGCCGTTCGCGCTCCAGTTCGCGCGTCATATACCCGGTCGTGAGCGCTACGACGATGAAGAGAAACATCTTGCCGATCGTCGCGTTGGGGTCGACGTAGAAGTTGGCCGGGGTGAAGCTGCCGCCGATGAACAGGTAGATGAACGAGACGACCAGCGCGGAGAGCAAGCTCGCCGTGGCGCCAAATCGCACGGCGTTGGTGATCACAGCCAGGAACAGGGCGAGGAAGAACGGGCTGTCGAAGCCATCCGAAAGATAGACCAGACCCGCCGCGAAGAAGATGTCGAGCGTCATCGTCGTGAGGCTGAACTGCTTGCCCGGAGCGTAGCCGCGAGCGAGGAGCACATTGACGAAGACGTTCATCACTCCCCATCCGGCAAGAACGCAGTCGATTGTGACCTTGGCTTCCGTACTGGTGTGCGGGTTCGCGTTGTTCAGCACCGCAAGCACGACGAGGAACAACCACCGGAAGACAACCGCCACGCGCTCGCCGACCCGCCGGCGGTCGGCGTCGAACCTCTCGTCCAGCGCACGGGCCCTGACGTCCCGAGTGCGCGGCGACTCTCGGGAGGTTTCGGGGTTGGTGCTCATCTGGAATCTGGTCCGGCAGCGGCCGGATCGCAGAAGGGAGGCTATCACTCGAATCCCCGCTCAAACAGCCCGTCACCATCCAATTCAGCGGCAATCGGTTATTCAGGCGGACCAGGGGATCTCGGCGGGCCCGTGGAACGTTGTCTGGGTAATGGAGCCAACCGAACGCAAGATCAGCGGTACCTCCCGTTATCCTTCGCACATGCCTGCGAAAACACGCCAGCGATCGACTCCGCAACCTGCGCGAAATGGGTTTGCCCGCTTTTTGCGGTCTCAGCGCAGCCAGGCGCTTGTCGAGTTCGCGATGGTGTCGCCGATCTTTCTGCTGATCGTCTTCAGCGCCATCGACATCAGCCGGCTGCTGTACACGTACACGGCGATATCGTCAGCCGCCAGGGACGGAGCGCGGACCGCATCGCTGTCGGGAGCGCTGTTCTCCGATTGCGAGATCATTTCGCAGATCGAGCTTGTCGGCCAGGGCTTCCCTGTGCGCATGGACCCCAACTCGATCGTCGGCGATTCGGATCCCAACGCACCAAGCGGGTCGCTCCAGCCCACCATACCGCCGCCAGGCGTCGGCTACGGCTACATCTGGCCCGCCGTCGCAACAGGCAACCCCCCAGACCTCAACTGCACCTCCGCGACACAACGAGCGATCGCCCCTTCGGTGAAGCACGTTGCGGTTGAGGTTCAGTACCACTTCGTTCCGCTTCTGCCATTCGTCAGCCAGTTCGCGCCCAACATCATCGTCAAGACGGTTTCGGTGGTGACGACCGAATGATGTGGTACTTGAGCTCGCGGCGCCGGCAGAGTGGGCAGATCCTGCCGATCGCGGCAGCCGCCTTCCTCGTCATGTGCGCGCTTGCCGGGCTGGCGATCGACTCCAGCCGCGACTACCTGGTCAAGCGCGGAGCCCAGAACGCGGTCGACTTCGCAGTCCTCGCCGCGGCCAAGCAGATGACTCTTCTGGGAAGCATCAACTCACCAATCGCACCGAACTCGAACACCGTGCACGTTGTGCATGACTTCGCGGCGAACAACGGCTTCAACACGATCTACTCCAACGCCTGTGATGCTTCGTCCGGAACATCGTTCACCACCACCTGGTTTGACGTCGCCGGGCCCGCTTGCACCGCGACGACCGGGTTCACCAACAAGGTCACCGTCAACTCGCCGCCGGTCGCGCTCCCGGGCAACCCGGTCCCGCTGGCCTGCCTTGGCACGGGCAAGTACTCGTGCGTCCAGGCGGTCATCACGACTCAGATCGCTGAGCTTTTCACATCAGTCCTGGGCATCCGCTTCGCGTATGTGACGGTCGGCGCAAGCGCACAGGCCGCCCTGCCGGCATCCGCCTTCGACGCGCCGCCTCCCAACGCGCTCACCCTGTACCAGCCGACATCGAAGCAGGCCGGCTGCGATTTCGCTGACCAGCAGTGCTTCGACGAGTCCAAGGCTGCGATCCGTGCAGGTCTGTCGTGCGGGGGAACCAACAACTGCCCCACCCTCTGGATTCAGTCCGGCGCGGCCTCGGAGTTCGATGGCTACGACGGCTCCGTGTTCACCCCTTCGCAGGATCTCACGGCCGTCCAGTCGGCCGGCGACATGCTCATCCAGGCGCCAACGACGTTTTGTGACTCGTACAACGGCGGCGTTTGCGCGGCGAACACCGCGAAGGGTGCCGCCGGCTTCGCGGTTCCAGCAAGCGCCAAGCTGTACTGCTCCGCATTCGCTGCCGGCGCTGGTACCACCCCGTGTACGAACGTCCCCGCGCAAGCACCCGCGAACAAGATCTACGGCAACCAGACAGCCTGGAGTTCGCCGTTCAGCTGGTTCCCGACCGTCAGCACCGCCGGGCTCCACCTCTGCGGCGGTTTGATCCTGAACGGGGGCCCGGTCACCGGACCTTGCGCCATAGCCGGAGAGGATTACGTCATCCAGCCCGGCTTCTACAGCTACATCGTGATCAACCACGGAGCCTACGAGTTCAACGCAGGCCTGTTCGACATCACGGGGACAGCACCTGTGAACACCGCTGCGAGCGGCTTTGCCAACGGCATCGATCACAGGAACGAGAATGCGCTCAACGACTTCGACCTGTGCACGGCCGGCACGCCAACCGGGTGCGGTGGCGCCACTCCGCTGAGCGCAGGCGTGTGGTTCGGCCATGGCGGAGGCAGCTTCGGGGCGTACGTCAATCCGACCCCCGCCGTGTGCAACAGCAACCAGCCTGGCAGCGACGGAGGCGGCGGCGATGCCACCGTCATCTCGGCCAGTGGCTCAGTGTTCAGGCTCGAAGCGACCGCCCAGAACCCGTTGTTCCCCTCGGGAGGCTTCGTTTCCACCAACGAGGTAACGAGCCTGGCGCTCGCAGGGAACCCGATCGGCGGTCTCTCAGCGAGCGGCGGTTCCCAAGGAAATGTCAACGGGACCCCGCTGCTCATCGATGAGGAGAACAACTCGTTCATTCATATCGACGCCCAGACTCCCGTGTCCGGCAACGGTTCGAACACCATCTCCGGCATCGTCTATCAGACCGCGAGCGCCACGGGCGGAGGCTTTGAGATCGACCTTGGCATGAACGGCAACCTCCAGACACCGATCCAGGGCCAGATCCTCGCCTACAGCTTCACGTCCTTTGGCGCGGGAGGCCAGATGGACTTCTCAGGCGGGTACGGCACCGCTTCGGTGCCCACCATCCAGACCAGCGGCAAGGCTGAGCCGCAGATCATCGCGAGCGTCTCGCTCACCGCCGCCGTGGGCCAGACCAACTACTCGACGCTGACCGTCAACTACACCGACGAGTGGATGATGGATGCCTTCGACACCTACGTGAAGGTCAACAACGCCAGCCCGCAGTTCTTCTCCCAGGGCATCTGGACGACCGTGCCCGGACCCAATGCTCCCTTGCCCCCGCCCGCCAACAACCCGGGCGACCAGTTCGCGGCCTATCACACGGCGTCGAACCGTGGGGCCTATACGATCAGCGGCTCGGACCCCACCGATTGGACGTTCGCGATCCCCAACAGCAACGGCTCCACGATCGAGACCAAGGGCCAATGGAGCTGGGGTCACCAAACGGACATCGCAGGCGCGGTAAGAGGGACCTACACGGCCAAGATGCTGTACACGTTCCCGAACCCAACGGGCAACTACCTCTCCATCACCCTGTTCGCCCTCGATGGGGACCACTGTGGTGACTACGCGTACTCCACCTACACCTTCAAGAACACAGGGCTGCCGGGACCGGGCTCGCAGTCGATCGGCTCGGTCGGCCTCGTCCAGTGATCCGAGCCGTCGCTCCCAGCAGAACCGGCCCTCGCCCACAGCGCGGCCAGGCCCTGGTGGAGTTCGTGATCATCGTTCCCGTGCTGCTCCTTTTCGTCCTGTTGACCGTCGATGTCGGACGGGCGTACTGGGAGGCGATCGACGCTGCCGGCGCCGCCAGGGCGGGCACCAGGATGGGCATCATTTCCGACACCAGCGATATCGGGGACGCCGTGCGCGACGAACCCAACACCGGAATCCCAAATACCGTGGCGGCGTGGGGAAACGTGGGACCAGGACAAACGCGCGGGGTGTGCACGGTGGCTTCGGGTACCTGTGGCGACCCGAGCGGTTGCATCTCGAGCTCGTTCAGCGGAACCCAGATCGCCTGCTTCGCCATCCGCACCTGCACCCTCACCTCGGGAGACCTGGGAACCTGCCCTCCCACTGGCTACGGAGCCTGGGGCTTGAGGCCGGTGGACGGAAGTGGCCACGGCCTGCAGGTGAAGGTCGTCATCAAGTTCACCTCCGTGACCCCAGCCCTGGCGCAGATCGCCGGTTCGGCGTCCGGAGGGGTGATCTACCTCGTCCAGACAGCCATTGGGGAAGAGCTCTACTTCGTCTAAGTGGTCTGTCTCTGAATTAGGTCGTCGGCCCCCTAAGGAGGAGACCTGAGCAGGTCGGGCGGCGTGCCCGATGATCGCGCCCAACCCGGCTCTAGCGGTCCGTTGAAAGCCCAGACCGCAACCACGAACACGACGATCACCGCCGCCAGTGCAACCGCCGACCAGACCAGCGGGAGCCGCCCCCAATCCTCGGCAACGCGGACTGTGAGGAAGACGACCAGAACCCCGGCGACCGCGGCGAGGTTGAGCAGCAGAAACACGTCGTTCCGCACGTCCGACCCGGTGCCGAGCGAATGCACGATCGCCAGCACCCAGGCCGCGTACATGGTCCGATGGAGCCAGATCCACTTGGCCCGGGGGAGCCGCCGCACCGGCCAGCTCGCGACCACGCTGACTCCGTAGAGATATCCGGAGATGACGCCGAGGCCGAGCCACGTGCCCCGGTAGGCGGAAACAAAGGGGACCAACGCGTCGATCGGGCCCAGTCGCGCGAACGGATCGAGCAGAGACGCCAGCACATGGAGGCCGGCGAAAGCGATCGTCAGGAGTGCGATGTTGGCGTGCACGCCCTCGACGGTGGCGGGATAGGCGGTCGGGAGCGCGGCGCGCACGATGCCCAGGACCATGGCGATGCTCATCAACACCAGGGTCACCTCGCCGGCACTGCGATCGAGAAACCAGAGTGGACTTGGCGCGGCTGTCAACAGTTCGAGTCCGCTCGGGTGAGGAGTCAAGAACCTCCCGACGTCGCCACCCCGCGACCGGGCGACGGGCTCGGAAGCTGGGAAGGCGCCTGAAGCCCGGAGCCCGGGAAGAGTCCGCTCACTGCCGACACGATCGCGTCTTGCACCTCTCCAGGGCTCATCTGGCCAAGCCCGATCTGCAGGAACAGGGTTGCATTGAGACCTGACGCCGCGACAGCGACCGCGATCGTGAGCCAGCGCAGCAATCCTCGCTCTTCGGCCGGCCGCAGGCGTCTTCGTGGCCTGGCACGCCGCTCGGGGTTCACACCAGGCTCCCAGCTCACAGGTCGCCACCATCCGGGGCGTTGTTGAGCTCCGCCCTCACGCTGCCAGGTGCGGGGCATGTCTGGTAGCCAAGCGCGTGCAGGGCCTCGTCGATCCACAGCAGTGCCATCACCTTGGTACCGGACCACGCTTCGGGCGACGAATCCGGCATTCCGGTGTCGATCACGACTCGACCTGCAACTCGCAACATCCGCTTCGCAAGCGGCGCCGCCTCCGGCACGCTCAAGACAAGCTCATCCAGAGCGCGCGACAGCATGAAACAGGCCGAGTTGAACGTCTGCGCGTCGATGGCCTCGCTTCCCGCGAGCCGTTCGGCGAGCCCAGCCCTCAGATCGGTGGGGTCCATGCGCCGGGTTATCATTTCAGATAGCTGGGAGATGGATCTAACCGAACCTGTTTTGCTGACGCCCGAGGGGCTGGAGAAGCTCAAGCGTGACCTGGAGGTCGCGCTGAAGCGCCGCGCAGAAGCGGGCGAGCGCCTGAAGGAGGCCTTCCAGCCCGGCGACATCGAGGACAACCCGGAATACGAGCAGGCGAAAGAAGAGGTCGGCATGCTGGACAGCCGGATCTACGAGCTGCAGGAGATGATCGGGCGCGCGCAGATCATCAAGGACACTCACTCGAGCGTGATCGGGCCGGGCTCGACGATCGAGGTGGTCGACACAGAAGGTGGCGCCGAGACCTACCACCTGGTCGGCGCGGTCGAGAGCGATCCGTCGGCGGGTCGGATCTCCGTCGAGTCACCCGTGGGCAGGGCCCTTGTCGGCCGCAAGAAGGGCGACAAGATCACGGTGAGCGTCCCCTCGGGAACGCTCACCTTCACCATCAAGGCGGTCAAGTAGCGCAACAATCGACTGCTTCGACCCAAGAGCTGGATCCCGAAACGATCGCTGACCGCACCACGGTTGGAGTCTTGCTACGCCAGGCCGCGCGATTTGAAGACCGCGCGCTCGTCCACTATTTGCGTGGAAGCGCCTGGCAGGTCGAGACCTGGGCGGACATGCGGCGCGATCTTCTTTCCGTGGCGTCAGGGCTGGTCGATTCAGGCGTGCAGGCTGGCGATCGGGTGATCCTGATGTCCGAGAACCGGCTCGAGTGGCTTTATTGCGATTTCGCCATTCAGGCTGCCGGCGCGATCACGGTGCCGATCTACCCGAACGTGAGTGGCGAGATCGCGCAAAAGATCGCAACCGACTGTCAAGCAACCCTGGCCATAGTGTCGGATGCGGCCAAGGCCGAGAAGCTCCAGACCGGAGGGCATCTGCGGGCCGTCGCGTTCATCGACACCGACGTGGCCAGGTGGGCGGCCGAGCCCCCGCAGCACCTGGCCGAGATCAACTCGCGACTGGCTCGCATTCAGCCAGACGATGTCTGCACCATCGTGTACACGTCAGGCACAACCGGCGATCCAAAGGGCGTCGAGCTGACCCACCGGAACGTGGTCGACATCTGCCGGGCGATCCTGGAGGTACATCCGTTGGGCGAGAGCGATTCGACCCTCTCGTTCCTACCGTACGCACACGTCTTCGAACGCATCAATGGCATCTTCACGGTCCTGATGTTCGGCGGACAGACGTGGATCTCCCGGGGACTTGACCATCTGACCGACGAGCTCGCCGAGGTGCAGCCGACCATCATGTGCAGCGTCCCGCGCCTGTACGAAAAGATGAATGCGGCGGTCATGGCACGCGTTCGGGAAGCGAGCGCGCCACGGCGGGCGCTCTTCCGCTGGGCCATGCGCATCGGGACTCGCTTCGCGCATGAACCGAGCAGGGGTCCCCTGCTGTCGGCTCAGCACGCGCTGGCTGAGAAGCTTGTGCTGGCACCACTTCGACGGCGCCTGACCGGCGGGCGCCTGCGCTTCTTCATCAGCGGCGGTGCCGGCCTCGCGCAGGAGATCGAGGAGTTCTTCTGGGCGATCGGGGTACCGATCCTCAACGGGTGGGGCTTGACGGAGACATCGTCGGGCGCTTGCTCGAACACCCTCTACCAACACCGCTTTTTGACCGTTGGCAAACCCTTCCCGGGTGTAGAGCTGAGGATTGCCGACGACGGTGAGATCCTCGTCAAGAGTCCTGGCAACATGCTGGGCTATCACAACAATCCCCAGGCCACTGCCGAGATGTTGAAGGAGGGGTGGATCTACACCGGGGACATCGGCGAGATTGACGCCGATGGCTTTCTCAAAATCACCGATCGCAAGAAATCCCTCTTCAAGACAGCAGGCGGCAAATACATCGCTCCGCTGCAGCTTGAGTTCGCCCTGATGCGCGACCAGCTCATCGCGCGTGCCGTGGTGGTCGGGGAGGGACGGCCGTACGTAACCGCGCTGATCGTCCCCGACCGCGACGCAGCCGTCAAGCAGGGCCTGGACGAAGCCGGCCTCAAAGCCCGAATTCAAAAGGCCGTCGACAGCGTCAATTCAAACCTGGGCAGCTGGGAGACGATCAAGTACTTCACGTTGCTGCCCGAGGACTTCACAGAGCAGACGGGTGAGCTTTCGTTAAAGCTGGATGTCAAGCGGAAGGTCGTCGCACTGCACTACCAGGACCAGATCGAGTCGATGTACAAGGGCAAGGCCAAACCCTAGGATCCTACGGCGGAAGGTCCTTGCATCTCCGGCGCGAGACCCTTGTAATCTCTCGACCATGGCCGGTCCCACGGACATGTCCGAGCTTCACCTGGCGCTCGATCGTCTGCGCCCGCAGCTGTGCCACTGCGGGCTCAAGGGCGAGTGCCTTGGTTGCAAAGGCATCGAGATGGTGCGGGCGCAGGCCGAGGCTGTTGTCGCCGCGGCGAGCCAGCCGATCCTCATCCAGGTCGCACAGGAGACGTCGATGAAGGACATGACGACTCGCTTTCAGGCTATGTCCGAACGCTTGATGGCCGATCCGGATATCCGCCACTCGGCCGAGCAGATGCAGGAGCGCCTGATGGCCGATCCCGAGACACGCCAGCTCCTCGAGGAGCTGATGCGCCGGCTGGGCCCCCCGCCCGACGAAACGAGTTAAGTTCGACCGGTCCGACGATGCACGATCGAGGCATCCTCGGCGCCAAGGGCTTCCTCCTCTTCCGCGTCGATCAGGTGGGGCTGGAACAGGCGCTGCGCGACCAGGGTGGGAACGATCGCGGACAGGATCACGACTGTCAAAAGCTCCGAGTACTGCGCGCGCGTAACGAGGCCGTGGTTGAGGCCGTACAGGGCTGAGATGGAGCCGAACGTCAGCCCGGTCGCCATGAGCAACGTGAGGTAGTTGCGATCGCGGCGCCCAACGCCAAAGGCCGCGGCCGTAGGCCATACGCCGAGGAGCTTGGAGGCAATCTTGGTCAGGAAGAGCAGACCGATCACGCCGGCGCCCTCGAGCAACGCCGGCACTGAAATCAGGATGCCGGCTCTGAGGAAGAAGAATGGCGTGAGCAAGGCGAAGGCGGTAGAGCGCATTCGGTCCATCAGCAAGCGATCCCCCAGAAACACGCCCGCCGTCGCGAGCCCGATCAGGTAGGCGGGAAGCACGGCCTCACTGCCGGCGGCGGTGGCAAGACCGCCGAGCCCGAGCAGGACCAGGAACAGGAACTTGATCTCCGGCTCGCTCACGCGATGGCCGAGAGAACTCATGACGAATCGCAGAGCCGGTGAAATGGCGACAAGTGCGATCGCAGTCACGGCGGCGAAGACGACCAGAAGCAGGCTGAAACCGGCAAAGAGCGCCCCCAGGGCGAGGACCGTCCCGAGGTCGGTGACGAAGCACGCCGCGAGGATGAGCTTGCCGAGCTCCTCGCGGTTCAGTCCGGTCTCGACCATCACCGCGTAGACCACCGCAACCGA
>Ga0208848_1000042_pt1 | contig 22617 bp, 31 predicted proteins | sample NGESurshal072012_2_FD_184455 | JGI IMG/M metagenome (GOLD analysis project Ga0208848, IMG submission 184455) | Arctic peat soil microbial communities from Barrow, Alaska - NGEE Surface sample 210-1 shallow-072012 (SPAdes) | ecosystem: Environmental > Terrestrial > Soil > Wetlands > Peat ... | reverse complement strand
CCAACTGAGCCCCGAGTCGGCGATTCGACCCTGGTTTCTGAGCATCGTGGCCAACCACTCGCGAAGCCTGCGGAGGGCGCGATGGTGGTCCGTCCTAAGAATGGATTTGGTGCCTGAGTCTCGTCAGGTGCTTCGCGACGACGTCGAAGCAAACCTGGACCTCGACCGCGAGCTGGCCAACCTGCCGCCGACGGACCGCGCGGCACTTTTCCTGTCCTTCTATCTCGATCTGCCTTTGAGCGAGGTCGGACGAATCCTGGGGATCTCACCACAGGCCGCCAAGTCCCGAGTGCATCGGGCGGTGGTCAAGCTGCGGTTAAACATGGTGGAGGTGGCAAGTTGAGCAATTCGCCGCGTGACCGCATCGCAGCTGCATTCGACCGGGAGCTGGCGCACACGCCGGTGCCGCCTAGCCTGAGGGCCCAGGCGGTGCACTCAGTAGTGCTTGGTCCTCGCCTCCAGGTCGGTCCCAAGCACTCGTGGGCGCTCGCGATGGTGGCGGCGGTTCTTGCCATCGCTGTAGTGGTCACGCTCGTGGTGGGTTCGCACGCTCTGCGCTCCAGCCCGATCCCTGCCAAGTCGTCAGCACCTCCGGCGGCGCGAATCTCGGGCAGCGTCGCGTACGACGAGGCGAGCGGGCAGCTGGTCCTTTTCGGAGGCAGCGTCAACCAGTCAACGGCGGTCAACGAAACCTGGACGTGGGATGGCAAGAGCTGGAGTCTCCAGAAGCCGAAAATGAGCCCTCCTGCCCGCGAGCAAGCCGCCATGGCGTACGACCCGGTTCACCACTACGTCGTGCTCTTCGGCGGGATGGCACTGCTGAGCCCGTCCGGCAAGGGAGGGCCTTCCGCTCAAGGAGGGCTCGCCCCGGTGACGGACACCTGGACATGGGACGGGCGGTCATGGACGATGCGCGCGACCCCGCACGAACCGGCCTTCAACAGCAGCTGGGCGCCTGCGGCTGCATTCGATCCGGTGTCGGGCATGGTTCTTGCCTTCGGATATCCAAAGAGCGGCACGGGCGAGGCGGCCGGACCTGGTCCCTCTCAAACGTGGGCCTGGAACGGCTCCGATTGGGTTCAGCTGCATCCGCGAACGGCGCCAGCGGTCGGGCTGGCAACGCTTGTCTTCGACGGCAAGCATCTCCTGCTCCTCGGGCAAGGTGGTCCGGTGCGTGGCCGATACGTGACGGCGACGTGGATGTGGGATGGCGCTGACTGGACCCTGTTGACTCCAACGATCGACTTGCCGTCAACCGGGTGGACGTCGGCGGCCTACGACCCGCAGCTTGGACGCGTCATTCTTCTCAACGGCGAGACATGGGCGTGGGACGGATCAACCTGGTCGCGCCAACATCCGACGGACGGGCCTTCAGGTGTGGGTTACATGGTCTATGACACCGCCAGCAAGCAGATCGTCTCTTGGGGCGACCAGGTGTTGAGCACTGGCAACGCCGACCTGTGGGCCTGGGGCGGCGACAACTGGAAACTGCTGCAAGCAGGTCCCGCCTACGTAGGTCAGCAGTACGGCGCGGACTACCTCGGTGTGATGAGCCCCGCAGCAGCTGAGACGGCCGTAAGGAGCACTGTGAAGAGCACGAGCCCGGTACTGATGCCCGCTTCGCTGCCGGCTGGCATGGACGCCAAGGTGTTCGCGACAACCGATGGTTTCTCGATCGAATACCGGAGCGATCAGCGTGACAAGGACATCACTTGGGGGATCGTTGTGCCGAATCCGCCGCCTGGCGGATCGAATTCGAGCGACACACGAGTCAATTTTCGCGGAGGCTCTGCGGAGTACTTCGTCTTCGACACAACCGTCCCGCAAAGCACGCGCTGGCTGATGTGGATCGGCCCGGGCACGATGGCCGTTCCGCAGACTAAGGCCCCGGGGGTGCCCTATTTCCTATCGGCCGTCGGTTTGACCGACCAGGAGTTCTGGCAGATCGCCGACTCTCTGAGATGAGTACTTGCGCGGGTGTGCGCCGAAGACGCAGATCGCGTCGCGCGACTCGTTAGCCGTTACGGGCAGAAGCACGAGCTAACTGGCCTGACGGTGACAGGCGATGCCAGTTTTCGTTTGTTGTCAGACCGCTTGAAACTTCACCGACAAGGATTCGGGTTGTGAATAGGGGGTTTGCGCCCGCGTCAGACTGCGGAAGCCTGGTTGCTCAAATACGAATGCCAAGCCAAGACGACTCCGAGTGCTAAGGCCAAAAGGTCGATGATCAGAATCACAAGTAGTTGCGATGCGGCGGTCAGTCATGCGCTCCCCAGCAGCATATGAGTACCGAACTGCGGCGTCTTAGGGCTCATCTCACGCTCAAACGCATGTTGGACGTGCAGGTAACGCTCGAGAAGTCACTAACGGTAAATGACACTTCCTGATGTGCGACGTGGTCGCGGGTCCCCGCTTTTCGAGGCACGCGCCGGGTCACAGCCGGGTGACAGATTCCCGGCACCAGGCGGCTCTAGGAGGACACGGACGGACACCGAGGAGCGGCAATTTGAGTTCAGGCGGACCTCTACGGAGCCGCTGGGACACTCGAGGACATGCAACCAAGACGGTCCGGGACCGTGAGGCCCCGGGTTCAAATCCCGGGCCCCCGACCATTTTCGTATTCAAAATCGTCGATTCTGTCGCTGGTCAGGAGCCGGCGGATCACAGCCGGGTCACAGATTCCCAACGTATGGCATAGTGTATGGCGTGAAGCGGACGACCATCTACCTGCCTGAAGACTTGAAGGGTAGCCTTGCCCGAGCGGCACATGAGGAGGGGCGGACTGAGGCGGACTTGATCCGAGAAGGGATCGAGACCTTCCTACGCTCGCGCCACCCAGAGCCGCGTGTCCCTTTGTTTACGAGCGGCATACCTGATCTTGCCGAGAACGTCGACAAGCTGCTTGCTGGCTTCGGCGAGGGTTGATCCTACTCGATACCAGCGGTTTGTTGGCTGCTCTCGATGCCAGCCAGAACCGGCATGCGAAAGCCGCGGCAGCCCTTCACCAAGTCAGCGGCCCATTCCTCTTGTCGCCTTTTGTCCTGGCCGAGCTCGACTACCTGCTGGCCACCAGGGTCGGCATTCGCGCCCAACATGCGCTGCTGGACGAAGTGGCCCGAGGTGCCTACCGGTTGGAGCCTTTCACAACCGAGGACGTAGCAGCGGCTGCTTTCGTCCTCAGACGGTATCGCGACCTCGAAATTGGCCTAGCCGACGCATCCATTGTGGTTCTCGCCGAGCGCTATGGGGTTCTCGACGTGCTAACCCTCGACCACCGGCATTTCCAAGCCCTGCGAGGACCGAGAGGGCGACGTTTTCGAATTCACCCAGGAGCTTGAATTCTTGGTCCCAAGGCTGACGCCCGAGGACGTACGGGTCAGGACCGTGAGGCGGCTCTAGTTGCGTCAGGAGGTGGGGCTTCGCGTCGTCGAGGTGGACGGTTCTTGTTCGCTCCGGTTGCGCGAGCGCGCGCCTCGGCCAGGCTCTTGATCGCCTCGAGGCGGGCGTCCCAGCGTGCGGCGACCTTGGCCATTGCGCGAGCGGCGACGTCGAGGTGCTCGGGGCGCACCGAATAGCGGACCTCGCGCCCAGTCCGTCTGCCCTCGACCAGGCCCGCTCGGTCGAGCACGGCCAGGTGCTTCGCGACCGCTTGGCGCGTGAACGGCAGCTCGGCGGCCAGCGCCGTTGGCGTCGCCTCACCGTAGGCGAGGATCAGGTCGAGGACGCGTCGCCGCGAGGAGTCGGCGACGGCCTCGAGGAGCGCGTCGTCGCTAATCGCGTCCCGGGTCATTCGCGCCCGGCGGGCTTCGTCCTCGCGAGGTCGCGCAACCGGCCGAGGCACTGTTGCCACCCGTTGGCATGGTCCTCGACGTACTTCGCCCTTTCCTCGTCGGACCAGTCGATCGCATCGAATCCGCTCTCGACGACGCGCAGGCGCGTGCTGCCGTTCTCCGGCTCGAGAATGAACTCGACGAACAGCGAGTTGTCGTTGCGAAAGATCAGGCCCGGGCGGCGGACCCAGCGGAAGGCGAAACGCCGCGGCGGCTCAACGGCTTCGACCTGCAGCTGGTACGAGTCCTGTCCTTTGAACGCGAGCGCGCCCTTGCTGCCGACGCGCAGCTCGATCTCCGCCTTGTCGGCGAACCACTGGCGGATCTGGTCGGGCTCGGTGAGGAGGTGCCAGACGACCTCGACCGGCGCCTCGATGAGGATCTCTTTCTCAATCGCGGAGGGGATCATGGCCGGCTAAGCGTAGCGCAACCATCGGTTGCGTTGGCGTGGTAGTATCCGCAACCAGTCGTTGCTTATCGGAGTTACTGGAGGCAAGAGCTCATGGAGCACAAGGTCGTTTCGCACGCGGAATGGGTCGAGGCGCGGAAGAGGCACCTCGCCGAAGAGAAGAAGTTCACGAAGCAGCGCGACGAGCTGAGCCAGGCGCGCCGCGACCTTCCCTGGGAGGGAGTCGAGAAGGAGTACGTCTTTGAGGGGCCCCAGGGACGCAGAACGCTCGACGAGCTGTTCGACGGCCGCGGCCAGCTCGTCATCTACCACGCGATGTTCAACCCCGACACCGCGTCTGACAAGACGACGTGGACGCCAGACGCTCCCTGCTTCTCATGTTCTTTCTGGATGGACAACTTCGACCGCGTGGTGGTGCACCTCAACCACCGCGGCATCACGATGGCCGCGGTGTCGCTCGCTCCGGTCTCGAAGATCGAGGCCTACCGCAAACGGATGAGCTGGAGCTTCCCCTGGTACTCGTCGAAGGGGTCGGACTTCAACTTCGACTACCACGTCTCCTTCACGCCCGCGCAGGTCGCTGCGGGCAAGGCCGAGTACAACTACCGCGTCAACCCTGTGCCGTTTTCGGAGTTTCCGGGGATCAGCGTGTTCAGGCGCGAGGGCGGAAAGGTCTTCCACACGTATTCGGCCTACGCGCGAGGGCTCGACATGCTGAATGTCGCCTACCACTACATGGACCTCGTGCCGAAAGGCCGCGACGAGGGGCCGGACGGCCAGATGGGTTGGCTGCACCGCCGCGACGAGTACCCGGACTGATGGGTACGGGCATGGCGGTCTCCATGGTTGCGATGATGGTGCCGACCGCAGCGCCCTTCTTCCTCGCCTACGGGCGTGATACGAGGTGGCCGGTGGCGATTGCGACCGTCGTCCTCATTTATGTGGTGGTGTGGGCGGCGATCGGACGCGCCCTCGACTACCTGATGAGCCAGATGATGATGCCGTCGTCGCTGCTGGTCGTCGGGATCGCGATCGCGATCGCAATCGTGTACGCCGTCACCCCGTGGGGCCGGTGGGCGCGCAAGCAGTGCCGCCAGATGTCCATGCGCGAGCCGCGCGGCCCGCGGTTCCGCGACGCCGTGGCCGAGGGCGCGAGCTACGCGGCGTGCTGCGTAATCTGCAGCGCCGGCGTGATGCTGGTGGTGATCGGGCTCGGTATGTCGAACCCGCTGGTGATCGTCGCGGGCGCGGCGGTGATGCTCGCGTACAAGGTCATCCCTTGGCCCGCGCCGGTTCTTTCACGTAGTCGGTGAAGCCGAGGACGTTGCCCGGAGGATCGGCGATCTCGAGCGCCCAGCCGGTGTAGACCTCGAACGGGCAGAATTTGACTGACGGGAGATACCCATCTTGATCCTTGAGCGAATCGAAGACTGAGTTCGACCTTCCGGCTGATCACCAGTGGAGAAGTACCATGCCACCCGTCACATACGACCGGATCGTCGATCTGGGTCAGCGCTTGGCGCAGGCTCAGTTGCTGGGAGACGCCGATGCGCTCGCGTCGTAGCTGGCTGAAGGGTTCAAGCTCGTCGGGCCGGCCGGTTTCGTTCTGGACAAACAACAGTGGATCGATCAGTTTCGTTCGGGCCGCCTCAGAGTGCAGACATTGGACTGGGACGAGGTGGACGTTCGCGAGCATGGCGAAGTGGCCATCGCGATTGGGCGACAAACGCGTAACGCCACATTCCAAAGTCAACCCGCCGCTGGCGCGTTACGGGTTACGCAGGTGGCAGTCCGCGCAGGAGGCGATTGGCGTCTCCTCGGACTGCACTTAAGCCCGATCGGCTAGCTGCCAGGGGATAGAGACGAATCAGGCTGTGCCACTCGCACCGCCTGAAGCGGATTGTCCTCGGGGACGTGTGGTTCCTTGGGGCCTGAGAAGCACCGGTTGCCGATCCCAGGCACGAAGCTCGGCTCGTCCTTATATGTGTGGGTTGCCAGCGTATGTGGGAGTTGTCGCCGGGTCACAGCCGGGTCACACATTCCCGGAACCGGACGGTGATAGGAGGTCACCAAAGGACACCACGGCAGCGCCATTTGAGTTCAGGCGGCGCTTATGGGAGCCAGAGGGACACCTGAGGTCACGCCACCGACAGGGTTCGGGACCGTGAGGCACCCCGTACCAGATCCCGGGCCATTCGCTAGGCCGCGCGCGTCCTTAATACGTGGGCACTCGGCCGTGACGGTTGCTGTTTGCTATCACGAGCATCGCGCCTCGATGCGATCCGGCCGATAACTGGCACCTCACGACAAGTTGTCGAGGTTCAGCGCTTGGACTTGGGCAGAGAGATAGTTCGTGACAAGCAAGATGTTCGTCTCAGGGATTAAGGCCATCTCCCTGGGAAATAGCCCCGTGGGAATCGTACCGACGAGAGCTGGCCGGTTATCCAGCGCAGCACCTGTGTCCACGACGGCAAGGTTAGATGCAGCTCCTTTTGCCGAGAAGCGGTTTGAATCAGCCACAACAATCCATCGGCCTTCACGTACCAGCGCTAGGCCGACGGGAGCCTCGCCGACTCGCAGCTGTACCTCAAGAGCGTGGTCTGGATCGCTAAGTAACTTGGTGGCTGAGAAAGCGAGTAATGCGTCACTGCCTCGGGCGGCCACCCATACGACGCTCCCATCTGCTGAAGTGATGACCCGAACCGGGCTGCAGCCGGCGGTGACAGTTACCGCAACAGCCCTAGGTGGGCTGGTCTCGGCAAGACTAAGGTCGATCGCTGTGAGCGTGCCAGCAGAAGACTGGCTACCTGCCGACTCACTCGTGGCATAGATCCAACGGCCATTGGGCGACACGGTAACCCCTACAGGCGCAATCCCGAGCGGAACCTTTCCCACGAAGTCTGCTGTGCCGAAGTCGTGAACGAGGGCGTCTTGGAGATTAAACACTGCCAGGGATTCACTTGTCTCCAGCGTTACGAAAGCGAAATGATCGTCGGGTGACAGAGCCACCTCGATAGCGCCGCTGCCGGCGGGGCTCGACAGCATTCCCACGAGCGGATTAGGAGCACCGTTCTCGGCTCGCGCCACGTCAATAACCGCCGCCCCGCTGTCGTCGGCGATCAGGAGATAGCGACCGTCGTGGGTCAGCTGTTCACCCGCCGGGTTTCCGGGAACAGTGACACTCCCGCTTACGACCGGCGCAAGCGTCCGGTTGGACAGGACCTCAACCGCGTTGCCGATTGTTACGAACGACCAGTGACCGTCGGCGGTCGTTGCCACACCGAAAGGGCTGCCTGGGATGGACACATTGGCACTCGGTACGTTTGGGATTGTCCGAGCGGTGGCGATGGCCGTGGTGCAACTAAGCCCGGAGGGCGTCCTTGAGCCGTTGGTCGCCGAATTGGAACCGCTGCACGCGCAGAAAGCACCTATGGCGAGCATTACGACGAGACCGATCTGCCAAGGCATCTGGACGGATCTTGACAGCGGCCGCGACGCTTGCGATTGCTATTACCAGCTCAACCTCAGACCCCTGCACAGGAACGTCGCGGACGATGGCGAATCGCCTCGAAATCCTGAACCACAACGTCCAAACTGTGGCGAATGCTGATCGGCCTGCACGCAAGTCGGACTCGAGGTCTTCTAAGCGTTGGTGGTGTGCCCTGACAAACCGTTGCTATCGATAATGGGGTGCTTATCGAGAGCGCGCGAACAGTTCCAGCCTTCGGCTGGTTGCTCTCAGGGGACTCTCAACGCTAAATTACGTTGTATAATTAAGCCATGATCATCACCCGCAAGGTTCGCAAAGTTGGCAATTCTCTGATGATCCCTCTGCCGCCTGAGACGCTCTCTGAGTCAGGCTTCAAGGAGGGGATGGAGGTAGCCATTGGATCTCGGCCTGGTCATGTTGATCTCGACCCGGCCGGCATTCCAGACAATTGGTTGGTGGAGTTCACGGCCCGGTTCACAGAGCGATATCGAGAAGATCTAGCCGAGCTTGCCGACCTCTGAGCAGGGGCCGGTCAAGCCTCTGATCAGCCTCGAAGGGCTGGTCTGGATGCACACGGTCGCGGTCGAGGAGTTCGGCGGCTCGAGCGGTATTCGAGACCGCGGCCTGCTCGAATCAGCGCTCGCTCGCCCACTGGCTTCGTTTGATGGCAGGAACCTCTACGACACCCCGTTCAAACGAGCTGCGGCGTTGGCAGAGAGCCTGGTCCTCAACCATGGTTTCGTCGATGGGAACAAGCGAACCGCTATGTATGCGATGGCGGCCTGGTTGGAGCGCGAGGGTTATGTGATCGAGGCCGCCCGGGGAGAGTTGCGTGACCTCGCTCTCGCGATCGCCTCGCATGAGCTCAGCATGGAGCAAATTGCAGCTTGGCTCAAGCAACGCTCCAAGCCGGTCTAAGCCAAGCTCGTTAGCTATTGACAAGGCTCCGCTGTCGACACAAGTTTGTTGGTCGCCACACCTACAAGCCGTGAACCCGGACGGAAGCTCAGTGTGGCGAGGTACTCGACGTAATGATTCACTTGGAGCACCAGCAGCCAGGCCGGCTTCGAAAGTTCAAACTTGAGATCGTTGCCAACCGAGAAGGTGCGGGTGTTCTCGGGCCGGTACGCTCGTCGAGACATCGACGACGCAATTTCTGCGCACCACAGCCCGGGCGCAATTCCGGCAAAATTCGCCCGTTTGTACACAAATTTGGCAAGATCGCTGACTCGACGTCTGGCGCTGATCGGCTCGGTCACCGCGCTGGCGTTGCTGCCTTCCGGCCACATTTCACACGGCATCCAGCAGATCGAGTGGAACGGGTCTGCCTCATGCCTGGACGTTCCTGTAAGCAGCTTGATCATCCATCCGACCAAATGCTGGATGAGGGGGCCAACCTCGATCGTCGTGGCCGGGAAGGACGCCCGGAGCGGCAAGAGCGCGGAGATCGTCGTGGAGACGAGCCGGCAGCGCCCAGTCGGGGAGCTGGCCTCTTACGCGCGTAGCGGGCCGCTGCCCAACTCGAAGCTTGCAAGCAGTGGTGCAGGCGATCCGCCGGCTACATCGTCTTTCTATGTCTATGGGTCGTACGTCGACGTGTGCGGCCTGAGCGCGACCACCGAATGCCCCCTCTATTACGATGCCGCAAACGAAACGGTCCCGCCGACGGGTGGCATGACGATCCTCGACTTCGGAGCCCCCTGTTTTGAGCCGGCAACACTGGCATGGGGCACCCAGCTCTTCAACAGCCAGAGCTGCACGCCGGACGCCACGCTCGTGATCCTGGCCCAGGCCTGGCTGCGCGGCTATCAGACCAATCCCAATCGCTCAGCTTCGCCCAGCTATGTGCTGGTGGCGGGCACCAGCAACAGCCTGACGGCAGCAGTGCCCGGCTACGCGCTGACCCCGGCGGAGATGTCGTTGCACGGCCAGGCATGGTTCGGGTCGGTCATCAGTACGATCGCAGCGGTTGCGCGGAGCCTCTCCACACCGGTGGCAACCTGGGCCGGCAACGACATCGAGGAGTCAAGCGACGGCAGCTGGTACGACGGGCCGACCACCGGCGCCTGGGTTGACGCCTACGCGGCCACGTCGGGCGCGTCCAAGCCGTGCTTGGCAAGCCGGGATGCGCTGATGGTCGACTACGGCGATTACGTACCCAATGAACCCGGATGGTCGACGGGCGCTGTCTACCATGTCGCCTGGCAAGCGGCGCCGGCCTGCCCCGTGCCCGAGATCTACACGGCCGTGATGGCCAGCGAGTGGCAAAGCGTGAACCGCTACGCCGAGAGCGTCGGGCTCCCGCCAATGCAGTTCGCAGGTGTCCTGTCGGAAGGGGGAGCCGCCGGAACCTTGTCTGGCGCGGGCAGCTGGAACACTCTTAGAAGCGCTACCGGTCAAGCGGCCGCGTACTTGACGGTCATCGGAGTAACGGGACCGGTCTCGCCGGAGGTGCCCGACCCGCCGGCCGCGGTCACGCCGGTTCCGGGGCCGGGGCTAGCCACAGTTGGCTGGTCGGCTCCGGCCTGGGACGGAGGCTCTGGAGTCACGTCCTACACGGTGACTGTGTACAAGGGATCGAAGATCGCCCAGGTGGTGACGGTCAGTGGGTGGCCGACCGCGGAGACGACTATCGTCGGAGGGCTGGCCAACGGCACCTCATACACGTTTTATGTGAGCGCGACCAACCAGGTCGGAACCGGACCCCAGTCTCTGCCGTCCCGCAGCGTGGCCCCGAGCCTGTGGGATGCAAATATCCCATGACGGGTCAACCAGCGGCTTGAGCCAGTCGTCAGTTAGCATCCCGGGCGCCTCAGCCAAACTTTGTCGATGAGAAATGCCTTCGCTGGCTTCCTCGTCTTGGCTTCTCTCGTCCTCTTTATCCTGTCCGTTGTCTTCGGTCTCTTCAACCTCACGCTGTATGGCGCCCCCTCTGGCCTCTTCTTTGCCGCCGGCTGCGTCTTTATGGGCCTCGCCATCGTCTTTCGCGTGCGAGGTACGCGCTAGCAACACCAGCATCAGCCGTGGTGGTATTTATCGATCTGACAACTCAAGACGCGCGAGGCTAAGCGGGCTGTTGAGTGACTATTCCGGAACGCCAATTGCTGCCTGATGTACTTTCTGAATCCCACACCCCGAAATTTGGCAGTCACGGGCTTCGCGCCTATTCAGGTTGCAGGCGCCTGGAACCGATTCCCCGCCGGACAGGCGGCCTGCTTCGCTGTAACCCGTGAACGCGGCCGCCAAACGGTCGGTGGATTCGAATACCAAACTGGCCGAGGCGCGAAGCATGGCACTGCATCGGGACCTCGAGGGCATACTGGTGCGGTGTACTCCGCTGCCTCGAATTGGAGCGGGCTTCGGAGGGGCGGTCCTGTACGGCCGATTCTGATACTCGCGGCGCTGACCCTGATCCCCTTGACCATCGCGCTGCTGAAGTTGTTTGCTGATCGGCCGCTTGCTGAATGGTCGATCCAGCACTTCTACATCGTCTCGGCGGCTTCGCTGCTTGCGGCGGCGGTGGCGGCGATTCTCGCGGTTACCACCGTGCAGATCGGCCTCTATCGCGTTCTGCTCATCTGTCTCGGGTTTACGTCGATGGGCGGCATCTTCGCCGTTCATGGCCTGCTCACCCCGGGAGTGATCGTGCCCGACCGCCTCGAGGCCTCCGCCTACAGGGTGGTCGGTATGTCGGCCTTCTTCAGCGTCGCCGTGCCGGCCCTATTCTTCGCCGCAAGCTTCACGCCAGGAATGGCGTGGCTCGAGAAGCGGCTGCCCTTCTGGCCGGCGGGGTGGCTCGTGGTCGTGACATTCATCGCCGTCGCGGTGTACGGCGGAATCGCGCTTTTGAACACAAACCTGCTCTCCACCAGCTCGCTGTCAAGCCCGCCCTACAGCACCGTGCTAGTGATCGGCAGCATCGCACTGCTGTTCTTCGCTGCATTTCGCCAGGCTGCCCTTTATCGAACGGCCGGACTCACAGGCCAGGCCGATCTGATCTTTGCCTTCGTACTCCTAGCGAATGCCGCAGCGTGCATGCTGCTGTTCTCCGTCTGGACAGTTGGATGGTGGTTTTATCACCTGCTGATGTTCACGGCGGTGTGCTTCGCGCTGCGTGCCTTGCTTTTGGAACGGCTGCGGGGCGAGACGTTCAAGTCGGCGGTCGAAGGTGTTCTCGAGCTTGGTTCCGAGATCCCCAGCCGCAGGTCATGAACCTCCTGCAAAGTCGGTGTGGCGCCCAAACTGGACCTGCCCTACAGCGACACCGCCGCGGAGCGGTGAAAAGTACCGCACCTCAGCGGTACTCAGCGAATTCGGGGCGGGTTCTCGAATCGACTGGGCCCATCTGTTAGCCGCAAGGTCATGTCGTGTTCATGTAGCAATCCTGGCGACACCAGTGGCTGAAACTGCCCTCAAATCCCCCCTTTCCCTACCGTGAGGTCCGGTTTCGATTAGCCTCGTTGCGTATGTCCTCTTTGACGTCACGGACGGTGGCCTTGGCCTTGCCGACCTGCTGCCTCAACTTGCCCTTGGTCTCCTCGGTACGGTTGCCGGTGACCTTGCCCTTGATCTCTTCCGCCTTGCCACGAACCTGGTCCTTCATGAAGACCTCCTTGAGAGTGATTCCGTTACGACGACGTCTGAGTCGAACGACTGGAGCGAGGAGCGGCCCTATGTGGTGGCCAATACACCGCGCCCGCGCTGGGGCGGAACTGCTCCGTTGAGCTCGTGCACCCGAGCCTCCCAGTAGCCGAGGCGCTGGCGAAACCTCTCCGCCTGGGCGACCACCACCGGCACATTGGTCAACTCGACCTCGCGGCGCGCCGCGCCTGACTGGGTGGCCATCAGCTGATGGATTCGCTTCAGAACCTTCTCCTCCATGCCCAGGACCTCGGTGTAGATCTTTCTCCAGTAGAGCGCCTCCTCCATGGTGGCGTGACCAGGAACACCCTCACCGTCCATGGCCTGGGCCCAATCTCCTCCACGCACCGCTGCGTCGATGTCGGGACGGCTGCGTTTCACCTGAGCCCGTTTCATGTGTTTACTTCTACGGCCCCGAGCATAAGAAGATCAGCAATTTTCTGAAACTCGCGGCACACCCAGAAATGTGGTCAAGCGGGCTCGTCACCTGACTTTCCTTAGAAGCCGGGCGGATGGGGCCGAGAGCGAGGGCAAAGCCGTCGCGCGCGCTCGAGGGAGAGGATCTGAAAACCTCTCACTGGGAAGACGCCCGCCACTGGATGAGCATCTACGCCGATCTCCTCGAGTTCAAGCGCGGACCTTGTCAACAAGCCCGGCCGCGGCTACTCGCTGGTATTCCGACCAACCTGATGGTTCGACTCGCGGTGCGTACCAAGTAGCCCGTCGCCTTGTCGCTTTCTTCTGGCCCTTTAGTGGACGGCCTTCGAACCTTCATTCTGACTGCCACCGTTTGAGGTATCGGATGCAATCTGCAATTTAGGGGGCCGACTTATTCCTTAGGTGCGGCGCCGGCGCAAATCATCCTCAAAACAGTGGACCCAATACCAGTTGGAAGCCCCTAGCATGACGACGCACATGGGCAAGGAGCGAGACGCGTCAATCTCCACTCCGATCGCGAAACCCGTGGTGCTGGTTTTCATGGGTGTATCCGGTTGCGGGAAGACGACGGTGGCCGCAATTCTGGCCGGCCGCCTGGGCTGGCGGTTCGAGGAGGGCGATGCACTGCACCCTCAGTCGAACGTCGAGAAGATGGAGGCGGGACATCCGCTCACGGACGAGGATCGGGCGCCCTGGCTGGAGAAGGTCGCCGAATGGGTTGACGACCGCCTCGACGCCCGCGAGAACGGCCTCATCACGTGTTCGGCCTTGAAGCGTTCGTACCGAGACGTGATCAATCGACGGGGTACTGGCTTGGTGTTCGTATTTCTGGCGGGCTCAAAGGAGACGATCGCCGCACGGCTTGCCGCGCGCCATGGACACTTCATGCCGTCGAGTTTGCTTGATAGTCAATTCGCCGATCTGGAGGAACCTACCCCGGATGAGCCGGAGATCCGGTTGGATGTCGGTCCGGCACCCGGCGTGATAGCTCAACACATCCTGAACGTGCTCGGCCTAATCGACTGAACGGAAAAGGGAGGACCCATGAACGTGCTCGCCACTCTCAACAGCGGTATTCCGACCGTAACCGCAGCTAGCAAGTCGTTGAGCGGCCACGACATCCAAGTGCTGATCGTTGCGGCCGTCGGCATTGCGATCGTCGTTCTCCTGATCGTGTTTTTGAAGATGCACGCCTTCATAGCGTTGACCATCGGCGCTCTATTCGTTGGCATCGGATCGGGTATTGCCCTGGACAAGGTGACGGCGTCCTACGAGACCGGGGTCGGCGGTGTTCTCGGCTACGTCGGCGTGCTGATCGCATTGGGCGCAATGCTCGGCAAATTGCTGGCAGATTCCGGCGGGGCGGACAAGGTGGTGAGCACGCTGCTTCGGGGACGCCCTGCGACGCTGCCCTGGAAGATGGCGCTCATCGCCTTCATCATCGGCATTCCGATGTTCTTCGAGATCGGGCTCGTTCTCCTCATTCCCGTCGTCATGCTCGCGGTGCACCGCTCGAAGGGCCCTGCAATGCGGCTCGGGATCCCGGCCCTGGCAGGCCTTTCGGTTCTGCACGGGTTCGTCCCACCGCACCCGGGTCCGCTCGCCGCGATTGCGATACTGCACGCGAACGTTGGGCTGACCCTGGCCCTCGGCCTCGTGATCGCTATTCCGACCGTGGCCGTGGCCGGGCCGCTGTTTGGCATGCTCGCTGCCCGCATGGTCCCGATCGGCGCTGCCGGAGCGGGACTCGCAGTCACTGGCGCGGCGACCGGCGAAACGAGTGCTGTTGGCGCGGGCTCGATTGGGACCGTGGGGGCGCCGGCCCCGATCGGAGCTGCTGGAGGAGGATCCGCGTTCACCAGCGGATCGACCGGCGAGACGAGGGCTGCCGGAGCGGGCTCGAGCGGCACCGGGGCGGCGCAGGACCCCGAAGCCACACGCAGCCCGACCTTCGCCTGGACCCTGATCACACTCCTGTCCCCACTGGTGCTGATGCTCATCAAAGCGGCAGCGGATATCTGGATCGCCAAGGGTGCCGGGGTGCGGCCTGCATTGGACTTCATCGGCGATCCGGTCGTGGCACTATTGATCGCAGTTCTGCTGGCCATGGTTACATTCGGGACCACGGTCGGTTTTTCGGCGTCCGTGCTGGCCAAAAAGATCGGTGCCAGCCTGCTGCCGATCGTTGGCGTCATGCTGATCGTGGGAGCCGGCGGCGGCTTCAAGCAGGCACTCGTCGATGGAGGCACCGGAGCCGCCATTGCCAAGATCGCCCTTGCGGCCGGCCTGTCGACGCTCCTGCTGGGTTGGATCGTCGCCGTACTGATCCGCCTATCGACCGGGTCCGCAACCGTCGCGACCGTGACGGCCGCCGGCATCATTGCGCCGTTAGCAGTCGGTTTGACTCCTAACCACCTGGCGCTGGTTGTGCTCGCCATTGGCGCTGGGTCACTGTTCTTCTCGCACGTGAACGACGCGGGCTTCTGGCTGGTGAAGGAGTACTTCGGCCTAACGGTGGGGCAGACGATCAAGACCTGGTCGCTGATGGAGACGATCATCTCGGTCATGGGCCTTTTACTTACGCTGCTGTTGTCGCTGGTTCTGTAGCAGTGTTCAATGCCTAAGCGGGCACCCGGTCCAATGGTGATTGTCGGCGCGGGCTTGACAGGAGGTACCGCTGCCAAGGCATTGCGAAAACACGGCTACCTCGGAGAATTGCTGATCCTCGGCGAGGAGTCCAGCTTTCCGTTTGGGCGTCCACCTCTAACCAAGGGTTACCTGCGTGGCGAGGAGGGGCTGTCGGGCTGGATGGTGGCACCGCTGGACTGGTACAAGACCCATCACATTCAACTCGTGCCGGCCAAGGTCTCAGGCGTGGACCCTGCTACTAAGCGAGTGAGCTTGCAGTCGGGAGACACCATCGGTTATGAACGATTGCTGCTCGCCACCGGAGGCCGAAACCGAGCCTTGGATGTGCCAGGGGCTCATCTTCCAGGCATTCACCAGCTCCGGACGATTGCCGAATGTGATGCGATCAAACGGGCCGCTAAACCTGGTGCTCGGGCTGTTGTCGTGGGGTCGGGCTTCATAGGCTCGGAGGTGGCAGCGTCTTTGCGCCAGTTGGGGTTGAAGGTGACCTCAGTCATGCGAGGAAAGGCACCGCTCGACCAGGTTCTGGGTCCCGAAGTGGGCGGCGTTTTTGCCGCGATCCATCGCGCGGCCGGCATCGAATTGGTGGCTGAGGACGAAGTGGTCCGATTCGAAGGGTCGTTGCGGGTCGAGCGAGCCGTGACGAAAAAGGGACGGCGGATCGCGTGCGACCTCGTGATTGTCGCGGTCGGAATCGAACCCAATGTCGAAATCGTCAAGGGCTCCGGTGTTGCAGTCAGGGATGGAATCATCGTCGATGCAACGTGCCGCACGAATGTAGCCGGCATCTTCGCAGCCGGTGACGTGGCCAACCACCTTCATCCGATCTTCGGACGCGTGAGGGTCGAGCACTACAACAATGCTGAAAAGATGGCTGCCGCGGCAGCAAGGTCCATGCTGGGCGCGCGGACCGCATACCGCTATATGCACAGTTTCTGGAGCGATCAGTTCGAGCACAAACTCGAATACATCGGCCACGCTCCCAAGTGGGATCGCTTCGTTGTCCGAGGATCCCTCGACGAGCGCAAGTTCGTTGGCTTTTATCTTCAGGCTGGCAAGCTGCGGGCGGCGGTCGGACTCAACCGCGGTGGCGACCCTGAGAAGGATAAGGACGGCGAACTGGCAAAGGCGGGTCGCCTGATCGCGAAAGGCGCGCGGCCATCACCGACGTTGCTCGCGGACGAACGGGCAAGTCTCGAGTCCAGTTAGTCGGCCGTAGATCATGTGATCCTCTTCGACACCAACTCGTGGGGGGGATCAAGCGGACCGAAGAAGCTTTCGATCCAGTCGTCGTGTGGGGGGCATGGCAGCGGGTCCAAGGACAAGCGCCGCCACCCATCGCCTTCGAACCATTCCGGCTGCTCCGGGCTGATGAGCACGATCTCCCCGCCACTAACAGTCACGCGCTCGAGCTCGTTCAGCACGGTCGGGTCAGGTCCCAGTAATCCGCAAGCAACCGTGAGCTCAGACCAGTGGTTGGGAAGCGGCAGCGCTTCGGCCCACGCCGCAATGACGCGAATGCGCGGCAAGCGGCTCCGAAGCAACCTGGCAAGTCCGGTGGACGGTTCGATTGCGATCAGCGACGTGCATCGCTCCGCCAGGTAGGCGGTCAGCCGCCCGCTCCCTGCTCCAATCTCTAGCACTCGACCCCGCGCGGTAGGTAATGCGGCGAGCACGCTTGGGTGGATCGGTTCGACCAGTGCAAGGGCATCCCATCTCTCCGGTTCAAGGTGGTACACGAGGGTCCAGAAGAGCGCCCTAAGGATTCTCTCGCTGACTTCCCGATCGCCGGCGGCAAGCAGTTCGCGCTCGGCATGAGGGATGCGCGCCAGCTCGTGGTCGCGCACTGCGGCAGGCAGCCGATCAAGGTCGGACATCGTGAAGTGTCGCCACCCGGGCGGAGCCGTCTCGACCGCACGCTCATATTCCATTCCTGTCTCCGATCAGACTAAGGCGAGATGCTGCCTGCAGGCCTGACCCGCACCCAGCGCCTGGAGCCCATTAAGTGAGGATCGCTGTCGTCGCATCGCCCGTGACTCCGTTGCGCCCGGCCCAGACAGGCGGAGCCCAATCGGTGATCTGCGATCTGGCGGTCGGGATGGTCCGACGCGGCCACAATGTGCTTCTGCACTGCGCGGAGGGCTCGGAGGTGGCGGGTGTGGAATTGGTCATGGTGCCGACCCCTGCGGACGCAAGTAAGGCCCTGGTGATGCCGGGCGGCGCGCCAGCCATTCCAACCCCGGGCGTGACCGAGGCGATCACGGCGATGTTTCGTGGGGTTGAAGCAAGCCGGCCGGATGTAGTCAGCCAACACGCCTTCGATGCACCGGCCTTCGAGATGGCCGAAATGCTTCCGTCGCTGCATACGCTGCACCTGCCTCCGATCGAGCCCGCTGTCGTCGCCGCTCTACGCCTGATCCCGGCGGCGCGACTGGCGACAGTTTCGCAATCCTGCCGGCGGGATTGGGAAGCTGCGGGCATGCAAATCGGACTGGTGATTCCCAACGGGGTCTCCGACGATTCACCCGTAAACGGGGATCAAGTCGAAGACGTCGCCTTGATCGCGGGGCGAATATCCCCGGAGAAGGGTGTCGATCATGCACTGAGGGCCGCGCGGTTGGCTGGCCTGCGCTGTCGAATCGCCGGATCGCTCTACGATCCTGGCTACGTGGTCGATCTTGCCGGAGCCGAAGTCCTGGGCTCCATCCCACGTGACGACTTGCGCCGCATGATGGGACGCAGCGCCGTGACAGTTTGCGCGATCCGTTGGGAGGAACCCTTTGGGCTCGTTGCGGCCGAGGCGCAGATGGCGGGGTGTCCAGTTGCCGCGTACCGACGCGGCGCCATGCCCGAGGTCGTGGAAGAGGGCGTGAGCGGCTTCCTCGCGGTGCCTGACGACGTCGGGGATCTGGGCCGTGCGATCGTCAAATGCCTCGCCCTTGACAGGAGCAAGGTCAGAGCAAGCGCACAACGACGTCTTGGATTGGAACGCATGCTGAACCGCTATGAAGCCGCGATGAGCGAAGTCGCACGGTGAGTCCAACCGCAGTTGTCACCGGCGGTTCGGGTGGCCTCGGTCGGGCGGTCGTGGCTGACCTACGGGGGCGAGGTTGGGAGGTCACATCGCTGAGCCGTCGAGAAGGCTGCGACGTTTCGGACGAGGGCCAAGTTCAAAAGGCCTTCAGCCGGATGGACCGGCTCGACGCGCTGGTCAACTGCGCCGCTCAGCTCGTCAAGCGACCGATCCTGGAAATGACCGCCGCGGACTGGGACGCCCAACTCGATGCGGGCCTACGGGGCGCCTTCCTGTGCAGCCGCGAGGCCTTTCGGGTGATGGGGAAGGGGGGTGGATCGATCGTCATGGTCTCGAGCCTGTCGGGTGTTGCCGGTGCGGAAAAATTCCCAGGCATGGCTGGCTACGTGGCGGCAAAATCAGGGCTTGCCGGACTCACCGAAGCGCTGGCGGTCGAAGGGCGACCGCATGGCATCAGGGTGAACGCGATCAGTCCGGGCGCGATGGACACGCCAATGCTCCGAATCGCCGGCGTTGAGGGTCCACGCCTGCAGCCGGCGGAGGTGGCTCGCATCATCGTGTGGTTGGCATCCCCCGAATCCGCGCCGTTGTCGGGCTCCAACCTCCGTCTCGATCCAGCCGATCGTGCTACTTGATTTGGCCCGAGTTGACTCGGTAACGTCGCCGGGGAAGGGGTTGACCGTGCCCGGGGTTGTACTAGAGGAGTTGGCTCGATGAGCACCACCACTACTGTTCGGATTACTCGCCGCGCGACCTTCGCCGCCGCGCACGTCCTCTGCCGTCCTGAATGGAGCGAGGCTCGCAACCAGGAGGTTTTCGGTCCCTGCTCCAGCGATCACGGCCACAACTACGTGGTCGAGGTTACCGTTGCCGGCGCAGTCGATCCGGAGACAGGGATGGTCGCCAACCTCAAGGACGTGGATCGTGTCCTCAGGCGCGAGTTCATCGACCTGGTCGACCACAAGCATCTCAACCGAGACGTTGAATGTCTCAGCGGGATTGTGCCGACCGCAGAGAACATCGCTTTCGCAGCTTTCACCAAGCTGGCGCCCCACTTCGCGCCCGCGCGGTTGGTGCGCCTGCGCTTGACCGAGTCGGAGAACAACGCCGCTGAGGTCATATGCGAATGAGCGCCGCCCAGCCTGCCCGCTCCCTGCCAATCGAAGAGCTCACGACCATCACTCGGCGGGCGCTCCCATCGGAGCACGAGGCAGCCACTGCCCGATGCAAGATAGGTGCCAGCGCAAGACAGACAGAGTCCGCTCCAATCGATACGATGAAGCTCACCGAGACTTCGTTAGGCCGGTTTCCTAGGAGGTATCCAAGTGATCCACGCGTTGCTTGTAGTTGCGGTCATTCTTTTCGTGCTCTGGTTGCTGTTTCACGCCGCCGGCGGTCTGGTTAACCTGATCTGGATAGCAATCATCGTGTTGGTCGTGCTCTGGCTGTTCGGTTTCGTCCGCGGGCGCTCGACGCGATAGGAGAGGTAAGTTGGACCGGCGTTGCCCGGGGTCTTCTGGAGGAGACCAGCCCGCCTGTTATCGCGAGTCAACCTCCCGCGCGCCTGAGTCGAGTGCCTCTTCGGTTGCCTGCTAGGCTCGGAGAGGCGTGGTCGATAAGTAAGGAGGCGTGTTCAGATGGATCGAATCACAATCGGCGCCGCCCTCGGTGGAGCGGCTGTTTACTTCTTAGATCCGCAACGCGGAGAGGATCGCCGCCGGCGGGTGCAATCGTTTTGGCGAGAGAATCGTGATACCGCTTTCGAGGTTGGAGGTGGAGTATCCCAGGCAGCTGAGTCGGTGCGTCCCTTGGTTCGACGCGTGAAGCGTGGTTTTGGGCGAGGGGACTGGACCGAAGGTGGCCGCCCGAATTGGGTGCCTGGAGTGACCGCAATCATCATCGCCGCGGCGCTTGGTAGTGCCCTCATGTATTTCCTCGACCCAGAGAATGGGCCGGGCCGGCGGCAGCGTGTCCTCTCTGTAAAACTGCGCGCCAGGCACGCCGCGAACGAAGCTGAGGAAGTCGGTGTGACGGGTCGCGGCTGAGGAATTCTGGCGCGGTTGCTCAGTGCCCAACACCGTGGCGCGGCCGCATCCAAAGCCACGGCACGTCCGGCGGTTGAGGATCAAACGCGTGCTCGCCCGTGCCGTACTCAGGCCTGACAGGAGCTGGCTAGTCACGGCGCGAGCGACCCGGCTGAGTGGACGGCGCTGATAGCAGCCTGCAGGCGGCGGCTGTTGTAACAGTCGACCCAGAGCAGCGTGGCGAGCTCGAGCTGCTCGAACGAGCGCCAGGTCCTTGCTTCTTGATCAAATCGATCTTGTAGCGCGAGTTACTGCGATTGTTACCACTCTCAGTCCATCCTCAATCGAAGCTATGCCTGACAGCAAGAACGGCACAGGTCGCGGTTCCGTCCGGGACCTCTCGAGCGTGCGACCAGGCCGAGGCCGCGTGAAGCTGGTACGAATCGATCCGTCGGAGACCAACGGCGTCAAGCGACGCGACGGAGACGAACGTACGGTGGCTGACGAGGAGTACATCATGTCGCTCCAGGAATGCAGGCGTACGGCTCCGCCCTCGGGCGTTGTTCGACAGAAGCCGGCCCGTGGTACGTGGTACCCGCCAACCGCAAGTGGTATCGCAAGTTGGGCCGTCTCGCAGCTTCTCATCGAGACGATGGAGGAAATGAAGTTGATCTATTCCAACCCGCACCTCGACGTCCGGGCGCTGAAGAAGAGCCTTCAGGCGGCGGCCTGAAATGGCAACTCTTCAATCCGGCAACAACGCCGTCAAGCGAGCGGCCGCCAACCCGCTCCTCGAGTTTCTAGAGCGGTTGGGCTACGTCGTCCGCGGTGCCCTGTACGCCGTCATGGGTCTGCTTGCATTGGGTATAGCGTTCAGAGTCGGGGGCGGCCAGACCACTGACTTGTCGGGAAGTCTTGTGTTCTTGATCCGTAACCCATTTGGGAAGCTGGTGCTAATCGTGGTAGCGGTCGGCCTGACCGCCTACTCATTGTGGGGTTTCACCAGGGCGATCTACGACCCTCTGCACCGTGGCCATGACGTATCCGGCTACGCGGCGAGGCTTGGCTTCGTCACGAGCGCAGTGTCGTACGCGGCCATCGTATTCTTCGCCGTCCAGATCCTCTTGGGGTCAGGCGGAACTGCCGCTGACAGCACCCAGAAAACGATAGCCACGATCCTCACCCACCCCGGCGGCGGTCCGTTGACGGTCGTCATTGGCCTCGTCGCCATCCTGGTCGCCTTAGGGCAATTCCTCGAAGCCTATCGCGCCACTTTCAAAGAGGATCTGAAGGGCGCGGAGATGAGCGCCTCCGAACGGGACATAGCAGTGAAGCTCGGCCGTTTCGGGATGTTAGCCCGCGGCGTCATCTTCTTGGTGATCGGTTGGTTTCTTGTCCAGGCCGGGATACACCACGATGCCGCCCAAGTCCAAGGCTTCGGAGGCGCATTCCTCTTCTTGCTCGGCCAGCCATTCGGACGCATCGTATTAGGCATCATTGCGCTGGGTTTCGTGGCACTGGGCCTCCATTCCTTCGCCTGCGCCCGCTGGATCCGGCTGATGGGTAGCGCGGCTTGAGCGCAGTCGCCGCGGGCGTCCTCGGACCAAGGGCGGTGCCCCGATTGTCGAAACCGTCCCGTGCTCTCCCAAAAGGCAGGTTCTTCGACCGAGAGCTCTCACGGCTGGACTTCGGCAGCATCGTCAAGCGGGTACTTGCCCGCGCCGTACTCTCCAAGCACAAGGAAGGCGGTCTGGGCCAAGTGTTCAAGTTCCGCAAGCTGCTAGTGACGACTAAACCGAGCGTTCGAAGTTACGCTGACAACGTCCAGCTCGGCCGCACGCTGGCCACCATCACCGCGGAGTTGAGCGCATTACGTGTGATCCTTCCAAGGTGAGCGCACTGCCCAAGGAGTCGGCCGCGGCTCTCGCCGAACGTCTGTGACCTGCTGAACGGGAGGCTCAATGGCAAAGAGATCCATGAGGGACATGCTCAAGGCTCGCGCATGGAAAGGCCAGGTGAGCCTCGGGGACGTTGACCCTGGCGATCGGCTAGGAGTCAAACGCAAGAAGATAGCGGCCGCCCGTGAGAAATACGGCCCCGAA
>Ga0208848_1000041_pt1 | contig 22994 bp, 23 predicted proteins | sample NGESurshal072012_2_FD_184455 | JGI IMG/M metagenome (GOLD analysis project Ga0208848, IMG submission 184455) | Arctic peat soil microbial communities from Barrow, Alaska - NGEE Surface sample 210-1 shallow-072012 (SPAdes) | ecosystem: Environmental > Terrestrial > Soil > Wetlands > Peat ... | reverse complement strand
GCCTGGACATTCTTCGCCAACGACCAAAACCGCATCGCGTCCATCACAACCCGATCATGGGCAACGGTCATTCTTTAAGGCCGTTGGTATTAGACTTTGAAGAGTGCTACGGCAAAATCGGCAAAGGCTTTATTGAAGCGCATCACTTGCGGTCGATTGCAACGCTGGAGGAGGGGGTGGCGGTCACTTATGATGTGGCGGCCGACTTTGCGGTGCTCTGCGCCAATTGCCACCGGATGATCCATCGCACGGACGACCCGAGCAATTTGAGTTTAATTCTGGAAAACCTTGCCTTGCCTAAAACTTAAACTGGCAAAGCCTTGCACGGGCAGGGTAACTGGATTCGCTGAATGGCAGGTTACGGAACATGGGCACGCGCGGCGATAAAGGCATGCGCCAAAACTCTGGCGCCTGAGGTCAGAAATTGATGCCAAGCCACGCTTTCACCTGCTCGTGCAGATCGCCAGCGAAGGCCTCGGGTCCGCCTTGTGCGGTGATCTCGCCGAGGCTCAGCACATAGATATAAGTGGACATCTTCACAACGCGGCGAACGTTGTGGTCGACGAGCAGGATCGCGGTCTGCTCGGACGCAAACAGGCCGATCCACTGATAGACCTCCTCGGCGACCTTGGGTGCTAACCCGATGCTCGGCTCATCGACCAGGCACAGACGTGGCCGAACCAAGTAGGCCTTGGCGAATTCGACCATCTTCTGTTGGCCGCCAGAAAGGTCGCCGGCCTTGTCACGGCGCTTTTCCTTGAGCACCGGAAATTTTGCGTAGGTGTCCTCGAAGCGGTCGGCGATATCGGCGCGCGTAAGACCGTCCGCTCGCCGGACGAGATGCTCGAGCGGCAGGCGCAGATTGTCCTCGACGCTCATGAAATTGAACAGGCTCGATTCCTGCGGGATATAGAAGATGCTGCGGTCGATGACGGTATGCGGCGCGATCCCGGTGATATCGGCGCCGTCGAACATGATGAGGCCCGAGCTTGGCCGCAGGAATCCGCAGATCGTCTTCATGATGGTCGACTTGCCGGCGCCGTTGAGGCCGATCAGGCCAGTGATGACGCCCGGCGCGATCTTGACGCTGACGCCGCGCAAGATGTCGATGTCGGCGACGTAGCCGGCGCTCACGTTGTCGAGCACGAGAAGTGCGGTCATACGGCGGCCTCGCCGAGATAGGCCTCGATCACGACCGGATCGGTGAGCACCGCGCGTGTCTTCTCGTCGGCGATGACGGCGCCGGCATTCATGCAAATCGCGCGCGGGCAAAGCTCGACGATCACCGGCATGTCGTGACTGACGAGCAGGAAGGTCTGGCCGGCGGCGTGCCGGCGGCGGATAATGGCCGCCATGATCTCCTTCATGGTCGGGTGGACCGCGGCGAACGGTTCGTCGAGCAGCGCGATGCGCGGTGGCACCATGAAACAGGAGCCGAACTCGAGCAGCTTGCGCTGACCGCCAGACAGCTCGCCGGCATCGAGATGCATCATGCGTGTCAGTGTCAGATCTTCGATGAGTTTGCGCGCGCGCCTGTCGGCTTCGGCTTCGGGCAGCCCCAGCGCACTGCCGGTGACCAGCAGATTGTCGAGCACGCTCATGCGCGGGAAGACGCGCGTAAGCTGGAACATGCGCAGCACGCCGCGCCGTGCCAGCGCCTCGGGCCGCAGCCCGGTGATCGGGCGGCCGTCGAGAACGACGTCACCGGAATCAGCAGAGAGATAACCGCTCAGAATGTTGAGCAGCGTCGTCTTGCCGGAGCCGTTCGGGCCGATGAGGCCGACAAGCTCGCCCTCGTTGACGGAGAAAGTCACGTCGTCGAGGGCCTTGAGGCCGCCGAAAAACTTGCTCACGCTATCGATGGAAAGGCAGGCCATGGTGCCTCACTCCGCCGCGGAGGGTGCGGGCGCCGGCCGGCGTCCGGGGCGTTCGATGGCGCGGCGGAAGAAGCCCCACAAGCCTTCGCGGAAGAAGCGGGCGAAAATGATGACAAGCAGCGCGAACACGATGAGCTGATAGCCGCCGAAGTCGCGCAAGAACTCGGAAGCGACATAGACCAGGAAGGCGCCGCCGATCGGGCCGGGGAGGGTGGTGAGGCCGCCGATCACCACCATGCTGACGATGATGCCGGTCTGCGAAAGGAGGCCGAGTTCGGGACTGACGAACTGTGCGAAATGTCCGTAGAGCGCGCCGGCAAGCCCGCTGATGGCGGCGCTGAGCGTAAAGGCGTTGGTCTTCCACAGCACGATCTTCACGCCGCGGCTCGCGGCAGCGATCTCATCGTCGCGAATGGCGCGCAGATAAAGGCCTGCGGGTGCGCGCAGAAGGAAATAGAGCCCGAGCTGGATGACAACGAGCACGCCGAGCATCACATAATACCAAGTGAGCCGGTGGTCGAAGATTCCCGGCACGTTAAGGCCGAGGTCGCCGCGCGTGATCTCGATTGAATTGCTGATCACGAGGCGGCAGATCTCGGCGAACGACAGCGTGGTCAATGCAAGATAGGGGCCGCGCAGTCGAAGGACGATGCGGCCAAGCCCGAACCCGATCGCCGCTGCAACCACCACGGCCGCGGGAATGCCAACGAGCGGCGGCGCGTTGAAATGATAGGAGAGCAAGCCGGTCACATAGGCGCCGATCATGCCGAATGCTGCCGGTGCGAGCGAGAATTGTCCCGTGTAGCCGGCCAGCAAGTTCCACGCCGCCGCCAGCATCGCGAAATACATCGAAACGATGAGGACGCCCTGCCAATATTCGTTGCGCACGATCGCGGGCAGCAGGGCGACCAGCGCGAATATCCCAAGTGAGAACACGAGCTGGATTCGGTCGCGCATGCGCGTATCGTTGAAAATTACGGCCATTAAACCTCGCGGCTCCGCTCGCCGAACAGGCCGTGCGGCCGGAACAGCAAGACCAGGATGAGGATCACCAGACCGAAGGTGTCGCGATAGCCGTAGGAGATATAAACCGCGCCGAAGCTCTCCAGCACGCCGAGGATCAGGCTGGCGACGGCGGCGCCGGGGATCGAGCCCATGCCGCCCAGCACGACGATGACGTAGGATTTCACGGCCGGAAAGGCGCCGACATCCGGCGTCGCATTGATGATCGGCGAGAGGAGTGCCCCGGCCAGCGCGGCGAGCCCGCCGGACAGCGCAAAGACGATGCTACTCGCCTTCGCCGTGTCGATGCCGGCGAGCGAGGCTCCCAGCCGGTTCTGCGCCACCGCCTGGATCTGCCGGCCCCAATAGGAATAGCGCACGAACAACCCGACGGCGATGAGGACCAGGAGCGCGATGCCCGCCGCCATCAGGCGATGGCCGCTCGCCATGAACGGACCGATTTCCACCCGCGTCGTGGCGACCAGCGACGGTCCGCGATAGCCGTTGGGGCCGATCACCTTATCGACCAGATTGATCAGCAGCAGCGACAAGGCGAAGGTGATGATGACGGCATATTCGTCCTTCATCACGCCCCAGCTCGCGTAGCCGGAATAGAGCGGCCGCATCAGCAGGCGTTCGGTCGCCCAGCCCAGCGCCATGCCGGCGATGAAGGCACAGGGCAGCGTCAGCCAGGGCGAGATGCCGAAGAACAGCGCGATCAGCGTATAGGCGTAGGCGCCGATCATGTAGAACTCGCCATGGGCGAAGTTCACGATCCGCAAAATGCCGAAGATCAGCGACAAGCCGATCGCCATCAGCGCATAAAATAGGCCGATGATCAGCCCGTTGACGGTGAGGTCGATGAGCAGCATGGGCGATTAAATCAAGGCGACGACGCGCGTCGTCCGGTCGGTTGCGAAAAAAATCGGGACCGGCACGTCATCTGCCGATCCCGGCCTCACGCGGGTTACTTCGCCGGCTTCTCGAGCTTGCTTACGTCAAGCGGCTGACCGGGCTCCTGCACCAAGCGGGTATCTGCTATCGGCTGCTTCACCGCGGTGATCTGGAAGGTGATGTAGGGGATCTCGATCCACTGGTGGTATTTGTAGCCCGCCTCGGTCGAGAAGGTGACGACGCCGCGCGTGCCTTCCCACTTGATCGCCTCGAGCGCCTTGATCATGGCGTCGGCATCGGTCGATTTGGCAGCCTTGATCGCCTCGGCAAGCACGAACAGGCTATCGGCCGACTGGGCCAGCAAGCGGTTGGGCTCATTCTTGGTCTTCGCGGTATAGGCCGCGGCGACTTGCTTGCCGAGCGGCGGCATCGTCATCTTCGGGTGATAGAGGCCGAAGACGATCATATCCTTCGCCGCCTCCTGGACGTTCTGCCAGAAATCAGGATAGTCGGCGAGGCCCGAGCCGTCATAGAGCCAGGTCTTTGCCGTCGGCGCGACGCCTTGCTCGTAGAGTTGATTCAAAGCGAGATAGGCGGCGGGCGGCAGCATCATCTCGACGATGGCGTCGGGCGGGTTGGCCTTCAGCGACAGGATCACCGGGGAGAAATCCTTGGCGGTGCGGTCCAGCGTCTCGTAGGAGAATTTTATTTCGGGCGCCGCGATCTTGAGCTGATCGCCCAGGCTCTTGGCGGCGCCGATGCCGTAATCGGTATTCTCGGCCAAGGCTACGACGCGCTTCGCGCCGAGGCGCTTCATGGTGTCGGCCATGGCGACGGCGGTGCGGGTGCTGTAATTGCCTGGATTGAACTCTTCAATATAGCCCTTCGCGCGGATGGCGTCGGCCCAGCCATTCACGTTCATGTAGGGGATGTGGTAGTGGTGCGCCACTTCCATGCCGGCGAGCACGTTGGAGCTCTGATGCTCGCCGGTGATGGCGACCACCTTGTCGCGGGTGATGAGTTTCTCGACCGCGGCGCGCGCCTTCTCGGGCAGGCCCTGCGTGTCCTCGACGACGAGTTCGATCGGCCGGCCCAGCACGCCGCCTGCGTCATTGATGATCTTTTGCGTGACCTGCAGGGCGTCCAGCACTTGGGTTCCCTGGATGACCGAGCCCGGCGGGGATTGGGCGACCGTGACGCCGATTTTGATTGGATCGGCGGCGATTGCGGCATGCGCAAAGGCAAACACACCGGCGGCAAGCGCCAGCAGACCGATGCGATGAGAACTCGTGACGGTTTTACGGCTCATAATTCTACTCTCCCTACTGAGATGAACGTTTTTGCGCAGTTTGGAATGGCGAATTACGCCAAAACACTAGTTGAGCAGCCCTGGGAGGTCGAGGTCTAATCGCGCAAGAAGGCAGGCCGCCAGAGCCAAATGTCGGTCATTAGATGGGCTTCTCGCAGCCCGGGTCAAGGGTGCCTTATTGTCGGCACCGGCGAGATTCTCAATTCGGGCGACATCGTGGATGCGGTAAAAGCGAAATTTCCTTGGGCGCGCGGCGCGATGGTAATTCACGTCGAGGATGTCAAAACTCAATTGTAGCTGTAGGCGATGCGCCGCGCATCTCCTGGGAGATCGTCGCCTCGCGTCCGTATCGTGATCGTTGCAATCACCATAACTTCTGCCTGATTGAAACGCGCGACATCTTCAGCGGGTCGTCAAGAAAACCGGCAGGTCGGTCAATGGCGGACGTGCCGGAATTTGATAGAACATGTCGGCGACAAACCCGCGATGGTAGCTCGTGTGGTTGACTACATGCTGAACGACGAGGCTTCGGCGCATTTCACCCGGCTTTCCGCCAATAAGGGTGAAGCGCACTATTTCGTCCGCGGCAGCCTCGGATAGCGTATCGCCCCAAGCAATGTACCAAGCGTCGGTCGCCTGTTGGGCGTGCCACAACTCGGTGAGATCGGTATACAAAACAGTATTCAGTGCGGGGATACCGTGATCGCGCCCTTCAATGTGTGCTTGCCAGATCAGGTCGACGACGTGAAGGTGATTGAGCGTGTTGACCATGTTCTTGAAGAGCGTGGGGCGCTCCTTGGTGGCTTCACCACCTGGTAGCGCTGCGATCGCCTCGAAAATCGCCTTATTTGCCCAGGCGTTATAGCGCGTCAGCATTTGGATGGTGTGAGTGGTTGTCATGCTATCCTCAAACGGCGAAAAACTACGCTAGCAACGGGTTCCGACACCGACCTAAAACAGCATATCGAAGATGAGCAAGGATCAGCGCGAACGTTAACATTCGGCTGTGGTGCGCGAAAGCGAAGCCTAATCCAATAAGTATCGTGGCTCGGAGGGCCCCATGATCGCTGTAATTTTTGAAGTCTGGCCAGCTCATGGCCGCAAGGACGATTATCTCGGAATCGCAGCGGCGTTGCGTGCCGATCTCGATCGCATCGACGGATTCATTTCGGTCGAGCGTTTCCAAAGTCTGTCAGATCCGAAAAAGTTGTTATCGCTTTCATTTTGGCGGGATGAGGAAGCCGTAAAAAACTGGCGAAACCATTCCAAACACCGCGCGAGCCAGACAAAAGGGCGCGGCGGCGTTTTCGCCGACTACCGACTGCGGGTGGCCACAGTAATGCGTGATTACGGCCTGACCGAGCGCGCTGAGGTACCCAAGGACTCACGCAGCCTTCATGATCAGCAGCATTCTCGTTAAGTGCGTTACCGAGATGGACGCGAGCTGTCCGGCTTTTTTCTGCGCTTGATGCGAGTTGGCTCAGCGCCGCACTACGCGCACCCGCTGTCCGATCAGAACCGTTGCCACAACGGCGGCAGCAAATAAAATTGTTTCGACATTTATTGCTTCGCCGTTTATCGGCAGCGCGAGCGCCACGATCGCAAACGGCTGAAGCAGCATGACCTGCCCGACACGGGCAATGCCGCCGATCGCCAGCGCGGCGTTGAAAACGAAGAACGCGGTGTATTGACTCACCAAACCGACATAGCCAAGGCCGGCCCAGGATGAAATCGACACGCTCGCGATATTGGCCGGCCAGAGCGCAAACGTCGCCAACGCCGCGAGCGGAAGGAAGATCACGACCTGCCAGGATATAACCTCCCATCCAGGCATCTGCGCCGCGAGGCGGCCCGAAAACGTGTATCCGAGCGAGCCGGAGGCGACCGTCCCGAGCAGGAACAGGTCACCGGCAGAAAAAGTGTCACCTCCGCTTCGACGAAGCATGAAGGTTAAAACGATAATCGCGCCAATCGCGCTCGCCAGCCAAAATCCGAGGCTTGGCCGCTCATGGGCAAAGATCGCAGCCGCGGCGGCCGTTGCAAGCGGTAGGATACCGAGCACGACGCCGCCATGAGCAGCGGGCACCGTAATCATCGCAAGCGCCGCGAATAGCGGAAATCCGACCACGGTGCATAATGCGGCGCCGAACATTTCGAGCCAGAGCGATCGCGGCGGCACACGCCGTCGCAGAATGAGGAGGACAACGAGCCCCGCTGATCCGGCGAGCGCGGCGCGCGCGACAGTCAGAAATAATGGATCAAACCCGGATACGGCGAGCCGCGTCGCCGGCAGCGTGCCGGCGAACAGACACATGCCGATGAAGCCGAGCAACAATCCAAGCTTTTTGTGGGAAATGGCCATGGCTGGGTGGTGCTAAAGCGGCGGAAGCGGCGACACGCCGATGACAGGATGATGCAACGCGAGAAGTCCGGTATAAAGACCGACCGCGGCGACTAAGTGGACCACAAATGCAATAATCTCTCTATCATGCTGGTACAATAAATCCGTCAGGTCAGCGACGCGTTTATATAAATAAATGACATTGGGAGGAAGTAATGAAAAAATGCGCAATTTTACTGTTACTTGGTACGCTCGCACTCATGTCCATTTCGGCAAAGGCAGAGGTCAGCGAGTTGCGTGTTCCACTTGGCGCCGGCGGATTTGGATTCCTGCCACTCCATATAATGAAAAAATACCAGCTCATCGAGAAGAAGGCGGCCGAGGCCGGGTTTAAGCTCACCGTCAATTGGGCCAATGTCGGCGGCCCGTCAGTGATGAATGACGCGCTCCTATCCGGTTCGGCGGATTTCATCTCGGCTGGCCCGCCGGCATTCCTCATCCTGTGGGACCGCACCAAAAGCAGCGCCAAAGTCAAAGGCGTCGCTGCGATGAGTACGATGCCGATGTATCTCAACACCCGCGCCGACCATCTGCGTACGATCGATGACATCAAGAATGACGACAAAATCGCCGTGACCGCAGTCAAGGTGTCGATCCCGGCCATCATTATGCAGATGTATGCCAGACAAAAATACGGCACCACTGAAACGTTCAAATTCGACCGCTACACGGTTTCCATGCAGCATCCGGATGGCGTGGTCGCGTTGCTGTCGGGCAACAAGCAGATTATGTCCCATTATGCCTCGGCTCCGTTCCACCAGCGTGAGCGCAAAGATCCCGCTATCAGAACCATTATGAACACGAACGATGTGATGGGTGGGCCGCAGACTTTCACCATGATTTCGACGACAACTAAGTTTCACGACGAGAACCCGAAAGCCTATGCGACGTTCGTCGCCGCTCTCAAGCAATCATTCGAGACAATCCGCGCCGACAAGAAAGCGGCGGCGCAAGTGCTTCTCGACTCGATGGGCGGCAAGGGCTGGACGGTGGATGAACTCGTCGAGATACTCAACGAGCCGGACATCTACTATACGACGAAGCCGGAAAACGTCATGAAATACGCGACGTTCATGCACGATATCGGCACTCTCAAGAACGAGCCGGCTTCGATTAAGGAGCTCTTTTTCGCTGACATCGACGTCGGCGCGGGCAACTAATCACTTCAATAATAAATGATTGCCTACGCCTGCTCGCGCGTATCGATCGCGGCGAGCACTTTCGGCGGTGACATCGGCAGCTCGGTCAGCCGCCGCCCAACCGGATACCTGGCTTGTGTTCATTTAAGCGCGGCCAATTGATTGATTGCTCGTTAGTCACCTCCGATGGCGGTTTGTTCACCTATCGAGAGCTCGACGATGCCATTGGGCGACTGAGATTATTTAGCCGCTTAGTGGCGACTCTCGTTGACGGCCCATTCGGCAAGTGTTCGACTATCGGCGCTTTCGCAGATCGCGCAACGTCGATCGCCGCGGTGAACCGGCGAGCTAGAGGAGCGGCTACGGGTAGCCGCAGAAGCTCCCCGTATATTTTCCGACCGATAACGAAAACAAATTGAAGGAGGAAACCATGACGACCAAGAGAACGTTGGCCATGCTGCCGGTGCTGTTCGGCATCGGCCTTGGCGCGGGCCTCGGCGTTTTCGCTCCGGCGGCGGCGCAAACCAAGGAAGTGAAGATCGGATTGATCGCGCCGATGTCGGGTCCGTGGGCCCGCCAGGGCGACCTGATGCTCAAGGGCGCCAACCTTGCGGTCGACGACATCAACAAGCAGGGTGGCATCAAATCGCTCGGCGGCGCCAAGGTGAAGCTTTTGGTATTCGACGCCGGCGACAGCGTAGAGAAAGCGAAGAATTCCGCCCAGCGCATGATCGCCCAGGAACCCGACCTCGTCGGTGCCACCGGCGCGTGGCTGTCGAGCTTCACGCTCAGCGTCACCGAAGTGACCGAGCGCGCCGAGCTCCCGGTTCTGACGCTGTCCTATTCCGATCAAATCACTTCGCGCGGATTCAAATATGTATTCCAGACCTCGCTCGGTGGCGGCGCGCAGGCCAATCAGGCGCTCCCGGCACTGGTCCTGCTCGCCGAAAGCGCGACCGGCAAGAAGCCGACCACGGTCGGCATCGTGCAGGACAATACGGCCTCTTCGGTCAGCTTCGCCAAGCCGATGCGTGAAGGCGGGCTAGCGAAACTCGGCCTCAAGCTCGTGGTGGACGAAACCTTCACGCCGCCGCTGTCGGACTGCACGCCGCTGATCCAGAAGGTGCGCTCGTCGCGGCCCGACATCCTGCTGCTGCTGCCGACGGCGATTTCGGACGACAAGATGTGCATGGAGAAACTGCATGAGTTCGGCCTGGGGCGCGGACGCATCCCGGTGATTTCCAACGGCGCGCACATCGCCGCGCCCGACATGCTCAAAAATGCCAACAAGGAATTGTTGGAAGGCCTGATGACGGTGGTCGGTAACTGGAGCGGCAAGGGCCAGGAAACGATCATGAAGGAATTCGTCGCCAAGACCGGCGAGCCCTGGATCACGCAGGATTCGCTGTCGACCTACGGCGACATGTGGATCTTTAAGGAGGCGTTGGAGAAGGCGGCATCGGCCGACCGCCGCAAGGTGGCCGAGGCGATCCGCGCCATGGATACGCGCGAGGGGCCGGCGAAATACTTCCCCGGCGGGCGCGTGAAGTTCGACGAGGCCGGCCGGCGCGTGGATGCCGACCTCGCCATCGTGCAATGGCAGGACGGCGTGCCAGTCTTGGTCTATCCGACGGCGTCGGCGCTTGCGAAGCCGATCTGGCCGAAGAACTGAGGCGGTCTGCCGCGCGTTGCCGTTCGCTCCACTTTCCCGGCGCCGGGAAGGTGGGCGGACGAAGCGCGTGGCTTTACCCGGCTCAGGCCGCCACGTGATCGAGCGCGGCCAGCAGATAGGGCCGGAATCCTGGATAGTTCTCGACCATCGGGAAATGTCCCATGCCCTTCATGATGGTCAGGCGCGAGCCGGGAATGGTGGCGGCGACCGCCTCGCTCATCGCCGGCGTACACGAATAATCGTATTCGCCGGTGAGCAACGCCACCTTGCAGCGGTTGGTGTCGATGCGCTTGATGTCGTCGCGGCCGTCCCAATCCATGCTGTAGAAGTAGACGTCGCCCTGATAGACGCCGGGCCCGGACTGGCTGTAGTACCACCAGTTCTCGCGCCGCGAGGCTTCCGGGCTGAACGGCGAGTTGAGGCCATAGGTGTAGCTCGCCGCCAGCTCGCCGCCGTGGATGGCAGGATGATGAAGCAGCTCGTTGTAGCGTCCCGGTGCGTAGGCCGAGCTCTCGAGCCCGACGATCCCGGTGAGTTCGTCCTGGTACTCGGCGGCAACTTTGAGCGCGATCGCGCCGCCCATCGAGCAACCCATGACGACCGGCCGTTTGAGCCCGAGCGTGAGCCACACCGCGCGGATCATTTCGAGATATGACACCGTCGTCAGCCGGTATTTTTTCAACCACCAGCCGTCCGGCGGCGTCGAGCGGCCGTGATAGGGCAGGTCGAAGGCAATTATTCGGAAACGCTCGGTGACCGCCGTGTCGTTCAACAGATGGCGGTATTGCCGGCTGTCGGCACCGGCCGTATGTAGGCACAGCAACGGGATTCCCTTGCCGGCTTCCTCGACATAGACGCGATGCTCGGCGCCATCAATGCCGACGGAGAAAAATCTTCCGATGATCGGCTCAAATTCAGGCATTGGGCGCTCCGGTCTCACGCATGATGTTCATCATGCGATGCAGCGCGCGGGCGTTCTGCATCGCCACCAGCCCGTCGCCTTCGAGCACGAACTCCGGCACGCGCATCAGCATGGCGAAGAAGTCGTGGAACAACGGTGGCGGATTGGGGCTCAAAAACTTGCGCCAGACTTCAACCGGCGCGTGAAATCCGAATAGGGCGCGCACGTCGAACTTCGGCGCGGCTATGATGTCGACGATGCGACCTTTTTCGACTTTCAGCGCATAGCGGCTGTCGCCGAAGGCCAGCGCGAACGTCGCGGTGAACCAGTCGCCGATCACCTTGAGTTCGGGATCGGCATTCACCCGCTCGCGATAGCGGGCAAGCCAGGTGAGGCCCGGATAGTCTTTCATGGTCCCTCCCGTTCTCGCTGTAAGGCATGATACCAATGCCAAAGGAGCGTATATGAAATAGCATTTATGCGCACGGCATGCGACCGTTCGCATAACGGGCCGAACTTCTTCGTTATTCGATCGCACAAATGAGCGGGCAAAAGATCATGGATATCGGATTCATAGGTTTGGGCAATATGGGTTATCCGATGGCGCGCCGCATGATCGAAGCGGGCCATCGGCTCGTCGTCTTCGATACCAGTGGCCAAATGATTTCTCGCCTGACGGCGCTGGGCGCGACGGCGGCCTCTTCGCCGTGCGACGTCGCCGACCGCGTGGAGACGGTACTGGCAAACCTGCCGACGCCCGACATCGTGCTTGCCGTGGCGACCGGTCCTGACGGCGTCGCCGGCGGCAAGAAGGTCCGCCGCTTCGTCGATCTTTCGACCACCGGCTCCCGGATGGCGATCCGCATTTCCAATGCGCTCAAGCCGCACAACATCGTACAAATTGACAGCCCGGTGAGCGGCGGCGTCGGCGGCGCCGAGAAGGGCACGCTCGCGGTTATGGTGGCGGGACCGCGCACCGACTACGAGCTCTTGCAGCCGGTGCTGGCGGTCATCGGCAAGGTGTTCTTCATCGGCGAGAAGCCCGGCGTGGGCCAGACGATGAAGCTCGCCAATAATATGCTCTCCGCCACCGCGATGGCGGCAAGCTCGGAAGCGATGGTCATGGGAGTCAAGGCCGGTCTCGATCCCAGCGTGATGATAGAGGTCATCAACGCCGGCAGCGGCATGAACACTGCGACCCGGGACAAATTCCCCCGCGCCATCCTGCCGGGAACCTTCGACTACGCTTCAGCAACGGCCTGATGTACAAGGACTTGCGGCTGTGCATGGAGGAAGCGGAAGCGATGGCGGTGCCGATGTGGGTGGGCAACGCGGTCCGCCAGATGTTCCAGCTTTCGACCAGCGAGTTCGGGGCGGATAAGGACTTTACCACCGTCGTTCGGTGCGTCGAGCGCTGGGCGGGCGTCGAGGTGCGCGCGAAGAAACCAAAGCCGGGGTGAGACCAATGGCCGATGACGTTCATGATATCTACGCGATCCGCTACGGGCACCACGATCGCAAATCGTCGGAGAATTTTATCGGCGGCGACCCGCACGATGTGCTGCAGCCGCTCGATTACTTTGTCTGGGCGATCGTCGGCGCGCACGGCACCTTCATCGTCGATACTGGCTTCGACGAGACCATGGCGCAGAAGCGCAAGCGCCTGGTCACGAATCCGATCGGTGAGGGGCTGAAGGCGATCGGGATCGACCCGGAGACGGTCGAGAACGTCATCGTCACGCACCTGCACTACGACCATGCCGGCAACTACGAGCTGTTTCCGCGCGCGCGCTATCATCTGCAGGACGTCGAGATGGGTTATGCGACCGGGCGCTGCATGTGCCATGCGCCGCTGCGGTTCCCGTTCGAAGTCGACGACGTTGTCGCCATGGTGCGCAAGGTGTTCGCCGGCCGGGTTGAATTTCATGACGGCGCCGGTCAGATCGCCCCCGGCATCACGGTGCACAGGGTCGGCGGCCACTCCAAGGGCCTGCAATGCGTGCGGGTCAAGACCAAACGCGGCGACGTGGTGATCGCGTCCGACGCGACGCATCTCTACGCCCATATCGAAACTGGCCGAGTGTTTCCCGTCACCTACAACGTCGGCGACGTGCTGGAAGGCTACGCGACGATCAAGAAACTGGCGCCGACCATGCACCACATCGTTCCCGGCCACGATCCGCTGGTGCTTACCCGCTATCCGGCCGCGCGGCCGGGGCTCGAGGGTTGGGTGGTGCGGCTCGATGCGGAGCCCAAGATAGGCAAATCGGGTTAGTTGCGGGGTTGCGCGGATCAGACCCGCGCCACCAGCGGCAGGTCCCGCAGGCTTGCTAGGCGTTCGATCCCATTCATGTGCCGGAATGCTGCATCGGCGCCTTGCTGGCCGAGGCCGATTTTCGCGCAATCGATAAACTTGTCGCGCAGTTCATCATCGTTCAGCGGCTTCTGCCAGCTCCCTTTGGGACGCGCCACCGGCGGATGCGTGATCGTCTCACCGGATTTGAGCATGATACTGAGCTTGTCCTCGGGCGCGAACGGCATGTCGGGCAAGGTCTCATCGGTTGTGGTGCATTTGACCTTGCTCATGTTTTCAATCACGTCGGTGCGGCGCACGAAGGCGTCGTCGAGCTCCGCAAGCCCGACGCGTCGCGCCACCATCGCGGAGGCCATTGCGAATTCAAGGCTGAATTTTGCTTCCAGCGCGGTCTTCGGGTTGTGATTTCGCAACATCACGCTCTGGGGTGCTGCCGATGCGAACATGGACCTCGCCGACGGCGTCGGGCGCGAGATCGCGATCGTGAACAAGGTCGAGCATGGCGTCGATCGAGCGGTGGGTCGCGTAGCACATCGGGTAGCGCTTGATGTTGATGCCGTATTTCGGCAGCCGCCATTCGCGTCCTAATTGCCAATTGCCGCGGTTAACCTCCGGGGTTCCGGAAGGCGAGTGGGCGTGCATGAAACCGGCGGCATGTTCGAGCGCATCGGGCGAGCCGGTGAAGCCTGACTTGGCCAGGCGGGCGGCCAGCACGCCGGCCTGCGCGGTGCGCCCCACATGCAGCGGTTTTGTCATCGTCCCGAAATTGGCAACGACTCCGGCCGCGAGCGAAGCGGCGATGGCGATGGCATTTCGTGTTTCCTCCGCCGTCAGCCGATTGAGCCGGGCGCAGGCCGCAGCCGTGGCAAGCGCGCCCCAGATCGCGGTCGGGTGGAAGCCGCGCTCGTGCAGGTGGCCGGGTTCGAGCTCCTGCAGCAGCGCCCAGACCTCGTAGCCTGCCACATAGGCTGCGATCGCTTCGCTGCCGCTGACGTCGAGCGCCCAGCCTTCGGCCAGGATCGCCGGCGTGAGCACGGCGCTGGGATGCCCGTCCATGCCGACATCGTCGTAGTCGAGGGCATGGGCGGCAACGCCGTTGACGAGAGCCGCGTCGGCCGCCGCCAGGTGACGGCCGAACGGAATTTCCGGAGCGCCCTCGTTTTGCGTGGAGGCGGCGATAGTGGCGGCGACGAGCCGCACCACCGGCTCGCCGGCGCCGGCAATCATGACGCCGACGCAGTCGACCATGCCGATGCGCGCGCCATAGCTGCACCGCTCCGGAAGGGCGGCTACTTCAACCGACGTCACGAACTCGGCAATGTCCGACGTTAGCGCTGGCATGGATGAAAATCACTGTTGCAAGGCTTGGTAGTGAGCGATTCGGGCATCCGGCGAACCTTGACGGCCCGAATGCATCAAACGTAACCTGACCCAAAGTGTCGACACAATGGGCGGATGGAAAATTGAGCCATCGTGCGCTCATCAGCGTCGCCCGGGGAGGACGGCGCATGAAAATGAGAAATAGTCGCCATTCGGCGCACGATTTCAATCCCATCCGGAATCGCGGCAAGGCTGCCGTGTGCCGACACCGCGAACCGTTCGGATGCCTGGTCGATGGAGCGGCACTTCCGTCCCCGCCGGGCCGGCGGAATTCTTTCGCTGACTGAATTCGCCGCGACATCGACGCCATCGAATGATCCCAGCGGCGGAACGCCGGGTCGACGTCCAGGAATATGATCATGACCGACTTGCAATGGTTTTTTATCAATTTCTTCCAGGCGCTCGCGGCGGGCCTGTTAGTCGGCGGTATTTATGGTCTGATGTGCGTTGGGCTCGGAATCATTTTTGGCGTCATGCGCGTCGTGAACTTCGCCCATGGTGATTTCATGATGCTCGGAATGTATGTCGCCTACTATCTTTTCACTGGCTTCGGCGTTCTACTCTTTCTTGGCCCCTATGCCGGCCCGATTGTCGCCGCAGCTCTTGCCGGGCCGATCGTTTTCGTGATCGGCTGGCTGCTGCACCGATATCTCATTGCACGCGTCACCGGCACGCGCGTGGTGTCGGCCGAGGCGGAAGGCCATTATACGCAAATCATCCTGACGCTCGGGATCGCGCTGGTGCTGGAAAACGGCGGATTGATCCTGTTCGGTTCCAAGCCGCTGTCGGTGCAGACCCCAATGTCGCGGGAATCCTGGGAAGTGGCGTTCATTTTCTTCAATCAGGCGCGCACGGTCGGCTTCGTCATCTCCATCGCCTTTGCCATCGGCCTGTATCTCTTCCTGTCGCGTACCAATCTCGGCAAGGCGCTGCGGGCAGCCGCCGATAATCCGATCGCGGCGGCCTATGTTGGCGTCGACGTCGATCGTTCGCACGGCATCGCGTTCGGCCTTGGATGCGGCATAACTGCCATCGCCGGCGGGCTGATCGCCAGCTCCCAGTCGTTTCAACCCTATATCGGATTCGATTTCGTTATCGTCATGTATGCCGGCGTGGTGCTCGGTGGCATGGGAAGCATTTTGGGAGCGTTCTGGGGCGGGCTGACGATCGGCCTGGTGCAGCAAATGTCGACGCTCATTTTGCCGTATCAACTGCAAAACACCGCGATATTCGTCGTCTTCCTGCTGATTATTTTCTTCCGACCGCGCGGCATGTTCGGCCGCGTATGGGAGAGAACCTGATGTCCGCGCAGCGGCGCAGCCTGATGTGGCAGTACATTGCCATCGGCGTGTTCGCGGTCGTCTATTTGCTCGTCGGCTTCGTCGTCCGGAACTCCTACTACCAGCTCATCATGACGCTCGTACTGATCTGGGCGACGATGGGACTGAGCTGGAACATGTTGAGCGGCTATAGCGGGATGATCTCGTTCGGCCATGCCTCCTTCTTCGGCATCGGCGGTTACACCATGACGATTGCGTTCGTCGATTTCGGGATTACGCCCTGGATCGGAATTCCGCTCGGCGTCATAACCGGCGTCATCTCCGGCGTCATTATCGGAGTGCCGACGTTCCGGCTGCGCGGCCACTATTTTGCGCTTTCGATGCTGGCCTACCCATTGGCGTTGCTCTACGTCTTTGAATGGCTGGGCTATCAGGAAGTCTCGCTGCCGATGAAGCGCGATGCGCCGGCGCTCTATGCCCAGTTTTCAGATCCGCGCGTCTACATGGTGCTAGCGCTCGGACTCACGATCCTCTGCATGATCATGTCGCTGCATGTCGAGCGCTCGCGCTTCGGCATGTCGCTTTTGGCCATCAAGCAGAACGAACCCGCGGCGGAGGCGGCCGGCATCAACACGCTCCGTTGGAAGATGATGGCTATGATGGTGAGCGCCGGGATGGCGGCCGCGGCGGGTGGACTCTATGCGCTCGTTCTGCTCGTCGTTACGCCGCAAACGATGTTCGGCGTTCTCACATCGGCGCAGGCGCTGATCTTCGCTTTGTTTGGCGGCGTCGGGACATTCTGGGGACCCGTCATCGGTGCCGCGATATTGGTGCCGCTCGCCGAAACGCTGCACGCCGAACTCGGCCATATCATCCCGGGCATTCAAGGCGTCGTTTACGGCAGCGCCATCATCATCATTATCCTGCTGGCGCCGGACGGCATTTATTGGCGGATTCGCGATCGCCTCATGCAGCGGCGGCTTGGGGCTCCGGCGCCATCGCTGGTCCCGGAGCCGATCGCGGCGCGCGGTGCGGACACAGGACGCGCGCGGTCGTCGCCCGGCCAACCGCTGCTGCGGCTCGATGGCGTTTCGCGCGCGTTCGGCGGCCTCAAGGCCGTCGACGACGTCAGCATCTCCGTCGTCGAAGGCCTCGTTCACGGAATTATCGGACCGAATGGGGCGGGCAAGACCACGCTGTTCAACGTCGTCAACGGCTTTCTCGCCGCCGGAGCAGGCCACATCGATTTCGCCGGCGCCGAACTCGTGGGTCTAAAGCCGCATGAGATCTGCCGCAGAGGAATCGGGCGTACGTTTCAAGTGGTGCGCGCGTTTCCGCGCATGACCGTGTTCCAGAACGTGATCGTTGGCAGCTATGTCGGCGCCGCGACCGATGCTGAGGCCGAACGGCTCGCCTTCGCAGCGCTCGAACGCGTAGGTCTTGCCGATCAGCAGGCCAACGCGATCGCCCGCGGGCTCACCATGAAGCAATTGCGTTTGATGGAACTGGCGCGCGCGCTGGCGCCGCGCCCACGGCTGCTAATGCTCGATGAAATCCTGGCCGGATTGGGGCATGATGAGCTCGAGGATATTTTGCGCATCATCCGGCAGGTCAATCGCGAGGGCGTCACCATCGTCATCATCGAGCATACGATGCAGGCGATGGTGAAACTCGCCGATCATTTCAGCGTGCTTGACCACGGCAAGCTGATCGCCAGCGGTCCCCCGGCCGAGGTCGTGCGCAACCCGGCGGTCATCGAGGCTTATCTCGGCAAGAAATGGATGGATCGTGCTAAAAATACGGTCGCTTAGCGTCGCCTACGGAGGCCTGCAGGCATTGAGCGAGGTATCGCTCGACGTGGAGCGCGGCCAGTTCGTCGCCGTCGTCGGGCCGAATGGCGCCGGAAAAAGCACATTGTTCAAAGCGATTTCCGGCACGGTCACGCCAAGTTCGGGCGCGCTCACTTATAATGGTCGTGACTTGCTCTCGGTTGCTCCGGCCGAACGGGCGCAACTCGGCATCGCCCATGTCCCCGAAGGCCGACAGGTCTTTGCGTCCATGACGGTGATGGAAAATCTTGAAATGGGCGCCTATACCCGAAACGGCCGCGCGCGCTGGCGCGAGCTGCTGCCGACCATCTTCGCGCTGTTTCCCGTTCTTGCCGAGCGTCGCGACCAACTCGCCGGAACGCTGTCGGGGGGCGAGCAGCAAATGCTCGCTATCGGACGCGGCCTCGCGTCCGGACCGGAATTGCTGATGCTGGACGAGCCGTCGATGGGTCTAGCGCCGACGATTGTCGACGCGATCTTCGAGCGGATTCAGCAAGTCCATCGCGACCACCGATTGACGATTCTTCTGGTTGAGCAGCGCGTTGCCGAAGCACTCGAATCCTGCGATCGCGGCTACGTGCTGGAGACCGGCCGTGTCGTGCTGCAGGGGTCGCACGACACACTGATGTCCGACGCCCGCGTACGGCGTGCCTATCTCGGTATGTAGACAAAGCGAACCTCGCGGATGCCAAGTAGTCGATAACGAATCTAAAGATTAGCCCACTAACGGAGGACGCAAAGATGAAAACCAAGACAACGCGATTGCTAACAAAATCGCTAGCCGCACTCGCGGCTGGCATCGCCGCGTTCGCGGCCGTCGCGTCGATGACGACGAACGTCACGGCGCAGCAGCCGAAGCCGGTCAAAGTCGCGGTCATCGTCCCGCTGTCCGGGCCTTGGGCGCGGACCGGCACGCTCATCAAGATGGGCGCCGAAATGGCCGTCGACGAGATCAATCAGATGGGTGGAATCAAAGCGCTCGGTGGCGCCAAGCTGCAACTGGTATCCGCCGACGCCGGCGACACCGCGGAAAAAGCGAAGAACGCGGCACAGCGGCTAATCGCGCAGGAGCCTGATGTGGTCGGCGGTACCGGCGCTTGGCTCAGCACCTTCACCCTCGCGGTGACGGAGGTGACCGAGCGCGCGCAAGTGCCGTGGCTGACGCTATCCTACGCCGACAGCATCACCGATCGCGGATTCAAATATGTGTTCCAGACCTCGCCGACCGCCGGCGTACAGTCGACCGAAGCAATGCCGGCGATCTTGGATCTCGCCAAAGCCGCGACCGGCAAGGCGCCGCAGACCGCCGGTATTATCGGCGACAACACGGCGTCTCCGGTGAGTTTCCTTAAGCCCATGCGCGAGGGCGGCCTGCAGAAGCTCGGCGTTAAGGTCGTGATGGACGAGACCTATACACCGCCGTTGTCCGATGCGACACCGCTGGTGCAGAAGGTGCGTTCGTCCAAGCCGGACCTACTCTTGTTCATCACTTCGAACGTGCCTGACCTCAAGCTCAGCCTTGACAAGCTCAACGAGTTTCATCTCGGCAAGGGGGCGATCCCGCTGATTGGCAACGGCGCGCATATGGGCGCTCCCGAAGTGCTTAAGAATGTTTCTCCCGACCTGCTCGAAGGGGTGATGTTCATCGTCGCCGACTGGGGCCTGAAGGGTCAGGAATCCATCATCGAGCAGTTCAAGAAGCGTACCGGCGAACCCTGGATCACGCAGGACAGCATCACCGGTTATGGCGACATGTGGATCCTGAAGGAAGCGCTCGAGCGCGCCAAGGTCGCCGACAAGGTCAAGGTCGCCGAAGAGATCCGAAAGATGGATCTGAAGGACGGTCCCGCGGCACTCGCCTTCCCCGGCGGCGTCCACTTCGACGAAAAAGGCCGCCGGGTCGGCGCCCCATTGGTGATCGTGCAATGGCAGAACGGCGTCCCGCTCTCGGTCTATCCGCCCGATCGGGCGTTGGCGAAGGCCAAGTGGCCGAAGTCGTAACACCACACGCTCTGATCTCTCCGCGCCCGCCCGCAACCCGCGGGCGCGGAGGATCGGCGCATTGTCGGAGCGCATGATGGGGCGGTTGGAATGCAAAGTGGCGATCGTCGCCGGCGCCGGCTCGGTCGCTCCCGGCTGGAGCAACGGCAAGGCGACGGCAGTGTTGTTCGCGCGCGAAGGCGCCAAGGTTTTTGCCGTCGATCGCGATCTTGCCGCGGCGCAGGAGACACAAACAGTCATCGCGAGCGAGGGCGGCGAGTGCACCGCCCATCGCTGCGATGTTTCCATCGCGGCCGAGGTCGACGCCATGGTTGCAGCATGTCTTTCAGCCTATGGCCGCATCGACGTCCTGTTCAATAATGTCGGCATGCAGGTCATAGGCGGTCCGCTCGATATCACGGAAGCGGATTGGGATCGGCTGATGACAGTAAACGTCAAAAGCATGTATCTGACCTGCCGCGCGGTTATTCCGGTCATGCTCCGTCAGGGCGGCGGATCGATCATCAACAATTCGTCGAGCGCCGGTATCCGCTTCACCTATGCGAATGTCGGCTACGCGGCGTCGAAGGGCGCGGTGCGCCAGCTTACGCAGAACATCGGCGTGCAGTACGCGGCAAAGGGCATTCGTTGTAACGCAGTCCTGCCCGGATATATCGCCACCCCGCGGATCACCGACCGCTTGAAGCGAAGCAACCCGGATGATTACGACGAGAAGATTCGCGAGCGATTGCAGCAGGTTCCCGCCGGCCGGCTAGGGACAGGCTGGGATGTAGCCTATGCCGTCCTGTATTTGGCCTGCGACGAGTCCGCGTTCGTCACTGCCACCGAGATTGTGATCGATGGTGGACAGACCGCTTCGGTTACTGGAAAAGTCTGGGAGCAGTAATGACCGGCACGATCGCCTTTATCGGCTGCGGCGCCATGGGTGCACCCATGGCGGAACGGTTGCTCGACGGTGGGTTTGCGCTGCGCGTGTTTGACGTCAACGAAGCGGCAATGCGGCCCTTGGTCGAACGTGGAGCGGTGGCGGCGGATTCGCCGCGCGAAGCGGCGGCGGGAGCTGACACCGCGTTCGCCTGCCTGCCGTCACCCGAAGTCAGCCGCCATGTGGCGTTCGGCCCCGATGGAGTCGTCGGATGTGAAGGATTACGCGTCTATGTGGAAATGTCGACGATCGGTTCCGCCACAATCAAAGTGATCGTCAAGGAACTAAGCCAAGTGCGAATCGCCGTGCTCGATGCGCCGGTCAGCGGCGGGCCGCGTGGAGCCAAGGCAGGCACGCTCTCGACCATGGTGGCCGGCGACCGCACGACTTTCGAGCGCACGCGGCCGCTGTTCGATGCGATTGCGCGCAATGTCTTCTACATCGGCGCCGAGCCCGGTCTCGGGCAAATCACCAAACTTGCCAACAACATGATCTCGGCCGCCGGCATGGCGTCCGCCTTCGAAGCGGTGGCAATGGCGGTGAAAGCGGGCGTGGACGCGCGTACACTCATCGATACGATCAACGCCAGCACCGGCCGCAACACGGCGACGACGGACAAGTTTCCCACCTCGGTGCTGCCGCGCACCTTCGACTACGGCGGCAAACTTGCGACTATGTACAAGGACATCGAACTTTGTCTGGCCGAGGCGAAACAGCTTAAGGTCCCGATGTGGGTCGGTTCGGCGGTCGTGCAGCTCTGGTTCCAGGCTATGACCGAGGGGCGCGGCGAGGACGACTACACGACGCTCATTCAGATGATCGAGAAATGGGCTGGCGTGACGGTCGGCGGCAATGAGTCAGGGCCGGTAAAAAAGGGTTAAAGAGGATTAGTTATGTGCGAGCCGGTGGCGAATAAGTCTCATGGCTGGAAGGGATGGCGCGATCTACCTGCGCCTAAGATCTCCGGCGTGCTCGGCGCCTTTATCGACCTGTCGCATCGGATTACGGAAGAACTCTCACGCATCCCATCTTTTCCGCAGCCGCGTATCCGTCAGATCACCACGATCCCGCAACATCGCGCCAACGTGACCGAGGTGCACATGGTCGTTCACCATGGCACCCATCTTGATGCGCCCCGGCACTTCATCGCCGACGGGCCGAGCATCGACCAGGTTCCGCTCGAACGGCTATACGGACCCGGCGTGGTCTGGCGGATCGACGTAGCGGATCGCGGTGTGATCGATGCCGCCGACCTGGAACTAGCAACGCCGCGAATGCAGGAGGGCGATATCGTGCTGCTCGACACCGGGCGTGCCCGCCACATCAATACCGACAAGTACACGGATCACGCTTCACTCACCGCCGAGGCGGCGGAATGGCTAGTCAAGCGCGGCGCCAAGATTGTCGGTGTGGATTTTGCAACACCGGACTTAGCGGCCAAGCTGCGGCCGCCGGAATTCGCCTTTCCGGTGCATTACACTCTGCTCAGCCAGGGAGTGCTGATTGCCGAGCACGTCACCAATCTCGGCAGCCTCGCCGGACAGCGCGCCGAGATCATGTTCCTCGGCCTCAACGTGGCGGGCTCGGACGGCGCGCAGGCGAGGGTGATCGCCCGCCCGCTTGGCTAGATCCAAGGAGTAACGTATGAGCCGCGTCAACGCTGTCCGCATCCACAAAAACGGTGGTCCGGAAGAGCTTCGTTACGAGGAAGTAGATGTAGGCGAGCCGGGACCGAGCGAAGCCCGCGTCCGGCACACGGCCATTGGCCTCAACTTCACCGATATCCACCATCGCACCGGACGCTATCCGGTCGCGCAGTTTCCGCACGTGATCGGCATGGAGGCGGCCGGCGTGGTGGAAGCCGTCGGCGAGGGCGTGAGCGCGGTTCGCCCCGGCGACCGCGTGGCCTACGCGTCGGAGAAGCCGCGCACCTATTCGCAAGCGACCGTCATGCCGATTGCGCGGCTGGTGAAGTTGCCGGATTTTATTGATGACGAGACCGCGGCGGCGGTGATTTTGAAAGGCCTGACCGCGCAGTATCTCATTCGCGGCGCCCATCCAATCAGCGCC
>Ga0208848_1000037_pt1 | contig 24017 bp, 21 predicted proteins | sample NGESurshal072012_2_FD_184455 | JGI IMG/M metagenome (GOLD analysis project Ga0208848, IMG submission 184455) | Arctic peat soil microbial communities from Barrow, Alaska - NGEE Surface sample 210-1 shallow-072012 (SPAdes) | ecosystem: Environmental > Terrestrial > Soil > Wetlands > Peat ... | reverse complement strand
CCGCGAAATCGAAGATTTCGTGGGGTGGGAACAGAATTCGGAACAGGTCCTCCGCCACATGGACAGTCTATTGGCCTATCGCGTTCGCCCCCGAGGGGCCCGAGCCAGAACAAAAAAAGGGAGTCCCGAGCCGGGACTCCCTTGCAGAACTATTTGGCGTATTCGACGGCCCTGGTCTCGCGCACTACGGTGACGCGGATCTGGCCGGGGAAACTGAGCTCGCTTTCGATGCGCTTAGCGATATCCCGCGCCATGAGCTGAGCGGCGGTGTCGTCGATCTGCTCCGGCTTGACCAGGATCCGAACCTCGCGACCGGCCTGGATGGCGTAGGACTGCTGGACGCCCTGGAACGAATTGGCGATCTCCTCCAGCTTCTCGAGCCGCTTGACGTAAGCCTCCAGCGACTCCCTGCGCGCCCCTGGGCGGGCAGCGGAGATGGCGTCGGCCGCGATCAGCAACAGCGCCTCGAGGCTGTGTGGCTCCTCGTCGTAGTGATGCGCACGCACCGCGTGCACGACCGCGGCGGGTACCCCGTGTCGCTGCAGCAGGTCCGCTCCGATCACGGCGTGCGAGCCCTCGACCTCATGGTCGATGGACTTGCCGATGTCGTGCAGGAGGCCAGACAGCTTCGCGATTTGGACGTCGGCGCCAATCTCAGACGCCATCATGGCGGCGAGATAAGCGACCTCTTTCGAGTGGTTCAGCACCTGCTGTCCGTAGCTGGTGCGAAAACGCAATATGCCGAGATGGCGGACGACCTCGGGATGAAGTCCCTGCAGGCCGACCTCCAGGACCGCCGCCTCCCCTTCTTCTTTGACCCGTTGCAGGACCTCCACGCGGGACTTGGCGACGATCTCTTCGATGCGGGCCGGATGGATCCGGCCGTCGACGATGAGCTTGTTCAGCGCGACCCGCGCCACCTCGCGGCGGACGGGGTCGAAGCCGCTGATGATGACGGCTTCCGGGGTGTCGTCGACGATGAGGTCGATCCCGGTCGCCTGCTGAAGAGCGCGGATATTGCGCCCTTCCTTGCCGATGATTCGCCCCTTGAGCTCGTCCGTCGGCAGCGGCAGCACCGAGACCGAGACCTCGGCGGTCTGGTCGGCGGCGATGCGCTGGATCGACTCGGTGACGATCTCCCTCGCGCGACGATCGCTCTCGTCGCGAGCCGCTAACTCCGCTTCGCGCACTTTGTGGGCGACTTCGTTGCGGAGCTCCTGCTCGACCTGTCCCATCAGGATTCCCTGAGCCTCCTGGCGGGTCATGTTGGCGACCCGCAGCAGCTCCTTTTCCTGCTGGCGATAGCTGTCCTCAAGCTGAGCTCGGATGTCGTCGAGTGACTTCTCCCGGCTGCCGAACTCGCGTTCACGCCGGTTGAGGTCTTCGCCCTTGCGGTCGAGGTTCTCCTCTTTCTGGAGAAGGCGCTTTTCGATCTGCAAAGACTCTGCCCGATACTCGCGGGCTTCCTGTTCGGCGGTGGTGCGGATCTTGACCGCTTCCTCCTTGGCTTCGAGCAGCTTCTCCTTGGCCTGGGTTTCGGCCTCGGATGCGGTCTGCTGGGCTTTGAGCTCCAGAGCGCTGGTCCCATCGCCCTGCCGGCGTTGAAGCAGAAGGTAAGCCGCTCCAAAACCGGCGAGGAGTGCCACCACCACCAAGATCGGTACGTAGACGATGACAGGCATGTGACATGCACCTCGTTTATTCGATTGTCAAAGTGCGGATCCATCGCAGGACCGTCGGAGGTCCCGCCTTGGGTTGGCTCTATGACTACGGGCGCGACATTCGCGACCCGTGTGACGTCACAAATTCTAGTCTTCGGTGTCCGGCGACGTCCCAGCCAGCGCCGCCCGGCATGCGGCGCGAACGATCGTGGTCGAAAAACCACGACGCAGGAGCTTGGAACCGACGCCGTCGAGCATCTCCCGATATCCGGAGGCGGGCTTTTTGGCGTGCAGGCGTTCGGCGAGCCGCGTGGCCGAGGCCAGCTGTGCGTCGGGATCGAAACCGGCCAGCGCGGCATCGGCCAGGGCTCGATCGACCCCCCTGGCGGCGAGCTCGGCTGAAAGCGCCAGAGGGCCCCGCAGAGCCCGTCGCCGCCTGACGTGCCCCTCCGCGAACGAGCGGTCGTCCAGATAGCCCAGCTCGATCAGCCGGCTCAATGCCAGCTCAACGTCATCCGCCGAGTAACCGCGCCGGCTGAGCTTGCGGCGCAGCTCGACCCGAGAGTGTGCTCTCCGGCCGAGCAAGCCAAGTCCTGTCTCTAAGGCACCGACTGCGGGCTGCGCCCGTCGCGCACTGGCGTTGGGTTGCGGCCGGCGAGCGCTGCCGGGGCCTCTTTCGACCGCGCCTCTAGAACTCCTCCGCCGCACCCGCGGGGGCCCTCAAGACGCCCGCCGCCTTCATCACCGCAGACGGCGTGCCGCCTGCCGCCTTTTCTCTCACCCGCGCTTCGATCTCGGCAGAAAGGGTCGGATTCTCCCGCAGGTAGTTGCGGACGTTCTCGCGGCCCTGGCCGAGGCGCTGATCCCCGTACGACATCCAGGTGCCGCTTTTCTCCAAGATTCCGTACTCGAGCGCGGCGTCGATCAGCGAGCCCTCGCGCGAGATGCCCTCGTTGAAGAGGATGTCGAACTCCGCCGACCGGAATGGTGGCGCGACCTTGTTCTTCACCACCTTGACCTTCACCCGAGCGCCAACGGAATCGAGACCCGACTTGATGACCTCCACCTTCCTGATGTCGAGCCGCACCGACGAGTAGAACTTGAGCGCGCGACCACCGGGCTGCGTCTCGGGGTTTCCGAACATGATCCCAACCTTCTCGCGCAGCTGGTTGAGGAAGATGACCGAACAGTTCGACTTTGAGATTGCCGCGGTCAGCTTGCGCAGCGCCTGCGACATCAGCCGTGCCTGCAGTCCCATGTGAGAGTCCCCCATCTCGCCTTCGATCTCGGCCTTCGGCACCAGCGCTGCCACCGAGTCGATGACGATCACGTCGACCGCCCCGGACCGAACGAGGACCTCGACGATCTCGAGCGCCTGCTCGCCGGTGTCCGGCTGACTGATGAGGAGGTCGTCGATCTTCACCCCGATTCGCGACGCGTAGAGAGGATCCAGGGCGTGCTCTGCGTCCACGAACGCCGCCACGCCACCCTGCTTCTGCGCTTCCGCGATGACGTGGAGGGCGAGTGTGGTCTTTCCGGCCGACTCAGGGCCGTACAGCTCGGTCACGCGGCCACGCGGAATCCCTCCCACCCCGAGCGCGAGGTCGAGCAGCAGCGCACCGGTGGGGATGACCATGATCTCACCGCGCAGCGCGGCCTGTTCGCCCAACTTCATGATCGAACCCTTCCCGTAGCTCTTGACGATCTGTGAAATCGCGGACTCGAGGGACTTTTCCTTTTCCTTTTCCAATGTCGTGAATGCCTCCTAAGTGGTTGCGGCGAGTGTTCTACGTCGTGGGGCTGAGGTCAACGTCGTTAACAGGCCGGTGGCTGGTGAGTGTAACGAACAAGTGTTCGTCGGTCAAGGGGGGTGATCAAGCCGTCTTCGCCCGTGCGCTCGACCTGGCTTCTTCGGCCAACAGCCGGAGCGCCTGGACTGCTGCCTGCCGACGGTTGGACCGCCGGTCTCCGCTGAACCTGAATTCGTGAGACGCCGTGCCCCGGGCCGAGGAGACCGCGATGTACGTCAGGCCGACCGGCTTGCCACTCACCTGGCCGTCGATCTCTGGGCCGGCGATCCCCGTCACCCCTGCCGCGAGGTCGGTCCCGAAGCGCGATCGGGCGCCCTCCGCCATCGCCTCGGCGACCTCGCTGCTCACCGCGCCCATCCGACTCAGAAGCGCCGGAGGAACCGCGAGCTGATCGCGCTTGGCTTGGTCCGAGTACGCGATCACGCCGCCGAGAAAGTACGCGGAGCTGCCGGGTTGGTCGGTGATCAAGGACCCGACCATGCCGCCCGTGCAGGATTCGGCCACCGCGACGCTCAGACCTCCCTTGCGCAACAGGTCGCCAAGCTCGCGCGCCGCATCACCCGTTTCCTCATCCGCGGGCCCTCCCGCACTTGGGCCAACCCGGCCCGGCGAGCGCGCCGTGTCGAGGCGCCCGATCAAGTAGCGGAACCGCCAGAGATAGTCGAGGCCGCTCCAGATCGTGAAGATGATCGCCACGCCGACCGCGATGTCTGCGAGCGGTATGACGATCGGGTATGGACGCTGCAGGATCAACAGCGTGACGGCGCTCATCTGCATGACCGTCTTGGTCTTCCCGAGAGGAGCCGCACTTATCACACGCCCCTGAGTCGCCGCAACCGAACGCAGGATCGTGATCATGAGCTCGCGCGAGAAGATGACGACCACGACCCAGGCGGCCACAAGGCCCTCCTGCACCAATACGATCAGGACGGACAACACGAACAGCTTGTCCGCCAGCGGGTCCAGGAACTTACCGAAGTCGCTAACCGTCTCGCGCCGGCGCGCAATCTCCCCGTCCAGGATGTCGGTCAGGGAGAAGACGATGAAGAGTCCTGCAGCCAGCTGGTCGTGCCCCGGGAAGCGCGCCACGAGCAGCACCATCAGCGGCGGGATCGCCACCAGGCGGCTGATCGTCAGCGCGTTGGGAATGTTCACTTAGAGACCTCTAAGGTGAAGTTTGCGACGAGAAGTCCCGACTTGCCACCCCTGTGCCCAGAGCACCGACCGAACGCCCGTCGACGGTTATGAACGTGGCCGCCGCCTTGCCGCTCGTGATCTTGACGTCCACTCCGCTGAAGTAAACAACCGAGCCGGCCGGAAGCGTCTTCCCCGCGTTGGCATATGCAGGCCTACCGTCGACGAACGCGTTGATCCATACCTCCTCCGTCACCCTGACGCCGACCACGATGGGTCGCGGCTGCGGCGATGGCGAGGGGACCGGTGTCGCTTGTGGCGCGACGGCGGCCAGCTGGGTGGACGGCGAGGTGCCGGCCGGTCGCTGGTCCGCGTGGATCTGGCGCCATGCATAGCCGCTGAACACTCCGGCGAGCAGGACCAGACCAACGGCGGCCATGGCCGGTGCCGTGATGACCAGGCGAGGTCGCGTGGCGATCTTCCCGAGGCTGAGCTGCCGACGCGTATCACTGGCCGGCGCTCGAATCATCTCGGCGAGCGGCTCCGGGTCGAGGCCGAGGTACCGAGCATAGGTCCGCAGATAGCCCTTTGCGTAGACGGGAGCGGGCAGACGCTCCAGGTCACCTTCTTCGATTGCCTTCAGATAGTCGGCCTGGATCCGGGTCGCGGACGCCGCCTGCTGGATGGTGAGGCCACGCTCGCCGCGCTTGGCAGCAAGGGCCTCACCGACTTTCATTCGATGCCTAACCGCTCCAGCAGCTCATCGACGTCGGGGAGAGTCATCAGCACCTCGCGCGACTTCGATCCCTGGTAGCTGCCGACGACACGGTGCTCGGCGAGCTGGTCGACGATGCGGCCTGCCCGCGAGTAGCCGACGTTGAACTTGCGCTGCACCAGTGAGACTGATGCGGAGCCCTCGGCGGCCACCGCCCGCGCGGAACGCGGGAAGAGCGGATCCAGCTTGCGCTCTGAGGCCTGTCCGCCCTCCCACTCGGAGCCTGTCCTCTCGTCGAGGATCTCCTCCATATAGCGTGGTCCGCCCTGTGACTTCCAGAAATTGACGACCGCCTCAACCTCCGGGTCGCTGACGAAGGCGCCCTGGATGCGTGTCGGCTTGCCCGCGTCGACCGGCTGGTAGAGCATGTCGCCGCGACCGAGAAGCTTCTCCGCTCCGCCCGTGTCGAGGATGACCCGGCTGTCCACCTGCGAACCCACGGCAAACGCTATACGCGAAGGGATGTTGGCCTTGATCAGCCCTGTGATGATGTCGGTCGACGGCCGCTGCGTCGCGATGATCAGGTGGATGCCGACCGCTCGCGCCAGCTGCGCTATGCGGCAGATGAGCTCTTCGATCTCACCTGCGGCGACCATCATCAGGTCGGCCAGCTCATCGATGACGATCACGATGTATGGCAGCTGCCTGGCGAGGCGTTGCGTCGCCTTCTCGTTGTAGGCGGCGATGTTGCGCACGCCCTCGGCCGAGAACATCTTGTACCGGCGATCCATCTCTGCGACCGCCCAGCGCAAGGCCGCAGCGGCCTGGTGCGATTCGACGAGCACCGGCAGAGCCAGGTGCGGCAGCCCGTTGTATCCGGTCAGCTCGACGCGTTTCGGGTCGATGAGCAGAAGTCTCATGTGGTCGGGCGTGACCTGGAACAGAAGGCTCGTGATCAATGCGTTGATGCATACGCTCTTCCCCTGGCCGGTAGCGCCGGCGATGAGCAGGTGCGGCATCCGCGTCAGGTCGGAGATGATCGACGCACCTGACACATCGTTGCCGAGGCCGAGCGCGAGGGCATGGGTGCCTTCGCGGAAGGCTGCCGTCTCGAGCACCTCACGGATGGTGACCAGGCTCGCCGCCTTGTTGGGGACTTCGATGCCGACCGCAGACTTGCCCGGGATCGGCGCTTCGATGCGGAGCGGCGCAGCGGCCAGCGCAAGCGACAGGTCGTTCTGCAGGGCCGTGATTCGCTTCACCTGGACCCCGGCGCCGGGCTGGATCTCGTACTGCGTCACCGCCGGGCCGGTATTGACGCCGATGACCTTGCACTCGACACCGAACGTCGCGAGCGTGGTCTCGATGATCCTGACGTTGCGTTTGATCTCGTCCGCCATCCGCTCACGCCGGGCGGTCACCGTATCGAGCAAGGTGATCGGCGGCAGCTTCCAATCGATCTCGGGCAGGTCATCTTCGAGCTCGGCCACGACGCGCAGCGCCGGCGGCTGTGCGAGCTCCTCGTCCGAATCGCCGGCCTTGACCGTGGCTTTCGAAGTCTGTGGTTCCGGTTCCTCGATCTCCCAGGGCTTGGCCGCCTCGAGGGCAGGAGGCGGCGTTGCAAAGCTGGCAGCCGACTTCGCGAGCTCATCGCTCGTCGCAGGCACGGGCTTGTTGGCTTTGCCCTTCGCGGGTGCCGGCGGCGAGACCAGATTCTGCAGTCGCATGCGTTCTGCGTAGGCGGCCTGGCCGGCGGCGACCACTGTCGCGAGCATCGCGCCAGGGCTGAAGTGGACCGTGACGATGAGTCCGATCACCAGCAGCGCGACCAGGAGCACCCACGCTCCAGGGCGGCCCAAGACCTGGATCACGGCTCTGTCGATCCCCTGGCCGGCCGACCCACCGTGTCCGGTCAGGCCGAATATCCCGACGAGCGCAATCACCGCGACTGCTCCCGAGACGATGTCGACAGGTCGAGGCCGGGGTGCTTTCGGCCAGAGCAGATACGCACCTAGCGCCAGCGCCGCGCCCACGGGCACGAACCATGCCCGATCGAACGTTGCGATCAACCAGTCGCGAATGCCGACGAGGATCGAGCCCGCGTTGCTCGCCAGGGCCAGGAGGCCAAGCAGTGCGATGAGAATCAGCAGAACACCTGTGATCTCGCGCGCCTGCCGTTGCGTGAGGTGCGGCCTCGTGGCGCGCTTGCTCTTTCCTGCGCGCCCACGGCTAACAGAGCGCACAGCGCGACGAGCGCCGTTTGCGGAGTGACGTGAGCCTCGGGATGTGGTGCGACGCATGCTGCGGCCCCTGGAGCCGAAGCCGATTCTACACCGCCCCTTGCAGGCAGCCGCTGCCGGCGATCCAGATTCCACTGACCGCCGCGAGCGATACTCTCCGCGTGGCAGTCGATCCGTTCGCCGAGGCCGAGACCCGCTACAAGTTTCTCGTCGCTGAGCGGCGCTCGGGCAGCCTGCCACCCCGCGCGTTCAGGTTGGCGGTCAGAGACATTGCCGTGCTCGACAGCGAGGGACGCCGCTGGATGCTGGGACCGGAAGACGGCATCTGGTACCGTCGCGAAAATGAACGCTGGCTCCAGGCGGATCCGCCGCGGCGCCTGGTCTGCGCGTCCTGCGGTCACCACAACCTGGGCCGGCACAGCTTCTGCGTCGAGTGCGGACAGCGTCTGAATCGTTAATCGGGGCTCGCATCTCCCCCCACCCGGCGCTGCGCGCCACCCTCCCCCTTGCGGGTGAGGAGAAACAGATCAGCGGTGTCCCTGGGCCTGGGCGATCCCGTAGATCAGGCCGGCGACCAGTGGAATGAGTGCCGCGAGGAACCACAGCCGCCACCAAAGTGGCCTCGGGTCGCCGCTGACCATCTCGTGGCCGCAGAAGCCACAGTAGCGGTCGAACGGTCCGGCGATTCCGCGGCAGCTGCCGCACTGGTGGAGTTGGAGGCTGCAATGGGCGCAGCGCGGCTCCTCGGCGTGGTTCAGCACCATGGCAGGCTGGTCGCAGCGCGGACACAGGCTGGGGGCGACAAGGGCTAGAGGAGGAAGCTTCATCGCATGACTAGCGTGGCAGGGCGGCCGAGTTCACCTCGGCCGCAACTTTGTTCCTCATCTCTGCCAAACATCTCCAGAAGTAACTATTCCGTAAATCACATCCCGGGAATGGGAGCAGCGCCTGCGCCCTTTGGGGTCCCCGCGTCTTGGTCGCGGCGTAGCCGATCAAGGAAAACCGTCTGGTTTTCACTCATATCTCTGTCACTACGGGGATCACCATAGGGCGGCGGCGGGTCTGACGGTAGACGGTCTTGGAGACCGCGTCGTGGATCGCTTCCTGCAGCAGGTTGAGATCGGGTCGGGTCTGGGTAAAGCGCGCGATGCTGTCAACTGCTGCCGCCCGAGCGTCGGCCATCAGCTTCGATGACAGCTCCGGCTCGATCACACCGCGTGAGATCAGGTCGGGCCCGGCACGGACCTTGGCGGTGTCGCGGTCAAGCGCGAGGGTCACGACCAGGATGCCATCCTCGGCTAGGTGCCGGCGATCTCGCAGCACCACCTGTTCAACGTCCCCCACCCCGAGGCCGTCGACATACACGAGCCCGGTGCCCACCTTCTCGCCCAGCGAGATCGTGTCGGCGTCGAGCTCCACCGTCTCGCCGTCCTCGACGACGATGATCCGATCCTTCGCAACGCCGGCCTCGCGCGCGATCTCGGAGTGCAGCAGCAGCTGCCGGTATTCGCCATGCACCGGGATGAAGTTTCGCGGCCGGACCGAGTCCAGCATCTCCCGAAGGTCGTCGCGCTGGGCGTGGCCGGTCACGTGCACGTTGCCCACCTCGGAGTAGAACACGCGCGCTCCGTGGCGGTACAGGTTGTTCACGGTCTGGTGGACCATGCGCTCATTGCCCGGGATGGGCCGGGCTGAGATCACGACCCAATCGCCCTTGAGCACGTTCACGAATGGATGGCGCTGTGCCGCAAAGCGGGCCAGCGCCGACATCGGTTCGCCCTGGCTGCCAGCGGTGAGCAGCAACAGCTTGGACGGCGGGACGCGATCGATCTCCTCAAGGGGTACGGTCAGCCCGTCGGGAACCTTGAGGAAACCGAGCTCGCGCGAAGTCTTGAAGTTGGTCTGAAGGCTGCGTCCTACGACGGCGACGCGCCGGCCGAACTGGCTTGCCGTCCGCACCAGGTGCTGGATGCGGTGGATGTTGGACGCGAAGTTGGCCACGACGATTCGGCCGGGGGCGTCGGTGAAGATCCGCTCGAGGGCCGGATGCAGGTCGCGCTCCGAGCCCGAGCGTCCCGGCCGCTCCGCGTTGGTCGAGTCGCTGAGCAGGAGCAGCACTCCTTCATCGCCGAGCCGGCGAAAGCGAGCCATGTCTGTGGGGTATCCGTCGGGTGGGTCCGGATCCAGCTTGAAGTCGCTCGTATAGACGACCTTTCCGACCGGGGTGTCGATGGCCAGAGCCACGGCGTCGGGGATGGAATGACACACGGCGATCGTTTCCACACGAAACGGCCCCAGCTGTACCGAGTCGCCGACGCGCACCTCACGGAGGTCGGCCTCGCGCAGGAAACGGTGCTCCTTCAGCTTCGGTTTGACGAGCCCGAGGGTCAGGCGTGTGCCGTAGACCGGAACGTTGAGCTTCTTCAGCGCGTACGGGAGACCCCCGATGTGGTCTTCATGGCCGTGCGTCAGGAAGATGCCGAGCACGTCGCGATCCGGCTGAAGGAGGTACGAGATGTCCGGCAGCACGAGGTCGATGCCGGGCATGTCCTCCTGGGGAAACATGAGGCCGGCGTCGACGACGAGGATCTTCTCCTCCCATTCGAGCGCCCACATGTTGATGCCGACCTCGCCGAGTCCCCCGAGGGGGATGTAACGGAGTCGCGGCGCAGTCATCGGGGTCCCCACGAACTCACGCCGAAGGCTCCGACTTCGTGGGGCTTTTTCGAGGGGGTTCTCACAAGAGGCGCAGCTGCTCGGCTTCCTGCTTTGTTGGTGCGGCCGGCGCGGGTGGCGGAGGCGGAGCCAGGAGCGCCGCGAGGTATGCCTTGACCCGATCGAAGTCGTGCTCGAGGTCGGCCACCAGAGCGCCGTTGTGCAGCGCGGCGGCCGGGTGGTAGAGCGGCACGTAAGCGACGTCACCTCGCTTGAGCAGGCTCCCGTGGATGCGCGAGATCGAGCCCTGGCCGGGCATCAGGCGCTCAAGCGCGTGACGACCGAGGATGAGGACGACCTTCGGCCGCACGAGCTCCAGCTGGCGTTGGAGATATGGCGAGCACGACTCGGCTTCGTTGGGCATCGGGTCGCGGTTCATGGGCGGGCGGCACTTGAGAACGTTGGTGATGTATACGTCCGCCCGGCTCAGCCCGATCCGCGAGAGAAGAGTGTCGAGCAGTTTGCCGGCCGCGCCCACGAACGGCTCGCCCTGGCGGTCTTCATTGAAGCCCGGAGCCTCACCGACGATCAGGATGTCGGAAGGACACGGACCGACCCCTGGCACCGCCTGGGTGCGAGTGGCATGCAGTCCGCAGTTCGTGCATGAGCGGATCGTGGCGTGGAGCTGAGCCAGCTCCTCGACGGAGTTAAGCGACTCTTACTCCCGCCTTGAAGGTGATCAGGTCGCCGGCATCGCGCACGGTCTTCATGACCGATTGCAGCTGCTCGTCGGTCAGCGGCACGAGCGGCAATCGGAATGGCCCGGCCGGGAAGCCCATCGCATTCAGCACCGACTTGATCGGCACCGGGTTGGCTGCGGTCGTCATGAGCGTTTTGATCACCGGCAGCAGGCCGAGGTGGATCTGGCGCGCGACATCGTTCTCACTCTTCGAGTAGGCGTCGATCATCTTCTTCATCGAGCGACCTGCGATGTGAGACACGACGCAGATCACGCCATAGCCGCCGGCTGCCAGTACCGGGAGCGTCCAGCTGTCATCGCCGCTCCACACCTTGAATCGCGCCGGCTTGCCGCCGCACACGAAGCCGATCTGATCCAGGTCCCCGCTCGCCTCCTTGACGCCGAGGATTCCCGGGAGCTCGGCGCAGCGCAGCGTGGTGGCGGCAGTCATGTTGACAGCGGTACGGCCCTGGATGTTGTACATGATCGTCGGGCCCACCTCTGAGATCGCCTTGAAGTGCTGGTACATGCCTTCCTGCGGCGGTTTGTTGTAGTAGGGGACGACGGCGAGCAGCGCGTCGGCGCCCGCCTGCATCGCACGCTCGGAGAGCTTGACCGAGTGGTGCGTGTCGTTGCTGCCGGTTCCGGTGACGACATTCTTGCCGGGGATCGCCTTCTTGACGGCCTTGAGCAGCTCGATCTTCTCGTCGTCGCTCAGGGTCGGTGCCTCTCCCGTGGTGCCGGCAACCACGACTCCGTCTGATCCGTCGGCGACGAGCAGGACGGCCAGCTTCTCGGCGGCCTCGTAGTCCACCGACCCGTCGGACTTGAATGGTGTGATCATCGCGGTGAGAAGACGTCCGATCTCAGTCGTCATTGATTAATGACCTCCTCCAGTCCCGCCCGAAGCACGATTACGGGTGGCACCGGCCGCGATCACTCCCATGGCGATGGCTTGCTCGGCGATCTGGACCGCGTTCAGCGCCGCTCCTTTGCGCAGGTTGTCTGACACCAGCCACAGGGCCAGGCCGTTCTTGGTCGACGCGTCGTTTCGGATGCGGCCAACATACACCTCGTCTTTGCCCGCGACCCCATGCGGAGTCGGGTACAGCTTCGCGTGCGGGTCATCCTCGACGATCACGCCCGGCGCAGTGGCGAAGAGGGTGCGCGCCTCATCCGCGGTGATCTTCTCCGTAGTCTCGAGGAAAACGGACTCTCCATGTCCAACCGGCACTGGAACGCGCACGCAGGTCGCGGTGATGCGCAGCTCCGGCATGTGGAGGATCTTCCGGGTCTCGTTGACGATCTTGACCTCTTCCTCGTTGTAGCCCTCCGCCTCAGGCGTCCAGCCACCCGGCACGACGTTGTACGCCAGCTGGTATGGGTAGACGACCGCCTGAGGTTCGGCGCCCTCCGCGATCGCCTTCGTCTGCTCCTCGAGCTCGTCGACAAGCGCCCGGCCGGCGCCTGAGGCCGATTGGTAGGTCGAAACGAGGACGCGCTCGAGGCCCACGGCTCTTTTCAGAGGGTTGAGGATGACCGTGAGCGGAATGGCGCAGCAGTTGGGGTTGGCGATGATGCCCTCGTTGTCGCGGATGTCTTCGCTGTTCACCTCGGGCACGACGAGCGGAACGTTCTGCTTCATGCGCCAGGCCGAGCTGTTGTCGATGACCAGGGCTCCTGCTTCGGCTGCGACCGGTCCATAGATCAATGCGATGTCGCCACTGGCGGCGAAGAGCGCGATGTCGATGCCTCTAAACGCTTTCTCGTCGAGCGGCTCGACTTTGATCGAGCCGCCGTTGTAAGCCACTGTCAGACCGTTCGATCGCTCCGAGGCAAGGGCGGTGACGCGATCGCTTGGGAAATGCCGCTGTGCGAGCACTCGCAGCATTTCGCGCCCGACCATTCCGGTCGCGCCGACGACAGCAACGTTTAGTCGCTTGGAGGTGGGCACAGCCTCAGTTTAAATCGATCCAGGCGGAAGCGGAACGCCCTGCGCCGGCTGCATCGCCGCGTATTGCGCCGCGCGCGCTTGGTGGAGCTGGTTCACCGCCGCCACGAAGGCGGGATGCACGCGCCGGAGCTCTACCACTCGGTCGAACTGCCCAGGCTGCTGTTCCATGACGGTCCCGCGGGGGCCGATGAGCGGCCTGACTACGAGCAAGCCCACGAAGCCGGCGAGAAGAGTGAGCAAGCTGAGGATCACCAGCACTGCTGCAACGGCACCGGTCGTCGCGTTGTTTGAGCTGTTGCCCACGATCGCAGCCAGCACCCAAATGGCAATGGTGCCGATCACCAGACCACCGGGTATCCAGCTGGCGAGGGCAATGCGTCGGCTGCTCGCTTTTGTCAACGGCAGGTAGCCGCTAGCGCGGCGAGAAACCAGGTACATGATCAGAAGAGAGATGAGCACGCCCACGCCGCTGCACACGAGCAGGAGGAGCAGATAGGCCCACGCCGGCGCGGTCGAGAACTGGAACTTGCGCCAGGTTTCAGCCGGCGCGCCTGTCATCGCGCAAGTTGGGGGGAAATCGTTGGCCGCCAGCTGCGCCGCCCACACCCGGACGCGGTCGTGAGCGCTAAGCGCCGGCGTCCAGGCCAAGCAGCTGATCCAAACCGCGATAGAAGTGGGGCTCGCTGGTTACCTTGCGGACCGCGAGGAGCACGCCCGGGATGTACGCCTCACGGCTGGTCGTGCGGTGAATGATCGTAAGCGTCTGTCCGGGCAGCCCGAAGATGACCTCTTGGTCGGCGACGAAGCCCGGCAGCCGCACGCTGTGCACGGCGACGTTCCCCTCTTCCCCGCCTCGCGTCCCGGGCAGAGTCTCCTTCTCTGGTTTCTGGTGGCTGAAAGGTTTCTCGCGTCGCCTCGCCGCCAGGCGTTTCGCCGTGGAGAGCGCCGTACCCGATGGCGCGTCGAGCTTGGTCGCGTGGTGCATCTCGATCACTTCGGCCGCGTCGAAATGCGGGGCGGCGATGTCGGCCAGGTGCATCATCAGCACGGCCCCAATCGCGAAGTTTGGAGCGACGATCCCGCCAAGCCCCTTGCCCTTGCATGCAGTCTCAAGCTTGTCGACGGCGTCGGCGGCCAAGCCGGTCGTGCCGATTACAGGCGAGGCGCCCGCCGCGACAGCGGCGAGTGCGTTGTGCAGCGCTTCTGATGGTTTCGTGAAGTCGACCAGCGCACGCGGCCTCTTCTCTCGCAAGAAGGCGGCCAGGTCGTCGCCTAGCTCGATTCCGCCGACATACTCGATCCCTGGTTCCGATTGAAAGGCAGCGGCGAGCACAGAGCCGACCTTGCCGCGGTAGCCTGCGACCGCGACTCGGATGCGGTCAGCGGGCACCGCTGACCCCAGCCCCCGCTCCCGAACCACTGGGGTCCCCGCGCCATGGGCGCGGGAGGGTCCACGAAGCCGGGGTGGGGGTGCCCACGCCGGCAATCACCGCGGGTTCAACTTAGTTGCGGCGTGGACCGCGCCCACCGCCGCCGCCGTTTCGCCCACCGCGATCGCGGCCGCCGAAGCCACCCTCGCGGGGCGCCGGTGCCGGTGAGGCTAGCGCGACCGCCATCGCCTCCTTGTCGATCTTCTCTTCGATGGGCAGGCCCTTGGCGGTGAGCTCCTCGATCGCCGCCTGGCGGCTCAGGTTCAGCCTCCCCTGGCTGTCGATCTCGACCGCCTTAACGACGATCTCATCGCCGATGTTGCAGATCTCCTCCACCCTCTCGACGCGATGGTCGCTGAGCTTGGAGATGTGGACGAGGCCGTCCTGGTTGGGCAGCACCTCGACGAACGCGCCGAAGGGCATGATGCGGACGACCTTGCCGTTATAGATCCTGCCGACATCGACCTCGTCGGTGAGGCCTTTGATCCAGTCGATCGCCCGCTTGCCGCCTTCCTGATCGACTGCTGCGATGAACACGCGGCCGTCGTCCTCGACGTCGATCTGCGCGCCCGTCTCCTCGGTGATCTTGCGGATCATCTTGCCTCCAGGGCCGATGATGTCGCGGATCTTGTCCGGGTTGATCATGATCGTGGTGATTCGGGGCGCGTAGGTGCTCATCTCGCTCCGAGGCTTGGGCAGCACCGCCAGCATCTTGTCGAGCACAAAGAGGCGCGCCTCGCGAGCCTGCTCCAGCGCTTGCGCCAGGATCTCGTGCGTCAGGCCCTGGACCTTGATGTCCATCTGCAGGGCTGTGATGCCATCCCGCGTGCCGGCGACCTTGAAGTCCATGTCGCCGAGTGAGTCCTCGACTCCCTGGATGTCGGTCAGCACGGCGAACTTGCCGTCGCGCATGACCAGGCCCATGGCGATGCCTGCGACCGGCGACTTGATCGGGACTCCCGCGTCCATCAGCGCCAGCGTCGAGCCGCAAACCGAGGCCATCGATGTCGACCCGTTCGAGCTGAGGATCTCGGAGACCAGGCGCATCGTGTAAGGCCATTCCTCGACCGGCGGGATCACCGCGAGCAGCGCCCGCTCGGCAAGAGCTCCGTGGCCGATCTCGCGCCGACCGGGGCCGCGCAGCGGTCGAGCCTCGCCGACGGAGAACGGCGGGAAGTTGTAGTGGTGCATATAGCGCTTGAACTCTTCAGCGGTCAGACCGTCGAGCTTCTGCTGGTCCGACATCGAGCCCAGGGTCGCGATGGTCAGAGCCTGGGTCTGTCCCCGCGTGAACAGGCCGGATCCATGTGTGCGTGGCAGGACACCAACCTCGACGGTGATCGTGCGCACGTCCTTGAGGCCGCGACCATCGATGCGCACGCCCTCTTCGACCACGCGCTGGCGGACCCTGTCCTTCAGCGCCTTGTCGAACAGTTTGCCGAGGATTTCGATGTGCTCCGGGAACCGCTCGCCCAGCTCGACGACGGTCTTCCTGCGCAGGTCGTCGATGTCAGACTCGCGTGTTGCCTTGTCGGGGCTGTAGAGGACCTTGTCCAGCCGCAGCGCCAGGTATTCACCGACGATCTCGAGCATCTGCGGCGGGAAGGCCGCCGGCACCCACTCGCGCTTTTCTTTGCCGACCTGCTGCTGCAGCTCGATCTGGGCCGCGCAGATCCGCTTGATCTCGATGTGGGCCATCTCGAGGGCGTCGAGCACCGTCTGCTCGATGACGCCCTTGGCGCCCGCTTCGACCATCAGGATGGCGTCAGCGGTGCCGGCGACGACCAGGTCGAGCTCTGATTCGGCCATCCGCGACATTGACGGGTTGACGACGACCTGCCCGTCGAGGAACCCCATCCGCACAGCACCGACAGGACCGTCGAACGGTATGTCGGAGATCACGAGCGCGGTCGATGCTCCGTTGATGCTGAGGATGGTCGGGTCGTTCTCCTGGTCCACGGACAGGACCGTCGAGACGACCTGGACGTCGAGTCGGAACCCATCCGGAAACAGCGGCCGAAGCGGGCGGTCGGTCAGTCGCGATGCAATGATCGCCGTTTCGCTCGGGCGTCCTTCGCGGCGCATGAATGCACCAGGGATCTTGCCCGCCGCGTACAGCTTCTCCTCGTAGTCGCAGGTGAGCGGGAACCAGTCGATGCCCGCGCGCGGCTCCTTCGCCATCACAGCGGTGCTCAGGACGACGGTGTCGCCCTGCCGCAGGATTACCGCTCCGTTTGCCTGCTCGGCAACCCGGCCGGTCTCGATCGAAAGCCGCCTGTCGGCGACCTCAACGTTCTTTGTGACAATTGCCACAGCACTACCTCCATGTTCTGGGAGGACGACCCCCGGAGGTGCGACCTGGGCCAGGTTCCTAGCAGCCACCGCTTAGGTCGTGCCGTGCGCGGTCGGCGCCGGCGCCCAAGTGAGAGCTTCTAAGAGCTGACCCTGCTGCTGCCAGCGTGGGGTCCTCCCGATTGACTTACGTGACCGGCCGTCTGCCTACTTGGCGCATCCGGCGCCGGTCGTCTATCTCCTGATCCCGAGCTTGCCGACGAGCGCGCGATAGCGCTCGATATCGGTGTCCTTCAGGTAGTTCAGCAGACGCCGTTGCTTGCCGACCAGGAGAAGAAGGCCGCGGCGCGAGTGGTGGTCTTTGGCGTGCGTCTTCAGGTGCTCGGTGAGCTCCCGGATGCGGGTGGTCGAAAGCGCGATCTGGACCTCGGGGGAACCCGTGTCCTTGTCTGCGCGTCTGTACTCCGCGATCAGCTTGCCCTTGACGTCCGTCTCTACTGCCAAACTGCCCAAAAGTATACGTGCGACGCAGTTCCGGCCGCTAAGACGCGAATTGCGCCGAGCCATCGGATCGCGGATCTGCTCCTGCACGCCACTCGGACGGGCCGTCGATCACGATCGCATGCGCGTGGCCGAACGAGTGGTGTCTCGACGGCATCAGCTCGAAGCTCCGATCCGATCGGGCGAGCTCGGCCGCGTGCGGATAGTCGGCTTCCAGAGACGTACGGGCGCCGCCCGCCTGCACTCGGATTCGCGGGCGCGACACAGCTTCGGCGGGGTCGAGCCTGTGGTCGACCAGGTTGACCAGCACCTGCGACTGAAGCTGCGGCTGGCCGTCGCCACCCATCGAGCCGAATATGGCCCACGGCCGCCCACCGCGGGTCGCCATCGCCGGGATCAGCGTGTGCATCGTCCGCTTGCGAGGCTCCAGCCGGTTGACGTGGTTGGGGTCGAGGCTGAAATACGAGCCGCGGTTCTGCAGCAGCATGCCCGTGCCCTCCGCGACGATGCCGGACCCGAAGTCGAAAGCCACGCTCTGGATGAGCGATACGAGGTTGCCGTGCTCGTCCGCGGCACACAGGTAGACGGTGTCCCCGCCTTCGCGGATTCCAGCGCCGCCTGCAGTCGCATGCGTGGGATCGAGGAACGGCTGCACTGGGGCGACTGCGAAGTCCGGGTCGGTGATGTACAGATCACGGAGTGGATAGCACGCGTCCCGGATACGCCGGAAATGCGCGACGAATCCAGGACCCGGCTGCAACTCTTCGCGCGGCAATTCGTTCAGCCTGGCCAGGATGGCGAGCGCGGTGAGGCCCTGGGTCGGAGGTGGGAGCTCGTAAACCGTGACGTCCCGGTATTGGACCGTCAGCGGTTCTACCCACTGTGAACGGTGACCGGCCAGATCAAGCGCCGTCACGAGGCCGTCGCGCCGCGTGATCGCCGAGGCGATCGCCGAGGCGATCTCGCCCCGGTAGAAACCACCGATTCCGCTGCGGCCGATGTCGTGTAGAACGGATGCCAGGTCGGGGTTCCGCAGGAGCATGCCGGCCTCCATCGGCGGGTACAGCTTCTGCGCCGCGGGCTCCCTGCCCAGCAGTTCCGCCGCCCCTTTCAGGAACTCGGAAAGCTGTGGGGTGATGACGTAGCCCTCGGCGGCCAGCGCCGCGGCCGGATCCAGGACTGCGCCGAGGCCCATCGTTCCAAAGCGTTCGATGAGGCGACCCCATGCCTCGACGGTGCCCGGCACCGTCACGGTCAGGACTCCGCGCACCGGCATTTCCTCGTGCCCGCGCGAGCGAAGCGCCTCGATCGTGGCGAGCTCGCCCGAGCGGCCTGCCCCGATGAGTCCAACCGGGGTTGTGCCGCCAGCCGGCCAGACGATCGCCATCAGGTCGCCGGCCAAAGAAGTCATGTGCGGGTACAGGACGCAAAGCACTGCGTTCGCGGCAACGGCGGCGTCGACGGCATTGCCGCCATCGCGCAGGACCTGAGCCCCGACTTCGGACGCGGTCGTGTGTGGTGTTGCTATTACCCCTTTCGTCACCCGGAGATTATCGACCCGGACCAAAAAGGGGGAGGCTTATCGGGGCGTGATGAACTCGATCGCTCCAGGCTGGATTTCGAAGAGCGCCGGCAGGTAGCCCGGCTGCTCGCCGTCGAGGTCGATGCGCACCTTCTGGGTGGAGGTGATGGAGATCCGCTTGCCGTACATGAGCTGGATCTTGGAGTTGCTCTGATCCAGGTGATTGCCGCTCCGGATTGCGCCCATGCCGCGGATGCTCTCTATCTTGCCGGCGTTGCCGATCAGGATCACGTCGAACACTCCGTCCGTGGGCGACGCCGCGGGCGCCATGCGCATGCCGCCTCCGAAGTACTGGCAGTTCGCGATCACCACCTGCTGTGCGACAAGGTCGTGCGTGCTCCCGTCCACGTTCACGGTCATCGGCTTGTTCTTGTAGGTCAGAAGAGTGGTGAAGGACGTCAGCCAGAAACTTGCGGCGCCCAGGAACTTGGGGCCGGTGTTGACGGCATGGGCAACATCGCCTCCGATACCTGCGTCAGCGATGTTGATGAAATGCCGGACGGCTGTTTTCCCCTCGTGGTCCTGATACGTCACGCATCCGGCGTCGAGTCGCCTGACCAGCCCGGCGGTGATGACCTGGATGGCCGCCTTGGTGTCAAGCGGGATGCGCAGCGTGCGCCGAAAGTCACCCCCGGTTCCGAGCGGGACCATCGCCAGCTTGGTCGTCGTCGGGACGGGCGCGCCGTTGTGGAAGAAGCCGTTGACCACCTCGTTCAGGGTCCCGTCGCCACCGACGGCGACCAGCACCGGCCGCGATTCCTTCACCGCGCGCTGGGCGATCTCGGTCGCCTCGAGCGGGCGTGTGGTGAGAGCCACCTCATACGGCAGGCCGGCTCCCGGGAGCCAGCTCTCGATCGCCGCCCATTCGCGTCTTGCCTTGCCGGCACCCGACGCGGGATTGACGATGAAGAGGACAGGGGCGCCGGGCCGGGAAGCTATGGTGTAGACCCCCCGAACTCAGAGCCTTCGGCGTGAGTTCGCGGGGACCCCGTTTCAGTGCCTCCGACGGCGTGCGGGTTCATCACCCCTTCCGGGTCAAGGCTGTCCTTGATCGATTGCCAGACTCGCATCCAACCTCCCATCTCGGCGGCGACCCAACGGGCGCGGACTCGGCCCACCCCGTGGTGATGGCTGATGGTCGCCCCGAGTTCGAGGGCGGTGCTCATCGCTCCCTCCCACGCCCGCATGTAAGCGGAACGAGCGTCCTGTTCGGTATCTCCTGAACCGCCGAACGTGAAGTACGCGCAGCAGCCCTGCTCATAGGCATGACTGAAATGGCATAACGCGAGTCCACCAACCGCTATTGCGGACTTGACTCGGGAATGAAGCTCGTACAGCACCGTCCAGGGGGCAGCGAGCTCGATCGTGTCCAGGTACGCGCCGGCCGGCTCGAGAAAGGATTTCAAACGCTCTGCAGAAAGATCGAAGCGATGCTTCTGCCAACGCAGCCAGGGATCCTCGCCGAGGTCGTGCGATCCGGTGGCGATGCTCTTCACCGCCTCGGCTTCGGCCCGGGCGACGCCCGAAAGCCCGGCATTGGCGACCACGAGCAAGCATCCACCGTTGGGTAGGTCGTAGCCGTTGAAGGCTGTGTCCTCAACGTCGTAGAGGCGCATGACCAGGGGCCTGATGCCCGACTGCATGATCGCTCGCATGGCCTCCAAGCCGGTTGCAAGGTCTGGAAAACCGTAGCCGCGACCGATGACGGATTCGGGCAGATGATGCACGCGCAGGACTGCTCCGAGGACAACGCCGAGCGCGCCTTCGGAGCCGATCCAGAGCTGATGAAGCGCGGGGCCGGCCGCAGATCTCGGCCCGGGCCTTGGCGCCGCGAAGGTCCCATCGGGCAGAACAACCGCGAGTCCGAGCACCATGTCCTCGATGCTGCCGTAGCGGCTCGACTCCTGCCCGGACGAGCGAGTCGAGATGAGTCCGCCAAGGGTCGTGCCCGGGAGTGAGCTCGGGTAATGGCCGAGCGTGAGGTTGCGCTCGTTGAGGTGCTTCTCGAGAACCAGCCCATTGACCCCCGATTCACACCGGCACGTCAGGTTCGTCTCGTCGACTTCGAGGATGCGGTCGAAGTCGCTCATGTCGAGGACGAGCTCACCCGTTTGAGGCGAGAGCGCGCCGCACACGCCGCTGCCACCTCCCATCGGGGTCACCGTCACGCCACTCGAGGCCGCCCACCGCAGGATGGCGACCACCTGCTCTCGGCCGGAAGGTCGTGCGACCAGGACGCGTGGAGGCGGCTTGCCCCCGCGTTCGTCCATGATCGCCAGCGGCCACATATCGCGAACAGGCCGCTCGTCGAGCGCGGCGGGACCGACGATCTTCTCGAGCTCGGCTCTCATCTCGTGCCAGCGTGGCACGGGCGGCCGGGTTCACCCCGGCCGCAACCTAGCCCTTTCCAGGTCGACACAACGTGGCGGGGAGTGACAAGTAGTTTGATCAGTTCCTCATCGGAAGATGAGCAGGGGCCGCGAAGCGGACCCGATGAGAAGGAACCGGCCGGGTTCCTTCTCATAACTTCGCCGCCCAGCGTCCCGCCAGCCAGCCGGTGAGGATCGGCACGCCGAACCCGCACGGGCCGCTGTAGTCGTATCCGCCCAGCACCGCGCCGGCGGCGTAGAGGTTTTCGTACGCGACCCGGCCGGCTTCGTCCAGGGGGTGGAGCTGTTTGTCGGTGGAGAGGCCGCTACGCAGCTCTTCAGCGGGATCCAGGTACTGCATGTGCTGCAGGCGGATGCCCATGCTCGCTATCGGGCTACCCTCGTGAAAGACCCCAAGGTTCAAAAGCGGCTCGCGAGCCAGGCGGCCGCCAGTCAAGCCTCCGCCGATGTGCCGGCCCGCGGCGAAGATGAACGCGTCGGCGCGAAAGGTCCGGTCACCGGCTCCAACCGAAGTTATGCGGCCTCGCGATACGTCACACGACGTGATCTCCGCCTTCACGGAGCTGTGGGCAATCGCCTGGTGCAGGCGCCATCCATGCGGGGATGGCGGCGAGGCGAGCAGCTCAAAACCTTCCGGAGGTAGATTCGTGAACCCGGGTGGGTAGGCGATCGACGCCGACCCGATGCGCGACGGTTGGGGCGCTCGACGCCCGTAAAGGTCTGTGATCGAGGCGGCCATGGGCAGGTCAGGGATGCTCACCTCTTCGGGAAATGCGTCGATGCCGTGGAGTTCCTTGAGCGCTTGCGCCGTGGAAGCCGCGTCATAGTCGCCGACCTCCTTCACGCCGATGACCGCCACGCGCCGCCCGCTGAGGGCGCGCAGCTCACCGGCCGCCACCGACGCCGGCACGAGGTTGGCGGACCTGGCCAGGCCGTGAATGTCCGAGTAGAGTCCGCGCGTTCGCCACGTGCCCTCGAACTTCAGCCCTTCTTTCTCGAGCGCCAGCTGCAGAGTGTGGATCACCGAATCGAACTCAGTCGCCAGGCGGACTGCATCGAGGCCGAGCCTTGTGATCGGATGGTGAGGCTGATGCTTGAGCACTGACTCCAGGTCGTCGATCACCTCCATGCCGCCGGCGTAAAGCGCCGTCGCGCCGGGCGCTCGCGCGACGACCGTGACCTCGGCCCCGTCCCGCCGTGCGGCGAGGGCGGCGCAATACCCGGCGATCCCTCCACCGACGACGACGACTTTGGTCATGAAGCGACGATCCGGCGGGTGTCAGCGACGTCCTGCTGGAGCTGGCGCACGAGCTCGTCAGTGCCGGGGAACGTGATGTCGGGGTGCAGGTAGTGAATGAAGCGCAGCTCGAGTCGCCTTTGATAGAGGTCCCCTTCGAAGTCCAGGAGAAAAGCTTCGACCCGCAACTGGGTGCCGCCGAAGGTTGGACGGTAGCCCACCGAAAGCGCGGCGACGAATTCCCTCTCCGGCGCTTTCTCCGACGGACCCTGAGGCTGGGCCGTGAGTTCGCGAGAGCCCCAATCTACCCTCACCCGGCCCGCATACGCGCCAAGGGCAGGAATCAGCTTGTTCGGTTCGACCGCGATGTTCGCCGTCGGGAAGCCCAGCTGACGACCGACCATCTCCCCCGCCTCGACCGGGCCTGCCATCGAGTACACCCGACCGAGAAGCCGGTTCGCTCTGTCGACCTCCCCCGCGGTGATGAGCCGTCGCACCTCGGAGCTGTGCAGGTCGTGCCCATCGACCTGGAATGGCGGGACGACCTCGACGTGATGCCCATGGTCGCGGAGCCACTGAGCGCTGCCTGTGCGGCCACGTCCGAAGGCGAAGTCGTAACCGATCACCCAGCGCCGCAGATCCATGACCTTCGCCAGGCGGTCGATGAACTCCTGTGGTGACAGCGAGGCCAGCTCCTTATCAAATCGCAGCACGATGGCATGCTCGATGCCCGCTGCCTCGATCAGGGCTAGCTTCTCCTGAAGCGTCGTGATCGACTGCGGGCAGTTGGCCGGATCCAGGACACACCTTGGATGTGGTTCGAAGGTGATGAGCGCGGGTTGCAAATGTTTTTGTGCGCCCTCCGCGCGCCCGGCGTGCGCTCGGGCGGAGGCGACCACGTGTCGGATCACGTCGACATGGCCCAGGTGCACGCCGTCGAAGCTGCCGATGGTGAGCGCCACAGTCCCGATCGGGCTCGTGGGAAGTCCGAGGTGGACTTTCAGGTGAGCACCCTCGCCTTCAGCTGAGCACTTTTTCCGGCACGAACGTGCGCCGCAACGGGTCCGCGTGGCCAAGCGCGACCAGGCGGCCGACCGAATCGTGGGCCCGGATCAGCCCGGGGCCGGGCTCCGGCAGGACGCGCACGGCACGGCCTTGGCGGACCATCGCCTCCTGCTCGACGTTGAGCTTCACCCGCTCCATGTCCGGCAGTATGACTTCGGCCGGAAGCAGCCGGTTCCGTACCTCGTCAGCGGTGTTCAGGTCGGCCGCGTGGACGGCTGCCTCGATCGCGAGGCCGCCGTATGCGGTCCGGACGAGGCGTCCGAGATACCCACCGACGCCCAACCGACGGCCGAGATCGCGCGCGATGGAACGCAAGTAGGTCCCACTCCCGCAGCGGACCTCGACCCGGGCCACTGCGTTGACGCCTGGCGTGAAGTCGAGCAGGCGCGACTCATAAATCTCAACCTCTCGCGCCTTCGGCCTAGGTTCCTCGCCTCGGCGCGCGAGTTTGTAGGCGCGCTTGCCGTCCACCTTGACGGCGGAAAACGCGGGCGGCTCCTGCAGGATGCGGCCGGAGAAGGCGGAAAGCGCCTCGAGCACGTCGGCCGCGGTGAGCCCGCTGGGATCCGCGACCGGCTCGCGTTCGACCTCCGCATCGTCGGTCGCAGTGG